>Ga0081455_10003655_pt1 | contig 17622 bp, 19 predicted proteins | sample TabmetS3T2R1_FD_70207 | JGI IMG/M metagenome (GOLD analysis project Ga0081455, IMG submission 70207) | Tabebuia heterophylla rhizosphere microbial communities from the University of Puerto Rico - S3T2R1 | ecosystem: Host-associated > Plants > Roots > Rhizosphere ...
TCCATCGGCGAAGGTCTCCACCACGAAGCCGAGGTCGACGAGCTCGGCCGCCGCCGCTTCACGATAGTCGTCGTCATCGTCGACGAAGATTAGCCGAATGGGTTCTTCTGCGTCGCCGGCCGCCCTTTGCCTGGGCACGGGATTGGAGCTGGGCCAAGCAACCACGTTTTCCTTCATCGGTGTTGTCATCGCTCTTTACCTCGTACGCAAGAGTTCCGAACTGCTTCGTCTGCACATCCGGGTAGAGCTGGATGTCGACGGTGCACTGCCCTTCTCTGTAATGCCAGGTCTTTCCTGGTGCGCGTTCCTCCACGCTTGTTGGTGGGCCGAGCAAGGTCCTGAGTTCGCCCTCGCTCTTGCCGATGAGATCGACCGGCGTAGCCGTCGTCGTGAGCTTCGCCGGCGCCGGTGCCGACGCCACGGCGGGTTCGGCCGCGGTCGCAGGCTTGGGCGGCGCCGCTGCAATCGCGGTTCGTGGTGCCGCAGCCGCCGGCTTCGGCGAGGCGAACGGATCGGAGCTCACCAAGCGATTCAGGTCGCTTTGTGCGTTGCGTGCGACCTCGCAGCCAGACAGCAGAAGCAAAAACCCGACCCCCAGGGTCTGTTTGAACAGACTCTTTTTTTCGCTCACAACTTATGCGCCTTTCCAGGAGAGGTGCGCCCGAACGGATGAACGAAGCGTCACACACGGCGGTTGCAGATGGGCGTGTCACGCGGTCAACTCGCCGCACATGCGACAGCGTGGACGCCGGCTGAGCCCGAGTCTCTTCTCTCTGCTGCACTGCGGCAAGGGGGGCTCATGCAAAGTTGGTTCGGTCACAGAAATGCCACCTCGTTCTCAGGAACCAGACTAGCGTACAGGCGTGACACTACCCGTTGAACTGCCCCTGCAGGTTAGATGCAGTTTTCAGGCCGGCAGTTCATATCCGATCGCGGATTCTAACTCGATTGTCCGGCGAACGGCAGGCCGAATCATCATTCGCTCATAGTGACGAAAAAGGCCTGGCAGGGTCGTTGGTGCAGATTTCACTGAAGGCAGCAAACGCCAGAATAAGCGAAAGAGATGGATATCGACGATCGAGTAATCGCCGAGCGCCCATTCCCGCTTGGCGAGCTTGGCCTCGGCGATCCGCCATACTTCGTTGACATGCTCGGCGCCTTGCCGGCGCGCCGGGTGCAAGGTGGAGGCGATGAAGGACATCCACGACACGGCCTGCGCCTCGGCCTCGATGTCGTTCGCTGCCAACAGCTTGGCCTCGGGAAATCGCTTGGCCAGGTAGAACAGGCAGGCTGCCACTTCGGTGAGCGGCCGGCCATCGACGATCAGGGTCGGCACCTTGCCGGCTGGGTTGATGGCGCGGAACTCGGACGAGCGCATGTCGTGCTTGTGGAACGACATCGGCCGCGGCTCGAAGGACACGCCCACTTCGTGCAAGGCGATGTGCACCGCCATCGAGCTCGAGCCCGGCGCGAAGTAGAAGACGAGCTCGCTCATCTGTTGTAGGCGACGCCGTAGGGCGTGGTGATCATTTCCAGCAGATGCCCGTTGGGATCCTCGAAGTATACGCCGCGACCGCCGTCGTGATGGTTGATCTTGTCCGGCTGCTCCTTGTGCGGGTCGCCGTAGATCTTGATGCCGTCCTTCTTGAGGCGGGCGAGGCCCGCGTCGAACTCCTTGTCGTCGACCAGGAAGGCGTAGTGCTGCGTGCGCACATCCTTCGAATCGACGAAGTCGAGCGTCACGCCGTTGGCCGTGCGCAGCGGGACGAACGGACCCCATTGCGCGTCGGGTTTCACGCCCAGGATGTCGCCCAGGAATTTGGCCGACGCCTGCTTGTCGTGCGCGGGAATGATGATGTGATTGAGCTGGGCCACGGTTACCTCCGTCGCCTTAAGATTGGGTCGGCTCAGGGCCGGCGCAACAGGTCCGCCTCCGGAACCCCTGCCTCGTAGTCGGCGAGCATCTTGTCGGCATCGAACAGCACGCCGATCGGATTTTTAGCAAACGGCTCGGTGCTGAAATAAGCCGCCGCGCCCGCCTTGTCGAAGGCATCAACCTGCAGCTCGACCTGATTGCCGTCGGGATCCTTGTAGTACATCGACACGGTGGGCCCGTGATTGATGGTGCGCACCGGCACGATGCCGGCGGCCTTCAGACGACGATAGGTCGACAAGAGCTGGCCGAGATCGGCCATGGTGTAGGCGACGTGGGCGAGGCCCCAGCTGTCGTCCGGCGCCTTCTTCAGCCCGGGAATCTGGACGAAGGCGACGCGGTGATGCTCGTTGTCATAGGTGATGAAGGAAATGTACTCGTTCTCGAAAACCTGCCGGGCGTTCAGCACCTTGAGGTACCAGTCGCGCAACGGCGCGCGGTTGGCCGTGCGCAGCACGAAGTGCGCGAACATCGACGGCGAGACCGGCGTGCTGTCGAGCGGGCGGCGGATCTTGTCGGCGTGGGAGTCCATGGCATGCCCTCCATTAGTGGGCGTTTTTCGGCTCTCCCGGCAGGCGCGGCAGGAGGGCCGTGAGCAGGCCCAAGCATAGCAGGTACGGGGTGACCTGGTAGACCGTGTCGATGCTGGTCATGTCGGCGAGCTCGCCTAGCGCTGCCGCGCCCAGTCCACCGAGGCCGAACGAGAAGCCATAGAAGATGCCGGCCACCAGCCCGACCCGGCCGGGCAGCAGCTCCTGGGCATAGACCAGGATGGCGGCGAAGGCCGAGGCGATGACCATCGCCACCACGACGGCCAGCACGGCCGTCCAGAACAGGTTGGCGTGCGGCAGCATCAGCGCGAAGGGCAGCGCGCCCAGGATCGAGAACCAGATCACCGGCACGCGGCCGACCTTGTCGCCGATCACGCCGCCCAGCAGCACGCCGATCACGATGCCGATCATGAAAGCGAACAGGTAGAACTGCGCCACCTGCACCGAGAGGTGGAACTTGTCCATCAGGTAGAAGATGTAATAGGAGCCGAGGCTCGCCTGATAGACGTTCTTGCTGAACAGCAACACCACGAGAACGACCACCGCCATGATCACGCGTGCGCGCGACAGGCCGTGTGGCGTGGCAATGGCGCCTGCCTTGCCGCGCGCGACCGGCCGGCTGGCCGCCAGGCGCACCCGGTACCACTGGCCGACCTGGAACAGGATCGTCATGGCGACCAATGCCGTGCCCGAGAACCACATCAGGCTGGTCTGGCCGCGCGGCACGACGATGAAAGCCGCGAGCAGGGGGCCGCAGGCCTGGCCGAGATTGCCGCCGATCTGGAACAACGACTGGGCGAGGCCGTAGCGGCCGCCCGCCGCCAGGCGCGCCACGCGCGAGGCCTCGGGATGGAAGACCGACGAGCCGGTGCCGATCAGGGCGGCGGCGAGCAGGATCACCGCATAGGAGTGGGCCTGCGACATCAGCAGCAAGCCGACCAGGGTGAAGCCCATGCCCGCCACGAGGGAATAGGGCTGAGGCTTCTTGTCGGTGTACATGCCGACGACGGGCTGCAGCATCGACGCGGTGAACTGGAAGGCGAGCGTGATCAGGCCGACCTGGCCGAAGGAAAGCTCGTAGGAATCCTTGAGGATCGGATAGAGCGCCGGCACCAGCGACTGCATCATGTCGTTGAGCAGATGGCAGAAGCTCAGCGACAGGATGACGGCGAAGGTCGTGCTGTTGGTGGAAACGGTGGAAGCGGGGGCGGGGGACGCACTCGTTACCGGGGCAGCATTCGCCGCCATCGTATTGTCGGACATACCAGCATAATACGGTCTGGCTTCACAGCCGACTACCATCGCCATGCAGGGCTGCCCTGCGTTGAGCGGAACACCGCACATCGTGTGGCGTTGTCTTGCCCAAGCGATGGCTTCTACTCCCAACTTGACCGACGTGCCGGCGCGCCTCGACCGCCTGCCCTGGAGCGGCTTCCACCGGCTGGTCGTGGCGGCACTCGGCATCACCTGGATTCTCGACGGCCTCGAAGTCACCCTGGCGGGCTCGGTGGCAGCGGCGTTGCAGACCAGTCCGCGACTCCATCTGAGCGCCGAGCAGGTCGGACTCACCGGCAGTGCCTATCTGGTCGGCGCGGTGCTCGGCTCGCTGTTCTTCGGCCATCTCACCGACCGGCTCGGTCGCAAGAAGCTGTTCAATGTGACGCTCGGCGTCTATCTCATCGCCACCGCGGCGACGGCGTTTTCCTGGAACTTCGAAAGCTTCCTCTTTTTCCGCTTTCTCACCGGCGCCGGCATCGGCGGCGAATACTCCGCCATCAACTCGGCGATCCAGGAGCTGATACCGGCGCGCCTGCGCGGGCGCACCGACCTCGCGATCAACGGCAGCTTCTGGGTCGGCGCCGCGGCGGGCGCGCTGGTCTCGGTGCCGCTGCTCGATCCCAACCTGTTCGGCCCCGATCTCGGCTGGCGGATTGCCTTCGGCAGCGGCGCGTTGCTCGGCTTGTTCATCCTCTATCTGCGCCGCTTCCTGCCCGAGAGCCCGCGCTGGCTGATGATCCACGGCCGCGACGGCGAGGCGCACGAGGTGGTCTCCGAGATCGAGCGACGCGTGAGCAACGGCGGACAGATCAAGCTCGAACCGGTCGAGCCGAGACTGGCGCTGGGCGATCCGCACCGCCTGACGCTCGCCTCCGTCGCCCGCACCTTGCTGAAGTACTATCCCGGCCGCACGACATTGGGCGTCGTGCTGATGGCGTCGCAAGCTTTCATCTACAACGCCATCTTCTTCACCTACGCCCTCGTGCTCACCACGTTCTACGGCATCGCGGCTGACCGCGTCGGCCTCTATATCCTGCCTTTCGCCTTGGGCAACTTCCTGGGTCCACTTTTGCTCGGCCCGCTGTTCGACACGGTCGGCCGCAAGACCATGATCGCCGGAACCTATGCGCTGGCCGGCATCCTGCTCGCCGTGACCGGTCAACTGTTCGAATGGGGCTGGCTGACGGCCACCACCCAGACCGTGCTGTGGACGGTCGTCTTCTTCTTCGCCTCGGCGGCGGCGAGTGCCGCCTATCTCACCGTGGGCGAATGCTTTCCGCTCGAGGTCCGCGCGCTGACCATCGCGCTGTTCTATGCCTTCGGCACCCTGTTGGGCGGCGTCGGCGGTCCCTGGCTGTTCGGCATCCTGATCGAAGGCGGCGGGCGCTCGCCCATCGTCTATGGCTATTTCCTCGGCGCGGCGCTGATGATCGTCGCCGCCCTCGTCGAGCTCCGGTTGGGCGTGCAAGCGGAGTGCAAATCCCTGGAAGACGTGGCGCCGCCACTGTCGTCGGCCTGAAACATTGCCGTCCTAAACCCTGCCGAATGACTTTTCGCATCGCCCAGATCTCCGACACCCACCTCAGCGACGGCAAACCATTCTTCGTCGACAATTTCGTGCGCATCGGCGAGGCGATCCGCCTGAGCGCGCCCGACCTGTTGCTGAATTCCGGCGACATCTCGCTCGATGGCGCGAGCGACGAGGCCGACCTTGCCGCCGCGCGCGCACTGCATGACGGACTTGGCCTGCCGACGCGCTTCCTGCCGGGCAATCACGACCTCGGTGACAGCCAGGACTCGCCCGGCCATGGCGAGGCACCGATCGATGCCGAGCGACGTGACCGCTATGTGCGCCATTTCGGCGTCGACTGGTGGACCTTCGACGTGCCGGGCTGGCGGGGGATCGGCATCAACGCCCAGTTGCTCGGCAGCAGCCTCAAGGCCACCGAGGACCAGCATGCCGCGGTCAGCGACGCCGCGGCCGGGCTCCGCCAGCGCAAGCTGGCGCTCTTCCTGCACAAGCCGCTGTTCGACCAAAGCGCCGACGAGACCGAGATCACCGGCCGTTTCGTCAATCCAGTGCCGCGGCGCCTGCTGCTCGCCGACCTCGGCGCCGCGGTGCCGTCATTGGTGGTGTGCGGCCACGTGCACCAGTATCGCGAGACCTGGTCCGACGAGACTCGTCACGTCTGGGGCGCCTCGACCGGCTTTGTCATTCCCGATCGTCGCCAGCCGCGCTACGGCTTGAAAGAGGTCGGCTACGTTGAGCACCGCCTGCACGAGGACGGCACGCACGACAGCGCTTTCATGCGCGTGCCGGGCGTGCCGACGCTCGATATCGCGAATTTCCCCGGCGCCTACGGGCCTCTCTAGGCCGCGACCGGCCGGGCGCGCTGGTTGTAGAGCATCTTGCGGATGCGGGCCTGCTCCTCGGGCGGCAGCTTGGTGTTGTCGACCGAGAGGTCCGAGCCGACCGCCATGCCCTTCTGCACCGCCGGACGCGCGCCCAGCTCCTCGAACCAGCGCTTGAAGTACTTGAACTCCTCGATGTCCTGGCCCTGGAACTTCCAGTTGATGGTCCACGGATAGCAGATCATGTCGGCGATCGTGTACTGGTCGCCCGCCAGGTACTTGTGCTTGTAGAGCCGGTTGTTGAGCACGCCGTAGAGGCGGTTCACCTCGTCGGTGAAGCGCGCGATGGCATATTTCTGCTCGCCTTCCTTGGCCTGGTCGACGCGGCGGAAATGGCCGCACTCGCCGCTCTTGGGTCCCTGGTTGGCCATCTGCCAGATCAGCCACTCGTTCACTTCGTAGCGCGCGCGCAGGTCCTGCGGATAGAACTTCCCGGCCTTCTCGGCGATGTACATCATGATCGCGCCCGACTCGAAGATCACGATCGGCTTGCCGCCGCCTTTCGGCTCATGATCGACCATCACCGGCATGCGGTGATTGGGATTCATCTCCAGGAATTCCTTCGTGAACTGATCGCCGCGCCCGATATTCACGGGTACGATCTTGTAGGGCATGCCGCATTCTTCGAGCAGGATGGTGACCTTCTTGCCGTTGGGCGTCGGCCAGTAGTGCAGATCGATCATCGGGTGATCCCTCCTTGGGTTTGCCGGAGCTTATCGGGCAGGACGGCATGGGCAATAGCGAACGAGAAAAGTTCATCGGCCGATCAATTCCTCGCACCGAGGATGCCCGCTTCCTCACCGGACGCGGCCGTTACCTGGCCGATATCGAGTGTCCCGGCGCGCTGTGGGGCCATGTCCTGCGCTCGCCGCACGCCCACGCGATCGTCAAGCGGATCGACGTTTCACCGGCTAAGTCGCTCACGGGCGTTCAAGCGGTCTATGTCGCGGCCGATCTCGCCGAGCTGGGGCCGATGCCCTGCCTGGCCGCGGTGACGCCCTTGATCGTGCCGCCGCGCACCGCGCTCGTGCGCGACCGCGCACGCCATGTCGGCGATCCGGTGGCGTTCATCGTGGCCGACAGCGAGGAGATCGCGCGCGAAGCTGCGGAGCTGGTGGAGATCCACTACGAGGCGCTGCCCGCCGTGGTCGATGGCCGGTCGGCACTTGCCAAGGGCGCGCCTGCGATCTGGGACCAGGCGCCGGGCAACCAGGCCTTCCATGTCCAACGCGGCAACGCCGCAGCGGTCGCCGAGGCGCTGAAGCGCGCGGCGCACGTGGTCGAGATCGAGGTGATGAACAACCGCGTCGTGGTGGCGCCGGTCGAGCAGCGTGCCGGAATCGCACGCTACGATACGGCGGCCGGGACCTTCGACCTCGAGCTGACCGGGCAGGGCCTGCACGGCATCCGCCGCCAGCTCGCCGAGTTCGTGTTCAAGCTGCCGCCGGAGCGCATTCGACTCCATGCGCCCGACGTCGGCGGCGGCTTCGGCACCAAGAACTTCCTCTATCCCGAATGGATCCTGCTGCTGTGGGCGGCGCGCAAGCTCGGCCGGCCGGTGCGTTGGGAGGCCGATCGGGCGGAAGAATTTTTGGCCAGCGCGCAGGGGCGGGACATCTTCGCCAGGGCGAAGCTTGGCCTCGACGCGGAAGGAAAATTCATCGCCCTCGACGTGGCGATGGTGGCCAATCTCGGCGCCTATCTCTCGGGCAACGGCCCCGGCGCGTCCGTGGTCGCGGCCTCGACGGCCCAGGGCGGCGTCTACGACATCCCGGCGATCGCCGTCGACGTGCGCGGCGCCTTCACCAACACCGTGCCGGTCGATGCCTATCGCGGCGCCGGCAAGCCTGAGGCCAACTATATTGTGGAGCGCGCGATCGAAGCCGCGGCGCGTCAGCTCGGCTGCGATCCCGCTGGCTTGCGGCGGCAGAACATGATCGCCTCCTTTCCGCACAAGACGGCGCTCGGCATCGTCACCATCGACTCGGGCGATTTCGTCGCCAATCTCGACCAGGCGGTGACGCGCGCCGACGTCCGAGGCTTCGAGGCGCGGCGTGCGGAAGCGAAGGCACGCGGCAAGCTGCGCGGCCTGGGCGTCGCCTGCTTCCTCGAGACCTCGCGTGGCGCACCGAATGAGGGCGCCGAGCTCAGCTTCGAGACCGACGGCACGGTGACCGTGGCGGTCGGCACCGAGTCGAACGGCCAGGGCCACGAAACCGCCTATGCGCAGATCGTCGGTGAGCGGCTCGGCGTGCCCATGAGCGCCGTGCGGTACGTGCAGGCCGATACGCGTGCGGTGAAGAGCGGCGCAGGCCATGGCGGAGCGCGTTCGATGCACATGGGCGGCGCCGCCGTGGTCAAGGCGATCGATGCGGCGCTGACCAAGGCGCGCTCGACCGCGGCGCGTCTGCTGCAGGCGAGTGAAGCCGAGCTGGTGCTGGCCGGCGGGGCGTTCACCGTGAAGGGCAGCGAACGGCGCATCCCGCTCTTGAGCGTGGCGCGCGAGGGCGGCGGGGCGTTGGCTGAGCATGTGATGAACATGACCGACGTCTTTACTTTCCCCAGCGGCTGCCATGTCGCCGAGGTCGAGGTCGATCCCGAGACCGGCGCGACCAGACTGGTGCGCTACACCGCGGTCGACGATTACGGCCGGCTGATCAACCCCATGCTGACCGAGGGCCAGGTGCAGGGCGGCGTCACCCAGGGCATCGGCCAGGCACTGCTCGAGCACACGGTCTATGACGGGGGCGGCCAGCTGCTCAGCGGCTCGCTGATGGACTATGCCTTGCCGCGCGCCGACGACCTGCCGGCCTTCGACATCACCCTGGTCGAGCGCCCGACCCAGGCCAATCCGCTCGGCGTCAAGGGCTCCGGCCAGGCAGGCTGCATCGCCGCACCCCAGACCGTGATGGCGGCCATCCTCGATGCGCTGAAACCCGCCGGCATAAAACACCTCGACATGCCTGCGACGGCCGAGCGCATCTGGCAGGCTCTGACCCGCGCAACGCACGCCTGAAGCTGCTGCACGGCTCGATTGTTGCAGGGGAGCGGCCAGTCCCTGCATGGTCGCGACAATGGAGAGTACCGCCGCCCCGCCCAGCCAGCGCATCCTGGCGGGGATCCTGTTCATGTGCGGCGCCGGGCTGCTGTTTCCCATCATGAGCGGCTTCGCCAAGTTCCTGGGCGAGAGCGGCTACAGCTCGCTGCAGGTCTCGTGGGCGCGCGCCTTCGGCCATATCGTGTTCATGCTCGCCTTCTTCGTGCCGCGCTTCGGTCTGCGCATGCTGAAGACGCGCCGGCCGCTGATCCAGCTGCTGCGCTCGGCGATGCTGTTCGGCTCGAACGCCACCAACTTCTTCGCTATCACCTTCATTCCGCTCGCCAAGACCGCCTCGATCAGCCTGATGGCGCCGCTGCTGGTTGTGCCGCTCGCCCGTCTGATCCTGGGCGAGCGCACGACGGCGGCGCGCATGGCGGCGCTCTGCACGGGCTTCGTGGGTGTCCTGATCATCATCCGGCCCGGCACCGAGCTCTTCCACTGGGCGTCGCTGTTCGCCGTCGCCAGCGCGCTCGGCTACGCGATCTATCAGGTACTGACGCGGCGTATCGCCGGCATCGACCCGCCCGAGACCTCGACCATCTACAGCTCGGTCGTCGGCGGCTTCGGCATGTTCCTGGTGCTGCCCTTCGTCTGGCGCACGCCCGAGAGCCTGCGCGACATCCTCTATTTCTGCAGCCTCGGCGTGATCGGCGCCCTCGGCCATTACCTGGTGGCGCAGGCGCTCACAAACGCGCCGGCCAACATCATCGCGCCCTTCCAGTACATGCAGCTGATCGGCTCGGTGGCGGTGGGCTATTTCTTCTTCGGTGACTTCCCCGATTTTCTGACCTGGATCGGTGCTGCCATCATCGTCGCCTCCGGCCTCTATATCGGCTGGTCGCAGACAAGAAAGGCCGGTGACTCTCCGGCTACATCTTGCAGGGTTGGATAACTTCTGCTGGTATAACTAAAGGCTTATGCCACCTGCCCAAATTGCGGAAAGTCAGAAACTCGGGCGGATGGTTCGGGGGCTGGTTGCGAGGGGTCGATCTCACAGTGTGTCACCCCTGGGTCTCATCGTTCCAGCGCCTCGAGTGTGAGACGCCAAGATTCACCGACCGGAATTGCGGAAAGTCGGAATTTGCGCAATTTGGGTAGCTGGAGGGTGAGGTGACATGCCTAAGATCAACGGCGAGCGACTCCTGGCCGACCTGCGGCGCATCGCCGAGTTCGGCCGCTACCAGACCGGTGTGCATCGCCCGCACCTCTCGCCGCAGGACGTCGAGAGCCGCCATTGGCTGGCCGGCCGGATGAAGGAAGCGGGGCTCGAGCCGGTGATCGACGGCATCGGCACGGTGCTGGGCAAGAGCCCCAAGCCCGGCCTGCGCGTGCTGATCGGCTCGCACTCCGATACCCAGCCGCGCGGCGGCTGGCTCGATGGCGTGATGGGCGTGATCTACGGCCTCGAGGTGGCGCGCGCCATGGCCGAGGATCCCGAGACCGCGCATCTCGCGGTCGATGTTGCGTCGTGGGCCGACGAGGAGGGCCACTGGGGCCAGATGACCGGCAGCCGCTCGTTCGTCGGCATGCTGAGCGAGGCCGATATCGACAAGGCGCGCCATCGCGACGAGGGCACAAAGATGCGCGCTGCGCTGAAGGCTGCGGGGCTCGAAGGCGTGCCGCGCGAGCATCTGCCCGAGGGCAAGTATCGCGGCTATCTCGAAGCCCATATCGAGCAGGGCGGCGTGCTGGAGGCGACCGACAAGCGGATCGGCATCGTCACCGCGATCGTCGGCATCTACGTCTATCGGCTCAGCTTCTCGGGCATCCAGAACCATGCCGGCACCACGCCGATGCCGATCCGCAAGGACGCCGGCGTCGCCATGATGCGGCTCTACAACGAGGTGATGGAGACCTTTCCGAAGCTGGCCGGATCGCGCAGCGTGTGGACGGTCGGCAAGATGTCGGTCGAGCCGGGCGCACCTGCCATCATTCCCGGCAAAGCCGAGATGATCCTGCAGTTCCGCGACGCCGATGTGGCCGTTCTCGATCGCTTCGAGAAGGCGCTGCTGGAGATCGTGGCCGCGCACAACAAGAAGGGGCCGTGCACGGTCGAGTGCCAGAATCTCTCCAAGACCATGCCGACGGTGATGGACGAGCGCTTCCTCGATGCCATCGAGGAGTCGGCGGCCACTCACGCGCACGACAAACACATGCGCATGCCGTCGGGCGCCGGCCACGACGCGCAGATCCTCGGGCTGAAGCTGCCGGCCGCCATGATGTTCGTGCCGTCGATCGGCGGCATCTCGCATCACTTCACCGAGAACACCGCCGATGCCGACATCGTGCTCGGCTGCCAGGTCTTCGCCGACGCGGCGGCGAAGATCCTGAAAGGTAACTAGGCGAACAGCCGGCGCAACTCGTCCTTGGCCGCTTCGAGGGTGCGCTTGCGGCTCGCCGACATGTTCTTGCCGGCGCGGTTTATGTAGAAGGTCAGCATCGACATGGCCGAGCGCATCGGCCCGGACTTGCGCGCATGGCTGCGCTCGGCCGAGCGCTTCAGCGACTTGGCGATGTCACGCGCGCTGCGTTTCTTGAACACGCCATTCTCGAGGTCGAGCGCATGGCTCTCGCGCGTCACCTTGCCCGACCACTTCTTGAGCTTGACTTGTTTGCGCGCGCCGACGCGACTGTGGTGATTGGACTTCCTCATGCCGCCTTAACGCCCCGGGGCGGCGCATTGTTGCTAGTTATTGAGGACGAACCGGGCGAAAGCGCCGCGCTTGTCGGCCGGCAGCTTGGGCGGGACCTGGTCGACCTTGAGCTCGATCTCGCAGGCCACGTCGTTGGACAGGGTGGCGAAGGCATTGAGCCGGTCGAAGTCGACCTTGCGGAAGCCGGCGTCGCGCAGCATGTCGAGGACTTCGGCCCGCGTCGCCATCGGCAACGGCTTGCCGCTCTTGCGGCCGTTGCGATAGGCGGTCTCGAGCGCCTGCAGGACGTTGCGGAACAGCCGCTGGCCCTCGTCGTCGAGCCGGTCGGGCCGCTGGATGCCGCCGGCAGCGAATTCGCGGCAGGCCTGCGGATTGGCCTTTTGCAGATAGGCGGCGAGGGTGGCGCGGGCGGCGACGGCGGCCGTGGCGCTCGTATCATCCGAGCTCCTGAGCGCCGGCAGGATGTACTGGCGCCGCAGATCGGCGATCAGGGCGAGCGGCCGCGTCGTGCCGTCCGTGCTGGGGTTGCTGATCTCCTCCTGGACGGCCGCCTTGAGTCTCGCCTCTGCCTCCGGGTTGTCGGCCATCAGGACGCCGACCAGCGGCAGGGCGCGCATCTCGGCGAGCGCCGCCTCGGTCTGCGAGTTGCTCCTGAAATAGTACCAGCCGCCCGCGGCGAACAGCACGACCACGACGCCGACCACGATGGCCGCGACCAGCCGGTTGCCCTCCTCAGGCGCCGGCCGGCTCCTGCGTCGATAGCGCCGTCTGCGCCGCGGTCGCTCCTCGCCGTCGTCGTCCGATGCCACGTCTCTCCTCTAGGGGTGAATGATCATCCCCGTGAAGACGTAAGCCTGCAACATGACGTACACGCCGACAAGACAGGCGAGCGCGATCGAATGCCAGAACACGAAGCGCAGGATCGAGCCTTCGTGGCCGAACCAGTTGGTCGCGGTCGAGGCGACGACGATCGACTGGGCGTCGATCATCTTGCCCATCACGCCGCCGGAGGAATTTGCAGCGCCCATCAGGATGGGCGACAGCCCCAGTTGCTCCGCGGTGATCTTCTGCAGGCCGCCGAACAGCACGTTGGACGCGGTGTCCGATCCGGTGAGTGCCACGCCCAGCCATCCCAGCAGGGTGCCGAAGAAGGGATAGAGGAAGCCGGCATGGGCGAAGGCCAGCCCCAGCGTGGCGTCGATGCCGGAGTAGCGGGTCAGCGTGCCGATCGCCAGCATGGCGGCGATGGTGATCAGCGAGTAGCGCACCGTCCAGATCGTCTCGCCATAGGCCTTTAACAGCCGCAGCGGATTGAAGCCCATGACGAAGGCCGCGATGATCGCGGCGATCAGCATGCCCGAGCCGGTGTAGGAGAGATAGGTGAAGGCGAAGATCGCGCCTTCCGCCGTCGGCTTGGCGACCACCGGCGGCACCTTCTGGATCATGTTGTGCAGGCCCTCGACCGTGTAAGTCACGGTGAAGATCGGATTGACCAGCGCCTTGAACCAGCCGGTGCCCCAGATCAGCAGCACGGCGCAGACGATGATCCACGGCGTCAGCCCGCGCCACATCTCGGCCGTGGTCACCGGGTCATTGTTCACCTTTGATTCGGCATGGTGCCGACCGAATCGTCGCGGCCGCGCAGCGCCGGCGACAGCCACAGCTCCTTGGGCTGCCAGATCTTGAGGAAGCCGATCAGGCAGGCCATCGATACCAGCGAGGCGACGACGTCGACGATCCAGGGATTGATGAAGTTGGAGACCAGGAACTGCGGGATGGCGAAGCTGACGCCCGTGACCAGAATGGCGGGCCACACCTCCTTCATGCCTTTCCAGCCGGCGAATGCCTAGATCAGCCAGAACGGGACGATCAGCGAGAAGATCGGCAGCTGCCGGCCGACCATGGCGCCCAGCAGGTAGGGATCGAGCCCGGTCACCGAGGCGAGGCCCTGGATCGGCGTGCCGAGCGCGCCGTAGGCGACGGGCGCGGTGTTGGCGATCAGGCTGAGGCCCGCCGCGGCGAGCGGCGAGAAACCCAGGCCCATCAGCATGGCGCCGGTCACCGCAACCGGCGTGCCGAAGCCGGAGGCGCCCTCGAAGAAGGCGCCGAACGAGAAGGCGATCAGCAGCAGCTGCAGGCGCCGGTCGGGCGTGACGCCGCCGATCGTGCGCTGCAGCAGCTCGAACGTGCCTTTCTCCACGCACAGGCGATAGAGGAAGATGACGTTGAGCACGATCCAGCCGATCGGGAAGAAGCCGGTCACCAGCCCGAGCACCGAGGCGCGCAAGGCGTGCCCGGTCGGCATGGTGAAGGCGAAGATGGCGATCAGGATGGCGACGACCAGCGCGATCACCGCCGCGAGATGTGCCTTGACCTTGCCCGACGCGATCAGCGCCAGCAGGACGACGACCGGCAGTGCCGCGACCAGTGTCGACAGCAATTCGCTGCCCAGCGGATTGTAGACCTGGCTCCACATTGTCCGTTTCCCCCGAAAACTTTCCTTGTTGCCATTCGACGACCAACGGGGCTGAGGAGCAATTGAATTTCCCGTGTTCACACAGGATGAAGGCCTTATGCTTGGACAACCGATGCCAATACACCTCGAGATCTATCACCCCGACCGGATTGTCATCGGGGTCGCGCGCGGCGAGATCACGCTCGCCGAATTCGGCAGTTTCGTGCGTGAGCTCGCCCAGTCCGGCGCGATGCACTATCGCAAGATCTTCGACGTCAGCGACGCCAAGTCCTCCACCGTGAACCAGGATGAGCTGCTGGCGGCCGATCAGCGGTTGCGTACCGTGACCCCCAAGGGGCCGCGCGGACCGCTGGCGGTGGTTGCCGATCCCAAACGCATGGAGGTTGCCCATACCTTCAAGGCGCTGACGGCGGACGACCGGCCGGTCGAGATCTTCCGCAGCATCCACGACGCGCGCAAATGGCTGGCGACCTTTCCGGTGAAGTTTTGATCAGGTCTTCGGCGTGTTGCGTTCGAGGAACGTCCGCACGCGCTTGATCGCCTCGTCGAGATAGGTCGGGCCGCGCCAGTCCTTCTGGACCTCGATATTGGGCGCCAGTGCGGCGATCTCCTCGCTGGTCTTGGCCGGGTGCGGCTTGTCGGTGCCGGGCTGCAGGAAGAGCGGCGTCTTGCAGGCCTTCACGAAGTCGCGCGTCACCGAGAACACGAAGTCGGGGCCGAACATGTTCCTGCCGAACGACTGGATGGTCTCCTCGCTGATCGACGGGTCGCGGCCGCGCACGGTCTCGCTGTAGCCCTTGACCGCTTCGTTCCAGGTGTCGCGGTTCTCCCACAGGCCGATCGGGTTCTGCAGCACGGCGGCGGGGATGCGGGCGGCGTTGTGCTCGATCGCCTCGAAGCAGTAGCTGCCGCCGATGCAGCCGCCCATGACGAAGAACTTGTCGAAGCCCAGGTGATCCATCAGGGCGAAATGGTCGCCGGCGAAGGTGTGCCAGCCATGGTCGGGTTTGACGTCGGCGACCGACCGGCCGGCGTTGCGCTGATCCATGGCGATGACGGTGAACTTGTCCGACAGAGCCTTGCGCGGATCCATCCAGGGAAAGCCCTTGGGATAAGCCGGCGAGACGCCGCCCCACATGCCCATCTGCGACTTCAGCCCGCCCGGCGCGTAGAGCAGCACCGGGAAGCCCGATCCGTGCACCTCGTAATGGATGTCGGCGTCGGCGCGCTTGAACATCGGCATGGCGTTTCTCCTTTGCGGCAGCCTAGTCGACGGGGTGCAACGGGAGCAACCACGGCCGGGGCTTTGCGTTTCATGTCATCACGAGGCGCGAAGGAAATGGGCGAGCCGAAAGCCATTCGATATCCAACCGTTCATCTGAGTGGCGGCTCGGCCATCCGGCGCCCGCTGATCGTGCTGGCGGTGTGCGCCGTCGCGGCGGTGGGCTACGTGGCGCGCGATTTCCTCATTCCCACCGCCGGCGCCGTGGTGCTGGCGTTGATGCTGACGCCGGTTGCCAACACGCTGGAGCGTATCCGCCTGCCGGTCTCCGCGGCGGCTGCCGCCTCGGTGCTGCTGCTGACACTGCTGATCGCCGGCTTGCTCGCGGTGGCCATTCCGTCGATTTCGAACTGGGCCGAGCAGGTACCGTTCCTGACCTTGACGCTCGAGCACAAGCTCGAGGGCATCCGCAAGTCGCTCGCCTTCATGCAGGAGGTGACCAATCGCGTCGAGCAGGCGGCCACCGCGGCGGCCAGCAATCATGCGACGCAGCCAACGCCGGAAAAGGTCGTGGTGACCCAGCATTCGCTGCTCGGCATGCTGGCCAGCACGACGCCGGCCGTAGTGCTGCAGCTCGGCTACGCCGGCGTACTGGCCTTCATGCTGTTGGCCCACCGCAATACCCATCGCCGGCAGCTGCTGCGCATTCCGCTCCGCTTCGAGACGCGCGTGCGGCTCGCCCGCACCATGCGCGATATCAACGAGCGGGTCGGCCACTACCTTTTCTCGCTGGCGGTCATCTATGCCTGCGTCGCCGTGCTGGCCGCGGTTGCCCTGGCATTGCTCGGATTTCCCAATCCGATGGTGTGGGGCGCGGTCATGGGGCTTGCGTCGTTCGTGCCGTTCGTCGGCCCGCCGGTCGTGATCGGCATCGTGGCGTTGGTCGGCATGATCACGTTCGACGACTGGTATCGCATCGTCGCTGCGCCGGCGGCGCTGCTGGTCATCCATTTCACCGAGTCGCAACTCGTGACGCCGGCATTCGTGAGCCGCCGCTGCGCGCTCAATACCGTGGCGGTGTTCGCCACCATCGCCCTGCTCGGGTGGATGTGGGGCGCCGTCGGCGCCATCGTGGCAGTGCCGCTGCTGATCCTGATCAGCACCATTGCCGCCAATATGCCGTCGCTGCGCTGGCTGGAAGTCATGTTGGCCGACGATCGGCCGGTGAGCGAGCGGCTGGCCGTCAAACCGCCGCTCGCCTCGGGGCGCGGCCGGCCGGTGGCTCCGCCGAAGACGCGTCAGCCGCGGCGGCGCCTGGTGGCCGCGAGATAAGAGACGCCGCCGAGCACGCCGTAGAACCCGCCCAGCACGGCCCATGCCTCGGCTGGATCCATGTGGCGCTCCAGGAGCGTGACGGCGGCGCGGCTGAGGCAGAACACGGCCACGGCGCCGGCGAAACCGGCGCCAAGGATCAGCATCAGCCTGTTGGTTACATCGGCCGCGGCGTTGCGCATGCCCTGGCCAGCCATGGTTGTCGCCGCAAGGCGGAGAAGAGGCGCGATCATGGTCTCGCCGCGTCGCGGTGAGCCGCTCCGGTTGGCGCGGCTAGTGCCGACGACAAAGGTACCCCGCAAGGAAGCCGAGGCCGAGTACCGCGGCCAAGGTGCCGAACGGGCGGGCCTCTACCGCCTCGACCAGCGAGTCGCTCGCGGCATCGCGCATCTGCGCGGTCTTCTTGGTGAGCCGCTCGGCCGCCTCGGCGGCGCTGTCGGCATATTCGTCGATGAAGTCCTGCGCTGCCTCGATGGCGCTGTCGATCGCCTGCTTGCTGCGCGTCTCGATGGCGCCCACGGCGCGGGTCACGCCCTCATTGGCTTCGGCCTCGAGCGCGACCGACAGCTTCTTGAGCTGCATCTTCAAGGCGTTGATTTCCTTGACCAGGTCTTTGTGGGCGTGCTGCGAAGTGCCGTTACCACGCATGATTTCCTCCGGTCTG
>Ga0081455_10003656_pt1 | contig 17622 bp, 18 predicted proteins | sample TabmetS3T2R1_FD_70207 | JGI IMG/M metagenome (GOLD analysis project Ga0081455, IMG submission 70207) | Tabebuia heterophylla rhizosphere microbial communities from the University of Puerto Rico - S3T2R1 | ecosystem: Host-associated > Plants > Roots > Rhizosphere ...
GCGGCCGGCTGGGCCTCGCCGGCCGGCTTCTCCGCCTTGCCTTCCGCGGGCGGCAGATAGAGGCGGATCGTGGTTCCCTTGCCTTCCTCGCTGTCGATGCGGATGTGCCCGCCCGATTGCGTCACGAAGCCGTAGACCATCGACAGGCCGAGGCCGCTGCCCTTGCCGAGCTCCTTGGTGGTGAAGAACGGCTCGAACACTTTTTCGCGCACATGCGCCGGCATGCCGGTGCCGGTGTCGGTGACCTCGATCATGACGTAACGGGCAGGGCCCGCATCGCGCGGCGAGTCCAGCCCGCTTTCCTCATGCGTGACCATTTTGGTCAGCAAGGTCAGCGTGCCGCCAAGCGGCATGGCGTCGCGCGCATTGATCGCCATGTTGAGCACGGAATTGGCGAGCTGCGAGGCATCGACATGGGCCGTCGCCACGCCGGGGTCGAGATCGGTCTTGATCTCGATCTGCTCGCCCAGCGTCGGCCGCAGCAATTTGGCGACGTCGGCGACCGCAGCGTTGATGTCGACATTGCGCGGATGCAGCGGCTGGCGCCGCGCGAAGGCCAACAGATGCTCGATCAGCTCGGCGCAACGCTGCGCCGCCTGGTCGATCACGCTCGCGGTAGCGCGCAGGCCCGGCTGGTCCTTCAGGCCCGCCACCAGCGTCTCGGTGGTGCCGGTGATGACGGTGAGCATGTTGTTGAAGTCATGGGCGACGCCGCCGGTCAGCTTGCCGATGGCCTCGAGCTTTTGCGCCTGCTGCAGCTTGCGCTCGGTTTCGCGCGAGGCCGATATGTCGTGATAGACCAGCGCCGCGCCGATGATCGTGCCGGCCGCATTGCGCAGCGGCCGGCCGCTGACGACGAAATGACGTGGGCTGCCGCCGACGGCAGGGCGCGCCACGATCTCCATGTTGTCGAATTCCTCGCCCCGCAGCGCGCGCGCCGCCGGCAATTCCTCGACCGCAAGCGGCGTGACGCCGTCGGCGCGCAGGATCGCGCTCGAGAGCGCACGCAGCGCCGCCACGTTCATGCCCGGCCGGTAGCGCAGCGTTTTCCGGGCGGCCGCATTGGTCAGCAGCACATGGCCTGTGGTGTCGATCACCAGCACCGCTTCCGCCATGCTGTTGAAGGTGCTTTGCATCACGCTCGAGGAGCGCTGCAATTCCTCGTGGGCGGCCACCAGATGCTCGCTGTGCTCGGCCACCGAGGCCTCCAGCGACTGCGCGGTGGCGCGGGTGGCGGAAAGCGACTCCGACAGCTCGCGGCGGGAGCGGCCGGCCTCGCGGATCAGGACGCCCGCCAGCAAAAGCACCAGCGCGACGCCGCAGAGGTCGGCGATCAGGAGGATGCGGCCGTTCAGCCGCGATTGCGCCGAGTGCTGCGCCAGCCGTGCCCGCTGCTCGGCCTGTATCTTGTCGAGGTTGGCGGCGATGGTTTGCGACACGGCGCGACTTTCGGCCACCGTCTTGCCGGCCGAGACGGCGGCGCCTTCGCTCGTGCTGCGGTAGCGGATCAGCTCGTCGCTGATCGCCAGCCGCCGTTCGACCAGGCGGCTGGTTTCTTCCAGCAGCTGGCGCTGCGCCGGCTCGTCGAGGGACGGCAGCAGCGCCGCGAAAGCGGGCGGAATGGCCTCGCGGCTCTGGCGGAACTCGTCGGCAAAGGCCGGATCGCCGGTCAGCGCGAAGCCGCGCGCCGCGCTCTCGGCGATGCGGACCAGCACCTTGAGATCGGCAAACTGCTTCAGCACGGCCACGGTGCGATCGGTCGCAATCGCATCCCGCCGCGACTTGGTGTCGAATCCGATCTGCGCGCCGCTGATCATCAACAGGATGGCCAGGCCAATTCCAAGGATGACTCGCTGCGACAGGACCGTCTTGTTATTGTTCTCTTGGCGGGAGATGAGACACCATCTGCTTCTCGAGACAATCGTTGATTGCGGCCAGCAGCGCCTGCGGTGTGAAGGGCTTGCGCAAACAGCACGTCGCGCCGAGCTCAAGCGTCATGCGCAGGAAATCGGGCGAAGCGGAATCCGCGCTGGCGAAGGCGTAGCCGGACATGGCGATCAACGGAATTTGCGGCGCACGTTCGTGGAACATGCGGATGGACTCGAAGCCGCGCATGTGCGGCATGAAGACGTCGACAATCATCACGTCGAATTCGGAAGCAGCGAGCTCGCGCATGCCCGCCTCACCACCGTCGGCAATGGTGACTTCCATACCTTGCCGTTGCAGGCAGACCTCGATGGCCATCGAGACCATCGGATCGTCATCGACGACGAGAACACGCGGCAAAAGGGCGTTCCTTCACAGCGGGTGGTTGTGGATCATTCGATACGCACGTTTCGTCGTGCAAGCTTGAACCACGAATCGTTTTTTTCAACCGAAAAGAATCTGAGGCGGGTCGGAACTCCCAGTCTGCCCGGTAGGATGCATTGGCAGTTTGCGCGGCATCGATTTCCCTGTAGTTGTGCCCTTGCGATGAGCGCTCGCGCTTGTATCTGGAATCCCACCACACCATGGCCGCTACGCCCAAGACGAGCCGCGTCCGCATTTCGCCGCTCGGCCTGACGTTTCTCGCGGTCACCTCGATCGGCTGGGGCCTCAATTTTCCGATCATGAAGTATCTCCTGTCGGAGTGGCCGCCGCTGTCGTCGCGGGGCCTGAGCGGGATCGTCGGCGCGGCGGCGCTGGCGTTGATCGCGGTGCTGCAACGCGAGCGTCTCGCGGTGCCGTGCAAAATGCGGCTGCGACTTTTGCTGGTATCGCTTCTTACGATTAGCTCGTGGGTTGCATTCATGGGTCTGGCGTTGCTGTGGCTTGATGCACGCGAGGCTGCGGTGCTGGCGATCTCGGTCCCGGTTTGGGTCGCGCTGCTCGCCTGGCCAATCCTCGGCGAGCGTTTGTCGCCGGTTCGCGCGGTCGCGCTGATGGTGGCGCTGGGCGGTATCTTCATCCTGATCGGCGGCAACAGCATCGGTGCCAGCATCGGAAAATTGCCGGGCCTGTTGCTGGCCTTGGCGGGCGCGGTGTGCGTTGCCCTCGGCACCGTGCTGACAAAACATTTTCCGCTGGAGGTGCCGCCGCTGCCGCTCGCGGCCTGGCAGATCGGCATCGGCTGCCTGCCGGTTGCCATCGCCGGGCTCGCGCTCGAGCAACCGCACGTCGCGGCGCTCTCGGCGACCGGCTGGGCGTCGATGGTCTATATGACCCTGATCCAGTTCTGCCTGTGTTACGTCTGCTGGTTCGCTGCGCTTGAGCGGCTGCCGGCGGCGACCGCGTCGATCGGCACGCTGCTCGTGCCGGTCGTGGGCGTGGTCTCGGCCGCGGCGATGCTGCACGAGCCCTTTGGGCTGCGCGAACTGATCGCGCTTGTCGTCGCGCTCGGCGGCGTCGCGCTGGCATTGCGCGCGCAATAAAAAGAGCGGCGCATCGAAATGCGCCGCTCTCCGCGCTGGTCGTCGGAAAAAGCTTACGACTTACGGGCAGGGGTGCCGCTGGCCGTCATAGCCGAGATAGGTGCCTGACGCCGGGTCGTAGGAACGGTAGCGCTGCGCGCACGAGGCCGCATCGTCGCCGCCCGGGACGGCCGCAACGGTGCTGTCGTCATAGTAGCCGTCATCGTAGTAGCCGTAATTGTTGTAGTAGTAGGGGTCGTCGTAATAGGCGTTGGCTGCAAGAGCGCCGCCGACGAACGCGCCGGCCGCGACGCCGGGCCAGAACCCGCCACGATGGCGATGACGCCATCCGCCGTTCCAGTTGCCGCCGTTCCAATTGCTGCTGGCATAGGCCGGGCTGCGAACTGTGGTGCCGCCGACATAGCCGGGGTTACCGCTGAACCTGCTGCCGGCATAGGCGGGGCTGCTGCCGACTCTGGCGCCGGCATAGGCGGCGCCGCCGCCCATCGCCGGGGCGGCACGGAAGCTGCTACCACCGGTCATCGCGCCACCGCGGAAGCCTGCGCCGCTACCGAAGCTGGCACCACCGCCGCCAGCGCTGACGCGAGCACCACCACCACCGCCGCCTCCGCCCTTGAACTGGGCGAAGCTAGCGCTCGGCAACGCAACCGGCAGCACCAGTGCCAGCGCCGCCGCTATACTCAAAACTTTCAGATTGGTCATTTTCGGCTCCATTTCGGGGATGCCACGCCAACCCGCAACGAGGGGAGACGTTCCCGAGCCCCGCACCACTTGTGCGTGATTGCGAGCTTCTCACGGCTCCACTGTATGGCCGATGAACAGATTGCGCTGATTCTGCGGCACTTCGCGCTTTTTGCCGCCTGAACAGGCGGCAATAGGCCGTGCGCGCGGCTGGACAATTCGGCCTGCCGATGGCATCAGGGCGAAAGCCACTTCGAACCTGCGGCCGAGATCGGATGAAACAGTTTTTGCTGAAATTCTTCACCTGGTGGAGCAGCCAGACTTTTGGCACGCAGCTCTGGACCTGGCGGTTCGGCGAGCTGGTCGGCACCGACGATCAGGGCAATCGCTATTATCGCACCCGCGGCGGCGCGATCGATCCAACGCTCGGCTTCGAACGGCGCTGGGTGATCTATAATGGCTATGCCGAAGCCTCGCGCATCCCGCCGGAATGGCACGGCTGGATCCATCACACCGTCGACGTGCCGCCGACAGAGGACAAATACACGCCGCGCGAGTGGGAAAAACCGCACGTGCCGAACATGACCGGCACCGCGGACGCCTATCGTCCCTCCGGCTCGACGCTCGCCTCCGGCCGGCGTCCCGCCGCCACCGGCGACTACCAGGCCTGGACGCCGGGAAGCTGATTGGCCTCATCGTTGCCTGGGGGCGAGCACTTTAGCGCCGGGCTTTCTCCAAACGGTCGACTTCCGATCCCGCCGCTTCGGCCTTGATTCCGGAAGGCGTGGGATCAAGCACAGGACCTTCATTGCCTTCGAACAGGATGCGGTGCGCGGCGCCTTCGAGATCGTCGTATTGCCCATTCTTCAAGGTCCACATGAACGAGGCTAGCCCCGCCAGTCCCATCCCGATCGCAATCGGAACCAGAAAAAAGAAATCGATCATGAGGCTGGCCTCACGGGATAAGCGTCGCACGTTCAGCGCGGTGCAGCGTCATGCCGCGCCCGGTTGCATCGCGCGATAAGCGTGCCAGGTGGCGTGTCCGAGCAGCGGATAGATCACGATCAGTCCAAGCATGGCGGTTGCAAGGCTCAACAGGAACAGTGCCAGCACGATTACCGCCCAGATCAGCAGGACGCGCAGGTTGCTCCAGACCAGTGCCATGCTGCTGCCCATCGCGGTGAAGGCATCGACATTCTCGTCCAGCAGCATGGGAACCGAAAAGGCGCTGATCGCGAACGAGAATGCTGCAAACAATCCTCCGACCGCGGTCCCGACCGCCAGCATCGCCCAGCCGGTCTGGGTGGTGAAGAGCATCGGCACGATCCCCTTGAGGCCCGGGAACGGCACCAGGCCGAAGAACAGCGCGTAAATGATGACGGCGGCGCGCATCCACACGACCATCAACAGGCACAGCAGCACGCCGGTGAACAGAACCTGACCGCCCGAGCGCGGCCTGACGAAAAATAGATTGCTCCAGTGCACGGCCTGACCGGCTTCGAGCCGGCGGCTCTTTTCATACAGACCGATGGCCAGGATCGGTCCAACGACCATGAAGCCGGCAAAGGCGGGGAACAGGATGTAGTCGCGCCCGAGCGCGACCAGGGCGCCGACAAAGCCGACCGAAATCAAGAAGATGATCAGGCCGTAAGCGATGCTCATCGCCGGCTTCGTCATGAGATCCCGCCAACCCAAGGCAAGCCACTTCAAGGGGTCGCCGGCCTTCAGCGGCCGGGTCCATCGATCGGGGATTGGGAGGGGCGCTGCGACCGGAGGGATCATCGGCATGGCGTTTCTCCCGGTTCAGGAATGGCCCGCATTGACCGCCAGCGGCGAACACGACGACCTTGCGGCGGTGAATTGTCCCCGCGCGGCATCGCCTTCGCCTTGTTTCAGATGCGCAACGCAGGCGGGCTGCGACATGGTCGCGACATAGATCAGATGGGCATTCGCGGCGACGAAGATGGCGGCGGCGGCAGCGAGCAAGACCCAGAGAGTGATCATTGGTCTGGCGCGTGGTTGCTTATCTGATCTGGCAAGATCGTTCATGGGGTCACTGTCCGCTTGTCGAGTAGATAGAGTGTCAGGATCTTTCGATCGAGTTCGGAGAGGCGGCCCTCCCAGGTCGGCATCTGACCCTGCCTGCCACCCCATATCGTCGTGTCGATGGCTTCCAGGTCGCCGCCATAGATCGACGATTTGTCGGTCAAATCGGGCGCGCCGAGCTCCGGATTGCCTTTGGCATTGTCGCCATGACAGGACACGCAATTGGCGGCAAATATCTCCTTGCCGGCCTCGATGGTCTTGGGATCGATGGCCTTCGCGCTTGGGTTCGCGAGGGAATGGACGAAGGCAGCCACTTTCATGACGTCGGCCCGCGGCAGCATCTGGTCGCGTCCGAACGCCGGCATCTGGGATACACGCGTGTCTTTGTGCGCGGAATTGATGCCGACGCGGACGGTATTGAAGATGTCTTCAGGCTTGCCGCCCCAGAGCCAGGATGACGTGGTCAGGTTCGGGTAGCCGGGGCCGCCCTTGGCATCGTAGCCATGACATGCCGCGCAATTATCGCCGAACAGGGTACGGCCGGCGTTGCGGACAATTTCCAGCAGCTTTGGATCGGACTGGATCGCAGCGAAGTTTTCCGTTTCGATCCTCTTGGTCCAGGCGCTGCGATCGATTGCGGCCTCGTTCAGTGCCGCCGCAACGGTCGTGCGTTGATCCACGCCGAGCAGGCCCTTGGTGTAGGTGACGCCCAACGGCCAGGCCGGCATCAGGATCCAGTAGACGACGGAAAAGACAACGGAGAGCGCGAGAAAGAAATACACCACACGCGGTACCGGCGTGTTCAGTTCCTTGATGCCGTTCCATTCATGGCCGGTGGTGAGATAGCCGGTGTGGCTGTCGCGCTCCTGCTGATCTACCGCCATGGCCTGTCCTCATCGCCAAGGATGGACTGGGCGGCGGAGTCAAAGCGCTTCTTGTTCGAGGGCCAGTAGGCGTAGACCAGCACCGCCGCCGACAGCGCGAGCAGATAAAAGAGCCCGAACGATTTGGACACGCCGACCAGAAAATCGTGCTCTACGCTCATTGCTTCGCTCCAGCCTGTGCGATCGGCTTGTGAGCCGCGTCCGTAAGGCGGCCGAGAATTTGCAGGTATGCGACCAGTGCATCCATTTCGGTCAATTGGCCGGGGCGTCCATCGAACGCGCGCAGGGTGGTCGCCTTGCCATAGCGTGCAGTCACGCCACCGGCCTGCGGCGAATCCGGATTGGCCTGACCGAATGCATCAAGCGACGCGTTGGCGATCATGTCGTCGGTATAGGGAACGCCAACCCTGCGCTGCGCTTTCAGGTGAAGGGGAAGATCATCGGTGCGCAACTCGGTGGCGAGCAGCCAGTCGTACGCGGGCATGACCGAAGCCGGCACCACGTCGCGGGGATTTACCAGATGGGCGACGTGCCACTGGTCGGAATATTTTTCGCCGATACGGGCGAGGTCGGGGCCCGTTCGCTTGGACCCCCACAGCATGGGATGGTCGTATTTGGATTCGACCGCGAGCGAGTAGGGACCGTAGCGGTCGACCTCGTCGCGAAGCGTGCGGATCATCTGCGAATGGCAGGCATAGCAGCCTTCGCGGATATAGATGTTGCGGCCGGCGAGTTCGAGCGGCGTGTAGAGCCGCATGTCCGGCGCGGATTCAACCGTCTGATGGATGGTAAACAGCGGGGCGATCTCGACGAGGCCGCCGATACTCGCCACCAGGATGATGCCGAGCACCAGGCCGATCGCCTTGCGTTCCATCCGATAGTGAAATCCGAAGATCGACATGACATCTCACTCCGCCGGCTGTGGCGAGACCACGCCCACGGCCGTTGGCTCCGGCAGATCAGCAGTCGTCTCGGGAATCGGGTTCGGGAGCCTGATGGTCATCCAGATGTTGTAGGCGCCGATGCACGCGCCAATCAGGAACAACAATCCGCCGATGGCGCGGGCGACGTAGTAAGGATGCATCGCGATCAGGGAATCGACGAAGGAATAGGTGAGCGTTCCGCTCTCGTTGTAGGTTCGCCACATCAGCCCCTGGATGATGCCGGAATTCCACATCGCGAAGACGTAGATCAAGGTGCCTGCGAGCGAAAGCCAGAAGTGCGCCTCGACAAGACCCGCCGAGTACATGCCCTTGCGCTTCCACACCCAGGGCACCGAGGCGTAGATCGAGCCGAACGTGATCATCGCGACCCAGCCCAACGCACCGGCATGAACGTGACCAACGGTCCAGTCCGTGTAGTGCGAGAGCGAATTTACGGCGCGGATCGCCATGAACGATCCCTCGAACGTGGTGAGCCCGTAGAACACGGCCGCCACCATCATGAAGCGCAACGTCGCGTCGTCACGCACCTTGTCCCAGGCGCCGTTCAGCGTCAGCAGCGCGTTGCCCGCGGATGCCCACGAAGGGATCAAGAGCATCAGCGAGAACGTCATGCCCAGGGTTTGCACCCAGTGCGGCAGCGCCGTGTAATGCAGGTGGTGCGATCCCGCCCACATGTAGAAGAAGGTGATGCCCCAGAAGCTGATGATCGACAGCCGGTAGGAGAAGATCGGGCGGCCCGCCCGCATCGGCAGGAAGTAATACATCATGCCGAGGAAGCCTGCGGTGAGGAAGAACGCCACGGCGTTGTGGCCGTACCACCACTGGATCATCGCGTCCTGTACGCCGGAATACAGCGAGTAGCTCTTGGCGTGGCCGAGCGAAACCGGTACGGCGAGGTTGTTGACGATGTGCAGCATCGCCACGACCAGGATGAACGCCATGTAGTACCAGTTCGCGACGTAGATGTGCGGCTCCTTGCGCCGCGCCAGCGTTCGCAGATAGATCAGAAAGTACACGACCCATACGACGACCAGCCAGATGTCCGCATACCACTCCGTCTCGGCATATTCCTTCGACTGCGTAATGCCGATCATGTAGCCGGTGACGGCAAGTACGCAGAACAAGTTGTAACCGAGCAGCACGAACCACGGGCTCAACTGGTCCGGCAGTCGCGCGCGCGAGGTGCGCTGCAGGACATAGAACGAGGTCGCAATCAGGCCGTTGCCGCCGAAGCCGAAGATCACCGCGGTGGTATGGACCGGCCGGATCCGGCCAAAGCTCGACCAGCCGCCGCCAAAGGTGAGGTTCGGATTGGCCAACTGCCATGCCGCCCAATCCCCGACCGCAAGGCCGAAAACAACCCAGACCATCGCCAGAAGGATCCCGACCTTGGTGGGATCGTCATAGTAGGAGGCAAATCGTTCATCCGACGGTTCCGGGGCGAAATAGTCCCTGCCGATGAGAAAGATCATGAGGACGCCGGCAACGAAGATCAGCGCGCCATGTACGCCTATCGGATCGTCCCGACCTGCCAGGCCAAGCAGCAATCCGCAGATTGCAATCACAAGGCTGATGAGAATTGCACCCTGGCGCTCAATTCGGGTGAGTTGGGCAATCATGGGAACCTGCGAGAGGTCAGGAGCGGACGCATTTGCTTTATTCCGGCCGGAGCCTGCCGAAAACCTGGCTAAGCTAATGGCCTTATTCAGCAAAGCAACAAGCTCTTTTATTGACTCAAATCAACGGAACAGCCACTGCAGGCGATGATTTGCCGGCAGCGCGAAATCATCCGACACCCAAGGCCGCGCCCCGCGTTGCGCGGCCGGCTGCGCGCTCTGCAAGCTTAATCGGTGCTGCGCTGCAATTGCCTGTGAACAACGGTAACAGCGGGGACGCGCTTCAGCGCGCCATTGCAACATCGGCGTGAATGCGGCTCAATGTACCCATCTTACGGAGGTGGGAAACCACCGCGTCGGAATCGGGCTCCAGATCGCGACTGTCCCGATAAGCAGCGGCCTCCGAGTAGGACACGGCCGGGAGATAGGCCCCCGGTGCAGAGGTTCTGAAATCGCCCGTCAATGTGGGGCTACCGTGGGAAAGGAAAGGCCGTCTGGGCAACCAGGCGGCCTTTTTCTGTTGTCGCCGGTGGCCAACGCGCGTCATGCACACATCATCGGCTCTGGTTTGCTAGCTCCGGCGCCAGTTCTTTTCTTGCGTTCACTGACCGTCCATCACATGACGTACGGAGGATAGGCTCCGTCCATGCCAGCGACGAGCTTGCCCAGCTCGCTTAGGTGGTGATGCGAAAAAAGCAGGTGCTGCCGCGCCGCCTCCACGTCGTTGAGAGCCCGCAGCAGACGACTGCCACGGTAAGCGGCGGCGCCGCCGCCAAGGTGGTGCGCTGCGGATGTCACCTCGACGCTGGTGTCGCAGGCGTCCATGCCAGCCAGGCAGATGCGAGCCTGAAGCTGCCGGCTGATCGGCTCGCCGCGCCTGGCGTGTGCGTGCGCCTCAGCGACCGCGGCGCGCAATCCGGCGCGGGCTGCCCGCAGCCTTGTGTCTGCGACGGCCAGTTCGGCCATCGAGACCGGCGCGTCGGCCAGTTGGCCCCGCCGCGCGGTCCGCCCCTCGCGCGCCTGCCGCGCAACCTCGTCGACGGCGCCCCGCGCAATGCCGAGCGGGACAGCGACAAGTGTTGGCAGCAGCGCCGTGTAGATGGGCAGCCGCCATAACGTACCGTCGGGCCACGGCCGGTCGGCGAAGCGAGCGCACCGGTCCGTGGAGATCGGAACTTCGGCGGCGGCGACGTGGTGGCTGCCGGTGCCGCGCAGACCCGCGGTATCCCAGGTGTCCTCGATTGTCAGGTCGGCCGCAGGCACGAACACGATGCGGTGCACGGGCTCGACTTCGTCGGTTTCATGGAACAGTGCGCCGAGGCCGACCCATGCACTGTGAAGGCAGTTGCTCGTGAACGGCCAGCGGCCGCTCAAAGTGATACGGCCATGGTCGTTAACCACGCGGCCGAGCGGAGCGAACATGGTGGCGCTGCCTTGATCCGGGTCGGCGAACACCGTGGCGGCACCCGTTGCGGGCATGTAGCCGGCGAACACGTTGCTCCCGGCGCCGATCGCCGCACACCATGCGGCGCTGCCGTCAACGCTCGCGATGCGCTCCATGACGTCCATCACGTCCGTAATCGGCGCCTCCAGTCCGCCGAGCGCTGCCGGGATCAGCAGGCGGTTGATGCCGGTGTCGCGCAGCGCGGCGACGACTGCGTCGGGGAGGCGGCGGTTACGTTCGATTTCGTCAGCAGCCGCGTGCAGCAGATGCAGGATCCGGTCAACGGCCCGCTTCGTTTGCGCCGTCTCATTCGCCGTGGCGGCCACCATAGGACGGCCGTTTTTCATGCGGTCGACAGACTGGATATGCATCACCGGGTCTCCTTCGTTCGATGAACTTGATCGCGGGGGGCTCACTGGCGGGTTGCTCCCGACCGTCCGTTGCAGCCTCGCTGCTCGACGTTGGAGAGAACGCGTCGAAGCGCGAATGCGCAGGCCAGCCCAAAGAGAGCGACCGGTGCCAGGAGAGCCGGCGCGGCCTGCCAGCCGAGGTGCTCGACCCAAAGGCCGAGCGACGCAGGGCCGGCAAATTGACCAAGGCTGCTGGCCTGCTGCACCAGTCCGATGGTGGGCGGCACTGCCGAGGGTGCCGGCGCCGCATGCGGTGCCGCCGCATAGATTGCGCCCGGCGCAAGACCGCCCACTCCGAGCGCAAGTGCGGCAACGATCGCGATGCCTTGCGGCGCAAGCACTTCGCCATATACGGCAAGACATGACAGCGAAAAAAATCCGAACGCCGCCGCGACGTTGGCCCAGATCGGTACGCCAATTCGCAGCAGCAGGCTCGACGAAAGATGTCCGATCGCACTGACTGCAAGGACGATGGCGGTGAGCAGACCGGCTGCGCCAAGCGACACGTTGTGCGACGTCAGCAACAGCGGTAGCGCAAAGACGAGGGAGAAATACTGGCACGAGTAGGCGAAGAACGCGAAGGCGAGCAGCAGGCAGCCAGGCCGGCGAACGATAGCCAGGCCGTCTGCGAAGAAGCGGGTCGCTTCCGCGCGCGTCGTCACCGGCATCGCTGGCGTGCGGATCGCGAGCAACATCGTGCACAAGCCCGTTGCCAGGGCGTTCAGAAGCCAGAAGCCGCGCCAGCCGATCGCCGGCAGCGCCGGGGCGGCCAGCAGCATCAGCATGATGCCGATGGGCATGTACGCGCTCCAGGCGGCCATCACAAAATCGCGCTTCTCGCGCGGGACGAGTTGCGACAGCACGCTCGGGATCGCGAGGACAACAGCCAGGAAGCCGACCCCCTCGATAATGCGCGCTACTAGCAGAACGAACTCGTCGAGGGCACCGGCGCCGATCAAATTGCCGAGCGTGATGACGCCCATTCCATAGACCAGGCATCGCCTGGCGCCCAACCGGCTGACCATGAGGCCGGCAGCGACGCCCGTCGTCGCGCCGAGCGTCGCGAATGTCGCGACGATCAGCCCGGCGAGATCAAGGCCGACCGCCAGGTCGCCGCGGATCATCGGAACCGCGATGATGGCCTTGCCGATCTGGGCGGCGGCAACGACGCCGCTGCCCATGAGCAGCAGCACTTGCAGTGTCCCGGCGCGGCCCCGCCGTCGTGTCGAGCTGGACGTAAGGTAGCGGATGGGCGCCGTGATCGCGGTCGTCATATCGGGGCTGCCATGCGTGGTGCCGATGGCTCTTTCCTCTGTGTTCATGGCTCTTCCTCTTTCCATCAAGACAAAGAGCTATTTCGGTCGCCTTGCCATCCCGACGGTGAGTGGCAGGCGCGAGGCCTCTCCAAGAATCCCCGCTACCATTCTTTTGACATCGACCTCGGGGCCGAGTTCGCCAGAGCCCGGGACGCTGTTGGGGTCGCTGAAATTCGATTCGTTCTCCTGCAGCCCCTTGAAGTCCCGGATCGCGGAATCCACCGTCCAGGCCCGCCGAAGAGCCGCAAGCCGCAGCTCATCCGGCACGCCGTTTCGAAGGAAGACAGTGATATCGGTTTGCGCCTCGATCGACTCGATCGGCGGTAAATTGCCGGCATCGGATCCCGATGCAGTCGCTTCGGGTGCGCCGGGCTGCGGAGGATTGGATGGGTCGGCCGGCTTTGCCTGCTCGAGCTGTTGTGACGCAGGATCGCCCGCCAGAATAACGGGCTGATAGATCAACAGGTCGTGAGCGGCGGCAGCGCCTACGGTCGCGCCGAGCAGGCTCATCAGAATGACAGCGACGACGGCGCAAGCAGAAGGTACATGAGAAGCGAGTTTTCCTCGTCCCACGAATCTGATCACAGGGGAGCATGCGTGAGCTGGCAATTCCGATCGGTTCTCGATCGAAAATCGTGCCAAAGGATTGCAGAGTTCCCGCGATGGAGTGCCCATTGCAAATTCTCCTCTCAATGTCGATTCCCCGGGGAATCTGGAGCGACCTGCGCGCAAATAAACGCTGCGAACCCGCAAGCTCGGCTTGCGTGAACAGCAAGCGGCCAGAGCGCATCCGGGTGGTCAGGCTGCAAGGGAGACGATCGCGCTCTGCGTCTTTGCAGATTCAAGCTGCCGGGAACGCGCCGCCCGCACCGATCGGTCGGCCTTGCCAGCAGCCCAACGTTAGAAGCGAAGCGCTATAGTGGAAGGCCCAATCTGCGTATGATCCATCAGTCCAATAGCGAAGCGGTATTGGCGACTAACACCGCAGCTAGAAACCAACACCGCAACGCGATGGCCATCTCCGATAGCGTTGTCGCGGCACCATCGCTCGAGTTTGCGTTTGTCGAGGTTGCCCAAAGTTCTTTCGTTTGGCGCAAGTGTCTCACCAAGATGTTTTGATGAAGCGGTAGGTCGGTTCAAAGCCGTAACCGACGACTGGCCATGATGTCATAGTTCATGCTGCGCTCGCTCGAATCGCACCATGAGTGTCCCTCGTACCGGCTGACGACGTCATCCTCTTCGCTGCGCTTGATAAACCCGGCGACGAGCTTCAGGACCCGCGTTAGCCGGGGGAGCCAGCTGAACTTCAACGCGAACGTCAGACGGCGCAGCGGACGATCGACAGTCGAACGCATCGGTATGAGAGCACGATTCATGCGATTGCTCCGGGTCACCGTTCAGAGCGGCATGCTCGTTCGGGCTTCGGGAGTTGGACGGCCGTGCGCGAACGAACTGCGCAGGCTCAAGAGGATGACAGCGACGGCAGAGCGAGCGGAGGGTGCGGGTAATTCAGATCGGCTCTCGATCGAAAATCGTGGCAAAGGATTGCAGAGTTCCTGCGATGGAGTGCGCATGGCAAATTTTCCTCTCAATGTCGATTCCCCGGGGAATCTGGAGCGGCCTGCGCGCAAATAAACGCGGCGAACCCGCAAGCTCCGCTTGCGTGAACAGCAAGCGGCCGGAGCGCGTCCGGTGTTCAGGCTGCAAGGGAGACGACCGCGATCTGCAGGCCTAGCGCCATCGCCGGCAGCAAGTACTCGATGAACGGCGTCATTTCCAGAACGGTTTGGCGGCTTCGGCCATGGCCTCTTGCCGCGTCTTGCCGATGTCCTTGAGAAAGTGGTCATCGAGCTCCGCCAGGGCTTGTCGCTGCCGCGACCGCTCCGAACACTGGGCGTACCAGCGCAGGAGGCGCAATCCCCATCCAGGTCGACGATCACTGGATGCCGCGGCTTCCGTCCAGTTCGTGAGCGCATCGATAACAACGGACATGATAAGTTCTCATGATAACGAGCCATGGTCGGCGGTTCAGGGTGTTTGCGGTCTTGGCGCAGGCGGCCATCGTCGTGGCTGGCCTCGCGCTTCGCGTCGCTCGCCGTCCGAGGTCGCGCCGGCGGGAGCTAGGTTGCAGGAAATGACCGCGATCTCCTCGTCTTGCTGTTTCAGGCGGCGGTAACGGCCGGCTGCTTCGATCCGTCGATCGTCGCAGCAATCCAACGCTAGAAACCCAAGCGGTATGACGGAAGGTCCAATTTGCGGATAATCGATCAGTCCAATCGTTGCCGGATTGACCTGAACGCTTTGCTACGCCGCTCTCTGGCGTCGCGACGCGCGTTCATCGAAGCATCTGCGCAGCCGCCTAAGCCCTTCGGCAATCCGCGCTGTTTCGATCGCTCCATATCCCAGCACGATGCCGGCCTGAGGCTCTCCCTTCAGCGGGAAGGATCGAATGGCAACACCGAGATCAAAGGCTCGTGATACGATCGCATCGACATCTTCAGCCGACGCCGTTCGCGCATAGACGGCGACATGCAGTCCGGTGCTCGATGGAACAAGCTGGAGGTAATCGCCGAAATCCCTCTTGATCCCCGCGGTCAGCATCTCATGCCGTTCGCTATAGATGCGGCTTACCTTGCGAAGGTGGCGCGCAAACGCGCCCTCGTCGATGAACCGCGCCAGGGCGCTTTGCGCCAATGTTGCCGTGTGCCAATCAGCGACGAACTTCGCCTTGTGCGCCGCCTCTCGCAGCGCCGGCGGAACGATCATGAAGGCCAGCCGGAGACTCGGCAGCAACGTCTTCGAGAACGTGCCGACATACACAACGCGACCGGTCGTATCGATGGTCTGAAGCGGCTCGAGCGGACGTCCGCCGAAACGAAACTCGCTGTCATAGTCGTCCTCTACGACGACTGCGTTGTTGCGATCGGCCCAGGCAAGCAGCGCCCGTCGACGCGACAGGCTCATGGCCACGCCGAGGGGAAACTGATGCGAGGGCGTCACGTAAACCACTCTGGCCTCGGCCGGCAGCGCCTCCACGACCAGACCTTCGCTGTCGACCGGCACACCGATCACGCGCGCGCCCAGCGCCTTGAGCAATTCCTTTAAAGGCCGATAGCCCGGATCCTCCATCGCAACGACATCGCTGGGCCCGAGAAGCACACGAGCGATGATGTCGAATGCCTGTTGGGTGCCGTTGGTCACGATAACGTCGTCGGGCGATGCGGAAACGCTTCGTGAGATGCCGATGTGGCGAGCGATCGCCGCGCGCAGGTCCCAAATGCCCGCAGGATTCTCGTAGACGCCTGCCATCATCTCGCGCGAGCGCAGCGCACGGGTGACGACCTGCCGCCAGGTCCGGTGTGGAAACAGCGAAACGTCTGGCAGCCCGGTTCTGAAGTCGAAATGAGCCACGCGGTCAAAGCCTATCGGAAGCGGTATTGTTTCCCATACTCCACGCACGCGAATTGCGCGGGCAGGCGAGCGCCTTGCTTTCGGCGCCGGACGTTTTGCCTCAAGCTGATGGCTGACGAATGTCCCGGCGCCCGGACGCGACGTTGCAAATCCTTCCGCAACGAGGGTTTCATAGGCGATTGCTACCGTCGATCGCGCAACCGTCAGCGCGGCGGCCAGTTCCCGCGTCGCAGACAGCCGCTCTCCAGGTCGAAGGCGCCCGTCCAGAATTGCTTGCCGGATCTGACGATATATCTCGCCGCTAAGGTCGTCTCGACCAACAAGACTGACATGAAGAGCCACAGTTCCGGTACTCGCTTTTTCTTTCGGATTGGATCGGCAACCTTGCTCAAAGGCCAATGTTCCACCCTGCCGCTTGGCAGCCTCGTGGAACGCAAATTGGACTGGCCGAGAATTCATGAATTGGCGCTTCTACAGGTCCTGCAATTCCTTACGATCGGCTGTGGCTCGCTCTGAAAGGGAGATGATTATGGTCAGCCAGCTTTCGCGGACAGCGCCTCCGGCCAAGCATGCAAACGTCCAGCAGATTGCGGCCACGCCGGAGCTTCCTTCCGCCGTCCCGCTGATGGCGCTTTCGACCGGTTTCTGGGCCTTCAAGACTCTGGCCGCTGCGCACGAGTTGGACCTCTTCAGCCGCCTTGCGGGCGGCGCCGGCATCACGGTTGCCGGGCTCGCGGAAACGCTCGGCCTGCACCCACGACCGGCCGAGATGCTGTTGACCGGCTGCGCTGCACTCGGGCTTCTAGAGAAAATCGACGGCCGTTATCGCAATACGCCGTTAAGCGAAGCCTATCTCGTGCGCGGAAAGCCGTATTACTTCGGCGGCTTCGTGCAGATGGCCGACAAGCGGCTCTACGCGGGCTGGGGAAGGCTTGCAGAGGCGCTGCGCACGAACCGGCCAACCACGTGGGACTCGGCAGTGCAATCCTCGATGTTCGACGGCGAGGATCCGATAGTGCTGGCACTCTTCTGGGAGGCGATGCATTCGCTTTCCACGATGACCGCGCGCGAGCTCGGCGAAGCGGTGGATTTCCGACATTTTCGCCGCCTCCTGGACATCGGCGGCGGATCGGGCGCATACGACATCGAGCTTTGCAAACAGTATGGGACGCTGCGTGCGACCGTGTTTGACTTGCCGCATGTGGCCGCGATCGCCGCGGGAAAGATTGCCGAGGCCGGCTTGACCGACCGCATCGAGACCGCAGGCGGCAGCTTCTTCGAGCAGCTTCCTGGGGATCACGACATGCATCTCCTGTCGATGATCCTGCACGATTGGGACGAGGCGAAGAACCGCGCCCTGCTGCGCCGGTCTTTCGAGGCTTTGCCGAGCGGCGGCGCAGTCGTTATCAGCGAGCTCCTCGTCAATGACGAAAAGACCGGGCCGGCGCCGGCCGCGCTGA
>Ga0081455_10003657_pt1 | contig 17616 bp, 15 predicted proteins | sample TabmetS3T2R1_FD_70207 | JGI IMG/M metagenome (GOLD analysis project Ga0081455, IMG submission 70207) | Tabebuia heterophylla rhizosphere microbial communities from the University of Puerto Rico - S3T2R1 | ecosystem: Host-associated > Plants > Roots > Rhizosphere ...
CTCGGGCAAGCCGGTGACCGTCAGCGAGCCGCCTTGGCCCTGCACCGCGATGACGTCATCGGACTTGGTCGCGTTGACGGTGACGGTATCCGCCGCGCCGTCGCCGGCGCCGGTTTGGGGTATCGACGCCAGGTCGATGGCGAGCTGCGTCACGCCGGTACCGGAGAGATCGTTGACGGTGATGTTGTCCGCGCCACCCAAGGCATTGAGCTTGATCTGCTCGATACCGTTGAGGTCCATGGCGACGGCGCCGACATCGCGCACCAGGCTCACGCGCCCATGATTGGCCGAGATGCTGATCTTCTCGGCGACGTCGGAGCCCATGAATATGAGCGTATCGGTGCCGTCCTGGCCCTCGACCACGTCGCTGCCGTCGCCCGGATCCCAGATGAACGTGTCGTCGCCGGCGCCGAGCAGGGCCGTGTCGTTGCCGCGCCCGCCGTCGACGATGTCATTGCCGTCGCCGCCGATCAGCGTGTCGTTCCCCTCGCCGTCGAAAATCTGGTCGTTGCCGGCGCCGCCGTCGATGGTGAGCTTGATGAGATTGGCGAGGCCGCCTCCTACGGTGATGACGTCGTCGCCGCCGTTGGCGTTGACGACGAGATTCTCGGTGGTGCCGATATCGAGAGAGAAGGGAGCGACGTTGAGGCGGTCCAAACGCACGCGGGATCCGTTCGAGGTGATGACGAAGGCTTCGGAGGCGTTGCCGCCGTTGACCTCGGCGGTGTCGTTGCCGTCGCCGCCCTCGAAGAGATCCGAGTCGTCGCCCGGATTCCAGATCATGCGGTCGTTGCCGGCCTCGCCGAACACCTGATCGTCGCCGTCGCCGCCGGTCAGCACGTCATTGCCGGCGCCGCCGAACAGCAGGTCGTTACCGCCTTTGCCGAAGAGGGTGTCGTTGCCCGCCCCGCCGAACAGCTGATCCGCGCCCGAGCCGCCGGTCAGCACGTCGTTGCCACCGCCGCCGAACAGCTGGGCGGCGGGCAGCGCGCCGTTGGATTCGTCGAGCGAGATTGTGTCGTTGCCGCCCTTGCCGAACACCTGGATCGTCGCGGTATTGGCGACGGTCGCCTGACCGCCGTCGATGGGCACGGCGCCGCCGTTCACGAGAATTTGTCCAGCCGCGTCGCGGCTCGTCACCATGGTGTTATCGGCGTCGTCGCCAGTCTCCGACAACAGGCCGGCGCTTGGGAAAAACTTGGCTTTGATAGCCATGATCGTCGTCCTTTCGCGAATTTGGCCGCGGCGCGGATGCGCGTTGGCTGTGAGCAGGGTCGAGCCATGAACAGGCTCAATCGCGCACTTGCGCGTGGCCGCACCGCTTATCCACGGATCGGATGACAAGCTTGACCTAGAGCTGCAGCCTGCCTTGAATCTCCTTGGATTCTCTCTGGAGATTCCCTAAAGGTTTTCTCAAGCGGTACCGTGCAACCGTTCGATAGTCGGCGACTATTTGACAAAATGGTCGCGCGGCAGCGACACGTGTCCTGCTTAGGCATCGAGGGGCGCCTTGAATTTCCGGTTCGCCGATTTCGAAATCGATCTCGCACGCCACGAGTTGAGGCGCGCCGGCGCGATCGTTCACGTCGAGCCGCAGGTGTTCGATCTGCTGGTGCACCTCATTCGCAACCGCGATCGAATCGTCAGCAAGGACGAACTCTTCGAAGCGGTTTGGCAGGGACGCATCGTATCGGAGGCGACGCTGAGCTCCCGGATCAGCGCGGCCCGGCGCGCGCTCGGTGACAGCGGCAACGACCAAAGCTTCATTCGCACGCTGCACAAGCGCGGATTTCGTTTCGTCGGTGACGTCGTCGAGGGCGATAGCTCTGTGGTTGTCGCTAATGTGATCGAAACGGGGCTTATTACCTCGGAAGATCCGCTGCATGAGACAGGAAAGCTCGTGCCAGCTCCCGCATCGCTGCCGGTGTCCGACCAAGCCTCAGTAGCGACTCTCTCGCTCGACCACGTTAGCCGCGATGCGGACCACCTTGCGCATGGTCTCGCCGCGGCTGCGGCCGCCGGGCCAGTGGTTGCCGATCGTCCTTCGGGTGCCGCCGATGAAGTGGCGCTGCTGCAAGCTGAGCCTGGTGCCGCTCCTGCCGCCGAAACGAAAGCATCAGCATCGAATGGGCCGGGGGCTGCACGAACCCTGCTCATCACCGTTGCGGCGGTTATCGTCGCTTCATTGGCCACTGCCGTCGCATGGTGGCTGCTGTCGTCACCATCCATGCCGCACGTCAAAGACCGCGTCGCGGTGGCAAGCGAGGTTGCATCCTCGGCGGACCGGCTCAAAGGGGTGGCTCCATCCATCGCAGTCCTTCCGTTCGCCAATCTCAGCGGCGATCCCAAGCGGGACTACTTGGCCGATGGAATTACCGACAGCCTCATCAGCGATCTCGCGCGTGCGCTGCCGGGGATCTCAATCGTCTCCCGCGACACGGCGTTCACCTACAAGGGCCGCAGTGAAGACGCGCGGGAGATCGGCCGCGAGCTGGAGGTTCGTTATCTGCTCGAGGGTAGCGTCGTGCTCGAGCAAGAACGCGTACGCGTCAACACGCGGCTGGTCGAGACAAAGGAGGCAAGCCAGCTGTGGGCCGAACGTTTCGATGCCGAGCTGAAGAGCATTCTGCAGGTTCAAGACGAAATCGTTGCGCGAGTGTCACGCGCAATCGGCTTGCAGGTCGTCGACATAGAGGCACGGCGAAGCTGGAGCGAAAGGCCGGACAGCGCCGAGCTGATCGACCTTATCATGCGCGGCAGGGCGGTGCTCAATCTGCCGTCCTCGTCGGCAACGATGATCGAGGCTCGTGGTCTGTTCGAGCAGGCACTTACAGTGGAGCCGGCCAGCGTCGATGCCCTGGCCGGCGTTGCCACGACGCTCGTTTTCGAGTTCCTCAACGGTTATTACCAAACCGGGGGGGACGAGCGGCTGGCCAGGGCGGAGCGGCTGCTCAATCAGGCGCTCGCGATCAAGCCCCGTCACCTCCTGGGTTTGAAGGCGAATGCCGCGTTGCGGCGCGCGCAGGGCAGATTCGATGACGCTATGGCCGTGGCCGAAGCCGTCATCATGGAGAATCCCGGCGAGCCGTGGGCCTACAAGGAGCTCGGTTTGTCGACCTTGTATCTCGGCAAGCCAGAACAGGCCCTCGATTGGTTCGTCAAGGCGGATCGCATCGGCCCCCGCGACCCGGGACGGTGGACCTGGCTGGACGGCCGTGGCCACGCTTTCATCCTTCTCAGGCGCGACGAAGAAGCCGTCCGCGCGCTGATCAGCGCGCTCGATGCCAACCCCAAGAACATCTCACCGCACGCTTTTCTGGCGGTAGCCTACGCGTTCCTCGGCCGCTCAGACGAAGCTTTCGCGGCACTCACCGCGTACTTGGAAAGGCGGCCCGGCACGAGAGTGTCGACATTCCGCACGCAGGCTCCGGTTCCGCTTGCGCTCACCAGCGCCAGCTACCGGCACCTGTTCGCACGGGTCCAAGAAGGATTGCGTAAAGCGGGCATGCCCGAATAGGCGCTTTCCGATTTCGCCAGCGCCAGGCCGATCGGTCAGCGGTGTTCGGGGGGAGTGCAGGGCCAGGCTCCCTGCCAGGACAGGTTCTTAGTTACTTCTGGCGGTCCGCCAACAGCGCAAACAGCCGCGCCGGCGTCACCGGATATTCGTTGATGCGCACCCCGAAGGGCGCAAGCGCGTTCTCGATCGCCGAGACGATCGCGCCCGCGGCCGGCACGCAGCCGGATTCGCCCACGCCTTTGACGCCGAGTGGATTAAGCGGCGAAGGAAATTCAGCGAACGCCACCTCGATCCTCGGCACCTCGGTGGCGGTCGGGATGAGATAGTCGGCAAACGTCGTGGTCAGCGGCTGCGCCGCATCGTCGTAGCCCATCCATTCGTAGAGCGCGTTGCCGATGGCGTGCGCGGCGCCGCCGACGAGCTGTCCTTCAACAATCATGGGATTGATGATCCGGCCGCTGTCGTTGACGATGACATAGCGCAGGATGGTGACGCCGCAGGTCTCGATGTCCACCTCGACCTCGACAGCATGGCATCCTCCGCCGTAGGTCAGCGCGCTCGGCAGGAAGCTCTGCATGTTCTCGAGCCCCGGCTCGAATTGACCGGGCATGGCATAGCCGGGCACCCCGGACACTGCTTCCGCGATCTCGCGCAGCGACAGGCCGCTGCCCGGCGCGCCGGCAATCTCGATGCGGCCGTCGCGCAGTTCGAGATCGGCCACGCCTACCTCCAGCAGATGGGCTGCGACCTCGAGCGCCTTTTGCCGCACCTTCACCGCGGCGAGATGCACCGCGGAACCCGCAGTCACGGTCTGCCGGCTGGCGAAGCCGCCCTGGCCATGGGGAATGACGGCGGTATCGCCGGCAACCACGCTGACGTCGTCCGGCGCGATGCCGAACTGCTCGGCGCAGATTTGCGCGAGCGCGGTCTTTATGCCTTGCCCCATGGGCATCGCGCCGGTGTAGACGGAAACGCGGCCGGATCGGCCGATGCGCACGATGCCGGATTCGAATGGGCCGCGGCCCGTGCCCTTGATGCCGTTGCCGATGCCGATCCCGAGATAGCGACCGCTCTCCCGCGCGCGCCGCTGGCGCTCGGGAAATCCGGCATAGTCGATCGCCGCGAGGGCGGCGCGCTGGTAGCTCGGAAAGTCGCCGCTATCGAGCGTGATCGGGGAGCCGGCGCGCGTCTTGAGCGGAAATACATAGGGCATCTTTGCCGGCGGCACGAGATTGCGACGGCGGACCTCGGCGCGGTCGAGCTGAAGCTCGTCGGCAATGCGGTCGAGCAGCCGTTCCATCGCGAAGGCGCCCTCCGGATAGCCCGCACCGCGCACCGGCATGCTGGCGACCTTGTTGGTCTCGGCGACGCGCACATCGAGCGTAAAGGCCGGCAACATGTAGGGCCCGGGCAGCGCCGTCGATGCGTTGTAGGGAAGATTGATGCCTTGCGGCGTATAGGCGCCTTCGTCGTGGATCATCTCGCCGCGCACGGCGAGCAGGCGGCCGTCATTGTCGAAGGCAACCTCGAGATCCCAATATTGGTCGCGCTCCTGGATGGCGGCGAGAAAATGCTCGCGACGGTCCTCGATCCATTTGACCGGCCGCCGCAAGAGAAGAGATGAGGCGGCGAGCGTCACCTCCTCCGGATACATCACGAACTTGGCGCCGAAGCCGCCGCCGACGTCCGGCGCCACGACCCGCAGCTGATTTTCATCGAGGCGAAGCATGGTCATGAGAAAGCCGCGCACCTCGTGGGCGAGCTGGGTCGAGGACCAGAGCGTGAGCCGGTCCTCGTTGGCGTCGTAGACGGCGAGTGCGCCGCGCCCCTCGATCGAATGCGCGCCGCCGCGATGCTGCTTGAGATTGACGTTGGCGCGCCGCGGCGCGCGGGCGAAGGTATCCGCGACGTCGCCATAGGACTGCTGGAATTCGATCAGGAGATTGCTATTGCGGGCGCGGTGGGCGCGTGGTGCTTGCGGGGCGAGCGCGTGGCGGCAATCGGAGACCGCGGGCAGCGGCTCGTAGTCGACAGCAACCAACGCTGCGGCGTCCTCGGCAATGTAGCGCGTGTGCGCGATAACCACCGCCACCGCTTCGCCGACGAAGGCGACCTCGTCCTTGGCAAGTGGAAACGGCGTGATCTCGCTAGGGAGCTTCGCCGTGCGAAACTGCAGCGGCAATCGTTCCTGCGCAAGAAGCGGCGCAAGATCGGGGAGCGTCAACACCGCGTGTACCCCGGCGCAGGCACGCGCGGCGGCGGTGTCGATGCCGCGGATTGCTGCATGGGCGTGCGGGCTGCGCACGAATGCCGCCTCCAGCATGCCGGGAAAGGCAAGATCGGCGACGAAGCGGCCCTTGCCCGTGAGCAGCGGCCGATCCTCGAGCCGCCTGACCGAGCGGCCGATGGATTTGCTTTCGCTCACGCTTTGGCTCGCTGGCGGCGAAGCGGAAACGCTCAAAGAGCTGGGGCGGGTCACGCGCGATCACCCGTTTCGCTTCGGTCGTGCTTTCGCCGAGCGCGGGCCCATGGGCTCGGGCTGAAATGGTCCGTCGCGCATGTCGAGATAGCCCTTGAGCCCGTGCTGGCGCTGGGCCTCAAATAGCTTCTCGCGAAACTCGTTGTGAGATGAGTGCGCGAGCGCGCCGAGCGCGCCTTCGAGCAGAAGGCCGGAATAGACGCCGGCGGCCTGCATGCCCAGCATGGTGATCGCCTTGTTGAGCCGCACCGAGGGCTCCGGCACCAGCGCGATGCGTTTGGCGAGCGCGCGCGTCGCGATCATGAGCTGATCGTGCGGGACCACTTCGTTCACCATGCCGATGCGCAGCGCCTCCTGGGCATCGAAATGGTCGCCGGTGAGTCCCCACCGGTTCGCGGCCTTCCAGCCGCACAAGGCGCCGAAGAGAAAGGTCGTGTTGGAGATATGGCGAACCTCGGGCTGCGCGAACACCGCCTGATCGGAGGCGATGGTGATATCGGCGGCGAGCTGATACCAAAACCCTCCGCCCATGGCCCAGCCGTTGACCGCGGCAATGACCGGCTTTCCCAGCTGCCACATGTGCGTCCACAAGGTCACCCTCCCCACGTCGGTGCGCTGCCAGAATTCGATGAAATCGGCGTGCGACTTGCCCTTGGGATCAATGTGCCGTGGGCCGGACTTGTCGCTTTGGCTTTGGTCATAGCCGGCGCAGAAGGCGCGCCCGGCCCCGGTGAGGATGATCACGCGCACCGCGCGGTCGGCGTCCGCCCGGTCGAAGGTACGATGCAGCTCAGCTTCGAGCTCATGCGTGAGCGCGTTCATTCGTTCGGGACGATTGAGCGTGATGGTCGCGATGTTCTCCTCGACGTTATAGATGATCTCTTGGCTCATCCCTCATCCTCTCCTTTGCGGGCGCCCATGGGGCTGGAGACGGCTCGCACAATACGCTAGTCCGATCCGAGACGAACGTCATTTGGCGTCGAACGAAGGACGCAACCATGGTCACGCGCCTCAAGGTCCTCCTGTTTTGTATCATCTGCATCGGCCTCGGGGTTGGCGTAAGTGCGGCCGAGCCTTCCGCCAAGTCGTTCGTGGAAAGCATCTACGCTGTCTACAAAGGCAAAGACGCACGTGGCGTTTCGCTCGACAGCAACGCAGCCGTGCGACGCTATTTCGAGCCCAAGCTCGCCGCACTCATCATCAAGGACCGCAAGGACGCGCGCGGCGAGGTGGGTAAGCTTGGCGCCGATCCCTTCATCGATGCGCAGGATTGGGAGATCGACGCCGTCGATATCGCCATCCGGGAGATCGCGCCCGACAAGGCGAGCGCCACGGTTTCATTCAAAAGTCTGGGCGAGCAGCGCACGGTTGTCCTTGCTTTGGTCAAGCTCAAGATGGGCTGGCGGATCGCCGACGTCACTTCGGACCGCAAGGAAACCTTGCGCGAATTTCTGAGCAAGAAATGAGGAGCTCTCGATTGTGAGCATGCCGCTGCGTGGACTCTGCGGCGCAGGACGGGGGTCTGTGGGAACGGCCACAAGAGTCATTCGACCTTGATCTTGGCCTCCTTGATGATCTTTTCGTATTTCGCCATTTCGTCGCGGATGTAGGTGGCGAACTGTTCTCCGCTCGATCCGATCGGATCAAATCCGATTCCGTTGAGCCGCGCCTTCACGTCCGGCAGTGCCAGCACCTTGGCGATATTTGTCTGCAGCTTGGTCGAAATGTCGGCGGGCAGGTTCTTGGGGCCCCACAATCCGTACCAGGACACGAATGCGAAGTCCTTCATGCCGGATTCCGCGACGGTAGGAATCTCCGGCGCTGCGGCCGCACGCTTGAGGCTGGTGATGCCGAGCGCCTTGATCTTGCCGCCTTGCGCCAGCGGCAGCGAGGAGAGCATGGGATCGGCGAGCAGCTGGATTTGTCCGCTCATGAGGTCGGTAAGCGCCGGCGCCGTGCCCTTGTAGGACACTACCAATGTATCGAGACCGGCGTCGAGCTTGAGCAGTTCGATGGCGAGATGGCTGGCGGAGCCGATGGTGGTTGCGCCGAAGGTGTATTTCTGAGGATCCTTGCGCACGAGTGCGAAAAAGTCCTTGAGATTGTTCACCGCTACGCTCGGCGTCGTGCTGACGATCAGCGGCCCCTCGGCCAGGAGAGTCACCGGGGTGAAGTCGCGCACGACGTCATAAGGCACGCTCTTGTAGAGGAACGGACTGATCACGTGCACCGAGGCCGACACCAGCAAGGTGTAGCCGTCGGGCGCGGCCTTGGCGACCGCATTGGCGCCGACGTTTCCCGAAGCGCCGCCGGCGCGGTTCTCGACGATGAAATGCTGGCCGACCGTTTCATTGAGCTTCTGCACCAGGATGCGCGCGACGCCGTCGACGGACCCGCCGGCGGGAAACGGCACCACCACGGTTACCGTACGGGACGGATAATTCTCCGCGCCCGCGGTGGGAGTGATGGTCGCGCCGAGCACCAGCGCGAGTGCGGATGTAATCAGGACTCTCATCGCAATGATCCTTTCGTCAATTCGTAGGGTGGGTTAGCGCCGAAGGCGCGTAACCCACCGATGACGCTGCGGGCGGCGAAATAGTGGGTCACGGCGCTGCGCGCCTAACCCACCCTACGGAACCGGTTCAGTACGTCCCCGGATAGCTTCCTCCGTCGATCAGCAGATTTTGGCCAGTGATGAAACCGGCATGTTCTGAGCAGAGAAACGCGCAATAGGTACCGAGCTCGTCCGGCCGACCGAAACGTTTGGCGGGATTGGCTTCGGCGCGCTCGCGCCAGAGCACCTCGAACGTTTTGCCGCTTGCCTCCACGAGTGCGCCGACGTGCGCACGCTGTGCGCCGCTGTCGAAGATCCCGGGCAGGAGGTTGTTGATGGTGACGTTGTGCGCGACGGTCTGCCGCGCCAGACCAGCGACGAAGCCTACGAGCCCGGAGCGCGCGCCATTGGACAGGCCGAGCTCGAGCTGCGGCGTTTTCACGCTGCGCGAGACGATGTTGATGATGCGGCCGAAACGGCGCGCCATCATGGAGTCCACGGTGAGTCGCATCATTTCGATGGGCGCGAGCATCATTGCGTCGAGTGCAGCGATCCAGTCATCGCGCGACCAGTCGCGGAAATCGCCGGGCAACGGACCGTCGGCATTGTTGAGAAGGATATCGGGTTGCGGACACGCGGCAAGTGCAGCCGCGCGCCCCGCGCTGGTGGTGATGTCGGCGGCAACCGTGGTGACCTTGACGGCCGTCGCCGCCGCAATCTCCGCGCCGGTTCTTTCCAGCGCCTCGCGCCGACGCGCGATGATGGTGATGTCGACGCCTTCTTGCGCCAGCGCGAAGGCGCAGGCCCGCCCCAGACCGCGGCTCGCGCCGCTCAGGAGCGCCTTTCGTCCGCGGATTCCGAGGTCCATTTCAGCGGGTCTTCCCGCGACAGGCGGCACTCACGCGGCGACGGCGGAGATCGGACTCAGCTTGTAGCCGTACTTCTTGTCGAGCCCGAGCTCCTGCGCGATGCGAATGCCTTTGGCGAGCGCATCGGCGTCGAGGTTGGTGAGCGGCTTGCGCAGATCGCCGGCCGGCAGCCCGAGCGCCTTCATCAGCGATTTCACCGCGACGGGGTTGATCGTCGAATAGGTGAAGTGCAGCAGCGGCAGCAGTTCGAGGTACGCGGTCTTGAAATTCTCCGCCTCGACGTAGCTCGTCCATGGGGTCGAGATGGTCGCGAGCTCGGCGGGCGCAATATTGCCGGTCATGTTCGAGGTGCCGTGGCCGCCGAGCGACATGGTGGGCACCACCAGGCCGAGGTTGGGGCTGTCGCAGCACATGACCGACACCTTGGGCTTGGCGGCCAGCACTTGCGCAACTTGCCCGACGCGCGCGGTGGATTCCTTGTGCACGACGTAGTTGGGGTGCTGGAAAATGCGAAGCAGATGCTCCCAATGCAGATCGCTCTTCACCCGCGGCGGGTTGTTGTAGATGCCGAGCGGCAGATCGGTTGCCTCCGCCACGTCGAGGAAGAAGCGCTCGATGTCGCTTTCCGGCGCGCAGATATAGGCGGGCGCCGCGAGAATGGCGCCGTCGCCGCCGTTCGCCGCAGCGAAGCGCACGTTGGCAATGGTGCTCTCGGTATTGTTGCCGGTGCAGCCGAAGAAGATCGGCATGCGCGGCGTCTTCACCTTCGCGGTTTCGACGATGATCTGCTTTTTTTCCTCGGGAGAGAGCATCGACGTCTCCCCGGTCGAACCCATGATCAGCACCGCCGAGGTGCCGTGCTCCTCCTGGAACTTCAGCAAGGCTTGGAATGCACCGAAGTCGACCGAGCCATCCTTATTGAACGGCGTGATCAGCGCGACGAACGAGCCCGTCAGCATCCTTCTCGACATTTCGGTCTCCATGCGGCCTTTCCTCGCGACCGGCTCAATGGCTGGGCAGATAACCGAGCCGGTTCGCCCGCCCTTATACGATAGGGAGCCGCCGCCGCCTACACGTTTGCCGCCGATGCTCGCCGGCCTTTTGCATATTCGAAAAACTGGACATGCTGTCGCCTTGCGGAGAGAGAAGATGCGGTTGCGGCGGGTTCTCGTTGCGATGGCGGTCAGCGGCGCCCTCGTAAGCTGCGGTCAAGGTCCGCAGGGGCCCAAGGGCGATCCGGGGCCGCCCGGTCCGCCTGGGCAGAAAGGCGAGCCCGGTCTGTCCGGCTCGGGCATTCGCATCGTTCGCGCGAATTGCGATGCGGCGAATTGCAGCGTGCAATGCGGCGAAGACGAATTGCTGCTGACCGCCTACTGCGGTGCCAGGCGCAACGCCGCCATTATCCCGACCGAGCGTTCCGCAACCTGCCGCAGCCCAGTCCCGGCCAACAGCCCGCTCGTGGCGGCATGCGTGAGGGTCCCGCCGCAGTAGTGAGATTTCTGCGCGCTCGCCCAGAAGATCATTTTGTTTTGCGCTGGATGCATAATCACGCCGCGGACTCGGTGTGCTCCCCTCCCCCTTGTGGGAGGGGTTGGGGGGTGGGCTCGTGCGGTCGGGATCGGATTGAGATCAGGGCTGTAGGGCGGCAGATAGCGCAACTGCGCGCCGGCCGCTTCGATCAGTTCGCGTACGTCCTGGCGCTTGTGAGCGGGCAGATTATCGATGATGACGATGTCGCCGGGCCTGAGCGTGGGAACGAGGCACTGGCACAGATACTCGATGAAGATCGCCAATTCATCGCGCAATCGATAACGAACGGAGCGGTGAGAGCGTCGATCCGCAGCCCCTGCTACGAAGGTCACCGTCTTCCAATGTCCCCAGGGAGCGCAATTTGGGAACGCCGAGGTAGTCGGCGACCGTGTTCGCCTCGACCGTGATCGACTGCCTCTTCTGCAGGGCCAGCTCTTTCACCGCCTTGCGGATGAGGCTCGAGAGCTCGCGCTCGAGATTGCGCACGCCCGCCTCACGCGTGTAGCGGCGAATGAGCAGCAGCAGCGCCTCATCGCTGATCGCCCATTCCCCGTGTTTGAGGCCGTGCTTTGCGATCGCGTGCGGGATCAGGTGCTTGCGTGCGATCTCGACCTTCTCGTCTTCCGTGTAGCCGGCGATGCGGATGATCTCCATGCAGTCCATCAAGGGCGGCGGGATGTTGAGCGTGTTCGCCGTGGTGATGAACATCACGTGGGAGAGATCGTAGTCGATCTCGAGATAATGGTCGTTGAAGGTGTGGTTCTGCTCGGGGTCGAGTGCTTCGAGCAAGGCCGAAGATGGGTCGCCGCGGAAGTCCGCGCCCATCTTGTCTACCCCTTCCAAAAGGAACAGCGGGTTCGACGACTTCGCCTTGCGCATGGACTGGATGATCTTGCCCGGCGTCGAGCCGATATAGGTCCGCCAGTCCCCGCGAATCTCCGCCTCGTCGCGCACGCCGCCGAGCGACACGCGCACAAAGTTGCGTCCCATGGCACGGGCGATCGATTTGCCGAGCGAGGTCTTGCCCACACCGGGCGGCCCCACCAGGCACAGGATCGGTCCGGTCAGCTTGTTGGCGCGTTGCTCAACTGCGAGATACTCGACAATGCGCTCCTTGACTTTCTCCAACCCGTAATGGTCGTTGTCGAGGATCTCCTGCGCGAGCGCCAGATCCTTCTTGACCTTGGTTTTCTTGTTCCAGGGAATCGAGAGCAGCCAGTCGAGATAATTGCGCACGACTGTGGCCTCGGCCGACATCGGTGATATCTGCCGAAGTTTCTTGAGCTCGTGCTGCGCCTTCTCGCGTGCCTCCTTCGAGAGCTTGGTGCGCTTGATCTTATCCTCGATCTCGGCGAGCTCGCTGGTCATGACCAGAAGTCCTTCTGTTGTGCGCCTCCTCCCCTCGACCCGCTGTGATCGTCGGCGCTTGGCGCTTGTGTCATGCCCCGCGAAAGCGGGGCATCCAGGAGTCACGGAACATCTTGTGGTTACTGGATTGCCCGCCTTCGCGAACGATGACGACAAAGAAGAAGCCACCGATCGAACCAAAAATCATCACGCGTTAGACTTCCTGGAGCGGCTTTTGTCCCAAGCTAGCTCGCAGCCACCAGCGTCGGCGGGGTGAATGCACGAACCGCCGGCGCCGGCTGATCCCAGCGCTCGATCTCGACGAGCGCGGTGAGCGCGCTGGTTCCCTGCGCGAGCGGCGACGTTCCGATGTCCAGCGTGAGCACGTTGGGATTGCCGTGGCGCTCCGGTTCGCCCGCCGCATCCGCCGGATCGAACCAGGCGCCGGTGGCCATCACCACCACCCCTGGCATGACGTCGGCATCGAGAACCGCGCCGGCGAGGCAGGCGCCACGGGAATTGAACAGGCGCACGACATCGCCGTCGCCAATGTCGCGCCGTGCCGCGTCTTTCGGGTTGATGCGTACCGGCTCGCGACCGGCCACTTTTCGGCTGCGCGACACCGGTCCAGGGTCCATCTGCGCGTGCAATCGGCTTGCCGGCTGGTGCGTCACGAGGTGCAGCGGAAAACGTTGCGCGGCCGCGCTGCCGAGCCATTCCGCCGGAGGAATCCACGCCGGATGGGGAGGGCACTCCGCATAGTCGAAGCCGGCAACGGCGTCGGACGCGATCTCGATGCGCCCGGAAGGGGTCTTGAGCGGATGGCGCTCCGGATCGCGGCGAAAGTCTTCGAACAGGACGTAATCGCGCTCGGGCGGCGGCAGCTCGACGAAGCCCTCGGCCCAGAACTGCTGGAAGCCAGGGAGCGTCATGCCTTTGGCCGTCGCGCTCGCACGCACGCGGTCGTAGATCCACTGGCACCAGCCCATTTCGTCGCGGTCCTCGGTGAACGCATGCTCGTAGCCGAGGCGCTGCGCCAGCGCGCGGAAAATATCGAAATCATTCTTCGCTTGCCCGATCGGGTCGATGGCGCGGTGCATGGCGAGAATGAACGTATCGCGCGAGGAGCCACCGATGTCGTTGCGCTCGAGCGACGTGGTGGCGGGGAGCACGATGTCGGCGTGCCGCGCGGTCGCCGTCCACCAGGTCTCGTGCACGATGATGGTCTGCGGCTTCTGCCATGCGCGCCGCAGCCGATTGAGATCCTGGTGGTGATGGAAGGGGTTGCCGCCCGCCCAGTAAACTAGGCGGATATCGGGGAAAGTGTACTGGCGGCCGTTGAAGGCGTAGGTCGCGCCGGGATTGAGCAGCATGTCGGCGATACGCGCGACCGGGATCATGGCGCGCGCCGGGTTGAGCGGCAGCGGCATGTCGGGCCCCGCCACATCGACGCGCGGCACGCCGATGCCGTTGGTCGAGCCGTAGCCGAAGGCGAAGCCGCCGCCGGGGAGCCCGATGCCGCCCAGCATCGCGGAGAGCACGATCGCTGCCCAATAGGGCTGCTCGCCGTGGTGCGCGCGCTGCAGCGACCACGCGCAGCTCACCAGCGTGGGCGTGGCAGCCGCGTGGCGCGCAAGCTCGCGAATCGTGTCGGCCGCCACGCCCGTGATTTCCTCCGCCCACTCCGAATCCTTCGCCACGCCGTCATCCAGGCCGAGCAGGTAGCGGCGGAAACGCTCGAAGCCGGTGCAGTAGCGCGAGACGAATGCCGCATCGTAACGGCACTCGGTGAGAAGCGTGTGCGCCATGGCCAACATCAGCGCGGTGTCGGTGTTGGGGCGAATGGGCAGCCATTGCGCGCCGAGGAAGTCCGCGGCATCCGACTTGAGCGGACTGATGGAGACGAACTCGACGCCCGCTTCTTTCGCGCGCCGCAGCCACATGTCCATGCTGTGGGCGCCGCCGCCGCCGAACGTCACCTGTCCGTTCTTGCTGGGCAGCCCGCCAAACGCCAGGATGAGGCGCGTGTGCTTGACGATCGACGGCCAGTCCGTGCCCTGGGCGATCGGCTGGAACGTGCCGATCACGCGCGGCAATACGTATTGCGCGGCGCCGAAGCTGTAATTGGCGACCTGATCGACGCAGCCGCCGCCGAGAAACAAGAACCGCCGTAGCAGGCTGCGCGCACTGTGGACGTGACCCGCCGAAGACCAGCCGTAGGAGCCGCCGAAGACGGCGCTGTTGCCGAACGTCTCGCGCACGCGCGCAACCTCGCCGGCGACGGCGGCGAGAGCTTCATCCCAGGACACTTCGTGGAAGCTGTCGGCGCCGGTGCGTTCTTTTCCCTCACGCCAGCCGTCGCGGATCGCGGGCCGCGCGATGCGCAGCGGCGAGTGCACCATCGCGGGGATGGCCTCGAGCATGTTCGACGGCGCGGGGTCGCGCGCGAACGGCTCGCAGCCGATGACGCGGCCGTCCTCGACCAGCGCCGTATAGGCACCCCAGTGGGCAAGCTGCGGGAAGCGTGCGAGGGTCATTGCGGTGCGGCCTTTCGAGCAAGAACGCAGGATGAGCCTTTTGCGCGCGAGACTCAACGGCGTTGTGATCGGATGATGCTACCGACTCCGGCGGTATCCGCCAGCCTTGCAGGTTTGCGCTTTGGTACGCCGATGCAGAATCTGTGAGATTTCTGCAACGACCGCAGTTTATTTGAATCGCGTCACAGTGCCGAACTCAATTTGTGCTGTCATGTCGCCCAATCACAACAAAATGGGGGTCGTAAACAGATGGGGCGGCTTCAATGCATCAGTCCACCTGGGTGGTGCTCTTGCTTCTGCTGTTCGGGGAGATTGCGGTTCTAGCGTTGGCAGGTTTCATACTTTGGCTCGCGGGGGAGTTCGGAGACGATACGCCCAGGTGGATGCGCTGGCGTGGCCTGCGCAAGCGGCGCGGTGCGCCTTAGTCTCGCTCACCCATCCCGAGATGGCGTGCGCAGTCAGGCCGTCCCGTGAACCAACTCCTGCACCTTCGGCCAGGGATCAGGCGCGAGGTTCTTGAACGGCGCCCAGTCGTTGTCCTTCATGCGATCGAAAATCGCGGCCTTCACGGAGGGACGCGCGCGCATGCGCGCCCACCAATCCGCCACGGCGGGATATTGCGCCCAGAGGCCGTCGAGCTTGAGCAGTTCGAGCCGCAGGATGTAGGGAACCACCGCGCACTCGGCGTTGGAGAAGCTCTCGCCGGCGAGGTAAGGTCCCCGCGCCAGCGAATCCGCCATCCACGACAGCAACTTCTGGTGCTGGGCGAGCGCGTCGGCGACGAACTCCGAGTCGAGTCCGTGCTCGATCACGCTGCGTTTGTACTCGGCGCGGCGCTTGAGCGGCGCCTTGTTGATTTCGGCGAGCCAGGCCTCACGCGGCACTTTCAGGAAATTGGGCCGAAAGGCGGTGGCGAAGGTCAGAATGGTGCAGGAATTGTGCACGTATTCGTCGATCAGCTTGTTGTACATGCGCACGCGAAACCGCAAGGGCGGCGTCTTCGGCATGAGCGGCGGGTCGGGAAAAATCTCGTCGAGGTAATACAGGATCAGCGAGGACTCCACGATCGGCGTGCCATCATGAACGAGCGTCGGCACGACTCCGCTCGGATTGAGCTTGAGATAAGCAGGCTCGTTCTGGTCGCCGCGCAAAGTCAGCAGGTGTTCCTGCGCGTCTTGGCCCTTCTCTTTCAGGGCAATGCGCACCTTCTGCGCACAGACCGAGTTGATGTTGTGGTAGAGCTCCAGCACGTTGTCTCCTCCCGTTCGCGCGCCAGGCGTATGCTTTCACGGCACTTTCGATAGTCAAGTAGCTGTCTCGGGTGAGGGGCTCGAGATCGTGGCCTCTAAGGATGGTGCAGCGTGGCGGCGGCGCGGCTGAAGCTGCGGCGGCCGCGCTTGAGACCGAACGACGGCTGCGCCAGCTCGGCCACCGCCATAGCCGGATCGCGGCTGTCCAGGACGACAAGGTCGGCGGGATGGCCCACCGCCACGCCGTAATCCGGCGCATTCATCAGCCGCGCCGGCAAGGTCGTAATCATATCGAAGCAGGCGCGCAGATCCGCCTCGCGACCGATCTGCGCAACGTTGGCATAGAGGTTCGCCATGCGGATGAGGGAGCAATCGCCGAACGGCGTGAACGGATTGAGCACGTTGTTGGTCGCGAGCGAGCAGGTCACGCCCTGACCGAGCAGCCGATGCACCGGGGCGACGCCGCGCGGCACGTGCAGCTCGCGATCACGCCCCATCAGGAACACGTCGGTCGCCGGCAGCACCGTCACGGCGACGCCGGAATCCGCCAGACTCCGGCCGATCTCGGCGAGACGGGAGTGATCGATCGCGGAAAGCTTGGTGACGTGACCGACCGCCACGCGGCCGCCCCAGCGATGGGCGTCGGTTTGGCGGCACACCTCGTCGAGGTGCATCCACGACGGGTCGAGGTCAAAATCCAAATGAAAATCGGCGTCGAGATCGAAACGGCGGGCAATGTCGAAGATGCGCGCGATCTGCCGGTGCGGGTCGGTGTCGGTATAAGGGCAACCGCCAATCACGTCGGCCCCTTGCTCGCAGGCCTCGACCAGCAGTTCCTCGGCGCCGGGATCGTTGATGAGGCCCTCCTGGGGAAAGGCGCAAATTTGCAGATCAATTGCCCACGCGTAATCGCGCTTGAGCTGGCGCACTGCATGAAAACCCTTGAGCCCGACGCGCGGATCGATTTCGACATGGGTTCGCATACGGGTCGTGCCGTGGATGACCGCTTTCTCCAGCGTGCGCCGCCCGCGGTCATAAATGTCGGCTTCGCTGAAGCCGCGCTTGGCTGCGGCAACCGATGCGATCGCTTCCTCGAGCGTGCCGTGCTCGCAGTCGCATCGCTCGAGAATGCGGGATTTGTCGAGATGGATGTGGCTCTCGACGAACCCTGCGGTCACCAGCCGGCCATCGAGTTGCTCGGCAGGCGCGTCGGCGACAATATGCTCGGCGATCTCGACGATGCGCCCGTCCGCGATGGCGATGTCGACGACAGCTTCCTTGTCCTGCGCTCGCCGCGCTTGCCGCAACACAAGATCGAACGCCATGTCGGCCCCACCCTTATCCCAGCTCCTGCGCGCGGCGCAGGCTGGCGATCATGGAGACGCGCACTAGGTAGTTATATGTGCGGGTCTTGTCTGCCGCGATCTCCGCGAGGCTGCGGCCGAATTCGGTCCCGTCCGACTCGAGGTTGCGTTTGTTCTGGATCGACTGTTGCTCGATGTATTCGAGCGTCACCGCCCGGCGCTGGCGATC
>Ga0081455_10003658_pt1 | contig 17616 bp, 17 predicted proteins | sample TabmetS3T2R1_FD_70207 | JGI IMG/M metagenome (GOLD analysis project Ga0081455, IMG submission 70207) | Tabebuia heterophylla rhizosphere microbial communities from the University of Puerto Rico - S3T2R1 | ecosystem: Host-associated > Plants > Roots > Rhizosphere ...
CCTCCGAGAGGAAGCCAGACCATTCCACCTCGGGCGGACTGTTCGAAAGAAAACGGTGATCACGCGAGGCGGCCGAGACGCAGGCCAAAATCTCCTTCTGGCAATCGGCGATCGACCAGCCAGGCAACACGGCAATACGGCAATCGACGTCGCACCAGGCCGGCACGCTGGAGGCCCAGTCGCCGCCCTTGATGATGCCGGGGTTGAAGTTGATCGGGTGCGTCAGCGTCTTGAAATGGCGATCGGCCTTGGCACGCTCGTTCCATTCAACCTCGAGCCTCTCGATCGCGTGGATGAGATGATAGGCTGCCATGATCGCGTTCGAGCCCGAGCCGGCATGGGCCACGTGCACGGGAATGCCGCGCACGCGCAGGCGGAACCAGATCACGCCGACTTGCGAGCGCACCATCCTGCCGCCGGTCGGCTCCGGAATGAAGCAGGCATCCGCGCGATAGCCACGCTGCAAGGTCGAGAGCGCGCCGACGCCGGTCGATTCCTCCTCGATCACGCTCTGGAAATGAATGCGCGCCGTCGGTGTGAGACCCGCCGCCTTGATGGCATCGAGCGCGTAGAGCGCGCCGATGGTGCCCGACTTCATGTCACAGGCGCCGCGCCCGTACATCCTGCCGTCCTTGATGACGGGCGAGAACGGCGGCGTCTCCCACATGTCGAGCGGGCCCGCCGGCACGACGTCACAATGGCCCTGCAGGATCAGCGACTTTCCCGCATTGGTCGCGGGCCTGTAGGTGCCGACCACGCTGCGCGCCTTGGAAAAATCGTGCGCGATCGGACCATAGCCGCGCAGATCCCTGAGATCGTCGAGATCGAGATGCCAGTCGTCGACCTCATAGCCGCGCTGGCGCAGCAAATCTCCCATCATGTCCTGGCACGGCCCCTCCGCGCCGCGGGTGGATGGGATCGCGACGAAGTCGGCCGTGGTGGCAAGCTGCGCGTCAAAGGCGGCATCGACGGCGTCGAGGATTCGCTGTTTCGTGTCGGCGTTCATTGGCGCGTCTTTCCTCCACGGCGGAACTGTCGGAAGATCAAAGCACATTTGGCCCGATCTTGTGGAGGCCGCGCCGCCTTTCAGAATCACAGACGTGCCCATACAATTCGTCGCAGCCAGCTGCGGAGAGACCGGATGGCGGACAACCGGGTGTCGGACAACAAAAACGTGCTCTACCTGATCATCGGCGTGCTTCTCGTCGCTGTGGCGGTGCTGGGCTTCAATCTCTACCAGGCCAAAAAGCAGCCGGAAGGGTTGCAGATCAATGTCGGGCCCGACGGCCTGAAGATCCAGAACAAGTGAGCGTGATGGCCTCACGCATCGTTATCGCATTGCTCGGCGGCCTCGCCCTGTCCGCAGAAGCGCGGGCGCAGCAGACGATCGTCTCGCGGGAGCAGGACATCGTGGACCTCAGGCTCGGCCAGCGCGTCATGGTGGACGACGGCTCCTGCCCGGCCGGGCAGATCAAGGAGGTCCAGGGCTCACAGATGACGACGTCGGGCGTGCTGCGCACCCGCAAATGCGTGCCGCGGCTGGGGCCCAAGTCGCGTTGAATGAAATTACCAGCTGCCGTATTTCGCGACGATGCCACGCCAGAGCGCGCTGCGCTCGCGGGCGAAGGGCTCCTTGCCGACGCTGGCGTTCTTCGCCGCCGCCGTGATCACCATCACCAGCTTCAGCTCGGGATCGACAAAGACCGACTGCCCGTAAACGCCAAGCAGCGCGAAGCGGCGCTTTTCGCCCGGGAACAGCCAGAACTGATAGCCATAGCCGAAGAAGGGCGTCGCCTTTTGCGGCCCGAAAGCATCCGGTTGACGGCGCCAGTCGGTTGCCTCCAGGAGATAATCCTTCGGCACGATTTGCTTGCCGCCGGCCGAGCCGTCGTTGGCCAGCAAGACGCCGAGGCGGCCATAGTCGCGCAGGGTCGCGTTGAAATTGCCCGATCCGGCTTCCGTGCCGTCCCTGGTCCGCACCCAGGTCGCATCCGCCTCCGCGCCCAGCGGCTGCCACAGCCGCGGCGTCAGATATTCGCTCAGCGTCATTCCCGTCACCGCCCGCAGCAGCACCGTCAGCACCACGGTCTGCGCGGAGGCGTAGCGGAAGCGCGTGCCCTGCTCGGCTTCGCGGGTATTGAATGCCTTCAGCGCCGCGACGGAGCCCTGCGTGACGCGAATCCGGGTGAAGCGCGCCAGATCGTCGTTGCCGTCATACACCTCGCGGAACTGCACGCCGGAAGCCATCCGCAGCATGTTGCGGATCGTGCTCTCGCCATAGGCGCGACCGGCGAGCTGGGGAACATATTTGGCGATCTTGTCGTCGAGCGAGGCGATCTTCCCCTCCGACAGCGCTATCCCGACCGCAATGCTGACGATCGACTTCGCCATCGAGTGCGAGACGAACCGGTTCTGGGCGGTGCGCGCGTATTGATGGCGCTCCGCAATGATCTCGCCGTTGCGGATCAGCATGAAACCGGTCACGCGCTGGTGCGCGAGGAAATCGTCGAGCGAATATTCCTTGCCCTCGAAAAGATAGCCGATCGTTGCCGCATCGGCGGCTTTCGGCAACGGCATTGGCGCTGCCGATTTCTGCAGCGTGTTATGGGGGAGGATGTCGTCGAGATGACTGAACGATCCGACCCGGACACGCTCGTCATAGAACCAGGTGGCGCGCGTGCCGATCGGATAGCCCGCGGACTTGCCGAGCAATTCCTCGTCCGGGGCGGCGTGGGCGGAGAATGATGCGGCGAGCAGCGCCAGCAGTGGCGCGAGGATTATCAACCGCCGCATTGCTACCAGCTGCCGTATTTGCCGACGACAGCGCGCCACAGCGCGCCGCGCTCGCGGGGGTAGCTCTCCCCGACGATGTTGGCGTTCTTCGTCACCGCGGTGACCACCATCACGAGCTTCAGCTCGGGATCGACAAAGATCGACTGCCCGTAGACGCCGAGCAGCGCGAAGCGCCGCTTCTCGCCGGGAAACGGCCAGAACTGGTAGCCATAGCCGAAGTACGGCGTCGCCTGCTGCGGCTTGAACGCATCCGGCTGGCGGTGCCAGTCGGTGGCCTCGAGCAGATAGTCCTTCGGAATGATCTGCTTGCCGCCGAGCGCGCCGTCATTGGCGAGCAGGATACCAAGACGGCCATAATCGCGGAGTGTTGCATTGAAGGCGCCGTAACCCGCCTCGGTGCCATCGGCGCTGATCAGCCACGTCGCATCCGACTCCGCGCCCATCGGCTGCCAGAGCCGCGGCGTCAGGTATTGGCTCAGCGTCATTCCCGTCACCGCGCGGAGCAACACCGTCAGCAGCACGGTCTGACTGGACGCATAGTGGAAGCGCGCGCCCGGTTCGGTCTCACGGGTATCGAATTCCCTGAGCGCCTCGATCGAGCCCTGAGCGGCGCGAATTTGCACAAATCGCGTCAGGTCGTCGTTACCATCGTACACTTCGCTGAATTTCACGCCGGAAGCCATGCGCAGAGCGTTGCGGATCGTGCTTTCGCCATAGGCCCGGCCCGCGAGCTGCGGGACGTATTTGGCAACACTGTCGTCGAGCGAAGCGATCTTTCCCTCGGACAGCGCCAGTCCGACCGCTATGCTGACAATCGATTTCGCCATCGAGTGCGACACGAACCGGTTTTGGGCGGTGCGGTCGTATTGATAGCGCTCGGCAATCACCTCGCCATTGCGGATCAGCATGAAGCCGGTCACGCGCTGGTGGTTGAGGAAATCGTCGAGCGAGTATTCCTTGCCTTCGAAGCGGTATGCGATGTCAGGCGCATCGGCGGCCTTCGGCAAAGGCTGCGGCGCGATCGACTTCTGCAGCGTGTGATGGGGAAAAATTTCGTCCAGGTGGCTGAACGACCCGACCCGGACGCGCTCGTCAAAGAACCAGGTGGCGCGCGTGCCGATCGGATAGCCGGCGGACTTGCCGAGCAACTCCTCGTCAGGAGCGGCCTGTGCGGAGCATGAAGCGAGCAGCGCCAGAAATGGCGCGAGGATCATCACCGGCCGCATTCGCGTTTCCCCCTGATCAACTGCGCGCCCGCATCGCGCCGGCTGCAAAAGTTACGACAGGGATGATGGGGGTGTCGAGCGGACTAGCCGCCGGAGCTGGCCTGCGCTTGCGGCTGGGCCGGCTCGAACATGCATTGCAAGGTGGGTTTTGCAATCTTGGTGAAGGTGGCCGCGATCTGCGATTGCTTTGCCGGCGGCACCCAATGGGTCTCGATGGTCGGCACACCGGTCTCGCTGATGCCGCGCAGCAGCGCCTCGCGCAGGTCGTTGTCCTCGACGGTGGCGGCTGCGTAATCATGCAGGCAGCCGCAGACGGACTCCGGATGGGCCCAGCGGCCCACCATGTGGGGCGCGCACTGGCGCACGAATTCGCCGCGCGGATCGGGAAGTCGTGGCTGCGAGCGCATCTGCGCCTGCGCAGAGCCGATGAGGAGGAAGGTCGCGACCGTGGCGGTGCAGAAACGGAAAAGCATGATGGACTTAAACTTTTCTGGGCTGTTCTGGTTCCAGCTCGATCGCAGCTATCGCGCTGCAACAACGAGGGCGGCAGAATTCGCAGGCGGCGCGCCGCTATAGGCGAAGGCACCCGCAGCCGGCAAACTGTCCGGCGACCCCGCCATCGACGGGCCAGCCAGCACGAAAGCAAAGGCGAGGATGAAGCTGAAGGTCCGCATCTGAGGTCTCCTGGCCAGTGCTGGTGGGGCAGCTTGATAACCAAGCGCTGTTTCCGGATATCTGCACCGAAAGCGGAAAATGGTTTCGTGGCGGGAGAGAATTGTTTCGTCGCGGCGGCTGCGACGAAACAAGGGGGCAAAAATGCCAGCGATTTCAGCGAGCGCAGATCATGACATTTGCATCGTCAGCCACTGGCAGAACGATGGTTCAATGGCCGAGCCCGGGGCCGGACTTTCCCCCGCTATCCCCTGAACCCAAATCGATTCCCGGATGACTTAGGGGTAGCGTGCAACTTCGTGGGCATTTGGCGCGTTACAGCCTGTTCGTCAGCAAGACCGGTCATCAGCACAAGGATCGCCGTCGTGGGCAATGGCAACATCGATGTTGGCAATGACACCCCGCGCAAAACTGGCAAGCCGATTGTTGAGCAAATGAAGGGTAGCGGCTCTTCCGGCGCGGGAACCAGGCAAATGCAGGCAGGGCAATCGCAGAATTGCGGGGCCATGTCGCAGCAGGGCAGCTTCAGCTATCACGGCAATGTATCGTCGCCGCAGCAGCTCCTGCATCTGGTGGGATGCCGCGATCCCAAGGTCTGCGGTTCCGAACCGTGGACCCGCCCGTCGCCGCGACGGCGCTAAAGCGGAATCTTCGCGTTCGGCCCAAACCTACTGGATGAACTCACCGCACTTCTGCACCCCGGCATCGGCTGCCCCCCATGGCATGATCGGCACCGAGGAGGTGGAGTTTTTCGGCGAGCCTTCGATCAGCTTGTCTGAATACACCATGTAGACGAGCACGTTGCGCTTGGCGTCGCAGCCGCGGACGATCTGCATCTTCTTGAAGAAGAGCGAGCGCCGCTTGCGAAACATGTCGTCGCCCTGCCCCATTTTGTCCTTGAAGTGGATCGGGCCGATCTGGCGGCAGGCGAGCGAAATGTCCGACACCTCCTCGGCCAGGCCAAGCCAACCCTTGAAGCCGCCCTTCTCCGGCACCGTGAAATGGCAGGCGACGCCCTCGACCTCGGGATCGTCGACGGCATAGGTCGCAAGCTTGTCGTTGGGGCTCAGGAGCTTGAAAACGGTGGAGCGGCGGAAGATCAGGTCCGGCTCGTCCGCAGCCCGTGCCGGAGCGCCCAATCCGAGCGCCGAGAACGCAACCAGTGCCAGCGCGACGGCCGCCGCGAACCTGCCCCCGGCCTTCCAGGGGTTGTCATATTGGCTGACGGCATGGGCTGGCATGAAGGACTCCGTGGGTGAGGCTCGCGGCCTATGTAGTGCTGCAATGCCGCATCGGAAGGCCGCCGGTAGCCAGCGACCGGCGCCGTTTAACCGAATGTGAGGCTTTTCTGCTACGCTTGGAACGAAAACCGCAGCGATTTTAAGCCTTACGCTGGTGAACGTGTTTTGCGTCTGCGACAACAAACCTTCAATAATGCGATCGGGATTCTAGGGAATAACTCGCGTGAGCGGACATCGGATTTCCACTGTCGGCGTTGCCGTGATTCTGACCGCAGCCGGCGCAGTCGCCGGCGCCTCGCAGGCTGAGGCCGCGCTCTACTACTGGAACGATTTCGATCCCGGTTACTATCGGCCGGCGCGACCGATGCCTCAGCGGCCGAAGGTCCGCCGCAACGCGGTCGACAAAAAGGCGAAGGCTGTCGAGAAAGAAGCCGGTGCGAAGCCGCAGGGGCCGCTCATCATCTCAATCTCGATCGATCAGCAGAAGATCCGCGTCTACGATTCCAACGGGCTGTTCGCCGAAGATCGTGTCTCGACCGGCATGAAGGGCCATCCGACGCCGATGGGGGTGTTCAGCATCATCCAGAAGCACCGGATGCACCACTCCAACATCTACAGCGGCGCGCCGATGCCGTTCATGCAGCGCATCACCTGGTCGGGTGTCGCGATGCATCAGGGTGTGCTGCCCGGCTATCCAGCTTCACATGGCTGCATCCGCATGCCGGCGACGTTTGCGCAGAAGATGTGGAACTGGACCAAGATGGGCGCGCGCGTCCTGGTGACGCCAGGCGAGATGACGCCGGCGCCGTTCTCTCACCCCTTGCTGGTGACACAGAGGGTCGCGCCGCAGCCGGTTGCCGACGAGGCGCCGCAAGTCGAGGCGCCGCTTGGCGTGAAATCCGACAAGGGCGCCGACGCGACACGCGAGGTGAGCAAGCCTACTGAGGCGGCTGACGCGAAGCTCGAGCTTCGTTCGACCGTCGGCCACGCGCGCACCCACACAGCGGATGCCACTGGCGTGCTGCCCGCCAATGCAACGGTCACCATGACCGATGCTTCGCCTGCTGCCGCCTCCGGCGAGGTAACGCCGGTCAAGGCTGCCGAACGGATCGCGACGGCCGTCAACGCGGTAGCTGCAAAGCCCCAAGAGGCGAAGATCGAGGCCGCAAAGCCAAGGGACGCAAAACCCGAGCCCGCACCTGCCAAGGCGGCGGAGGCCACGACTTCCGATGACAAAACTGCAGAGGCCAAACCTGCCGAGATCATGACCGGCGAAGTGAAATCGAACCCGGCCTCCGTCAGCGCGAACGCCGAGGAGAACGCCGTCGAGGCCAAGTCCATCGAGAAGGCGGAGGCAAGGGCCGAAGCCAAGACGGATGAGGCCAAGACGGAGCCTGCCAAGGCCGATGCGCCCAAAGCCGACACGGTCAAGGCAGACGAACCCAAGCTACCCGAGAAGGCTGCCGAGCCCGCCAAGGCTGTCAGTGAGAAGGCCGACGAAACGCCCGCCAAGAAGGATCTCTCGCGCCTGCCCGGCCAGGAAAAGCCCAAGCCGGAATTGAAGCGCGAAGGCCTGGTTGCGGTGTTCATCAGCCGCAAGGACGGCAAGCTCTATATCCGACAGAACTTCAAGCCGGTGTTCGATGTTCCCGTGACCATCGCGCCAAGCGACAAGCTGCTCGGCACGCATGTGTTCACCGCCGAAGTCGACAAGAACGATCCGAACGTCTTCCGCTGGTCAGTGGTGTCGCTGCCGGTCACCGCGCGCAACGCGCAAAAGAGCGACGATGATGAGCGCGCAACGCGGCGGCGCAAGGTCGCGGGCGCCGTTCCGGCCGAGACCAAGCCAGCGCCGGCGCCGAACACCCCTGCCGAGGCGCTGGACCGCATCACCATTCCAGAGGGCGTGATGGCGAAGATCGCCGAGGCGCTGACCACCGGCGGCTCGATCATGGTGTCGGATCAGGGCATCAACCAGGGCGAAACCGGCGAAGGCACCGATTTCATCGTCCGCCTGCGGTAGGCTCGGTCTGGCGGCCATAGCTTCTGTGCTACACCGCCGCCATGGATGAACTCTCCTCTCCCGTTGTGACGGCGCCCGCACCGGACGCATTCGACCGGCTGAGATTTCTCGGCTGGCGCGGCGGGCTCGCGGCGATCATCGCGTACTGGTCCACAGTCGACCTGCGACTGGAACAAACACTACATGCAGCTGCTGCCGCTGCTCTGGTGCCCGGCCCCAGTCATAACGGCTTGTTGAACGCGTTACTCCGGCCGTAGGTCTATGGTCTTTGCTCGATCGATCTTTCAGGGGATGGTCATGATCGACCGCAGGACATTCATCGCGGCAGCCCTGGTCGTGGCTGCCGAGCCCACCTGCTCCCGTACCGCGCGGGCGCAGGGTGCAGCCATGAGCAAGATCTCGGCTTATGCGTTCTCGTTTCCGGCGCTGTCCGGTGGCGACATTCGGCTTGCCGAATTCGCCGGCCGCCCGCTGCTGGTCGTCAACACGGCCTCGCAATGCGGCTACACCCCGCAATATGCCGGCTTGCAGGAATTGTGGGGCGAGTTTCGCGACCGCGGCCTTGTCATCATCGGCGTGCCCTCCAACGATTTCGGCGGACAGGAGCCGGGCGGGCCCAAGGAGATCGTCGAGACGGCGCAGCACCAGTATGGCGTCACGTTTCCGATCGCGGGCAAGGTGGTGGTGAAGGGGCCTAACGCCCACCCCTTCTACAAATGGGCCGCCGAGGCGCGGCCAAAGGAGGTTCCGCGCTGGAACTTCCACAAATACCTGATCGGTCGCGAGGGATATATTTCCGAGGTCTTTGCCGAAAGCGTCGAGCCGACGGATACGCGGGTGAAAACCGCGATCGCGCGAGCGCTGGCCGCCTCGTAAGGCCCCCGTAGTTAACCGGTCCGACAAATTTGTCAGTGTGTTCTCGGCGCCGTTGCGTTGGCGGGGCCGCCCCAACTAGGGTATTGTCGGACGGGGCAGGAATTGATCCGGAGGCGGCTCTAAGGCTAGCCCGGGTCAGGGAAAACTTCAGGGAAAACAACATGCGTATTGCGGCAGGTCTCATTGTTGCGAGCACGATTTCGCTGCTTGGCTCCAGCGCAGCGTGGGCGCAGGCGCTACCGGTCAAGCCGGCCGCCGCTGCTCAGCAGGCGGCGCCAGCCGCTGCCCCCGCGGCCGCAGCGCTACCGGCACAGCCGGCACGCGCGGCTTGTACCAATCCCAACGCGCTCGGTGTCGGCCGCACCGTCGAGATCGACACCACCGGCGGGCCCGGCTTCGGCTTCGAGCATTTCAAGGAGCTCGACTTCCTGAAGGAGAAGGAAGTGGTGCTGACCTTCGACGACGGCCCGTGGCTTGGCAACACGCCCGCGGTGCTGAAGGCGCTGGCCGAGGAATGCACCACCGGGATTTTCTTCACCATCGGCAAGCACGCGACCTACTACCCGGAAATCCTCAAGCAGGTTTATGCCGCCGGCCACACCATCGGCACCCACACCTGGTCGCACGTCGCGCTGGTCAACAAGAAGCTCTCCGAGGATCAGCGCAAGGAAGAGATCGAGAAAGGCTTCAGCGCGGTGAAATGGGCGTTGGGCGGCAACGCGCCGGCGCCATTCTTCCGCTTCCCGGCGCTGCAGCACCCGCCGGAAATGGTCACCTATCTCGGCGAGCGCAATATCGCGATCTTCTCCTGCGATCTCGACTCCTTCGACTTCAAGGCATCGAAGCCGCAGGTCGTGATCGACAACGTGATGCGCAAGCTGGAAAAGAACGGCAAGGGCATCGTGCTGATGCACGACTTCCACAAGCATACCGGGGAAGCCCTGCCCGAGCTTTTGAAGCGGCTGAAGGCCGGTGGCTACAAGGTGGTGGCGATGCGCGCCAAGACGCCAGTGCAGACGCTGCCGCAGTATGACGAAGCGGTCATCAAGGAGCTCAAGCTGCCGACTGTAAGCTCGCGCCCCATGAGCAGCGTTGTGACGACCGTCTCGGAATAGTCGCGTCAACACGGTCGCGATGCCGGCCCTGCGTTTCGAAGGCTATGTCATTGTCTCCAGCGATGGCATGCTGGCGAATGCAGAGAACGTCATGCCGGACGAGTTGAAGTTCGAGGGCGACAAGCGCTTTTTCTCTGACGCCCTCGACCGCGCCGCGCTGATCGTGCACGGCCGCCATTCCCACGAGGACCAGCCGAACTCGCCCAAGCGCAAGCGGGTCATCCTGACCCGCAAGGTCGTCGCCATCGCGCCCGATCCGTCCAACCCCAAGGCCCTGCTGTGGAACCCGGCGAGCGCGTCGCTTGAGGCGGCCTGCGAGCGTGCGGGCGTTACGTCCGGGTCCGTCGCCATCATAGGCGGCCCCGGCGTGTTTGACATGTTCATGGACCACTACGACACGTTCTGGCTGTCAGTCGCGCCCAAGGTGCGGCTGCCCCGTGGCGAGCCGTGCTTTCCGGGCGTGCCGGCGCGCACGCCGGAGCAAATCCTCGCGTCACATGGACTGAAGCCGGGCGAGGCCCAAATGCTCGATCCCGAGGACGGCGTGAGCGTCACGCCGTGGCGGCGGAGCTAGCTGCTATACGTCCCCATACGCCGGCTCGACCGAACGCGGTCCCCTGCCATAGCCGGCGATGATGAACAGCGCGCCGATCAGCGAGAGGTTCTTCAGCGCATCGATCAGCGTCTTGGCATTGTCCGGTGGCGTCTGGTTCCAGAAATCGTGGAAGTAGAAGGTCGCCACCACCACGAAGATGATGAGCAGGATCGAAAAAAACCGCGCCAGGAAATTCAGCGCGATCATCAGCCCCGCGATGACCTCGAAGGCGCCGACGCCGATCGCCAGCATTTGCGGCGTGCTCATCCCGGTCAGGCCTTCCAGCTGACCCATGTAGGGCGCCAGCATCGACGGGATCGGTACCTTGGCGGCGATGAATTCGGAGGTGGCCTGGATCGCAAACAGCTTTGTGGCGCCGGTGTAAACGAAAAGCACCGCGAACAAAATGCGCCCAAAGGTAATCAACGCTGGCATGACAGGCCTCTCAAAAATCCAAAAAAGCGATTGTTCGCGGCAACGATTATGGTCGTTCCGCCCCCGCTTTTCAAATCATCAATAAAACCCCAATCGTTCCCCGATCTCGACTTTCTTTAGCCAAACAGGCTTGGCTGCTGGCGCCCGGCCCGTTCCTGGGCCTCAACCGCGGCAACCGCCGTCATGTTGAGAATGCCGCGCGCCGTCACCGACTTGGTGAGGATATGCACCGGCCGCGCCGGGCCGATCAGGATCGGCCCCACCGGCAATGCGTCGGCGAGCGTCTTGATCACCTGATAGGCAATGTTGGCGGCATCGAGGTTCGGCATGATCAGGATGTTCGCCTCGCCCTCGAGGTTGGACTGCGGCAACACAAGTTTCCGCGCCGCCGACGACAATGCGGTGTCGCCCTGCATCTCGCCGTCGGCCTCGATCTCCGGATGCTTCGCCTTCAGAAGCTGCGTGGCGCGGCGCATCTTGCGCGAGGAGTCCGTATCATAGCTTCCAAAGTCGGAATGTGACACGAAGGCGATCTTCGGCTTGATGTTGAACCGCTGCACGTGCAGAGACGCCAGCGACGCCATTTCCGCCAGTTCCTCCGCGCTCGGATTCGCGCGGACCTGGGTATCGGCAATGAAATGCGCGCCCTTGCTGCTAATCAACAGCGCCAGCGCCGCGTAGTCGCTCACGCCGGGCAGGAAGCCGACGATCTCGCGAACATGGCGCAAATGGCTCATGTAACGGCCCTCGACGCCGCAGAGCATGGCATCGGCCTCGCCGCGCGCTACCGCCAGCGCTGCGATCACCGTGTTGTTGGTCCGCACCACCGTGCGCGCGGCATCGGGCGTCACGCCGCGCCGGCCGGCAACGTCGATATAGGACTGCACATAAGCGCGGTAGCGCGGGTCGTCTTCGGGATTGACCAGGTCGAAGTCGCGGCCGGCCCTGATCGAGAGGCCGAAGCGCTTGATGCGCGCCTCCACCACCGACGGGCGCCCGACCAGGATCGGACGTGCGACCTTCTCCTCCAGCACGACCTGCGTGGCGCGCAGCACGCGCTCGTCCTCGCCTTCCGCATAGACGACCCGGACCGGCTGGGCCTTCGCCTTCGCAAACACCGGCTTCATGGTGAGACCGGAGCGGAACGAGAAGCGCTGCAGCAGCGCGCAATATTCGTCGAAATTCGCGATCGGCCGCGTGGCCACGCCTGACTCCATCGCGGCCTTCGCCACCGCCGGCGCGATGCGCAGGATCAGCCGTGGATCGAACGGGCTCGGGATCAGCGACCCCGGCCCAAAACCCTGAGTTTCGTCGGTATCGAAACCGCGGGCGACCGCATCCGACGGCGGATCGCGCGCAAGCTGGGCGATGGCGTCGACCGCCGCGTGCTTCATCTCCTCATTGATTGCGGTGGCGCCGACATCGAGCGCGCCGCGGAAGATGAAGGGGAAGCAGAGGACATTATTGACCTGGTTCGGGAAGTCGGAGCGTCCGGTGCAGATCATTGCGTCGGGCCGCGCCTGCCGCGCTTCATCCGGCATGATTTCCGGCACCGGGTTGGCGAGCGCCATCACCAGCGGCTTGTCCGCCATCTGCTTGACCATCTCGGGCTTGAGCACGTTCGGCGCCGACAGGCCGATGAAAATATCGGCGCCCGGAATCACATCGGCCATCACGCGCGCACTGGTCTTCTGCGCATAGACCGCCTTCCAACGGTCCATCGTCGTATTGCGGCCCTCATGTACGACGCCGTCGATGTCGCACACGAAGATGTTCTTGCGCTGCGCCCCCATCGAAACCAGGAGATTGAGCGTGGCGATTGCGGCGGCGCCCGCGCCGGAGCAGACGATCTTGACGTCGGCAAGCTTCTTGCCGTTCAGCAACAGCCCGTTGACGATCGCAGCCGTAACGATGATCGCGGTGCCGTGCTGGTCATCATGGAAGACCGGGATCTTCATGCGCTCTTTCAGCTGCGCCTCGATCTCGAAACATTCCGGTCCGCGGATGTCCTCGAGATTGATGCCGCCGAAGGTCGGCTCCAGCGCCGCCACGGTCTCGACCACACGCTCGATGGTGTCGGCGGCGATCTCGATGTCGAACACGTCGATACCGGCGAATTTCTTGAACAGCACCGCCTTGCCTTCCATGACCGGCTTTGAAGCAAGCGGGCCGATATTGCCGAGGCCGAGCACGGCGGTGCCATTGCTGACGACGGCGACCAGGTTGGCGCGCGTGGTCAGGGAAGCTGCTTCGGCCGGATTTTTCGCGATCTCGGTGCAGGCAGCCGCCACTCCCGGCGAATAGGCCAGCGCGAGGTCGCGCTGGTTAGCGAGCGGCTTAGTGGCCTGGATTTCGAGCTTTCCCGGCCGCGGCAGCCGGTGAAAGGCCAGCGCCGCGGAGTGGAGATCTTCAGAATAGGACGACATGCACGCTTCCCCGCGGGCTTCCTCCACCCCCGACATCAAGATATCGGCGGCTTGTCTTAGTTTTGCGGCAGATTGAGCCGGATGTGAAGCTCGCGCAACTGCTTCGGCGTGACCTCGGACGGGGCGCCCATCATGAGGTCCTCGGCACGCTGGTTCATCGGGAAGAGCACCACCTCGCGGAGGTTTTCTTCGCCGCAAAGCAGCATGACGATGCGGTCGATGCCCGGTGCTATGCCACCGTGCGGTGGCGCGCCGAGTGACAAGGCACGCAACATGCCACCGAACTTTGCTTCCAGCACCTCCTCCGGATAGCCGGCGATCGCGAACGCCTTTTTCATGACATCCGGACGATGGTTACGGATCGCGCCCGAGGACAATTCAACGCCGTTGCAGACGATGTCGTACTGAATTGCCTTCAGGCTGAGCAGCGTTTCCTTGTCGTTTGGATCGAGCGCAAGGAACGCGTCGGGCTCCATGTTCGGCATGGAGAACGGGTTGTGCGAGAAATCGATCTTCTTCTCTTCCTCGTTCCACTCGTACATCGGGAAGTCGACGATCCAGGCGAGCTCGAAGCGATCCTTGTCGATCAGCTTCAATTCCTCTCCGAGTTTTGTGCGTGCCAGACCCGCAAACTTCCAGAACTTTTCGGGATCGCCCGCCACGAAGAACGCAGCATCGCCCTCCTTCAGCCCGAGCTGGCCGCGGATCGCCGCCGTCCGCTCCGCGCCGATATTGTTGGCAAGGGGACCAGCACCCTCGCCGCCTTCGCGCCACATGATGTATCCGAGGCCCGGTTGGCCCTCGCCCTGCGCCCAGGAATTCATCCGGTCGCAGAATGCGCGCGAGCCGCCGCCGGTGCCCGGGATGGCCCACACCTGATTCTTCGGGTCCTCCAGCATGCGCGCGAACACCTTGAAGCCGGAGCCGCGGAAGTGCTCAGAGACTTCCTGCATCAGGATGGGATTGCGCAGGTCCGGCTTGTCGGAGCCGTATTTGCGCACCGCCTCGCCATAGGGAATGAGCGGGAAGTTCTTGGTGACGTGCTTGCCCTCGCCGAACTCCTCGAACACCCCGCGCATGACCGGCTCGACCGCGCCAAACACATCGTCTTGCGTGACAAAGCTCATCTCGATGTCGAGCTGGTAGAACTCACCGGGCGAGCGGTCGGCGCGCGCGTCCTCATCTCGGAAACATGGCGCGATCTGGAAGTAGCGGTCGAAGCCCGCGATCATCGTCAGCTGCTTGAACTGCTGCGGCGCCTGCGGCAGCGCGTAGAACTTGCCGGGGTGCAGGCGCGACGGCACCAGGAAGTCGCGCGCGCCTTCCGGTGAGGACGCCGTCAGGATCGGGGTCTGGAACTCGAAGAAGCCCTGTTCCTTCATGCGGCGGCGGATCGAGTCGATGATCTGGCCGCGCCTGATGATATTGGCGTGCAGCTTCTCGCGACGCAGGTCGAGGAAACGGTACTTAAGCCTTATGTCTTCAGGATATTCCTGATCGCCGAACACCGGCATCGGCAGTTCGGCCGCCGGCCCCAGCACCTCGATCTCGCTGACATAGACCTCGACCAGACCGGTGGCGAGTTCCGGGTTGTCGGTACCTTCAGGACGGCGGCGCACCTTGCCGTCGATCCGAACCACCCATTCCGAGCGCAGCTTTTCCGCGGTCTTGAACGCCGGCGAATCCGGGTCGGCGACAACCTGGGTCAGCCCGTAATGGTCGCGCAGGTCGATGAACAGCACGCCGCCATGGTCGCGGATGCGGTGGCACCAGCCGGACAAGCGGACCTTCTCGTCAATGTGGCTCTCGCGGAGCGCGCCGCAGGTATGGGACCGGTAACGATGCATGGAATTTCCAGAAAACAGCTGTCGGAGGGATCGAATCGGAGGCTAAGGCCGGGTCCGAATTGCGGGAGGGTTTAGCCGACGGAACGGGGGGCGGCAACCAAATGAGGCGGCTGTTTTGGGCTCGAAAAAAGCCCCCCGCGTGCCTATCTTGGCCCCATGACCCTGCAATTTCCCTTCGAGCACACCTATGCGGCGCTACCGGCGAATTTCTTCGCTCGCGTAGCGCCGACCCCGGTCGCCGCGCCCCGGCTGATCAAGCTGAACCGGGAACTCGCGGTGCAGCTCGGGCTCGACCCGGACCAGCTCGCAACGCCGGAGGGCGCCGAAATTCTGTCGGGAAAACGCCTGCCGGAGGGAGCCGAGCCGATCGCCATGGCCTATGCCGGCCACCAGTTCGGGCATTTCGTGCCCCAGCTTGGCGACGGCCGCGCCATCCTGCTCGGCGAGGTCATCGACAAGGACGGCATCCGCCGCGACATCCAGCTCAAGGGCTCCGGCCCAACCCCGTTCTCGCGCCGGGGCGACGGCCGCGCCGCGCTCGGACCGGTGCTGCGCGAATACATCGTCAGCGAGGCCATGGCCAAGCTCGGCATCCCCACGACGCGCTCGCTCGCTGCCGTGATTTCCGGTGAAAGCGTGATGCGCGAGACGGTGCTGCCTGGCGCGGTGCTCACCCGCGTCGCTGCAAGCCATATCCGGGTCGGCACCTTCCAGTTCTTTGCCGCGCGCGGCGATACCGATGGCGTGCGCCGTCTCGCCGACCATGCGATCGGCCGCCACTATCCGGAACTGGCGAAGGCCGACCGTCCCTATCACGCGCTGCTTGATGCCGTGATCGCGCGGCAGGCCGATCTGGTCGCGCGCTGGCTCCTGGTCGGCTTCATCCATGGCGTGATGAATACCGACAATACCTCGATCTCGGGCGAGACCATCGACTACGGCCCCTGCGCCTTCATGGACGAGTACAATCCCGCCACCGTGTTCTCCTCGATCGACGAGATGGGCCGCTATGCCTATGGCAACCAGCCGCGCATCGCGCTGTGGAACCTGACGCGGCTCGCCGAATGCCTGCTGCCGCTGTTCTCCGATGACCAGGACAAGGCGATCGAGCAGGCGCAGTTCGCGCTCGGCGAATTCGCGGAGAAGTTCACAGCCGCGTATCAGGCCGGCCTGCGCGCCAAGATCGGCCTGTTCACGAAAGCCGATGGCGACGAGGCGCTGGTGCAGGACCTGCTGGACGCGATGGCCAAGAACCAGGCGGACTTCACCAACGCCTTCCGCCGCCTCGGCGACGCCGCGCTTGGCGCCGACAATGACGAGCCGGTCCGCGGTCTCTTCATCGACCCCACCATGCTCGACCAATGGGCCGCGCGCTGGCGGCAACGCACGGCGCTGGAGCCACAGACGCCGGCCGAGCGGCGCACGGCAATGCACCGGGTCAATCCAGCCTTCATCCCGCGCAACCACCGCGTCGAGGCGGTGATCCAGGCGGCCATGAACAATGACGACTACGCCCCCTTCGAGGAGCTCTTGACAGTGCTGTCAAAGCCGTTCGAGGACCAGCCGGCGTTTGCCGACTATGCCGAACCGCCCGAGGCAGATCAGCGCGTGACACAGACCTTCTGCGGCACCTGAAGCGGTTAGCCGCGCTTGTTAAGAGGGCGTGCACCATCAAATCGCGCGCCGCTGGCAGGTTTCTGCAAATTAAGGAACGCTCAACGCGACCCCGACAAGGCTAGTGGCCTTTGGGGGAAATTTCCATGGACGCATTTGCCTTCGAATTCATGGGCCTGATGATGATCGCCCTTTGCCTCGCCGTGCTGGCCCTCCCATCCGGACGCCGTCCGTCAAAGCACGAGCGCCACTACTGATCCCAGGCAAAAGCAGTCCTTTCGCGGAAGTTGCGGCCGCCAATCGTCGGCCGTGATGCATCGGTCGGGCCTGGCGGAAAAGCGGCCGGACCGAATTGCAACGTGCAAAATTCCCCACAACCCCCTTGACATATCAGCGCTTTCGGCCGAACGCGTTGGGTGTCAATATGTGCCCCGGTTTCCGAAGCCCGCTCCTCACCAGGCCGAGCTTCGGAAACCGCTGGGCACAGGTAAGGCAAATTCCAGCGCTGCCTTTCGATCTGCCGTTCCCGGATCGCGCTCACCGCGGGTGCGGCCGGGAGTTTCGGATCAGCAGCGCCGGGAACGTCATGGACTGTGCATGGATCACCTGATTGCGACGACTTCCGAACTCGCGGACGCCTGCGCCCGGCTCGCCAAATACCGTGTCATCACCGTCGATACCGAATTTCTCCGGGAGTCGACCTATTACCCGCTGCTCTGCGTCGTGCAGATGGCAAGCCCGGATGAAGCCGTC
>Ga0081455_10003659_pt1 | contig 17615 bp, 13 predicted proteins | sample TabmetS3T2R1_FD_70207 | JGI IMG/M metagenome (GOLD analysis project Ga0081455, IMG submission 70207) | Tabebuia heterophylla rhizosphere microbial communities from the University of Puerto Rico - S3T2R1 | ecosystem: Host-associated > Plants > Roots > Rhizosphere ...
CCGGCCGCGGGCGTAGCCAACCTTGGGATCGACCACGTTGCCGAAGCGGTCGCGCTTGGGCGCCGTGCTCGCGGCATGATGTCCAGTCTGCGTCCCCAGCATCTCCCCACCTCCCTTATTCGGCCGCGCGCGCGACGGACGGGCGGCTAGTCGAAACTGCGGCAATGGCATCGCGCATGATCGACATGGCGCGATCGACCTCGGCGTCGGCGGCGACCTGCGCGACCCGTGGGCCATCGTGGACACCGGCTTCGGCGACTGGATGTTCACCAGCGCGAAGTTCTTCGTGGCGCTGGCCAACTCCCTGCACCAGGCGAACAAGCCGGACTCCCTGGACGGCCTCAACCCGGTGCTCGACAAGGGCACCACGGCGGTGCACGACGCGCTGTTCCAGCCGTTCCTGCCGATCGCGCTGATCGTGCTCGCGGCGCTGCTGCTGTGGCGGACACACCGGTCCGACCTGCCGGCCAGCGTCAGAGCCGTGGCCTGGGCGGTGCTGGTGATGATCGTCGCGATCGGGCTGTTCCAGTACCCGCAGCGGGCGGTGAACGCCGTCGACTCGCTGGAGACCAGCACGATCGCGCAGGTGGACACCGGCTTCGCGCGGGCCTCCGGCACCACCGGCGACCCGACGCTGTCGCAGAGCGAGATGCTGGTCGACACCGTGCTGTACCGGCAGTGGCTGCGCGGTGAGTTCGGCAACCCGGACTCGGTGGCGGCCAAGAAGTACGGCCGGGACCTGTACGACGCGCAGGCGTTCACCCGGGACGAGCGGATCGTGCTGGACCGCAACCCGGGCACCGCGGCGCTGGCGGCGCAGAACAAGAACAACAAGTTCAACCAGATCGCCGCGAAGATCAAGACCGAGGACCCGGCGGCCTACCAGTACCTGACCGGGCAGAACCACGCCCGGATGGGCGCCGGCTTCGTGGCCGTCGTGGTGGCGCTGCCGACCGCGGGCTTCCGGGCGGTCTCCGACCTGCTGGTGTTCGCCGCGCGGATCATCATCCGGCTGCTGGTGATCTTCTTCCCGGGCCTGGCCATCGCCGGCATCCTGCTGGTCGGCCCGGTGCGGACCGCGTTCATCGCCGGGGCCGCGGCCCTGGTCAACAGCGTGGTGTTCTCCGTCGGCGCCGGCCTGAACGTGATGGCGGCCAACATCCTGCTCGGACCGGACGTACACCTGCCGACCTGGCTGGCGGTGGTGTTCCTGGCGGTGATCTCGCTGATCATGTGGCGGGCGTTCAAGCCGTTCCGGCACCTGACCGTCATGGTCAGCCCGAACCACAACTTCGCCACCGGCGCGCTGGCCTCCACCGGCCTGGTCCGCCGGTTCGCCACCGCCGCCGCCGGCGCGTACCTGGGCACCAGGGCCGGCATCGACGACGAGGAAGAGGAGGCCAGGCGGCGCGGAGAGCCGGCGACCGTGCGGTACCGGCCGGAGACGCACTCGGTGCCGGACGAGACCTTCCTGGTGCGGGTGGGCTCCACCCGGGTCGACCAGCCCGCCGGCAGCGGCCGGGTCGCGGTCGGCGGCGGTGCGACGCGGGCGCTGCCCCCGGGCCGGGACATGGCCGCGGCCATCGTGCACGGGCCCGGCGGCCGCTCCGGCGGGCGGGCCGAGGACATCACCGTCTACATCGAGCCGGCCGTGGACCCGGTCAGCGCGATCCCCGGCGCCAGCCACCGCGGCTCGGACGGCCGCGTCCCGGTGCACGTCACCGAGACGACCACCGGCGACGACACGCCGCAGTCGGTGTCGGTGGCCGGCGGCCGCTACTACGAGGACCTGCCGGCCCTGGAGGTGTTCCGGCCGGGCCTGCCGGGCGGTACGGCCGTGCGGGCCGAGTCGCTGCGTGCCGCGGACGCCGAGGTGGTGGACGGGCGCGAGGTGTACATGATCTACCGGCCGGGCGGCGGGCTGGAGGCGCATGATGCCGTCCGGTGACGGCCTCGGGCAGCTGTGGCGCTGGCCGCTGTACTCACCGCGGCGGTTCTTCACCTGCGTCGCCGCGGTGCTGGCACTGATCGCGGCATCGAACATGGTGCTGGGCGCGACCCGGACGAAGAACCCGCCGGCCGCCGCGCCCACCACCAGCGCCACGCCCACCCCGACCCCCACCGAGGACACCGGTACGGCCACGGGCTCGCCGCTGAGCCCGGCGCCGGCCGTACCGGGGGTGACCACGCCACCGCCCACCACCCCGAGCGTCACGCCGAAACCGGCGACCGCGCGGGGCGCCCTGCTGGCCGGCTCCGCCGCGCTGAACTTCACCCGCGAGTGGGCCAACCACGCCCGCCCGGCCGCGGTGTGGCTCGCCGCGGTCAGCCGGTACGCCGACCCCGAATTCGCCGCGCAGTTGAAGGACGTCGACCCCGCGAACGTACCGGCGAGCAAGGTGACCGGCCGTCCGCACCCGGTGACGGTGTTCTACGCCAGCGCCTCGGTCGAGGTGCCCACCGACGCCGGGACCATGGTCGTCGACCTGGTCAGCGACGGGCGCAGCTGGCGGGTCGTCGACATCCACCCCAAGCAGCAGTAACCCGCCCCTTGTCACGTACGGAGCAGGCCGGATGAGCACCGCGATACTCACCCCCCGACCGTCCGCCAGCGGCAGCCCGGACGGCGGCGGTCGGCGCCGCAGGCGGGTACGCAGGAAGATCGTGGCGCTCGCGATCGCCCCGATCGCGCTGGCCCTGGTCGTGGTGCTCGCCGCGGTGGCCATGCTCAGCAGCACGCTGGGCGGTGCCGGCAACGGCTTCGGCATCCTCGCCGTGGACCCGGACAGCAGCGCGCCGATCATCGTCTCCGACCCGCAGCTGAAGGGCCTGGACCAGGAACAGCTGCACAACTCGGCCAAGATCATCGCGACCGCGATGGCGATCCAGCTGCCGAACACCGCCGGCCCGCAGTCGCTGCCGGCGCGGGCGTGGATCATCGGCCTGGCCACCGCCATGCAGGAGTCCGGGCTGCACAACCTGGCCGGCGGCGACCGCGACTCCCTCGGCCTGTTCCAGCAGCGCCCGAGCCAGGGCTGGGGTACGCCCGCGCAGATCATGAACCCGACCTACGCCGCGACGCAGTTCTACCTGCGGCTGGTCCAGGTGCCGAACTGGGACCGCATCCCGCTCACCGAGGCGGCGCAGGCGGTGCAGCGCTCGGCGTTCCCGAACGCCTACGCCAAGTGGGAGGGCCTGGCCAACGCCCTGGTCCTCGCCCTGGTCCGCTCGCTGCCCGGCACCGGCACGATCTCCGACGCCAACATCCGCACGGCCATCGACTTCGCCCGGCAGCAACTGGGCAAACCGTACGTCTGGGGCGCGACCGGTCCGGACTCCTTCGACTGCTCCGGCCTGATGCTGCGCGCCTGGGAGGCCGCGGGCGTCACCCTGCCGCGCACCTCGCGCGAGCAGTACGGCGCCGGCACGTACATCCCGGTGACCCTGGCACAGGCCGGCGACCTGGTCTTCTACGCCTACGACACCGGCGATCCGGGCACGATCCACCACGTGGCCATGTACCTGGGCAACGGCAACATCATCGAGGCCCAGCAGACCGGCGTACCGGTGCACGTCCGCCCGTTCAGCTTCACCGAGGGCGAGCTCATGCCGTTCGCGGTCCGGGTCACCCCGAAGCGCTAGGGGCCGACACACCGCGAAGATGCCGATCGCGGGCAGGCTGCCGGCGGCGATCCGGCGCAGCTCGATGGCGCGGACCGCCCGGGCGTACGGGGCGAGGGTGGCCGGGTCGGCGGTGGCCGGGCTGAGTGTGTTTCGCCACAGCATCTCGGTGCGCTCGACGCCGGCCAGCCCCACCTCGGCCAGCGCGGCCAGGACCGTGGCGCCGGGGTGGATGGGCCGCAACTCGGCCGGTACGTCGCGCCAGCTGGCCAGCGGGTCGGCCGGTACGTCCGCGTGCTCGGCCGGCAGCAGGCCGGCGACCGCGAGCAGCGCGCGGGTGTCGTAGAGGAAGTCGGCGGCGGCCGCGTCCACCTCGTCCCGGCCGAAGTCCTCGACCACGATGACCCCGCCAGGCCGCAGCGCCGCGGCCACATTCCGCAGGCCAGCGGCCAGGTCGGGGACGTGGTGCAGCACCCGCGTGCACAGCACCGCGTCGTACGTGCCGGCCGCGTCCAGCTCGCCGACCGGGACCTCCAGCACCGCCAGGCCGCGCTGCCGGCAGGCCGCGGCGCCGTCCGGGTCGGGCTCGACCGCGGTCACCGCGTACCCCTGCCCGGCCAGCGCCGCCGCCAGCAGCCCGTGCCCGGCGCCCACCTCGGCGAGCGTGGCCGGCGCGGGCGGCAACGCGGGCAGCACGCGCGCAAGCGTGTACGCGACGGCAAGCTCGGCGACGGCGGTGACACCCATGCCGGCACCATAGCCAGCGTGCCGCGGGTACGCGCAGGTAGCGTGAGCGGCATGCGCCCCTGGCCGACCACTCCCGTACCCTCGCTGCCCGGCACCGGCCGGCCGCTGCGCCTGTTCGACACCGCCACCGGCGAGCTGCGCCCCACCTCGCCCGGCCCCACCGCCACCATGTACGTCTGCGGCATCACCCCGTACGACGCGACCCACCTGGGCCACGCGGCCACCTACCTCGCCTTCGACCTGGTGTACCGAGCGTGGCTGGACGCCGGGCACGAGGTGCACTACGTGCAGAACGTGACCGATGTGGACGACCCGCTGCTGGAGCGCGCGGCGCAGACCGGCGAGGAGTGGACCGCGCTGGCGGAGCGGGAGACCGAGCTGTTCCGCACCGACATGGCCTGGCTGCGCGTCCTGCCACCGCGCGAGTACGTGGGTGCGGTCGAGTCCATCCCGGCGATCGCCGGGCAGATCGGCGCCCTGGTCGAGGCCGGCGTGGCGTACCTGGTGGAGGAGGACATCTACTTCTCCGTCGACGCCGCCCCCCGCTTCGGGTACGAGTCGGGCCTGGACGTGCCGACCATGCTGGCGCTGGCCGCCGAGCGCGGCGGCGACCCGGACCGGCCGGGCAAGAAGAACCCGCTCGACCCGGTACTGTGGCGGGCCGCCCGGCCGGGTGAGCCGTCCTGGCCTTCGCCGCTGGGACCGGGCCGGCCCGGCTGGCACATCGAGTGCGCGGTGATTGCGCTGGACCTGCTCGGCCAGCCGCTGGACCTGCAGGGCGGCGGCTCGGACCTGGTCTTCCCGCACCACGAGATGTCCGCGGCGCACGCCGAGTGCCTGACCGGGCAGTGGCCGTTCGCGCGGCACTACACCCACACCGGGATGATCGGCCTGGACGGGGAGAAGATGTCCAAGAGCCGCGGCAACCTGGTGCTGGTCTCCCGGCTGCGGGAGGCCGGCGAGGACCCCGCCGCGGTCCGGCTGGCGCTGCTGTCCGGGCACTACCGCGCCGACCGCGACTGGAGCGAACCCGTCCTCGCCGGCGGCCGGGACCGGCTGGCCCGCTGGCGCGCCGCGCTCGCCGTCGACCCCGCGCCCGACGCCGAACCGGTGGTCGCAGCCGTACGGGACGCCGTCGCCGACGACCTGGACACCCCGGCCGCGCTGGCCGCCATCGACCGGTGGGCCCGCGAGGCGACCACCCGCGGCGGCCGGCACCCCGGCGCGGCGGCGGTCGTCCGTACCCTCGCCGATGCCCTGCTGGGACTCGCGCTGTGATCCGGAAATGCCCGGCCGGCACGGCGACGTTGGCCCCGGCATGACGACGAGCCGCGGGCGGGTCAGGGTCGAGCAGGGGCACAAGCGGGTGCGGGTCTACCTGGCCGGGGAGGTGGTGGCCGACACGACCAGACCGACCTATGTCTGGGAGATCCCGTACTACCCGGCGTACTACATCCCGGTGGCCGACGTCCGCGCCGACCTGCTGGCGCCGGACGGCGAGGTGGCGCACTCGCCCAGCCGCGGCGACGGCCAGCTGTACACGGTGAAGGCCGGCGGGCGGCAGGCCACCGGCGCTGCGCTGCGCTACCCGGACTCGCCGATCGAGGAGCTGCGCGAGCTGGTCCGCTTCGAATGGGGCGCGATGGACGCCTGGTTCGAGGAGGACGAGGAGGTCTTCACCCACCCGCGCGACCCGTACTCGCGCGTCGACGTGCTGCCCAGCTCCCGCCGGATCCGCGTCGAGGTGGCGGGGGAGACCGTGGCCGAGTCCGACCACCCGCACCTGCTGTTCGAGACCGGCCTGCCGGTGCGGTACTACCTGCCCAAGGTCGATGTGCGGATGGACCTGCTGGTGGAGACCGACACGGTCACGCACTGCCCGTACAAGGGCCAGGCGCGGTACTGGTCGGTGCGGGCCGGCGGCGAGTTGCACAAGGACATCGCCTGGTCCTACCCGTACCCGCTGCCGGAAAGCATCCGGGCCGCCGGGCTGGTCGCCTTCTACAACGAGAAGGTCGACACGTACGTGGACGGGGTGCTGCAGGAGCGTCCCGACACCCACTTCTGATGCTGATCCGCGCGGCGACCGCCGAGGACTGGCCGGCGATCTGGGCGTTCATGCGGGGGATCGTCGCGGCGGGGGAGACCTTCGTCTGGGATCCCGGCATCCCGCAGGAGCGGGCCAGGGCGTACTGGCTGCACGAGTTGCCCGGCCGGACCGTCGTCGCCGTGGACGGCTCCGGCGCGATCGTGGGTACGGCCGAGACGCACCCGAACTACGGCGGTCCCGGCGCGCACGTGGCCAACGCCGGCTTCATGGTCGACCCGGCGCACGGCGGCGGGGGCGTGGGCCGGGCGCTGGGCGAGCACGTGATCGAGGCGGCCCGCGCCGACGGCTACCGGGCCATGGTCTTCAACGCCGTGGTCGAGACCAACACCCGGGCCGTCGCGCTGTGGAAATCGCTCGGCTTCGCCGTCCTCGCCACGATCCCGGAGGGCTTCCGGCACCCCACGCACGGGTACGTCGGCCTGCACGTGATGCACCGCGCGCTGTAGCTGCTCTTCATGATCACCCGATAGTGGATCCCGCGGCCGGCGCCGCCCGCCGCCGGTGGGACGTCCGAACCGCCCGTGCACAACAGGGGTCGCGGCGCTGCCGCGGAGGGGATCGTTGCCCGGGCGGTCGAGGACCTGCTGCGGGTCGGGCCGGGACGGGCGGCCGTACGGGCGGGGCGCGGCGCACCTGAGCGGCTGGCGCGGGCGCCGGTCAGCCGCGCGCTGGGCCGGCGCAGGCTGGTCGGGGACCCGGTGGACGTGGCCACCGGCGAGGTGGTCCTGCGGCAGGTCGACGCCGCGCTGCCGGGCGTACTGCCGCTGTTCCTGACCCGGACGCACCTGTCCTCCTACCGGCTCGGCGGGCTGTTCGGCCCGTCCTGGGCCTCGACGCTGGACCAGCGGCTGGAGTTCGGCCCGGCCGGCCCGCGTTTCGTCGGCGAGGACGGGCTGGTGCTCGACCTGCCCAGCCCCGGCTCCGGCTGGCAGTGGCTGGCCCGCGCCGACGGCACCCACACGGTGACCGACCTCGAGCACGGCCGCATCCTGCACTTCCCCGCTACCCCGGGTACCTGCCCGCTGGTCGCGATCACCGACCGGCACGGCAACCGGGTCGACATCGAGCGCGACACCGCGGGCGTACCGACCGCTGTCCGGCACTCCGGCGGCTACCTCATCTCCGTCGACAGCACCGGCGGCCTGGTGACCGGCCTGCGCCTCGGCTCGCTGCGGCTGGCCTCCTTCTCCTACGACGGCGACGGCCGGTTGGGTGCGGTCGCCGACGGCAGCGGGCAGCCGTACCGGCTGGCCTACGACCAGGCAGGGCGGCTGGTCGCCTGGGTGGACCGGGCCGGGCACCGCTGCGAGTACCGGTACGACGCGGCCGGCCGGTGCGTGGCGGTGTCCGGGCCGGGCGGGGCGCGGTCGGCGCGGCTGGCGTACGGGCCGCGGCGCACCGAGGTCACCGACGCGCTCGGCGGCGTGACCCGCTTCGACCTGAACGCCCGCGGCCAGGTCGTCCGGGAGACCGACCCGCTCGGCAACACCACGGTCTCCCGCTGGGGGCCCGGCGACCGGCTGGTCGGGCGTACCGACGCCCTGGGCCGCACCACCCGGTACGCCCACGACGCGGCCGGCAACCTGGTCGCGGTCACCCGCCCCGACGGGGTGCGCGCGTGGGCGGCGTACAACGAGCTGGGCCTGCCGGTCCGGGTGCGCGAACCGGACGGGGCGGTGTGGCGGTGGTCCTACGACCGGCGCGGCAACCTGGTCGCGCGTGCCGACCCGGCCGGCGCGGTCACCCGGTACGCCTGGGACGAGCGCGGCCGCCCGGTGGCGGTGGTGGACGCGCTCGGCGGGCGCCGCACCGTCACCTGCGACGCCGCCGGGCTGGTCGTTGCGGTCACCGACGCGCTCGGCAACCGCACCGAACTGGCCCGCGACCCGCTCGGCCGCGTCACCGCGGTGACCGACCCCGCCGGCGGGGTGACCCGGCTGCGCTGGTCGGCCGCCGGCGACCTGCTGTGGCGGCGGGCGGCGGACGGGGCGGTCGAACGCTGGGCGTACGACGGCGACGGCAACCTGACCGCGTACACCGACCCGGTCGGCGGGGTGACCCGGGTCGAGTACGGCCCGTTCGGCGTACCCGTCGCGACCACCGCCCCGGACGGCGCCCGCACCACCTGCGCCTACGACGCCGAACTGCGGCTGCGCACGGTCACCGACCCGGACGGGCGGTCCTGGAGCTACACCTACGACGCCGCCGGCAACCTCACCGCCGAGCGCGACGTCAACGGCGTCACCACCACCTACACCCACGACGCCGCGGGCCAGCTGGTCAGCCGTACCACCCCGGTCGGGACCGCGCGCTACGACCACGACGTCCTCGGCCACCTCACCGCCCAGCACACCGCCGACGGCACCCTCACCTACGGCTACGACCTGGTGGGCCGGCTGGTCCGGGCCACCGGTCCGGACGCGGACCTGCTCCTGGAGCGGGACCCCCTGGGCCGGGTCGTGGCCGAGACCTGCGACGGCCGCACCGTCACCTGCGGCTACGACGCGCTCGGGCGGCGCCGCACCCGCCGCACCCCGTCCGGCGCCGAGGAGCACTGGCGGTACGACGCCGAGCACCGCCCGAGCAGCCTGGACACCGCCGGCCAGGTCCTCCGCTTCGGCTACGACCGGGCCGGCCGCGAAGTGGCCCGCCGCGTCGGCGAGCACCTACTCGAAACCCGTACCTGGACCGCCACCCACCTGCTCCGCGGCCACACCCTCGGCGTCCTCCGCTCCGGCCGCCTGCTGCGTCGCGACTCCTACGCCTACCGCCCCGACGGCCACCTGATCCGGGCCAACGACCGTTCCTACGCCCTCGACCCGGTCGGCCGCGTAACGGGCGTGGACAGCGCCCTGGCTGCCGAACGGTACGTGTACGGCCCGGCCGGGAGCCTGGCCGGCGGCGATCCGGGCGTCCACAACGCCGCCGGCCAGCTGGTGCGGCGGGTCGACGCCGCCGGCACCTGGACCTACCGCTGGGACGCCTTCGACCGGCTCACCGACCTGTACACCCCGACCGGCGACCACTGGCATTACCGGTACGACCCGCTGGGCCGGCGGATCGGCAAACGGCGTGCAGGCGGGCCGGAGACCACCTTCGCCTGGGACGGCGTGCTGCTCGCCGAGGAGTCAGCCAGCGGCCGCCGCGTCACGACCTGGACGTACGAGCCGGGCACGTACCGGCCCCTTACGCAGGCCAGCGGCGACGACCTGTACCTGGTCCGCACCGACCCGATCGGTACGCCGACCGCGCTCGTCACGCTCCTCGGCGTACCGGCCTGGGACCTGACCACCACGCTCTGGGGCGGCCCGCTCGCCGCGCACGGCCCGGTGAACTGCCCGCTGCGCTTCCCCGGCCAGTACCACGACGCCGAGTCGGGCCTGCACTACAACCACCACCGCTACTACGACCCCACCACCGCCCGCTACCTCACCCCCGACCCCCTGGGCCGTACCCTCGCCGACCCCTACGCCTACGTCCCCAACCCCACCCGCTGGGCCGACCCCCTCGGCCTCACCCCCGACGACCTGCTCGACCTCTACCACGGCACCAGTGCCACCGGCGCCGCCGGCATCAGAGGCAACGGCATCGACCTGACCGCGAGCAGGCGCAGCCTCGACTTCGGTCCCGGCTTCTACACCACCCGCGACCTGCCGCAGGCAACCAGGTGGGCGGGCAACGCGCGCTTCGGGCCGGACGGCGTGGTCCTGCGCTTCCACATCCCACGGTCGGAGCTGGCCGGCCTGCGCGGACTGATCTTCCACTCCGCCGACCGCGACTGGGCGGCATTCGTGCGCCAGCAGCGCGCACATGGACCCATGCACGACTACGATTACGTCGAAGGCCCCATGGTGCGCCGGCTGCGTGGCTTACGCGACGGCGGACCGCTGGGCCCCGAAGGCAACCAGGTCTCCTTCCACACCGAGGCCGCGACCAAGATATTGGACAGGTACCTGCAATGAGCACGCTTCCCAACTCGCGCGAGCTGGAGGCCCAGCTGACCCTGCGCGAGGCTGCCGAGGTGATGGTCAACACCTTCGGCATCAGCGCGGACGAGGCGGCCGGGCGGATCGCCCGGCAGTTCAAGCATGTCGACCTGACCAACGACAACGCGATGATCGGGCACGAGGACGCCGAGTTCTGGGCCCGGGTGGTGTACTACGGCCCGAGCGTCCAGTGGTGGCGCGTCCCGGAGGAAACCCTGACACCGCAGCCTTGGCCGTAGCGGCTGGGGGTTGCGGGTACGGGCGTCGGTTCGGGAGGCTCAGGGAGATCCCTGCCGTCGAGAGCGTGGACGGGTGCCGACATGGTGGATGGGTTGCCGGGGCCGCGCGATGCCGCGCTGGATGAGCACCTGCACCGCATCGTGGCCGAGATGGTGAGATTGTTCGGCGTCAGCGAACAGGAAGCGGTACGCCGCGTGGCGCAGCGCTTCGGCGCGTGGGCCGTGACCGGCGCCTACGAGGACCCGGAGTTCTGCGCGTACCGGGCGTACCACGGTCTGGCCCGCTCGGCCGGCGACCCGCAACTGCCCTGGCCGTAGGGCGTCGGGGCTCAGCCGAGCCCGCCGCCCCCCGGCCCGGACTGCCGGCGCCGCCGCAGGTAGCGCTCGAACTCCCGGGCGATCGTCTCCCCGCTGGTCTGCGCCAGGTCGGTGTCGTCGGGCTGCCGCTCCTCCAGCGCCCGGACGTACTCCTGCACGTCGGCGTCCTCGCGGGTCATCTGGTCCACCAGGCCCTGCCACTGGTCGGCCTGCTCGGGCAGCCCGGCCAACGGCACCGGTACGTCCAGGACCTCCTCGACCCGGTGCAGCAGCGCCAGCGTCGCCTTGGGGGAGGGCGACTGCGACACGTAGTGCGGCACCGCGGCCCAGAACGAGATGGCCGGCATGCCGTTCTGTACGCAGGCGTCCTGCAGCACCCCGACGATCCCGGTCGGCCCCTCGTACCGCGAGCGCTCCAGCCCGAACCGGGACGCCGAGGCCGAGTCGTAGGCCGTCCCGGTGACCGGCACCGGCCGGGTGTGCGGGGTGTCGGCCAGCAGCGCCCCGAGCAGGACGACCAGCTCCACGCCCAGCTCGCGCGCCACCTCGAGGATCTCCCCGGTGAATCCGCGCCAGCGCATGTTCGGCTCGATGCCGCGGACCAGCACGATGTCGCGCTGCGTCTTCGGCGGCCGGCACACCGAGAAGCGGGTGGTCGGCCACTCCAGCCGCCGGGTCACGCCGTCGACCAGCGTCACGGTCGGCCTGGTGACCTGGAAGTCGTAGTAGTCGTCCGGGTCGAGGGCGACCAGCGGCCGCGCGTCCCAGATCAGCTCCAGGTGCTCCACCGCGGCGGTCGCCGCGTCCCCGGCGTCGTTCCAGCCTTCGAAACCGGCAATGAGCACCGGCTCGGTGAGCTCGGGCAGCTCGTCGAAGTCGATCACGCAGACCCTGCCGCGCTGTCGGGCTGAACCGGGAACGTACGCATCGACCCAGGGTACGTCGCCCGGCGACACAGCCCCATGCCGGATCGCCGCGGGCGGGCCGGTTGGAGCGGGTCGGTAATCTTGACCGCATGCCTGCGACTGATCACGACTCGCCCCTGCTGGCCGCGCTCGCCGAGCGCGTCGTCGTCGCGGACGGGGCGATGGGCACGATGATCCAGGCCGCTGACCTGAGCCTGGACGACTTCGAGGGCCACGAGGGCTGCAACGAGGTCCTGAACGTCACCCGACCCGACGTCATCCGGGACATCCACGCCGCCTACTTCGAGGCCGGCGCGGATGCGGTAGAAACAAACACATTCGGAGCGAATCTCCCCAATCTGGGTGAATACGGTATCGAGGCGCGGATCCGGGAGTTCGCCGAGGCGGGTGCGCGGCTGGCCGCCGAGGTGGCCGCCGACTTCAGCACCGACGGCCGCCGCCGGTTCGTGATCGGCTCGGTCGGCCCGGGCACCAAGCTGCCCAGCCTCGGCCACGCCCCGTACGCCACGCTGCGCGATGCGTACCGGACCGCCAGCGACGGGATGATCGCCGGCGGGGTGGACGCCATCCTGATCGAGACCAGCCAGGATCTGCTCCAGATGAAGGCCGCCATCGTCGCCGCCAAGCGGGCCCGCGAGGCCGCCGGGCGGTACGTGCCGATCTTCGCGCAGGCCGCCGTCGAGACCACCGGCACCATGCTGCTGGGCACCGAGATCGGCGCCGCGCTGACCGCGCTGGAGCCGCTGGGCATCGACATGATCGGGCTCAACTGCTCCACCGGCCCGGCCGAGATGAGCGAGCACCTGCGCTACCTGTCCCGGCACTCCCGCATCGGCGTCTCGGTGATGCCGAACGCCGGCCTGCCGCAGCTGGGCCCCAACGGCGCGACGTACCCGATGGGTCCGGAGGACCTGGCCAACTGGCTGGCCACGTTCGTCACCGACTACGGCACCCGGCTGGTCGGCGGCTGCTGCGGCAGCACGCCCGAGCACATCCGGCAGCTGGTCGAGCGCGTCCGCGACCTGGAGCCCGCCCGCCGCCGCCCGCGCCCGGAGCCGGCCAGCGCCAGCCTCTACCAGAGCGTCCCGTTCCGGCAGGACCTCAGCGTGCTGATGATCGGCGAGCGGACCAACGCCAACGGCTCCAAGGCGTTCCGCGAGGCCATGCTCGAGGGCCGGTACGAGGACTGCGTGGAGATCGCCCGCGGCCAGACCCGGGACGGCTCGCACGTGCTGGACGTGTGCGTCGACTACGTGGGCCGCGACGGCGTCGCCGACATGAAGGAGGTCGCCGGCCGGTACGCCACCGCCTCGACGCTGCCGATCATGCTCGACTCCACCGAGCCGCCGGTGATCGAGGCCGGCCTGGAGATGCTGGGCGGCCGCTGCATCATCAACTCGGTCAACTTCGAGGACGGCGAGGGGCCGGAGAGCCGGTTCGCCCGCATCATGCCGGTGGTCCGCGAGCACGGCGCCGCGGTGGTCGCGCTGACCATCGACGAGGAGGGCCAGGCGCGTACGGCGGACAAGAAGGTGGCCATCGCCGACCGGCTGATCCGCACCCTGACCGGGCAGTGGGGGATGCGGGAGAGCGACATCCTGGTCGACTGCCTGACCTTCACCCTGGCCACCGGGCAGGAGGAGTCGCGCCGGGACGGTATCGAGACCATCGAGGGCATCCGGGCGCTGAAGGCCGCGCACCCGGACGTCCAGACCACGCTCGGGCTGTCGAACGTGAGCTTCGGGCTCAACCCGGCCGCCCGCCAGGTGCTCAACTCGGTCTTCCTGCACGAATGCGTACGGGCCGGGCTGGACAGCGCCATCGTGCACGCCTCCAAGATCCTGCCGATGAGCAAGATCCCGGACGAGCAGCGCGAGGTCGCCCTGGACCTGGTCTACGACCGGCGCCGGGACGGCTACGACCCGCTGCAGCGGTTCCTGGAGCTGTTCGAGGGCGTCTCGACGCAGTCCTCGAGGGCGTCCCGCGCCGAGGAGTTGGCCGCGCTGCCGCTGTCGGAGCGGCTGAAGCGGCGGATCATCGACGGCGAGCGCAACGGGCTGGAGCCCGACCTGGACGAGGCGCTGACCAGCCGGCCGGCGCTGGAGATCATCAACGACACGCTGCTGGGCGGGATGAAGGTCGTCGGGGAGCTGTTCGGCTCCGGCGAGATGCAGCTGCCGTTCGTCCTCCAGTCCGCCGAGGTGATGAAGACCGCCGTCGCCTACCTCGAGCCACACATGGAGAAGGCCGAAGACGACGGCAAGGGCCGCATCGTGCTCGCGACCGTCAAGGGCGACGTGCACGACATCGGCAAGAACCTGGTCGACATCATCCTGTCCAACAACGGCTACGACGTGGTGAACATCGGCATCAAGCAGCCGATCACCACGATCCTGGACGCCGCCGAGGAGTCCCGCGCCGACGCGATCGGCATGTCCGGGCTGCTGGTGAAGTCCACGGTCGTCATGAAGGAGAACCTGCAGGAGATGAACTCCCGCGGGGTGAGCGGCCGCTTCCCGGTGCTGCTCGGCGGCGCCGCCCTCACCCGGGCGTACGTGGAGAACGACCTGACCGAGGTCTACACCGGCGACGTCTACTACGCGCGGGACGCCTTCGAGGGCCTGCGGCTGATGGACCGGTTGATGGCGGTCAAGCGCGGCGAGGCCTCGGCGAAGGACGTGCTGGCCGACGAGGAGGCCAAGATCGCCGAGCGGAAGGCGCGGCGGCAGCGGTCGCTGGCCATCGCCGCGGCGCGCCGGGCCGCCGACGAGCCGGCCGAGCCGGTGGGCCGCTCGGACGTGGCCACCGACAACCCGGTGCCGGTCGCGCCGTTCGTCGGCTCGCGGGTGGTGAAGGGCATCGCGCTGGGCGAGTACGCCTCGATGCTGGACGAGCGCGCCACGTTCATGGGCCAGTGGGGGCTGCGCGGCGCCCGCGGCGGCAGCGGCCCCTCGTACGAGGAGCTGGTGGAGACCGAGGGCCGGCCGCGCCTGCGGTACTGGCTGGATCGCCTGCAGACCGAGGGCGTGCTGGAGGCCGCGGTCGTGTACGGGTACTTCCCGTGCCAGTCCAAGGGCGACGACCTGACGGTGCTGCACGAGGACGGCACCGAGTGGGAGCGGTTCAGCTTCCCGCGGCAGAAGCGGGACCGGCACCTGTGCCTGGCCGACTTCTTCCGCAGCGCCGACTCCGGGCAGACCGACGTGGTCGCCTTCCACGTGGCGACGATGGGCAACCGGATCAGCGACTTCGCGCAGGAGCTGTTCGCGGCCAACAACTACCGCGACTACCTGGAGGTGCACGGGCTGTCGGTGCAGCTCACCGAGGCGTTGGCCGAATACTGGCACCAGCGGGTACGGCAGGAGCTGCGCTTCCCCGACGGCAGCTCCGCCGCCTCGACCGACCCGCAGGCGCTGGAGGACTACTTCAAGCTGGAGTACCGCGGCGCCCGCTACTCCTTCGGCTACCCGGCCTGCCCGAACCTGGAGGACCAGCAGCAGCTCGTACGCCTGCTGGAGCCGTCCCGGATCGGGGTGGGCCTGTCGGAGGAGTTCCAGCTGCACCCGGAGCAGTCGACCTCAGCGATCATCGTCCACCACCCGGAGGCAAAGTATTTCGCCGTCTGAGCCCTCCATGGACGCCGTTCTGTTTGATATGGACGGCACTCTGTTCGACAGCGAGAAGCTGTGGACGGTGTCGCTGGACGAGCTGGCGGCGCGGCTCGGGGGTGAGCTGTCGCTGGAGACCCGGCTGGCGATGGTCGGGACGAACGTGCCCGAGACCGTGGTGATGCTGCACCGCGACCTCGGCATCCTGGACGGCATCGAGGCGAGCGCGGCGTTCCTGCTGGCCCGCACCAAGGAGCTCTACCGGGAGCGGCTGCCGTGGCTGCCCGGCGCGCGCGAACTGCTCGCGGCCGTACGGGCGGCAGGGTTGCCGACCGCGCTGGTGACCTCCACCCCCCGCGATCTGGTCGACGTCGCCGTGGCCGCCATCGGCCCCGGCATGCTGGACGCGATCGTGGCCGGCGACGAGGTCGAGCACAACAAGCCGCACCCCGAGTCCTACCTGCGGGCCGCCGCCGCCCTGGGCGTACCGCCGGCGCGGTGCCTGGCCATCGAGGATTCCCCCGCGGGCGTGGCCAGCGCCGAGTCGGCCGGCTGCCCGGTCCTGGCCGTACCGCACGAGGTGCCGCTGGGCCCCGGCGCGCGCCGGATCGTCCGCGAGACGGGCCTGGCCGGCGTGACCGTCGAGACCCTGCGCACCGTCCACCGCACCATCGTCGCGGCGTGGGCCTAGCAGCGAACGTGGGCCTAGCAGCGGGAGACCGCGATGCCCAGCGCGCCGGGGCCGCTGTGCACGCCGAGGACCGCGCTGGTCTCGACCAGGTGGAAGGCGCGCCGGTTCGGGATGCGCGCCTGTAAGCGGGTGGCCAGCCGCATCGCCGGGGTGTAGGCGTCGAAGTGTTCCACCGCGACGTCGACCAGGTGCCGGCCGGCATGCGCGCCGGCCAGGTCCGCCAGCCGTACGATCGCCCGGTCGTCGCCGCCGCGCAGCCGCTCCACCACGTACGGCTCGCCGCCCTGCAGGCCAAGCAGCGGCCGGATGCCGAGCGTCATGCCGAGCCAGGCGCGCGCCGCGCTGACCCGCCCGCCGCGGCGCAGGAACTCCAGCGTCTGCACGTAGGTGAGCCCGAGCGTCGTGGCCAGCCGCTGCCGCACGATGCCGACCACCGCGTCCGCGCCGGCGCCACCCTCGGCCGCCTCGGCACCGGACAGCGCGGCGAAGCCGAGGCTCATCCCGACCGTCCCGGAGTCGACCACGTGCACCGGGACGCGCACCTGCTCGGCCGCGGCCCGCGCCGCCTGGCAGGTCGCCGAGATCCGGCCGGACACGTGCACCGACACGATCGCCTCGGCGCCGCCCGCGACCGCGTCCTGGTAGGCCCAGTAGAACGCCGGCGGCGGCGGGGGATTGGTCCGCACCGGCACGCCCCCGCGCAGCGCCTCGGCAAGTTGTGCCGTGGTCAGCCGCTCATCGTCGATGTACCGCCCGTCGACGGTGACCTCCTGCGAGACCACGACAACCCCCGCCTTGGCCGCGACCTCCGGCGGGAGGGACGCCGTCGAGTCGGTCACTACGACAACGCGGTGGTACATGCTCAAAAAGACTACCGCCAGACCCTAGTGGCCCTCGCTCGGCGCCAGGCCGGGGGTGTCGTCCTCCGGGTACGGCGGCGGGGTGCCACCGTAGGCCGGGCACAGCGCCTGGTGGTCGCACCAGCCGCACAGCCGGCTCGGGCTGGGCCGGAAGTCCTTGGCCTGCCGCGCCCGGTCGATCGCGGCCCAGATGGCGTGCAGGGTGCGCTCGAAGCGGCGCAGCTCGTCGGCGTCGGGGGAGTAGGTCAGCGCCTCGCGGTCGCGCAGGTACATCAGGCGGAGCTGGCGCGGGACGACACCGCGGGTGCGCCACAGCACCAGGGCGTAGAACTTCATCTGGAACAGCGCCTTGGCCTCGTACGCCTCGCGCGGCGCGCCGCCGGTCTTGTAGTCGATGACCCGGATGTCGCCGGTGGGCGCCACGTCCAGCCGGTCCACGTACCCGCGCAGCCGCAGGCCGCCGTCCAGCACCACCTCGACCAGCTCCTCGCGGGCGGCCGGCTCGATCC
>Ga0081455_10003660_pt1 | contig 17615 bp, 12 predicted proteins | sample TabmetS3T2R1_FD_70207 | JGI IMG/M metagenome (GOLD analysis project Ga0081455, IMG submission 70207) | Tabebuia heterophylla rhizosphere microbial communities from the University of Puerto Rico - S3T2R1 | ecosystem: Host-associated > Plants > Roots > Rhizosphere ...
TGGGCTCGTCCAAGACCAGCAAAGGCGGTAGCCCCAGCATCGCCTGGGCGATGCCGAGTCGCTGCCGCATCCCGTGGCTGTACCCGCGGACCTTGCGGTCAATCGCCACACCAAGTCCGGCGATTTCCAGGGCCTCGTCGAGATGCGCTTCCTCCAGCGGCCGCCCGGTCGCATCCCAGTACGCCAGCAAGTTCGCCTTGCCGCTGAGATGAGGCAGGAAGCCGGGACCCTCGATGAAGGCGCCAACCGAGCCGAGCACATCGGCACCTGCATGGACTGGCTGACCATTGACATGGATCGAGCCCACGTCCGGTCGAATCAGACCAACGAGCATGCGGATCACGGTGGTCTTTCCGGCGCCGTTGGGACCGAGCAGCCCCACTACCTGGCCGGCATCCGCACGGAAGGACACGCCGTCCACCGCGCGGAAACCGTCGCCATAGGTCTTCACCACATCGTTCACCACGAGCGGTTTGCCGGCCAGCTCAGCAACTGTCTGAATCTCCCGGCGACGGAACCAGAGCACCAAGGCAGCGATAAGAGAGGCAACCGCTAGCCCGGCAACGACGATGATCAACGGAAGCGGCACGTCCAGGGTGTTGGCGTTTTGTGCCGTCGTGGCGAGCATCGGGATCGCGGCCGCGCGGTCGCCTGCCAGCGCCACCTCGTAGCCGGCCGCTGACACAGCATTCGCGTACGCCTGATCGGTAGTCGTGATCACGAGCTGAAGGCGGTGGTCTACCGGAGCTTTATGCGTCACCGCTGGTAGCGCGATCGTCACCCGCTTGGGCTTGTTGGGGTCTAGTCCAGTGAGTTTCACTGGCGCCACCTCGAGCTGCGGAAGCACCGCGGTACTGGGACTGACGCTGGTTTGGCCGTTCTCGGTGCGCTCCACATCGGGTCCGAGATCCCACAGGGATGCGAACAGAGTGGCTGTGGGGGTGGTTCCGGTCACGTCGAGATCGATCCGGCTGCTACCGATCAGTATCAACGGCGCTGTCAGCGGCTCACTGGTGAAGAGGGCTGATTGACCAGGCAGGACGCCCAGCGGGTAGCCGGCCACGCTAGAAGCTCTGCCGTACGCGCCGCCAGTCCCGGGCAGGTTGGTCAGTGCGGCGGGTGAACCGCCTGGAGGAGCCACAATGGTCTGCTGCGGACCGGACAGTGCTACTCGCTGATTAGCGAGGTCGGATCCGCGTCCCGGATAAGTCTGTGCAAGCAAGGTCTGCGGATCGCGAGCCCCACGGTCCTCGCCGAGCAATGACGTCTCCGGCATGACTACCGAGAACGGGCTGTTGTCGGCGCTACCGTCTCGCATCAAGTACCGGCCGAACCATTCCTCAAGATCATCGACCAGTGGATCGACCGCGACCTCGGCATCGTGACCCCCGGCAACCCATTTCATCTCGGCCGTCGTATCGGCGGGTAGGCCGCGGAGGTTCGCGTCAGCCTGGTCCAGGGTGAACAACGTGTCATCCTCACCCTGGATGATCAGGGTCGGCGCCTTGATCGCAGGCAGGATGCTCTCCAGACCAGATTCATCGAGCAGCTTGCTCAGCTTGTCGTCTGCCTCCCCGGTCTCAGCCGCGGTGAGGTATCCCTCGCACAGCTCCGGGTCGAATCGACCGCACAAGGCATTGCTGTCCTTCGATTGCTCCTGACCATTCGCCGCAGGCCGTCCTCCGGCATTGGAGAACAGCAGTGAGGCCCAGCGCTGTTTGAAGACCCCCTGGCGGTTCGCGGGACCGACATCGGCCGGTGACTTGGCTGCACCGACCACCTGATGCTGCGGGAAGAGCGCCTGGCGCAAGCTGTGCCAAGTGAACGCCGGGGCTATCGCGTCGACGCGAGGATCCAGCCCGGCCGCCAGAAACGACAGTGCTCCCCCATAGGACGCTCCGGCGAAACCGATCACGGGATCGTCGCCATCCTTTGCCACCTCGCGACGGCTCGCGGCAAAGTCAACAAGCTTCCGGGCGTCCGCACCCTCGTACGCGGGATTGTCCAAGTGGATGAGGCCGCCGGACGCACCGAAGCCGCGGGCGGTGTAGATGATCACCGTGTAACCGGCCAGCGCCAGCGTACGGGCCGTCGGCTCGCTGTCGGCCTTGGTGCCACCGAATCCATGGGCCAGCACAATGGCCGGCCGCGGTGTGGCCGGGTCTGTGGTCAGGATCGTGGTGTCGAGCGCTACCGGAGTACCGTCCGCCTCTGGTGTACCGAGCACCATGAGCGGGGTCTCGATCACTTGGTCCGCGGCGTACGCCGGCACGGGGATCGCGGACAGCAGCGCGACGATCACCAGCAATGCTGCCGCTCGAGCGCCGCGCATGCGCCCATCTTGCTCGATGGCGCAAGCTTCTTTGGGCAAGCTGTTCCTTTGCCGACCCGTCCCTTGTTCGATAACGCGACTCGGCCCGCAGATATGTTCCGGCTCAATAATTCCCAGGCACCCTTGCGCCACGCATTGACAAGCCGATAGGAAGTTCTGGTCCAACGGAGAGGCTCATTGTGCATTGCACTTCTCGGGGGAGCCTCGTCGCCGGTGCCACCGCGGCTGCCTCCCTCCTATTCGCCACAGCTACCCTCACGGCTCCCGCTCAGGCTGTTCCCGGCCCGGTCGTTGATCCTGCCATCGCGCGTTCACCCGAGCTGTCGGAGACCACCCGGCTCTCGGATCGCCGATTCCTGGTGACCGGCGACCGAGCATGGGCTCTCGGCGCGGCTGATGGCAGCTACCCCGCTGCCGGCTTCCACACCCGCGGTGAGATGGGCGGCTATTGGCTGCCGAACCTCAAGCTTCTCGACGGCATGTGGTTCAACATCAACGGCGACTGGATCGGTAAGGCCACCAAGACGACGTCAGGCTGGGGGTACGTGCGGGCCGACCTGCCGACGACCAACGGCGTGTCGGCAAGCCGTACCGACTTCGTGCCTCGCGGCGTGTCCGGCGCGCTCGTCGGGCTCAGCCTGCAGGCCGAGCGCACGCGGACTATCACGCTCGCGGCCGACGCACATTCAGAGCTGATGTCGTCTTACTCCTGGGGAGAAACCAACCCCAGTCAGATCAATGTCAACCTCGCTGACACGGCGTCGGTCCAGGGCAAGCACCTGCTGTTCCGAGACGAGGGCACGCCGCCCGAGTCGAACGGTGAGGCGCACGACTGGGCCGCGGCCTTCGGGACCGCCCTCTCACCCTCGGATAGCGATACCGGCAGGGATTTCCGCGGCCCGCAGGATCCCGCCATCATCTGCCCCGCATCCGGACCGGACGCACCACCACAGCCGGACCGCTGTGACGACACCGAGTACGGGAAGGGCGCGGGCGGCCAGCTCACCTACCAAGTGACGCTGCAGGCCGGCAAAACTACGACCGTATGGTTCGGTGTCGGTGGATCGACCTCCGGCCCGGCGCAGGCCCGCGCCGAACTGCACAAGGCGCTCGACAACCCCCAAGCAGCCCTTCGGGCGGTGCTTAGCTCCCGCGAGCGTTTGAACGCCCTCAGTGACGTCTCGCTGCCTGGCAACCCGCTGGTCGCGCGGAGCGTGGCCTGGTCCAAGCAGATGCTCGCCGCCTCTGAGCAACAGGTGAAGGACGTACAGCTGCGCGTGGTGAATGCGGGCCAGGCCTACCCTCCGCCGGTGGGAACGCTGAAGTCGATGCGGTGGCTCGGCGCCGGCTGGCCGGACTACTCCTGGCTCTTTGGCACTGACGGTGAGTACACCGCCTTCGCCGCCGTGGCAGCCGGGCAGTTCGGACCGATCAAGGACCACTTGCGCGCTCTGCGTGACGTGTCGCAGATCGTCAATGAGGGTAGCGGCAAGATCGTGCACGAAGTGACACCCGACGGTGCGGTGTACTTCGGCGCGAACGCCGACCCCGGCAACACCGACGAGTCATCGAAGTACCCCTCGGCAGTCGCCCTGGTGTGGCGCTGGACCGGTGACGAGAAATTCCTCAGCGACGTCTACCCGGCGAGCGTCAAGGCGATGAAGTACGTAGCCACCTTGGATGAGGACAATGACGGCTGGCCCGAGGGCTTAGGGAATGTCGAGCGCCCGGGCATGGGCGAGGAGAAGTTGGACAACGCGGTCTACACCATCCGCGGCTACGCCGACCTCGCCGATATGGCCAAGGCCGTCGGCGACAGCCAGACCAGGCGCTGGGCGATCGGGAAGGTGCAGGCGCTGCTGGACAAATTCGAGGACGACTGGTGGTACGACGCCGACGGCGCCCGCTCGTACGCGGACTCCTTGGACGATCCGGGCAACGAGAAGGTATTCCAGCGGCACTGGATCGGGCTCACTCCCACCGACGCCGTATTGCCCCAGCTGCCGGGTCGCGGGTCGGCACCGCTGGCGTCGGACGAACACGCGAATATCACCCTCGACCAACACGAGCGGCCGTGCTTCACTGGCCGGTTGGGACTCTTCCACACTGGCACTGGACCGACCTCGGCTGCCGGTGGCAACCCTGGTCCGAGTTGCGACTCGGTGGTTTCGGCGGTGCCCAGCGAGCGCAACATCTTCACGCTCAATAGCGCGATCGCCGCCGTGAGCGAGGGCAATTTCGGTCGGCTCGGCGACGACCAGCAGAGGGTCTACATCAGGGGCAACGCCAGGAGCCAGCTGGACCCGAGCCTGTGGGAGATGCCTGGCGCCATGCCGGAGATCGTTCCGGGTGGTGACTTCGGAGCCAACATCGACCGGCTGTTCACCGAGCGGTCGATGGTGATGCAGGCCTGGGGCGCGTACGGCGTACTTTGGCCGGTGATCACTCAGTGGCTCGGCGTCTCGCCGGACCTTGGTCGGGGCCAGCTGGCGGTAGTGCCGCAGCTGCCGGCCGGCCAGGCCAAAGCGTCCGTTAATACCGTCAAGCTCGGCTTGTCGTCCATCGACGTGACCGCGGAGCACCAAGGCTCGACCTACACGACCACCGTCACCCGGCACGGCCGGATGGACCTGCGTATCGGCGCAGTCCTGCCCGACGGGGCAACGGTCGCATCTGCCACGCTCAACGGCTCGCCGGTCACGCCCAAGCTGGTGAAGACAACGCGAGGGCTCGAAGCCATCGTCACTGCCAGGCCAGGTCAGCGTACGGCGACTTTAGTGATCAACATCAATAGCTAGGAGTGGGTGCTGCTGGAGCTCACCCCTCACGCGACGAGTGCGCCTCGCAGGATCACGTGCCGAGGCGCGCTCAGCACTCCGAGATCGAGGCGCGGATCGGTGTCGAAGATCACCAGATCGGCGGGCGCCCCTTCACTGAGCCGGGATGGGTGGCCGAGCCAGGCGCGAGCCCGCCAGGAACCCGCCCCCAACGCGTACTCAGGCGAGCTGAACTGACCTAGCGCCGCAATCTCCTTGCCCACCAGGCCGTGGTGCAGGAAGCCACCGGCGTCCGTACCGGCGTAGATCGGGACGCCTGCATCCAGGGCATTCGCGAACCGCTCCAGACGTCCGGCGTACAGAGCCCTCATATGCCGGGCGTAGCCGGGGTACTTGTCCTCGCCGGATCGCGCGTACATCTCGAAGTTGTCGATCTGGATCATGGTGGGGACCAGCCCAACCTGATGCTCGGCCATCAAGACGATGGTGGCGTCGTCCATCCCGGTTCCGTGCTCGATGCCATCGATCCCGAGCGCAACCAGCTCACTGACCGCCTGCTCACCGAAGACATGCGCGGTCACGCGGCAGCCCAGCTGATGCGCCCGGGCAATCGCGGCCGCCGCCACATCAGTCGGCCAGAGGGGTGTGAGATCGCCGATGTCTCTGTCGATCCAGTCCCCGACTAGCTTGATCCAGCCGTCGCCGCGAGCGGCCTGGCGTTCGACTTCGGCGACGAGCTCATCAGGCTCGACTTCCTCGCCGTAGTTGCGGAGGTAGCGCTTCGGCCGGGCGATGTGGCGTCCGGCGCGGATGATCCTTGGAAGATCGGAGCGTTGGTCCATCCACCGGGTGTCGGCCGGGCTGCCTGCGTCTCGCAGCAGCAACGCCCCTGCGTCACGGTCGGCGAGAGCATGCTGTTCAGCCCGCTCGTCGGAGACGACGCCCTGCCGCTCCAGGCCGACGTGGCAGTGCGCATCGACAAGGCCGGGCATCAGCCAGACCCCGGTCGCGATGGTCTGCGCGTCGGCAATCGGCTCTGTCCTGATCAGGCCGTCGACTACCCAAATGTCGCGGTAATCGCCCTCAGGCAGTACCACACCGGCCAGGTGCAGACGGTGATGCCCTTCGTCAGGCTCAGGGCGCATGACGCTCTACTTGCCGAAGCGGCTGCGCAAGTCAGGTGGCAGCTGAAAGTCGGACATCGCCTTTTCGAGCGCGGCCTGATCGAATTCTTCCCCGCCGAATGCTGCCGCCGGATCAACGGGCGCGGCTGGTTGTTGAGCCGCGTTGCGCTTGGCCGGATTGCCCGACACGCCCCGGCCACCCTTCTTCTTCGAGCGGGCCGGTTGTCTTCTCGGACCCGGGAGTCCGGCGATCGCCGGCATCCCGGGCATCGTGCCGGTTGCCAGCGAGCTCATCATCTTGCGGGCCTCGAAGAAGCGATTGATGAGGCCGTTGACTTCTGAGACTTCCACGCCGGCCCCCTTGGCGATCCGCGCGCGCCGGGAGCCGTCGATGATCTTGGGGTTGTCACGCTCGGCTGGGGTCATGGAATGGATGATCGCCTCGATGTGATCAACGTCACGCTCGTCGATGCCGGCGATCCTGTCCTTGAGCTCACCCATTCCAGGCAACATCCCGAAGACCTTCGAGAGCGGCCCCATCTTGCGAACCATCTGCATCTGCTGCAGGAAGTCCGCCAGCCCGAATTCTCCCCCTTGTCCTGCCAGCTTCGCCGCGGCCTTGGCCGACTGCTCGGCGTCGAAGGTCTTCTCGGCTTGCTCGATCAAGGTGAGCATGTCGCCCATGCCAAGGATCCGACTGGCCATCCGGTCGGGATGGAACACATCAAAGTCAGCCAGCGCCTCACCGTTGGAGGCGAACATGATCGGCTTGCCGGTGACCCGGGCGATGGAAAGGGCAGCACCACCGCGAGCGTCGCCATCCAGCTTGGTGAGTACCACGCCATCGAATCCCACGCCATCGGCGAAGGCATTGGCGGTGTTGACGGCGTCTTGGCCGATCATGGCGTCGACGACGAAGAGCACCTCGTCCGGACGGACCGCATCACGGATGTCGACCGCCTGCTTCATCATCTCGGCATCGATGCCGAGGCGACCGGCGGTGTCGATGATCACCACGTCGTAGAGCCGTCGCTCTGCCTCGGTGATCGAGGAACGAGCTACCGCAACCGGGTCTCCGCTCTGTTGATCGAGCTCGCTCCGCGACGTAACGTTTCCGGGCTCTGGCGCATAGACGTGGATGCCGCCTCGCTGCCCGACCACCTGTAGCTGGTTGACTGCATTAGGACGCTGCAGATCGGCTGCGACGAGCAGTGGAGAGTGGCCCTGCTCCTTCAGCCACAACCCGAGTTTTGCTGCCAGCGTCGTCTTACCAGAACCCTGCAGGCCGGCGAGCATGATCACCGTCGGCGGATGCTTGGCAAAACGCAGCAGCCTGGTTTCGCCACCGAGGATGTCGATCAGCTCTTCGTTGACGATCTTGATCACTTGCTGGGCAGGATTGAGCGCGCCGGAAAGCTCGGCGCCGCGGGCTCGTTCCTTGATTGCGGTAATGAAGTCCTTGACCACCGACAGGTTCACGTCGGCCTCGAGCAGCGCGACTCGAATCTCGCGGGCGGTTGCGTCGATGTCGGCCTCGGACAGCCGGCCCTTGCCACGCAGGTTCTTGAAAGTCGCCGCAAGGCGGTCTTGCAGGGTGTCGAACACGAGCGTCCTTACGTCGGGAGTCTGGACTGACTCAGCCTACTAACCTGCCACGCTGTCTCGGGCCCTGAAAAGTGTCTGGGCGCTGCCTACGCTTGGGCGGGTGGCTGAGGAACTCCGGTTGCAGCAGGTGCCCTACGGGCACCCGGATGTTGCGACGCTGGAACAGGCAGCCCAAGAGTTCTACGTCCAGATCTACGGTGGACCAGACGACACTCCATTCACGACCGCCGAGTTCACCGCTCCGCATGGAGCTTTCTTCGTCGGCTACCTGAATGGTGAAGCCGTGGCTATGGGCGGTTGGCGCTTTCGGACTCCTGGAGTGCCCCGAGTGGCCCGGCGGCCAGCCGAGATTAGGCGCATGTTCGTGCACGAAAGCGTCCGAGGGCGCGGATTCGGCCGGCTGGTGTTGGCCGCTCTGGAATCGAGCGCCGCAACCGCAGGCGCCGACTGGTTGCTGCTGGAGACTGGCCAACCACAAGTCGCCGCGGTCGGTCTCTACCGATCGAGTGGCTACGTCGATGTCGAGCGGTTTGGCTACTACGCGGCCTCAGAGACGGCGCTGAACTTGGGGCGGCGACTGCCCTGACTGCCACTCGGCCCTGGAGGGTTCCCGCGAATACTCCCTGAATTTGCATCACGAGCGTGCTCCACAAGACCGAAGAGGCGCTCTGTGGGCGCACTCGTGATGCGAAATCAGGCTACCGAGCCGACCACGGCCAGATTGGTGCGCAAACAGCGCGGCCGAATAAGAGTGGAGCGCCTGCTCCTCACGCGACCTGGAAGGACCGCTTCGCCAAGCCCATTTGGAAGTCGTCGATCACCACAGTCGGCGGCGCCGAGGGATCAGTCGCGGCGCCGAACGTGACGAAGAGCGGCGTGTAATGCTCGACGGTTGGGTGGGCGTACGGCATTCCGGGTGCGTGCCGGAAGTCAGCCAGCACATCGATCCGGCCCGCGGTCAAGGCGTCTGCCGCCCAGGCGTCGAAGTCGCGAGACCAGCCGGGAATCACGTTGTGCTCCCAGCTGTCGCGGCCCAGGAAGGGCAGGCCGTGGGTCATGTAGCCGGATCCGATGATCAGGACTCCCTCTTCGCGCAGCGGCTGGAGCTGATGCCCGATCCGGAACAGCCGGTCCGGGTCATGGGTTGGCATGCTGAGCTGCAGCACCGGCACGTCCGCGTACGGATACATCACCTTGAGCGGCACCCAGGCCCCGTGATCAAGACCGCGGCTCGGATGCTCATGCACCGGCTCGGTGTCGGACATCAGTGCTTTGATCTTTCCCGCGAGCTCCGACGCGTCAGGTGTCTGGTAGGTCATCTCGAAGTATCGTCGGCCGAATCCGCTGAAGTCATAGACCAGCGGAGTCCCAGCTGCCGGCGCGGAGAGGGCCAGCGGAGCTGCCTCCCAGTGGGCACTCACGATCAAGATCGCCGTTGGCTTCGGCAGGGACCGCGACCATCCGAACAGCTGATCCATCCAATGCGCGTCGTTGAAGACGGGCGGAGCACCGTGGCTCAGATACAGCGCCGGCATGCTGCCGTCTTCGGGCCGCCACTTTCGATGATCATGGCTGGCAGGTGCGGCGGTCTCCACGAATGCGTCGAACGCGGCGCCCTCAACCGGCGGATGCAGGATGCTCGTCATGCTGCCTGGTCCAAGAGCGCATCGACAAAGACCTCCGCATCAAAAGGAGCAAGATCATCCGCGCCTTCACCGAGGCCGACCATCTTGACCGGTACGCCGAGTTCGCGCTGCACCTGCACCACAATGCCGCCCTTCGCCGACCCATCCAGCTTGGTGAGCACGATGCCAGTCACATCAACCACCTCGGCGAAAATTCGAGCCTGGATCAATCCGTTCTGACCGGTGGTGGCGTCGAGTACCAGGAGCACCTCACCGACTGGTGCTTGACGTTCGATCACCCTTTTCACCTTGCCCAGCTCATCCATCAACCCAACTTTGGTGTGCAGCCGCCCTGCCGTGTCGATCAGCACCACGTCGACCTCTTGCTCGATGCCGGCTTTGACCGCCTCGAAGGCAACGCTCGCCGGATCGGCTCCCTCTGCACCTCGGACAGTTGGCACTCCGACTCTGCTCCCCCAGGTCTCTAGCTGATCCGCGGCAGCGGCTCTGAAAGTGTCAGCAGCGCCTAGCAGCACGTCCTTATCCTCGGCGACGAGGACTCGGGCGAGCTTGCCCACTGTCGTGGTCTTACCGGTCCCATTCACTCCCACCACCATGACGACGGCTGGCTGCTCCGCCCGGTTTGCATTCAGAGTGCGATCCATTGTGGGGTCCACCAGCTTGATCAGCTCGGCCCGCAGAATGGCCTTCGCCTGCCCTGGCTCGGCTACTCCCTCAACCCTCAGCTTGTTGCGCAACGACTCCACGAGCTCAGTCGTCGGCGCGACACCAAGGTCTGAGGTGATCAATGTCTCCTCGAACTCCTCCCAGGTGTCTTCGTCGATCCGATCCCGGGTGATCAACAGGAGCAGGCCACGACTGAGCGGGCTGTTGGACCCCGCCAGCCGGCGGCGGAGGCGTACCAGCCGACTCTCAGGAGCTTCCGGACGCTCGAACTCCGGCGCTTCCGGAACCAGTTCGACCTCAGGGAGCCCAACGTCTGGCGGCGCGGCACGAATATCAACCTGAGTTGCCGAACGTGCGTCACCGGAGTCCTCAGCCCGCTTCCCCGCGCCTGGTGGTGCGCTCTCGACGCTAGGCGGCGGTTCACCAGTTCGCGCTCGACGCCGACCGACGGCGACGAAGCCAACCAGACCTGCGGCTACCAGCAGAATGACGCCAACGATCAACCACAGAGTTGTCGCATCCACCGGCACATCCTAGGCGCCAGGCGCAGTGCAAGCGTCGGTCGCGCGAGCAGTGCCCAAACTTTGGCCGGCGCCCAGCTCAGCGACCGCGGGTGGACTCGATCAGCTTGATCAGGCGAGCAGGCGGCTCTCCGTCTCCATTGAGATGCTCGGCGGCGCGAGCCATCCGGTCGGCCAGCCGCGGTGCACGCTGCTTCCCGCGCCCCTCCATTCCAAGCAGGACCACGCCCACAATGCAGGCCACGACGACCAAGATCACAATCATGGCGACGACGATGGAGGTCACAGACGCCCCTTTCAGACAGTCAGTATCGACTAAGCGATGTCAAGCGGAACGGGGAAGGAACTGCCTTACAGGTCGTACAGCCGCAGCTGTGATTGCATGCGGTGCCGGTGGAACAGCTCTTGGGCCCATAGTCTGCCAAGCCAAGATCACGATGTCGCTTGCGAAATGGGTGTTTCTTGTTCTCGATTTCATCACAGTCAGGCGACCGACTCGGTCTCACGCAGTCGCGAGGAGATCACGGTTGAGACACCGTCACCGCGCATGCTGACCCCGTACAGGGAGTCGGCGATCTCCATCGTCCGCTTCTGGTGAGTGATCACCAGTAGTTGGCTCGTGGCCCGCAGCTCCTCATAGATCTCCAGCAAACGGCCGAGATTGGTGTCATCGAGAGCGGCCTCGACCTCGTCGAGGATGTAGAAGGGGCTGGGCCGTGCGATGAAGAGCGAGATCAGGAAGCTGACCGCAACCAGGGCACGCTCACCGCCGGACAACAGTGAGAGGCGCTTGATCTTCTTCCCGGGCGGCCGGGCCTCGACATCCACCCCAGTGGTCAACCAGTTGCCGGGTTCAGTCAAGATGAGCCGGCCTTCTCCGCCGGGGAACAGTCTGGCGAATACCCTCTCGAAGGCAGCAGCGATGTCGGCATAGGCTTCCGCGAAGACCTGCTCCACCCGGTTGTCGACCTCGACGATGATCTCGAGAAGATCTCGACGGGTCTTCCGCAAGTCCTCCAGCTGCTCGGAGAGGAATTGGTGCCGTGCTTCCAGGGCATCGAACTCTTCCAAGGCGAGTGGGTTCACCCGGCCAAGCACACTGAGCTCCCGCTCGGCGACCCGCAGCCGCCTCTCTTGCTGCCCTCGCACGTAGGACACCGGCTCGGCTTTGTCATCCTCACTTTCGAACGCGGTGCCGTCCTCACGCGTTAGCACCGGCACAGGCTGCTCCGGCCCATATTCGGCCAGCAGCACCGCTGCCTCGAGGCCGAGCTCGGCCATGGCTCGCTCCTCCAAAGCCTCGACCCTCATCTGCTGCTCGGCCCTGGCAATTTCGTCCCGATGTGCGGCATCGACAAAGGCCTCGAAGTCCCGCGTTAGGCCGCGTACGGAGGCGCGCGCCGCGCCGAGCGCTGCCTCCGCCTCGGCCCGAGTCGCCTCCGCCTCTGAACGCTCCCGTGCCGCCATGCCGAGGGAGTGTTCGAGGAGCTCAGCTAAGAAAGTGCCTCCGGTATGTACCGCAGCGGCGGTGCGTGCCTCCCGGATCAGACGGTCGCGACGAGCGATCTCGCGGAGCTGGGCCTGTCGTTCGCCTTCAGCGGCGCGGCGCAGCGCATCGGCTCTACCAGCCAGCGCGCGCGCCCGCTCCTCCAAGGTCCGCAGCGCGAGCCGGGCATCCATCTCGGCGCTGCGGGCGAGCCTGGCCTGTTCGGCCAACCGGTCCCGCTCGGCATGGTCCGGATCCATTTCGTCCACGGTCTCGGCTGCGAGCTCGAGCCGGTGCTCTAGATCAGCGAGCCCGGCGACGTCGCGGTCACGCGCTTCCTCGGCCTCTGCTATGGCCTGACGCAGCCGCTCGGCTTCGTCGTACGCGGAGCGGGCGGTTGAGCTGAGTTGGCCGAGCTCCTCAGCCAATGCCGCCATCGCCGCGTCCGACTCATGCAGTTTGGCGAGCGTGACCTCGACTGCGGCACTAGCTTGACGATGCCGCTCGTCCAACTGGCTTTGAGTGAAGCGCAGCCGCTCGCACGCATGACTGGATTCGGTCAGCCGCCGCTCGGCGTCGTCGATCGCGGACTGCACCTCGATCAGCGTTGGGCTCGCAGACGATCCGCCAGCGGCAAAATGATCACTGAGAACATCCCCGTCGTGCGTGACCGCGACGACGTCGGGCAGCTGTGCGATCAGCTTCTGAGCTGCCGGCAGGTCCTCGACCACGGCCACCTTCCGCAACACCCGTTGCACCGCTGCGGTCAGCTGGTCCGGTACCTCGACGAACTCGACGGCGTAGCGCGCCCCGGAAGGAAGTGCTGGCCATTGCTCAGTTCGCTCGGTCTCGACCACCCCGCCGAGTAACAGTCCCGCCCGTCCCAAATCCTCTGCTTTGAGATGGTCGAACGCGCCGATAGCCGCGTCGAGGCCGGTCACGGCCACCGCGTCGGCTGCCGCGCCGAAGGCTGCAGCAATTGCTGTTTCGTATGAGGTTTGCACCTTGACCAGCGTGGCAACTGACCCGAGCAACCCGTTCAGCCGATCAGTAGCGGCAAGTAAGGCCGAGCGGGCGTCTTTGCCTGTCAGCCCAACGCGCAATGCCTCGACCCGAGCCGACAGCGCAGCCCGCTCCTGAGTCGCCAGTTGCTCCTGGCGCCGCAGCTCGGACTGCTGCTTTTCAACGACGTCGAGGGTCTGGAGCGTCGCTTCGTGTTCCGCGTCAAGCCCGAACTCACCCGCATCTAGCCCAGCTACTTTGGTTTCCAAGGCCGTGAACGCGCGGGAGGCTTGTTCGGCACGTTCCGCGGCCTGTTGCCGCGCGGTGCTGAGCCGGCTGATCTCAGCCGCAGCCGCCTCGCCCCGACTGTGCAGCGCGTTGACTTGTCCGGTCAGTCTGGCCAGGCCTTCGCGCCGATCAGCAGCAGCACGGACGAGCGCGGCCAGCCGGTTCTCTTCGCCTCGCTCGGCATCTTCGCACCTGCTGCGATGGCTGGTGGCCTCGTCCAAGGCACGCGCCTTCGTCTCAACCTGCCTTGACAGCTCCTTCTCCTGGTCAGCGACCCGAGCAGCCTCACGATCGAGTTCGTCGGGATCGCGCCTAACAAGGAGCTCTCCAGGGTCGTCCTCGGCCTGTCGCATCCGCTCCCGGGCGATCGAGAGCGTCGTAGCAACCCGCTCTCGCAGGGCGGCCAGGGAATACCAGGTCTCCTGGGCGGCCGCCAGTCTCGGTACGCCGTGCCGTACAGCTTCCTCGGCCGCTACTTCAGCAGCCCGAGCAGTGTCCAGCGCCTGCTCGAGCGCGCGGCGGCGCTCATTCTTCGTTCGCTCATCCGCAAGCTCCGACTGCAGCGCCTGCGTGGCCTGGAGCAAGTCATCGGCGAGCAGCCTCGCCTTGGCGTCGCGCACCTCGGCCTGGATGATCGCAGCCTTCCGCGCTACTTCGGCTTGTCGGCCGAGTGGTTTTAGCTGCCGTCGGATCTCATTGATCAGGTCCGACAACCGGTTCAGGTTAGCCTCACACGCCTCCAGCTTGCGGACAGCCTTTTCCTTGCGTTTGCGGTGCTTGAGCACGCCAGCTGCCTCTTCGATGAATCCGCGGCGACTCTCGGGCGTTGCCTGCAGGATCGAGTCGAGCTGCCCCTGACCGACGATGACGTGCATCTCGCGACCAATTCCGGAGTCGCTGAGCAGGTCGTGGATGTCCAGGAGGCGCACCACGTCGCCATTGATGGCGTACTCCGAGCCGCCATTGCGGAACATTGTTCGAGAGATGGTGACTTCGGAGTAGTCGATCGGTAGCGCGCCATCGGAGTTGTCAATGGTGAGCACGACCTCAGCGCGGCCCAGCGGCGCGCGTCCGGAGGTACCGGCGAAGATGACGTCCTCCATCTTTCCGCCGCGCAGTGACTTTGCGCCCTGTTCACCCATCACCCAGCTGAGAGCGTCCACGACGTTCGATTTGCCAGAGCCGTTGGGACCGACCACACAGGTGATACCAGGCTCGAAGTTGAGAGTCGTGGCCGACGCGAAGGACTTGAATCCGCGCAAGGTCAGGCTCTTGAGGTACAACGTCCCACCTCTCGACGGTGTGAGCTCAGGCGAAGATCCGGCTGCGGAAACGCGACCTCACTGTAACCGACGGCGGCCGAGACTCCTGGCAGGTCGCTGGGCGGGTCTCGCCATCGCTGACCGGCCAGGGCATCACACGCCGGCAGTCGGATGCTCGCTCTCCACGTTTTCGGGCGCCGGCTCAGTAACCCGATTCCGGTCGCGTACGGACGAGAAGGTCCAGAACTTGTTCAACAGGAAAGAGATCGGAGTAACGATTGCGATCGTGATCAGCTGGGCCCAGTAGAACCGCGTACGGAAGCCGGTGGAGTCGTCGAAGATCGTCGGCGGAAGCGAGAAGATCGAATCCGGGTGCATCAGGAGCGTCAGGATCCCCAGACCTACGATCTGGGCAAGAATTCCCACCGTCAGGAACGGAAAGTACTCGCGGAACCAGCCAGCATGCTTTGAGCTGCGAAAGGTCCAGAGCCGATTGAGCTCGAAGTTCCACAAGTTGGCTACCAAGAACGCGATCGTTGAGTAAACGTGGTACCAGCGCACGTTGAAATCGGTGAACGGCAAGTCAAAGAAGACGCCATTCTCATCCGGGCCCATCTTCTTGCACATGATCGCTACGAAGAGGTTGACGAAAACGCCGGAGGCGCCAACGAGCGCGAACCGGAACAGCAAGACCCAGTTGCGCCCGTGGCGAACGAACACGTAATGCTTCAGGCGTTTCACGACCGTTAGACAATACCCATTCTTTAGGGAGCTGCTCGCGCATCGCGCGCTCGTGATCCGCCTTCTTCGTCGTCGCTCGCAGAGCAAAAGGCACCTCTGCTCCCTCCTCCTCAGCACGGCGGGCGCGCGATTCCCGACGCTCGCAGCTGATACCTCATCCGTTGGCGAGGGCTCGCGCATCGCGCGCTCCTGATCCGCCTCGATTCGGACGCCGACGGCGACGCTCGCAGCTCAGCTGTCATCCAAAGCGGCTGGTGCCATTTAACTCTATCTATATAGACTTGCGACGTGAAGCGCGCTCGGCAACCCTCACCGCAAACCGCGGCCGTGATTGCGGCCCTCGCCCAGCAGCCCACCGTCTGGCGTTATGGCTACGACCTGTGCCAGCAGCTGGGCATAAAAGCCGGCTCCATGTATCCGATCCTCATGCGATTGGCTGACCGAGGCATGCTCGATACCAGATGGGCCACTGACGCCGAGCCTGGCCGGCCGCCCCGCCACCTCTACCGACTCACTGGAACCGGCCTGGCACTGGCAGCTTCGCTAACCGCGGCCGCCAATACCGCGGGCACCGCAAGAGCCTCAGGGCTCGCGGCGCGGCCGCCGGTGCCCGAACGCAAACTCGCCGGCGAGCTCCCGTGAACCCGACTATTGGACGCGCCTGGCGCGTGACGGCCGAACTGCTGCTCATCGCCATAACTGTCGCCGTCATCGTGACTGGCGTGATGTATGCCTTGGCCGCCCCCTCCTTTGACCATCCCAACCACGGCGGGAACGCTTGGCGGAACTTCGTCACCGGATCAGTCGTGCTCTCGGTCCTGGGCGCCGGCGCCGCATGGGTCCTCTGGCTCGCGTGGCGCCAGCAGGCGGCCCTAAACGTCCAGCCTGACGCCCCAGCGCGTTTCCTCGCCGTCGCTGTGGCAACCCTTCCCGACGGACGTCGTGACTAGGGTGCGGCGATGATGGCAGAGTTGTCCAGCGTTACCGGCTCAGCAGCCCGGTGGCGTTTCGCGGCGAGCAGCGCACGCGCCGCATACCTTCCGCCAGCCGATGCACGACATCCGCCGGCGGGCTACTTCGGCGCCGCCGTCACCGTGACGATCGGCTGTGTGGCCGCAGCCGCCTACCTCAGCGTCGCCTATCCGGGCACGGTCGAAGTCGCCTTCATCGCCGTACTGGTGGTGTTCCTGGCGGCCTGTGTGTCCTTGGTTGTGTTCGCGCCTCCCGTGCTCACCTCGAGCGCCATGGCCAGGAACACTGGCGTCTGTCTCGGTCTCGGAAGCAGCCTGGGGCTGTTGCTGCTCTCACGCAGCAACGCTCTGGATGCGGGCGCAATGACATTCATTGTGCCGGTGCAGTTTCTGACCTTGGTGATCGCGCCAGTCATCGTGGCGGGTATCGCGCGGTCTCTGCGTGCCGCGGTCCAGGTCATCATCGCCAGCTTTGTCAGCGGCGGGGTCATGATGCTTCCGGTCTACATTCTCGAGTCCATCCGCCGTTATCACACCGACCGAGGCCTCTACCTGGACGGTGATGCGCCGATTGGCACGACCATTGAAACCAACCTGGGCGATGCCATCAGCTGGCTCCTGATCATCGTGCCCAGCCTGATGATCCCGTTGGGCATTATGGGCGCCGCCCTCGCCACCGTGGTGGTCCGCGCAATCGAACGAGCCGTGCGTCGGACTAGCCCTGTCGTGGCCGCCGCTGGCAGCGGGGGCATCGATAAGAAGACCGGTTCATGAAGGGCTCCCGCAGAATCGGCGTTCCGCACCGTGGACATGGCTCGCCTTCACGCCCGTAGACGGCAAGCGAGCGATCGAAGTAGCCACTGGATCCATTGATGTTGACGTAGAGGGCGTCGAAGGAGGTACCGCCGTCGCCCAGTGCTCTGCGCATCACGGTCTCAGCGGCCGTGATCACGCCTACGGCCTGGGCACGCGACATCGTTCGGGTCGGTCGGGCGTAGTGCATGCGAGCCACCCACAGCGCCTCATCGGCGTAGATGTTCCCGATTCCCGACACCAGCTGTTGATCCAATAAAGCGCGCTTGATGACCGTATGACGTCGGCGCAACCGTGCGACGGCATCGGCGAGGTCGAACTCGGGGTCGAACGGGTCGCGACCGATGTGGGCAATTTCGGCCGGCAATTCGGCACCCCCAG
>Ga0081455_10003661_pt1 | contig 17609 bp, 19 predicted proteins | sample TabmetS3T2R1_FD_70207 | JGI IMG/M metagenome (GOLD analysis project Ga0081455, IMG submission 70207) | Tabebuia heterophylla rhizosphere microbial communities from the University of Puerto Rico - S3T2R1 | ecosystem: Host-associated > Plants > Roots > Rhizosphere ...
CGTACCGCGCTCGCGTCTCCCGCAAGCTCGGCGTCGACAGCCGCGCAGAGCTGGTTGCACGCGTCGCAAGCGACGCTGGGGTCGCACGCGTCGCAAGCGACGCTGGGGTCGCACGCGTCGCAAGCGACGCTGGGGTCGCACGCGTCTCCGAACGCGCGTCGGCCGACCGCGAAGAGGGCGTGTGAGCCACACCGAACGCGAGCTCGAGGGATTGGCGGCGGCGCGGCGGCGCGCCGTGCGCGACGGCATCGGCGCCATCTCGGTCGTCGTGATTGGGGCGCTGTGCTTCACGCAGTTCGATACCGTCGAACGCATCGCAAACGCGCTTCGACCACTCGAATCCTTCGAGCTCGACGATCTGATCCTCGCCTCGGGTCTCGCCGTCGTAGTCGCGGGCTGGTTCGCTTTGCGGCGCTGGCGCGATGCGCTGCGCGAGCTCGCTGCACGCGAAGCGAGCGAGCGCGACAAAGCCCGCTACGTGCAGCGACTCGAGCGCCTGTCGGCACAGTTACTCGAGGCCGAGAGCGGCGAACGCGCGCGGCTGGCTGCGCTGCTACACGATGACATCGGACAGACCCTGTACGCATGCAGGCTCCAACTCGAGAGCCTTCGTGCACGCAACGTCGACCCCGAATCGAGGGCGCAGCTCGAAGCCGCACTCGTGCTCGCCGCGACCGCGATGCAGAGCACGCGCGACTTGACCGTCGATCTGTGCCCGCCGGTGCTGCACGATCTCGGCCTGGCCGAAGCTCTGGATTGGCTCGCCACACGCAGCCGCGAGCGCTGGCAACTGCTCGCACACGTCGTGCCCAGCACTGACTGGGAACGCGTTCCGAGCGAGTGGCGCGAACCGGTCTTTCAATCCGTGAGCGAGCTGCTCGCGAACGTCGCGAAACACGCGCGCGCGAGCGCCGTTGAAGTGTCCGCAGCGCGAAGCGGCGACGGACACTTGCGCATTTACGTGCGCGACAACGGGCGCGGGTTCGAACGCGACTCGCGGGTTCGACACGGCTTCGGATTGTTCAGCATCGAGCGGCGCATGGCCTGTATCGGAGGCCGGCTCGAGGTCGAATCCGCTCCTGACCGTGGAACCTCGGCCGTGCTCGAGCTGCCACTGGCGCATTGATCGACGCGGGCTCGTTCCTGCTGGAAAGCGCCGGTGGCGTGATGTAAGGGATGCCGGTCATGCGACCTGCATCCGTCTGCGACGCAAGGTGGCCGTGCCCGCCGCAGGAGCGAAAGCATTGAGCCGCGGCCGCGAGGGCCGGTTACGCAACGAACGGCGCGCGCTCGCGGCGAGTGGCGCGGTGTTAGTCGTGTTTCTCGCAGCGCCACTCGTCGCGCTGATCGGAACCGCGAGCTACGCGAGCCTGCAGGCCGGCCTGGAAGTAGCGCTGGTTTGGCCGGCGCTGCGGCTCAGCATCTTCACGACCGTCACGAGCCTCGTGCTCGTGGTGGCCTTCGGCACGCCGCTGGCGTGGAGCCTGTCACGCGCGAGCGGCCGGTTTGCGCGCGCGATCGAGACGGCCGTGCAGTTGCCCATCGTGATCCCGCCCGCGGTCGCCGGCGTCGCGATGTTGCTCGCGTTCGGGCGCCGCGGCCTGTTTGCCGGCTGGCTGTCTCCGCTGGGCGTGTCGCTTCCGTTTACGACCGCCGCAGTCGTGATGGCCGAAGTGTTCGTGTCCGCGCCGTTCTACGTTCAAGCGGCAGCGAGCGCGTTCCGGCGCATCGATCCGAACTTGATCTTGGTGGCTCGGACGTTCGGTGCGACTCCCATGCGCGTCTTCGCGCGCATCGGGCTCCCGCTCGCGGCCCCCGGGCTCGTCGCGGGTGCGGCGCTCAGTTGGGCGCGATCGCTGGGCGAGTTCGGGGCGACGTTGATGTTCGCCGGAAACTTGGAGGGGCGCACGCAGACATTGCCGCTCGCGATCTACACCGCGCTCGAAGTAGACTTGCGCGCAGCGCAGGCGCTGTCGGTGCTGCTCGTCGTGGTCGCGTTTGCCCTACTGCTCTTCGTCCGCGGCGTCATGCGGCGCTGGACCGAGCGCACGGAGTCGCCATGACGAGCCAAGGCGCGAGCGGCCTGGTGGCGCGCATCGAGGCGCACGTGGGTGAGCTCCACATCGATCTGCAGCTCGAGACCGGGCACGGCCCGCTCGTCCTGATCGGTCCCAACGGCGCCGGTAAGACGAGCGTGCTCTCGCTGGTGCTCGGCGCCCTGCGCGTCGCGCGCGGGCGGATCGAGGTGGACGGGACGGCGCTCGTCGACACGAGCGCGGGCGTCGACGTACCGCTCGAACACCGGCGCTTGGGATACCTGCCACAGGACTACGCCTTGTTCCCGCACCTTCGCGTGCGCGAGAACATCGAGTTTGCGCTGGCGAGCACGCCAGCAGCGCCCGCCCCGGCCGCGCACGCGCAGCGCGTGGCTGCGATGCTCAGAGACCTCGCGCTCGAGCCCTACGCGGAACGCCACCCGCGTTCGCTCTCGGGCGGCGAGAAGCAGCGCGTCGCACTCGCCCGCGCCCTGTGCGTGGAGCCCCGCGCGCTATTGCTCGACGAACCGCTCGCAGCGCTCGACGTCCACGCGCGCCGCGAAGTGCGAACTTTCCTGGGGAACTACCTGCGCGCGTTGGGTTTGCCCACGTTGATCGTCACGCACGACGCCGCCGACGCCCAAGAGCTCGCGACGCAGATCGTCGTGCTCGAAGCGGGGCGCGTGACGCAGCTCGGAACGTGGGACGAGCTCGCTCGCGATCCGGCCTCGAGGTTCGTCGCGGAGTTCGTCGCGAGCTCACGGTGAGAAGTTCTGCACCGCCCACAACGCACCCGAAGCCGGCTTCGCGAAGCCGCACGCGACCTTCTTGAACTTCGGGTTCGTCATGTTGATGAAGTGGCCGTACTTCTGAAAGCAGTCACCATTACACGGATCTTGCGGTGGCGGCCCCTCGTTCCACATCTGCTGCAAGCAGGTGCTGATCACGCTGGCCTCCGAACCGTACTTCGGGCACTCGTTTTGGCCGTTCCCACCGGGGCTACACACGTGACCGGTAAATCCAGAGTGCGCCGTGCCGGTCATGGCGTCGTGCGCTGCCATCGCGTCGGCACAGGCCTCGGCTTCCTTCCAGCGCTGGAGCGGGCCCAGACACGCACACTCCATGCGGAACTGATTGATGCGATCGACGCAGTCCTGACGAATATCTCCGGTGCTTGGGAGGGGCGACAACTTGCAAGCGATGTTTCCACTACAGCCCCCACCCGTGCCGCCGCTACCAGCTGCAAGCATGCCGGCCATCGGTTGCCCACCGCCGCCCGCGGGCCTGCCAGCGTCTGCCGCCGAGGCGCCCGCCCCGCCTCTACCGGCTGCGGACGTGTCGTCCCGATCGAGTGGGCAGGACGGAAGCAGACACACCCACAGCAACGCCAAAACCCGCGGTCGTTTCGTGCGACTCACCGTCTTCCAGTAGCGCGGGGGGTCGCCCCTGGGTCAAGCCGGCGCGGCACGACGTCGCGAAGAACAGGACGTGCGTGTGCGGCTGTGTCGAACCGGAAGCCACCCCGACGCCGACCTGTTACGCTCCACGCGTGAGCGCGCGCCGGGGATTCTGCCTGTTGCTCGCAGCCTTGAGCTGCTGCGCGCAGGAATCGGAACCCGCGCGGCGGCAGCCGTCCGCTGCGACGAGCGTTCCGCCGGTTCAGGTCGGGCTCGACGCGTATCGCAACTGGGAGCGCATGTACCGGCCGCGGATCGGCACGCGCACGTACATGCGAAGCACGTACGACCGCGCGGGCGGCAACGAAGCCGTCGACGCGAGTCATTTCTTGCGCCAAGTTGCGCCGGAGTTCCACACCACGCTCGATGTCGCCGGCCCCGGCGTGTTGTCCTTCGTGCGGACCAATCACTGGCATGGCAGCCCTTGGCACTACATCGTCGATGGGACTGACTTCGTGGTGACCGAGTCGAGCACCGCGGACCCGCTCAACCCGGTGACGGACTCGGTATTTCTCCCGGAGGACGTGTTCCCGAATCCGCTGACGTACACGTGGTCGACGACGAAAGGTGCGGATCTGAATTGGGTCCCCATCCCGTTCACCGACACGCTGACACTGGGCTATTCGCGAACGCACTACGGCACGGGCTACTACATCTTTCAGACCTACCCGCGCAGCGCGTCGAATCTCTCGCGACCGATCGCGAGCTTTCGAGCCGAGCCGCCCGATCTCGAAGTGCTCGCGCTGCTTCGCCGTGCGGGAGAAGACATCGCGAGCCGTTCCGAAGCTGCAGAGACACTCGAAGGCGCGATCGCTCTGCCCGCGCGCGAGCGCGCGAGCGTCGCGGAGCTTCGCGGCCGGCGCAGGTTGGTGGCCCTCAAGCTGCGCCTCCCGCGCGATCAGAGATTCACCCTCGCGCGCGTTCGGCTCGCGATCACCTGGGACGAACGCGAAGTCCCCTCGATCGACGCCCCGATCGCGCTGTTCTTTGGTAGCGGCTCCCTCTACAACCGCACGGACGCCGAGTGGCTCGTGCGCGGGTTGCTCGCGAACATTCGGTTCGCCGGCGACCAAGTCGAGCTCGCGAGCTACTTTCCGATGCCGTTCGAACGCAGCGCGCGCATCGAGCTCATCAATCCCACGGACACCGGCGCAAACTTCGGGTTCGAGCTCCGCACGGAACCGCAAGACGATCCACCGGAGTGGACGCAGCACTTCCATGCGACCTACCGCGACCACGGCGTACCTACGCCGGGCGCGGACCTCGTGCTGCTCGACACGACACTCGCCGAAGGCGGCGGGGACTACTGCGGCACGTTCGTCGGCACGAGCTTCACGTTCTCGGATCGCGCGGTCTTGTCCACGCTCGAAGGAGACCCGCGCTTCTTCTTCGACGACAGCCAGACGCCGCAAGCCTACGGCACGGGCACCGAGGAATGGGCCGGCGGCGGCGACTATTGGGGCGGCTCGAACATGACGCTCCCGCTCGCCGGGCACCCCGTCGGCACTCGCGACGCGATGCTCGCACTCGATCCTGAAGATCTGATCGAGAGTGCCTATCGCGTGCTGATCGCGGATGCGATGCCGTTCGGGAAGAACGCCCGGATTCAGTTGGAGCACGGGGGTCTCGACGAGTCGAGCGAGCACTATCAAAGCGTGACGTACTGGTACGGGCGATCCCGCGCGTGCCTCGTGCAGACGGATTCACTTCACGTCGGCGATGCAGCCGATGAACGGGCGCACGATTACGACTCGCCGGGTGCCTCGGAGGTGCAGACGCTATGGTCGCGGTACGAGCTCGGCGTCGACCAGCTGGACGGCCGCGAGATCTTCCCGGCCACGGAGGACAGCGGCCGTTTCACGAGCGGCACGAGCGAATTCAGCGTGAATGTGCGGCGAGACAACCTGGGCGTGCTGTTGCGCCGCAAGCTCGACTACGCGTTTCCCGATCAACGCGCGGACGTGTTCGTGGCAGACGCCGACGCCGGCGCGAACGCGCGCTGGCAGCTCGCGGGGACATGGTTTCTCGCGGGCTCGAACCGCTGCGTGTTCTCGGCCCCGCCCGGCGAGCTCGATCCACCCGAAGCCGTGGTTCAAACCAGCAATCGCCGCTTTCGCGACGACGAGTTCCTGATCGATCGCAAGCTCACCGAAGGTCTCCGCCGCCTTCGGCTGCGGATGGTCTTCCGCCCACTGGCACAGCCGATCACCCCCGCGGAGCCACTGCCTGACCTGGCCTGGAGTGAGCTTCGTTACAGCGTCTACGCATGGATTCTTCCATCCGGGAACTAACGAGCGACGCCAGTCGATGAGCCGAGCATGCCGGCGACTTTCGCACGCGCCGGCTGGCCCTCGGCCATCTCCCACGTGTATCTTCCCGCGAACTGGCTTCGAGGTGCTTCGAAGCCGCGGTGCAGCCGGGAGTAACACCGTGGGAAGACCCTTCGATCTCGTAGTCCGAAACGGCCTCTTGGCCGACGGCACGGGCGGCGCGCTTCGTGACGCCGACGTCGCAGTACAAGGCGGTCGCATCGTGCGCGTGGGAAGGTTCGACGGGCTGGGCCGCGAGGAGTTCGACGCGAAGGGCATGCTCATCACGCCCGGGTTCGTGGACATCCACACGCACTACGACGGGCAAGCCACCTGGGATACGCGCATGCAGCCCTCGTCGTGGCACGGCGTGACGACGGTCGTGATGGGCAACTGCGGCGTCGGGTTCGCACCGTGCCGGCGCGACGACCACGCGCGGCTGATCCGTTTGATGGAAGGTGTCGAAGACATCCCGTTTCCCGTGCTCGCCGATGGCCTGCCGTGGACGTGGGAGAGTTACCCCGACTACCTCGACAACTTGGAGGGCCGGCACTTCGACGTCGACATCGGTAGCCAGCTGCCGCACGCGGCGTTGCGCGTGTACGTGATGGGCGAACGAGGCGCAAACCGAGAGCCCGCGACGCCCGAGGACATCGCCGCCATGTCGGAGCTCGCTGAACGCGCGATGAACGCCGGGGCGCTCGGCTTCACGACCTCGCGCACGCTCAACCATCGCACCAGTGATGGGCAACCGACGCCGACGCTGACCGCCGCCGAAGACGAGCTCACCGGGATCGCGCTCGGAGCGCCCGCCTAGGCTCCGGCGGCGATCATCGCGACACCGGCTAGCGCGAGCACCACGCCGCTCCACTGAATGGTCGCGAGCCGCTCACCGAGCACCCCGTGGGCGAGGGCCACGGTGAACGCCGGGTACATCGAGCCGCCGACGGCCACGACCGGGAGCACTCCCTTGGTCGAGGCGATCGCGAAGAGGGCGTTGGCGAGCACGTCGAAAGCTCCGATCACGACCAGTACGGGCCAGGCGGCGCCCACACCGTCGAGCTGTGGCCGGGTAACCAGCAGGGCTGCCAGAACGGTGGTGACTCCGCCGACCCTGACCGCCAGGATCGCCCATCCCGGACGGTCGGCCGAGGCCGCGTCGAGGCCGGTGAAGAAGATGCCGAAGCCGAGCCCGGCCACGATCGCCAGGACGATGGAGAGGCGAGCCGCCCTGGCCGACTCGACCTGGTCCGGCCGCTCCTCGTAGCTCAGGATCACCACGCCCGCGATCGCCGGAATGAGACCCGCCAGCTGAATCGCTCCCGGCGACTCCCCGTGGGCGAGCCCGAACACGACCGGCACAACCACTCCGAGTGCGGCGATCGGGGCGACGACGCTCACCGTCCCCATCGCCATCGCGGAGTAGAACGCGGCCAGGCCACCCAGCGAAGCCGCCCCGGCGAGGGCGGCGATCGTGAGCTTGCCTGCCGAGATCGAGTCGGCCCCCATCAGGGGGATCAGGAGCGCGATCAGGGCCAGGCCTGCCGGCTGCGAGACCGCGAGCACCCCGAGCACAGGCAGTCGCCGGGTCTGCAGGCCGCCGAGGAAGTCGGAGACTCCCCAGGAGGCGGCCGAGGCGAGGCTGAAGAGGAGAGGAGCCACCGTCAGGTGACGCCCGTTCTATCGGGCAGCGCCCCTAGGCAGTGCTGCGAGCCCTAGTTGCCGAGAAGGCCGTTGACGGTGTCGTTGGCGCCGCCGACCACGTTGTTGACGGTGCCGCCGACCCCATCGGTCGTGCCGCCCGTGCTGCCGCCGCCTGGAAGTTGGACGTCCGGAAGCTGAGGAGTCTGAATCGTGGGGACGGGGCTGGACGAACCGCCGCCCGAGCCTCCCGAGCCGCCTGACCCGCCACCGCCGGTCGAGCCGCCGCCGGTGCCTGTCGAGCCGCCGCCGGTGTCGGTCGAGCCGCCACCGCCACCGGCGCCGCCGCCTCCACCGCCGGTCGAGCCGCCACCGCCGCCACCCGAGACGGAGCCCGGCGAGCTCGACCTGCTGGCCAGCGCGACGACCGCGTGGTTCAGGCCCCCGTTGGGCCCGTCAGCCGGTGCGGACGCCGGAATCGCCTTCGGCCCGCTGGCCACCGCGGAGAGTCCGCCGGCGACGCCGGAGAAGCTGGCGCCGAAGCCGATCATGGCCGCGACGGCGACTGGAATCGCCAGAAGGGCCGCTCCCGCCAGCCCGCGCGCCACCATCCGCCGGCGCCACCAAGCAAGTAATCCTTTACCCATAAGGATCCGCGCCGCGTAGTGTACGGACTTCAAAGGGGATCCACAAAACAGATGAGAGTCAACCCATCTCTGACCTCGCGCCTGCGAATCGGCTTCCTGGTGCTTTTCGCGCTGCTGCTGATCGTCTCGCTCCTGGGCGTCGGCCGCCTCTTCCAGGTCCGCGTCAACTACGAGGACGACATCACGAACTCCTACTCACTCGAGCTCGAGAGCGAACGCCTGCGCTCCGCGTTCATCCTCGAGCAGGCGGCGGCCCGCCCGGCAATCGGGCAGAAGCTGCCCATCCAGGCTGAGCTCAACCGGGCGGCGGCCAACTTCGGGGACGCGGTGAACCGCGCCCAGGACCTGACCGGGGACGACGCGGCGCTCTCCGCGAAGCTTTCCCAGCTCGTGGCAAGCGAGGCCGCCTGGCGGCGGTCGGTGGGGCAGCCGCTGGTGCAGGGAAACCTCCCCAAGCCCGGTGTGGAGCGGCGATTGACCAGGGCCGTGACCAGCAGCGGCGACGCCCTGGCCGCGGCGGCGCGGAACCAGCGTGATGCCTCGCGTGACGACGCCCGCACGGACACCCGGAACACGACCCTGCTGGTGGCGGCGGGGCTCGCCGGGGCGCTGCTCGCGGCGCTGATCCTCTTCTCCGGCCTGATCAACTCGATGCGGGCGCCGCTCGGCCGTCTTGTCGAGGGAGCCCGGCGGCTCGCGGGGGGCGACCTGAGGACGCGCGTCGAGGTCGGTGGGCCGGTCGAGATCGCCACGCTGGGGCGAGCGTTCAACGAGATGGCCAACTCCCTCGAACGGGACGCCCGAGAACGCGACCGCGTTGAGCGGATGAAGGACGACTTCGTGCTCACCGTCTCGCACGAGCTGCGCACGCCCGTGACGGTGGTGAAGGGCTTCGCCGAGATGCTGACCGCGCAGCGCGGCAGCCTCAACCCGCGGCAATACGAGGCCGCGGAGGTGATCGCCGAGAGCTCGGCGCAGCTGCAGAAGATGATCAACGACCTGCTCGACCTGGCCCGCAGCGATGCGGGCAAGCTGCGAATCGAGCCGAAGCCCACGCCGGTCGGTCCGCTCCTCCAGCGAGTCGGAAGGCAGATGGGCCCCCACTTCGACGAGAGGAACCAGCGCTTCACGGTCGGCGTCGACAAGGACGTTCCCGACGTCGAAGCGGACGCCGACCGCATCGCGCAGGTGCTCGCCAACCTTCTCACCAACGCCAACAAGTACGCGCACGAGGGCGCCGAGGTGGAGCTCACGGCCACCCAGGTGGGCGACGAGGTCGAATTCGCCGTCTCCGACAACGGTCCAGGCCTCGGAGAGGAGGAGCTCGACCACGTCTTCGATCGTTTCTGGAGGGCCCAAAGCGGCGAGACTCAGGAGGTGGGCGGAACCGGCCTCGGCTTGGCAATCGCGAAATCGCTCGTCGACCTGCACGGGGGAGCGATCTCCGCAACCTCCGCTCCAGACGAGGGCGCTACCTTTCGCTTCGTGCTGCCGATCGCCAAGGACGGCCGACCGTCGCCGACGGAACCGGCGAGCAGGACGACGGCGGGGGCCGCGAGTTGACCCGCCTGCTGGTCGCCGACGACTCTGAGACCGTTCTGCTCATGCTCCAGCGCCGGCTGGAGATGGAGGGCTATGACGTGGTCACCGCGACCGACGGCTTCGAGGCCCTCGAGCGGCTTCGGGAGGCCGGCGCTCAGAAACCCGACGTGATCCTGCTCGACGCAATGATGCCGAACATGTCCGGGACCGAGGTCCTGGAGCAGTTGCGCGACCAGGGCTCGAAGATCCCGGTGCTGATGATCTCGGCCCACCTCGACGCGCAGGAGCCCGATCGGATGCGCTCGCTCGGCGCCTCGGACTGCATCCCCAAGCCGTTCGAGTGGGAGGACCTGATCGGGAAGATCGAGGAGCTCGCGGGGAACGACGGAAGCTCCAGCTCGGACTAGCTCCGGGCGATCTCCATCCGGATCTGCTTGCCCTTCAGCTTCGTCCCGTCGAGATACTCCACGGTTCGCTCCGCCTGATCGGCGGCGACCTCCACGAACGAGAAGCGATCCAGCACCCTGATCGAGCGGATCGCCTCCTTGGGCACGACGGCGCCCTCGACGAGAGCCCAGTTGAGGTCCTCCTCGCTGATCCCGCCGCGCCGGCCGCGGTTGACGAAGAGCTTCACCGTCCCATTGGCCGCCTCGGGCGGCGGTCCCTCGCGGTGGCGCGGAGTCGGTGCGTGCTCGAGCCGCTCCTCGGGCGGCTCCCACTCGCCGATGTGGGCCTTCACCACCCGCTCGATCTCCTTCAGCTCCCCCTGCTGCTTGGAGGTGACGAAGGTGATCGCCCTGCCGGTTCGGCCGACCCGCCCCGTCCGCCCGATCCGGTGCACATAGACCTCCGGGTTGTTCGGCATGTCGTAGTTGATCACGTGGGTCACGTGCTCGATGTCGAGGCCCCGGGCCGCGATGTCGGTCGCCACCAGCAGCGGCGTCTTGTGCTCCTTGAAGGAGATCATCACCCCGTCCCGCTGGCCCTGGCTGAGGTCGCCGTGCAGCGCCTTGACGCGCAGCCCGTCGTCGTCGAGCTGCTTGCCCAGGCGGGCCGCCCCGATCTTGGTCCGCACGAAGATGATCGCCTGCTCGGGCTCCTCCGCCCTCAAGACCTCCTCGAGGCGTTCGAGCTTCTTGCGGGGCTCGACCATGACGTAGGCCTGCTCGACGGAATCCACGGTGAGCTTCCGAGGAGTCACCCGGATCGTGACCGGGTCGTACATGTACTGCTCGGCGAGCTTGGCGACGGGACCGGGCATCGTCGCCGAGAAGAGCAGGGTCTGGCGCCCGCTCGGGCACATCCGCAGGATCCGCTCGACGTCCTCGATGAAGCCCAGGTCGAGCATCTCGTCCGCCTCGTCGAGGACGACGTAGCGCGCCGCGGTCAGCACCAGGGACTGCCGCGAGATCAGGTCCATCATCCGTCCGACGGTGGCGACCACGATCTGCGCGCCTGAACGCAGCCGTGCCTGCTGGTCCCGAATCGGGGCGCCGCCGAAGACCGCCACCACGTTCACCTTCTCGAGGTGCTCCGCGTAGGCCCGCAGGGCCTGCGTCACCTGGATGCAGAGCTCGCGGGTCGGCGTCAGGACGATCGCCTGCGTCTCCTCGTTGTCCGGATCGATGTGCTCGAGCATCGGCAGCCCGAAGGCCGCGGTCTTGCCGCTCCCGGTCTGCGCCTGGCCGATCACGTCGTGCCCGTTGAGCAGCTCCGGGATGGCGCGCGCCTGGATCGGCGTCGGCTCCACGTAACCGAGCTCGTCGAGCGTCTGCAGCAGGCCCTCGGACAGGCCGAGGTCCGAGAAGGAGGTCGCGGCCTCCTTGGTTGCGGCTTTGTCGTTCATCACGCCGAGGGGTCGAGCAGCAACTTGCCCGTGGTGCCGCGCTCCTGCATGTCCTGGTGGGCCCTGGCAGCCTCGCTGAGGGGATAGGTGTTGCCGATCGTGACCTCGAGATCGCCGGAGGCGACGGCGCCCAACAGGTCGCCGATCATCGAGGCGATCAGCTGTTGCCGCCGGGCGACCAGCGCGACCAGCCAGAAGCCCAACACGGACTTGGAGGTCTGGAGGAGGTAGTTCGTCTGCACCTCATTCGGCTGCCGCGCCGCATTGCCGAAGACCACCATGCGGCCGAGCATGCCGAGAGCTGCGAACTCACCCTCGAAGCCCGTGCCGGACATGTGGAGGACCACATCCACCTTCTCGCCACCGTTGGCCTCGAGAATCGCCTCCTTCAGGTCATCGGCGCGGGAGTCGGCGGTCGCATCGGCGCCGAGCTTCTCGGCGAAGGCCCGCTTCTCCTCGCTCGAGGCCAGGCCGATCACCTTGGCGCCGGCGCGCTTCGCCAGCTGCACGGCCAGCGACCCGGTTCCACCCGCGGCGGCCTCGACGACGACCGTCTCACCCTCCTCGACGTGCGCGCAGTGGTGGAGCAGAGCGTGCGCGGTGAGCCCCTGGAGCAACAGCCCCGCCGCCTGCTCGTCGGAGACCTCATCGGGCAGGGGCACCAGGAAGGCCTCGGGCACCAGCGCCTTCTGGGCGTAGCCGCCATTGCTGAGCAGGGCGGCGACTCGGCGGCCGTCCCCCGTGGTCCCGGCGATCTCCGCGCCGGGCACGAGTGGCAGCTCCTGTTCCGCGAGGTAGTCGTTGCGGATCGCGTGAGTGTCCGCCCAGTTGATCCCTGAGCGGTTCACGTCCACCACGACCATCCCGTCAGCTGCCTCGGGATCGGGCAGCTCGACCAGCTTGAGGTTCTCTGGCCCGCCGAACTCCTCGATCTGAATAGCCTTCACGCTTCAAGCGTATGTCACTGGCCGTTGTGGGAAGCATCGCGTTCGATTCCGTGCGCACCCCGTTCGGGGAGCGCGACCGGATGCTGGGCGGTTCCACCGTTCACTTCAGCCTGTCCGCGAGCTTCTTCACCGAGGTGCGCGTGGTGGGCCCGGTCGGCGATGACTTCGGCGACGCCGAGCTCAAGGTCCTCCGGGACCGCGGCGTGATCACCGACGACATCGAGCGGGTGGAGGGCGGCGAGACCTTCTTCTGGCGCGCTCACTACGAGTACGACATGAACGTCGCCCACACGGACGAGACCCAGCTCAACGTCTTCGCCGACTTCGACCCGAAGCTCTCGGAGGCCTCCAGGAAGGCGGACCTTCTCTTCCTGGGCAATATCGACCCCCAGCTCCAGCGCAGCGTCAGGGAGTCGTGTGAGGCGGAGTTCGCCGGTCTCGACTCGATGAACTTCTGGCTGGAGCAGGAGCGGCAGTCCCTCGTGGCCGCCATCGCCGAGGTCGACTGCCTGCTGCTCAATGACGCCGAGATCCGCGAGCTGACCGGCGAGCCGAACCTCGCGCGGGCGGCTCGGGCCGCGATGGAGATGGGGCCCGGGGTGATCGTGGCCAAGCGAGGCGAGTACGGGGCGGCCCTCTTCACCGCTGACGACTTCTTCGCGATCCCGGGCTACCTGCTCGAGGACGTGCGGGACCCGACGGGCGCCGGCGACAGCTTCGCCGGGGGCTTCCTCGGCTACCTCGACAGCCGCCGGGAGGCCGGCGACTCCGTCCTCGATCCCACGATCCTCCGCCAGGCGATGGCCTATGGCTCTGTGCTCGCGTCCTTCAACGTCGAGGACTTCGGCACCGAGCGGATCCAGACGCTGACGCGCGAGGAGATCGAGCAGCGCCTGCGCGACCTGCAGCGGATCACCCGCTTCGAAGTGGAGTCGGCCCCGGCGAGCTAGCCGCCTGCTGCGGCCATGCCGTGCCGGACCTGACACCCCCACTCTCGGCGGAGGACCACGTCGACGGCCCCGAGCGCGCCGAGCTCGAGCTGGTCATGTACGGCGACTTCCAGTGCCCGTACTGCACCGCTGCGTATCCGATCGTCCACCGGATCCGCGACCAGCTCGCCGGCCGGCTGCTGTTCTCCTTCCGCCACTTTCCGCTTCGCGACGTTCACCCCGACGCCGAGCGCGCGGCCGAAGCCGCGGAGGCCGCCGCGGCCCAGGGCGCGTTCTGGCAGATGCACGACCGGATGTACGAGTCCAACGGCGCGCTCGCTCGCGACGATCTGGTCCACTACGCGGCCGAGCTCGGGCTCGATTCCGAGCGCGTGGGAGCCGAGCTCGACTCGGGCGCGCACGCACCCCGGGTGCAGCGCGACCTGGACAGCGGCATCGCGAGCGGCGTCACCGGCACGCCGGGGTTCTTCGTCGGCGGCCGCCTGTACGGAGGGTCATTCGACGCCCAGTCGCTGACCGCGGCGCTCGAGACGTCGGCATGACCGCTCAGTAGCGGATCACGACCAGGCCGATCGAGAGGACGACGATGGCCCAGGAGAGGCCCCGCAGGGCCCCGTCCAGCGGACCGGCCAGCTCCGCGGCCGTCAACTCGATCACGGTCCCGTCGTCGAGGCGCTGTTCGCCGCTTACCGAGATCGTCTTGCGCCGCAGTCGCCGCACCGGCGTGGACAGCCGACGCTGGACGGTGGTGAGCCCGAAGCACCCCGCCGCCACCAGGGCGCCGGCCACCACCGTCTTCGCGGAACCGAACGACAGCGTGTTGACCCACCATGAGGTGAGCGCCGGAAACGCGCCCCAGGAGGCGGCGAGCCAGAAATCGGTGTGGAAGCGGCCCCCGAAGAGCTCCAGGTTGTAGGCGACGACGATGAAGCCGCCAGCGAGCACGAAGGGGATCAGGGTCGCGGAGACGATGAAGCAGCCTGCGATCCCGATTACGACCGCACCGGCGATCGATGTGGCCGCGAGCCCGATCAGAGTGCCGTCCGAGAGCTGGGTCTTCAGTGGACGACCGTTGAGCTCGTCGAGGGTGTGGGCGCCGACCCCGACCGCGAGGAAGAACGCGGCCAGCGTGGCAATGAAGCGGTCGGTATGGATCTCGGCCGCGGCCGCGGCGCCGAGGGCGACGTTGGCCAGGTGCCAAGCCGTGTACGGCGGGTGGAGGACGGTGACGAGATCACGCCAGCCCCCTCCCCGCAGGGCATAGAACGCGGGCCTCGCGAGCTGGTCCTCAGGCACGTGTCCCCCAGATCACTACGCCGCCGCCGAAGCTCATCACCCGCACCTCGGGCCTCTCGATGCCGGCGGCGCGCCAGAGCTCGAGCTGGCGGTCGAGCGGCAGCCGCTCGTACAGCTCGCTGATGCTCGGACCGAGGAAGCGGCTGACCTCGTACCAGTCGTGCGAGATGAGCCGACCGAGAACGGGCATGAATGCGCGGGTATAGACGTGCCAGAGCGAGCGTGCGATGCGGTTCGGGGGGAGCATGAACTCGAGCGACGCGACGCGGCCGCCACTCTTCACCACACGGGCGAGCTCCGACAGGGTTGCGCCCGGGTCCTCGACGTAGCGCAGCAGGTAGGTGAACGTCAGATGGTCGAACTCGCCGTCGGCGAACGGAAGCGACTCGGCCTCGCCGCGCACCAGATCGATGCGCTCCCCGAGCCGCGGGTCGGCATCGAGCTTCGCCTGAGCCCCCGAGAGCATCTCCGGGCTCTGATCGAGGCCGACAACGGAGCACCCGTAGCGACGCACCAGGGCCGTGGCCACCATGCCCGTGCCCGTGGCGACGTCCAGCACCCGGTCATCGTGCCCAGCCTGGAGCCGTTTCACCATCTCGCGGCGCCAGCGCGGGTCCTGACCGAAGCTGAGCAGCGCGCCCGCGAGGTCGTAGCGGCGCGGCAACCCGGCAAAAAGCCGCAAAGTCTCGTCCTTGCTCGGTCGGTTTGCCGGAAACGCCACCGTGAGAAGATATGAGGCGTAGGGCGGCATTGAGCGAGGAGGTCAGATGGCGACCAAACAGGAGACCCAGACGCCGCAGGCTGAGGCGTCGCGTGACGGAGCGTCCCGCGGCGACACCCTGAGCGTCACCGACAACCGCACGGGCAAGAACTACGAGCTCGAGATCAGCGACGGGACCATCCGGACGATGGACCTGCGCCAAATCAAGGTCTCAGACGACGACTTCGGCCTGATGGGCTACGACCCGGCGTTCACCAACACGGCGTCGGCCCGTTCGGCGATCACCTTCATCGACGGCGATGCCGGCGTGCTCCAGCACCGCGGCATCCCGATCGAGCAGCTCTGCGACCAGTCGACCTACCTCGAGGTCGCCTACCTGCTGATCTTCGGCGAGCTTCCGACCCCCGCGCAGCTCGAGCGCTGGACCTTCGACGTCATCCACCACACCTTCGCCCACGAGGACATCAAGAAGTTCAACGAGGGCTTCCGGCACGACGCGCACCCGATGGGGATGCTGCTCGCCAACGTCGGCGCCCTCTCCACCTTCTACCCGGACGCCAAGCACATCGACGACCCGGAGGAGCGCTACATGGCGGCGATCAGGCTGATCGCCAAGGTGCCCACCCTCGCCGCCTGGGCCTATCGCCACAGCATGGGCCTGCCCTACGTCTATCCCGACAACGAGCTCTCCTACTCCGAGAACTTCCTCTCGATGCTGTTCAAGATGGAGAACACCTACAAGCCGGATCCGCGCCTGGCGAAGGCGCTGGACGTGCTCTTCATCCTGCACGCCGATCACGAGCAGAACTGCTCGACCAACGCGGTCAGGTCCGTCGGCTCCTCCGGGGTCGATCCCTACTCGGCCGTAGCCGCCGGCGTGGCCGCGCTCTACGGTCCCCTGCACGGAGGCGCCAATGAGGCGGCTCTGGCGATGCTGCGCCGGATCGAGACCGTCGAAAACATCCCGGCCTTCCTCGAGGGCGTGAAGAACCGCGAGGAGAAGCTGATGGGCTTCGGCCACCGGGTCTACAAGAACTACGACCCGCGCGCGCGGATCATCAAGAAGCACGTCGACGAAGTGCTCGAGGCCACAGAGACCGACAACCCGCTGCTGGACATCGCCGTCGAACTCGAGAAGCACGCGCTCGACGACGACTTCTTCACCTCGCGCAAGCTCTACCCGAACGTCGACTTCTACTCCGGCCTGATCTACGAGGCGATGGGAATCCCCACCGACATGTTCACGGTGATCTTCGCCATTCCGAGGACCTCGGGCTGGGTCGCCCAGTGGATGGAGCAGAACGAGGATCCGGATCTGAAGATCGCCCGGCCGCGCCAGATCTACACGGGTCGCCGCGACGTCGACTTCACCCCGGCCGACCGGCGCGAGGGCCCGGAGAAGATCACCGGCCCGCCGGCCAAGCGGCCGAAGAAGCCGCGGCGCGGCGCCTAGGAGCTCGCGGCGGGCGGGTCCTGTCGCCCGAGCGGCGGATAGGCTGACGCCGAGTGGGCAAATGGAAGGTGACTGTCCGGCACGGATCGAGTGTCGGGAGGGAGAAGTTCGACTCCTTGGACGGGGCCATGGCGGGGGCTCGGCGGCGGGTTGACGAGATTCGGCGGGAGGATCGGCTGCCGGAGATCACGCTCTTTCGCAGGCACACACCCGACCAACGCGTGAACGCTCGAATCGAGATCTCCGGCCCCGGCATCTTCCGCCCCCCCGAGGGCGGCATTGACGTGATGGGCGACGGCACCGCGATCGCCTACACCGGCTCGGTGCGCAAGCGGCGGATCGAGGCGGACACGCTGGAGGAGGCCTTCGAGCGTCTCGCGAGCGCGCTTGCCGGCTGAGCCGCCGAGAATAAGCTGCGACCGATGGCGGAGAGCTATGAAGCCGGGCGGCGCGTCCGCCTGCCAAACGGGGCGGAGCGGCCGATCCAGGTGTTCATCAACGGACAGGAGCAGCAGGAGGGGTCCGACTACACGATCCACGGTCACGAGATCGTCTTCAGCCGGCCGCTCGTAAAGGAGAAGGTGAGCAGCGGCCGCTGGCTCGCGATGACGCTCGGGCTGTTCGGCAGCTACGGCAAGAACGAGACGGTCGACGTCCACTTTCGCCGGGCGGGCAAGGTCCAGGTGGTCACCGATGCAAAGGTGCTGGAGGACTGATGCGCGTCTGCCTGATGATCGAGGGACAGGAGTCTGTCTCCTGGGAGG
>Ga0081455_10003662_pt1 | contig 17604 bp, 14 predicted proteins | sample TabmetS3T2R1_FD_70207 | JGI IMG/M metagenome (GOLD analysis project Ga0081455, IMG submission 70207) | Tabebuia heterophylla rhizosphere microbial communities from the University of Puerto Rico - S3T2R1 | ecosystem: Host-associated > Plants > Roots > Rhizosphere ...
TGGGTCAAACAATGAAAGACGTCGGCGAGTCGTAGGAACGGTTTCAGTGAGAAGGACTTGGAAACTTATGTCTTCTAAAAATCTAAAGCCCTATGACGACAATTTTTACCAACAAGTTGGTACATCACTTCAATCGGCTCGGCTTTACTTAAAATATCTATGGGAGATTTTCCAACCTAAGTCCGTTCTGGACGTCGGATGTGGGCGTGGCGCGTGGCTTAAGGCATGTCATGAACTTGGGGCAAATCGGCTTCTGGGCTTTGATGGTAAGTGGAATACGCAGTCCCTAATGATTGATAGTGCCATCGAATTTCAGAGCATTGATCTGAACATGCCGTTCTCTGTTCCGGAAAAAGTCGAACTCACAATGAGTGTTGAAGTTGCTGAACATCTTGAACCAAGGATAGCTCCCCAATTCATTCGATGCCTGACAGAGTCTTCAGACGTGATCTTGTTCAGTGCTGCATACTTAAACCAAGGCGGTACGAATCACATCAACGAGCAACAGCATTCCTATTGGGCAAAGCTGTTTGCAGCGCATGACGTTTATCCTTTTGATTTGTTCCGTCCGGTGTTTTGGGGCAACGAAGATGTCGATTACTGGTATAGACAAAACGTATTTCTCTACGTCAGGAAAAGCAGCTCAGCTTGGCAATCGATGATGAACTCGGGCCATAAAGACATGGCTGACATAAACTTCATGAATTGCATCCATCCGAACGCTTTGCACTTCAGGCGTCACGTTGCGGCTTTGTCGGCAAGCTTTATTCAAGGAGTACGCAAGCGTTTCCTGTCATAAAGGGACGTTTCCTGAAGGTGGCAAGACCCGGAAAGTCGATTTCAAGTTATTCGGTGAGAATCGCATGAGTATCGTACCAGCCAGCCTTTAGTCGGGTTTTGACGCTTCGAAGTAACTTGTGGGACAGCATCTTGCGGCCGAGGGCAGCCGCGCTCGCGATTGGCCAGGCTGTTTGCGATTCTGACGCCTCTCGAACGAAGCTTGATAGCGACCCAGAATCTCCCACGGTCCGATATTTCTTGAATATTCGCATATATGCCTTGAGCGCTTGCTCCAGGGACATCCATTCTCCCGGCAGTTCCCGGCCAAAGGTGCCGCTGCAGCCTTCCTCGAATACGTGATCTATGAACAGGCCTTCCCGGGCAGGGTTTGGCAGACGCTGTTCCTCAATTCGATGTTGAGGCACGATTTTGTATTTTCGATAGCCCAGTCTTTGCAGGAGGTAGAATTCATCCACCAAGGCATCAAACGAGGTCTTGGTTGATTCGAGCGACACATATTGGGGCCGATCAGCGCCGGCAAGGAGCCCCTCGAGGCAAAGCGCGTCGGCTCCTTCGATGTCGATCTTCATGTAATAGGGCACACCATATTCCTCTAGCAGGCGAGAAAAGGGGGTGCCGAGGACGGTGATTTCGCGGCTTGAAGAGCCGAAGTTTCGATTTCGTTCAGCCCAGGCGGGATCTGTGGTGCCCCATATCGAAACGTCGCTGACATAGAAGGTAACCGGCCCTTCATCGCGGGCGATCGCTTTGTTGACGATCGTCAATCGTCCTGCATCGACGTAGACCTTTAATCGGTCGGCAGCTTCGGCAGCGTTCAGTGGATTTGCTTCGACAGCGACGACGTCGAAGCCCTTCTTGAGATAGAACTCGCTATCTTCGCCAAGGTGAAGGCCGACGTCATAGATAAGATTCTGTCGCACAGCATGCCCCCCAAATGAGCACGTGCAAAGGGCTGAACCCGCATGTCCCACCAGCCAGAAAGGCAGCCCAGCCTGAACATAAGCTCGCAGATGGAGTTTGGTTGCATCTTGACCAAGATATTGGTCCCGACTATCCAGACGACATTCTCCTAGCGACACGATGGGATCCGAATGACGGCCGAGGTCACAGCGATCGTCACCTGTATGACTGACGCTGAGCGGCCCTTCCTTGGGGAGGCGCTGCAATCGGTGCGCGAGCAGACTTTGCCGTGCGAAGCGATTGTGATCGCTTTGGAATCAAACACCTGGATCGACGACATAGTGGCGGAGTTTCCAGACGTGCGGGTAATGCGACGGCCGCCGGGTTGGGAGGGGGCCGCCCGTCATACCGGCATCGACGCTGCCCGGACGGAGTTCGTGGCTTTTCTGGATGCCGACGACGTCTGGTTGCCCGCCAAGACAAGAAAACAGGTCGACGCGCTGCGCGAGAGGGGCGGCGATTTGGTGGGTGTCGACCACATTTTAATGACCGAGGAAGGCAAGTCGTTCGCCTACGGCCTTGCCTGCTACGAGGCGATGCCGAGCGCCTGGATGGTCCGTCGTGAGACGATGCTGCGCTATCCTCTCGATCCCGATGTCGCCATGAGCGTCGACTGGCAGTGGTGGGTGAGCACCTGGCACACAGTGCGCAAGATCCGGCTCCCCGAACCGCTCATCAAATATCGAGTCCGCCGCCAATCACTGTCGACCCCGGTGGCGAGGAAACGCCTCAAGCTCGCGCTGGCTAATCTGAGTGGCTTGCCAATTATTCGCCCGTTTCTGCGGGCTGCGACCTATGCATTGTATCGGCTATACAGGAGCCCTGTTTACCTCACGCCTAAAATTTTGGCGGGTGCCAAAAACCACCGCGATTGGATTGACCAAACTCTACACTTGTTCACTAGACGTCACGATAAGGCCTGAGTGGCGGACGAGGTCGAAGCGATGGTCGGTCGCAAGACCCGCGCTAATGGAAATCGTCACTTAAAGGTTCCGTTCAAATCCAGGCCGAAGCTCTGCCAGAACGAGATGCCACCCCACTTATTGCTCCACGTAAACGGGTTGGCGTTGTTGCCCAAGATATAGGTGTTGTAGTCGAATCGATTGTTGCGGCTGCTGTAGATACCGTTGTCGGTTCCGTCTTGCACCGCGCCAGTTACGCCACCGTTGCTGACGTCAGTTGTGTTGTTGTGAACATTGACATTTTGTACGGCTCGAGGAACAGCCCCGTACCTGTCTCCGTTGCCGCGGTTCTGCTGGAGCAACGTGATGCCCTTGCCCTGTTGGTTGGGCTTGATGGTATTGCCAGAGATTTCGATGGTGCCGGCGTACCGGCCACCCTCAATGCCGCCGGAGTTCTGGATCTGGATCTCGCTACACCAAAGCCAGTTGCAGTAATTGCCTCCTTCGAGCCCGTCGTTCTGCAGTAAATTTCCGACAATCGTCGCGTTGTAACTGATTTCGTGCTGAATGCCGGCCCGCCCATTGTTCTCGATCTTGTTATATCGATAGACGGTCCAGATGTTGTTGTAGTCGCTCCATAGTCCGGGGCCCCAATTATCGTGGGAGTAGTTGTATTGCATCGTCAGATGCTGGGTGTCCCAAGCCTTGCCACCGCCAGCCTCCCAGCCGGCATCGATTTCTTTGAGATAGTTGTTGAAGGCAATCTCGTTGGAGTCGAATAGGACGTTCGTGCCGTGCGCGGAGTAGCCCATCTGATGATTGTGATGAATGTTATTGGCAATCACGCGCGCTCCGTTGTTGACCTTGATGCCGACGCCACGGTTGTAAGAAATCTCATTGTTCTGAATCAGCCAATTCGCCCCGGTAGAATTGATTGCGCCCTCCTGTAAGGGGTTCGCATAGTTTGTGATCACCAGGTTCTTGACGACGATGTTGTTGGCTGCAGTGTTGAGAAAATACTGGACCTTGTTTTGGCCATCTAGGACAGCACCCTTACGGCCGATAAACTGATTTCCATCTCGTGGACGGACCGATTGCTGCACATAGGTACCTGGATTGAGGCAAAAGACTGTATTGGGGCCATTCGCACTGACAGTATTTTGAATGTTGTCGCCAGGGTTCAAAGTGATACCCGAACAGGTGGTCGAAGCCTGTGGGCCGACGGGCTGTCGAGGCCCAATATCACTGGGAACGGGCGTCGAAGCTGCAGCGGATGGCGGCGAGGGTTGATCTGCCTGACATGGGATTGCGGCAAAAACGGAAAGACCCCAAATGCAGCAGGATCGAAATCCTACTGTCCGGCTAAACCAGTGGGATGGCGTTGTAGGCATGGGCGATCTCTTTCACTTTTTCGTCCCAGGAAAGCGCTTTGGCCCGCCGCAAGGCACCCTCGGAAAGCCCGTTCAGCAGTCCTTGCGTTGTGACGAGCCGAGCGATGGCATCGGCAAATTCGAGAATGCTGGTCTGACGATTGAGAAAGGGGATCTTGATTCCACAACTCTCGTTTATCGCAAACGACATGCCGGCAACATCGTGACAGATAACCGGTAGGCCAGCTGCCAGCGCCTCCATGAGAACGTTCGACGTGCCCTCCTGCAGACTGGATGTCACGAAGGCGTCTTGCCGGTCCAACTCTTCGTGCACCTGCTGGAACGGCACCTGGCCCAGCCACGTCGTCATGTTTTGGATCTGAAGCTGTTGGCAAAGCGCTTGCCAGGTATTCGTCTCGGGGCCAGTGCCAAGGATCGTAAGGTGCACTTTTTCGCCAAGCCCGCGCCGCTTCAATTCTGACAGAGCGTGCAAGAAAAGAGGCAAGGCCTTCCGACCTATATGCAGACCTATCCAGCATAACCGGAGAGGGCGCCCGCCATCATAACGTCGCGGACGGCCTGGCCAATCCGGCGTCCCTACTTCGAGCATCAAATGTGGAGTACGCCCCCACCGAACCATCATCGCATGCAAATCCGTGCTGTTAACGAACACTCGCTCGGCGCGCCGCGCGGCCAGTCGGCTGCGCCATTTGCTTCGAACATGTATTCTGTTCGCGACGTTCTTGAGGGCGTAGTAGAGGCGGTCATGATTGCCGAAGTCGGCAAAGTAGCTCCACGGGACATTGCCACCGCCGCCCATGGGTCCCCAGATGAATGGTACGCCGAGTTTCCAGAGGTATCCGGGCTCGCGAAAGCTGGCAATCGTCAACTGATGCGCCGCATCAAAGCGCCGTCCTCGATGCAGGCGAACCGCATCACGATAGGCCGCTCGGTGCCAGGCTGCGTAGCCCTGGAAGTAGAGCGGCGAACGCAGGCTGACCAATGGATCCCGTTGTAGCAATCGGGATAGAGGCGGCGAGTCGACGAAGTGAATCGTAAGGCCCGGGATTGGACCGTTGTTCCGCATGAACTGTTCTGCTTCTTCTCTATGTCGCTCGTCCTCGGGCCACAAAGTCTCGTTCCACGACCGCGTCAGCACAGTCACGTCGTGGTACGCAGCAAGACGCGAGCAGATGTTCCACCCCATGCCGGGCTCCGAGCCTCTGACCGGCGAGAAGGCATAGGCCGACATGAGAATACGCCGCCGCTGGCTGGAGGATCCTGTTGTCAGCTCGGCCTGGGGATGGCTTGCGCGTTTGGGATCATTGGTGTCTGCCGTCATGGTGCTCCGCGACCATCGAGGCTGGGCTGAGACTTCATGGCGAGATCCGGAATTGTTCCTGATGAGGAGATTTCAATACTCGAGTGTCGAGGTCGCAAAGCGGTTACTAGAGCCAGAATGTGGATGGACGCGCATACGGCGCTTCCGGCGGTTGCCGCCCACGCGATGGCGTCAAGACCAATGGTCGGACCTAGCCAAAAGGCGCCGCCGAGAAGCACTGTAGCTGACGCAACGCGGGCCCAGAAGATGAGCCGGGTCGCTCCATTCGCCACAAGTACGATCCCAACCGCAGCGGCGACGGCGTCGACAACGGTGCAAATCCAGAGCGGCCAGAGCAGTCGAGATGCAGCTGCAATCTCGGGCTTATGGTAGGCAAGCATGAGGAGATCGCTTCCCCAAACCAAAATGACGGTCGAATAGACTGCCGCCATGGCTGCCAAGGTGGCAATGATCTGTAGAGCAATAGCCCACAGATGGTTCGCTGACTGCTTGGCACCGACCTCTGCCACACGGGGAATCAGCAGGGCTGCCATTGCCCACCAAAATTGGTAGATAGGCTGGAAGAGGATCGACTCTGCGCGAAAGATTCCGCTCGCCGAAGGCCCGATTATTGCCGCCGTGATCGGCAGGATGATGGAACCACTCATCCAGACCGCAATGCTCGAGCCCGCCAACCATCTTCCCGTATGCCAGCATTGTTTGATGAGCCACTTCCGCAATGGCGGGCGTATTTTGGAAAGAGGTAGGCAGCCCTTTGCGACTCCAACGGCTGTGGCTGCCAAACTTGCAGCGCCCGCCAGCAAAATAAATCCTGGCACCGTGCAAAGGTCAGCCGCTCGCAGGCAGATTACACCACCAAGCAATACTACTGCATAAGCAGCTGCCGAAGCTGCCGCAACGCCTTCCCTTCGAAGAAGGTAACAAAACCGTCGCGAAGCGAATTGCAGTTGCTGCAAGGGACTTGTAACAGCCAGGCACAGCAACAGCATGCTAAATGCCGGAAACCAAGCCTGAGCGATTAGCGCACCGATCGCGATAAGCGCGGCCAAAACGCAGCCCATGAGGATGCTAAGTCGAGTCGCCGCGGCAAGAAGATGTATCTGCAACGAAGGTCGGCGACTGCTTGTGATAGCTGGCAGGGGTTCGACGATCAACGCTGTCGCAGCGGGGACAACCAGCATCGAGAATGCCCAGACGATTGAATACTTTCCAAAGTCGTCAATCGACAGGACCCGGGCAGCAACGGCAAATAGTGCAAAATTGGCGAAGCTCGTCATACCTTGATCGAGCAACGCGAATCCGAGCGATGCCTTCCAACGTCTGGCCATTTTCCAGGCCGATGCAACCGCAGTGCCGCTCCAACGGCTTGTGTACGCCGGAACGCCAGCTCGGCCCGGACCTTCGGATCTTGTTACCGGCATTCTGGCACTTTTCCGTGAAGAAGCAGTCGACCACGCGCGCCGACAGATTGATGGTTGTGGCGGTAGCGGGCAAGCCGGCCGCCAAATGGACACAATAGCTTCTGACAGCGATCGGATTTTCGGCGCCGGATGGGAGCCTGGTCGGTAGCCCGGCGTTCTCATCAGCAGCGAGCTCGTCGCCAGTTGCGGCGTCGGCCGGTCTTAATCCCGATACCTGCTTCAGCGGCGCGAGGTCCTTGGATCTCGGATATCGCTGTTTCGCTCAGACACAACATGATATTCTGCGTATATGGGTATGATTCTAAATCGTAAATCGCGGCAGTCATCGACCCAGACGGCGACTTCGTCGGCGTATCCACACGGAAGCGACACAGTAGGTGAAGGGGTGAGGGGGCACCTGTCCACACCCACGCGCCTCAGGATTATTCTCGCGCTCTCTCTTCTTATCTGGAGCTTGATAATTGCGATCGGTTGGGCGCTGTGCGAGACCATTCGATAGGTCCACACGGGTGATCATGATCACAGGCCCATTCTCGAAGCCCCTGGTGCGCTTGGCGCACTACTCGGCGGCGTTCGCAGCCGGAATTCGTCTGGAGCTATTGGAATTCGAGGCTCGGTTGGCGGCTACAGCGAACCGGTAGAGTTCCAACAGGTTATCGTAGCCTTGATCCGCAGTGTATTTTTGGAGAAAGGCTGAACGCGCCGACTCTCGCAGTTGGCGACCGCCGTCGGCCAATGACAGAAAACGGTCAACCGCTTCAACGAGCGATTCGGCACTCCCGGGGTTGAAATGAAAACCGCTCGAGCCCGGACAAATCATTTCGCTCAAGGCTCCGAGATTGGCGGCAATTACTGGAGTTCCACGAGCGAGCGACTCGATCACTGCAAGCGGGCCGCATTCGTACCATGCCGAAGGAAAGATCAGGACCGATGCGGAGCCAAGCGCCGCGTTAACTTCCGCTCTGTCTTTCCAACCCAACCATGTAATTGCGCCATTTGACCTTTCAGCAGCGAGAGCCACGTCATCTCGCAAGGGACCATCGCCGTAGATCTTCAGAGGCAACCGCGAACCAATATGCTTCCACGCTTCCAGAAGAGTGGGTATCCCTTTCTCGACGACCAATCGCCCGACAAAGAGTGCATCGCGGCGTTCCGCTGCTCCCACGCCTAGATCTGTGGTCAAGAAGTTTGGCTTCACAAAAACAGAAGTCTCTGGAAGCCCGTAGCGGACAAACAAGTCACGGCTGAAATCCGTCAAAGCAACATAGGCGTCAACTGCTGACCTCCAGGTTCCAATCGCGCCGTGAAAAGCCGTCATCGCTGCGGTAACAGCCGAGGCGCTCCGGTTTCGATAGCAACCATGGACGACGGCTGGCCATGCAATTGGCTTTCCCACGCAGTCATGGCAGATGCGGCCTGCCCTAAACAACGTGCAGCGTGGGCAAAGCAATCGAAAGTTGTGTAGCGTCTGGACGACAGCAGCACCCGCACTCCGCGCAGCGTAGTATACGGAGGGAGACATTACGGGAAAAATATTGTGGAAGTGGGCTACCTCGATTTTCTGCTCGGCAACGATCGCACTGATCTTCTCAGCAGCCTCATAGTTCCAGAACCCGTTCTTTGCCGCTGCAAGAGGGCTGGTCGATGCGAGTGAATCATTGTGAAGCTCGAATCGCACGACGCTGTGACCGCGTCCGCGCAGCAAGTCAGCCTCCGCCTCGTAGACGTGATCTTCGGCCCCCGGCAACTGGTAGCGATTATGTGCCATGAGAACTCGCATACCCGTCACCACCTTCGGCATATCGCTAGTCACAGAAGTGTCGCTGCTATCGAGGCCAATGGGCGTTGCCGATGCAGCGATATCATAGTATGAATTTACACGGGATCGGTGCTGAGGAAATGTCTAAATAGACCGGTCTAAACTGCAGAGTTTGCAGGGGTAATTGGGGCGTCGCGTGTGGGGCTAGCTGCGACGATGGCATGGGTGCCATGGTTGCCTTGTGGGGTTGGCCCAGTGGGAATGGGGTCATGCTTTGTACTCTCTCCATCCAGGAGCAGTGTGTCCTTAGCGGTGTCGCTCGATTGTCGAGGTGACGCCGATGCCGTTCATGCTTTCGTTGACCGGCAGGATTCATTCCCGATGGGGTGAACACTCTGTGCCGGAAAGGGTGCGCTACATAGCGGTTATTGGACCTCGGGAACGTGCGTCGAAAGTTGCTCAAAGACTATCCGAAGCAGCCGGTGGGCGCGTCCAAGTCGCAATTGTTTCTGACGTACTGATTTCCGGTGCTGGGAACAAGCCGGACGCTAAGGCTGTCAGTTTAGAGAGTTTGATTAGCTTGGTACGCAAAGGTTGTATCCAACGGATACTACTTGCAACACCACTTCGAGACCACGAGCGAACCGCTGCCGTCCTGGAACGGCTGCAGGGGCTGGCTGTGGATGTCGACCATGTACAGGACGACCTTACGACGCTGTCCAAGGACCGGAACAGATCCTCAGACGGCGTTTGCACCATCCCAATTATGAGGAAACCGCTTTCTCCGATGCAGGCAGCTATAAAATCCGGATTCGATCGGATCGGGGCGGCGCTGTTGTTGGTTCTTACTGGGCCGCTGATGCTTTGCGTTGCTCTGATGGTCAAGCTCAGCAGTCCTGGCCCCATTTTTTTCCGGCAGCAGCGATTTGGCCTCAACAACGAAATATTCGAGGTGTTCAAGTTTCGAACGCTTTATCACCATCGCGCGGATTTGAACGCCCAGCAACCGGTTGAGCGAAACGATGTGCGGATCACGCCGGTCGGCAAGGTCCTAAGAGCATTGAGCATAGATGAGCTTCCGCAGCTCTTGAATGTTCTTAAGGGGAATATGTCGTTGATAGGCCCCCGGCCTTTGCCGCTTAGCCTGAGAGTAGAAGGCAGATTGTGTAGTGACTTCCCGCGATACGCCGCGCGGCACAGGATGCGCCCAGGGATCACTGGTCTGGCCCAGATCAAGGGATGGCGTGGCGGAATGGACGTTCGTGGAAAGCTCGAGAAACGCCTCGAGTGGGATCTCGAGTACATCGAACAGTATTCTTTGACGTTGGATGCGCGGATTCTGCTCGGAACGGCCGTCGCACTTTTGCGGCCCACAAATGCGTACTAAGCCAGGAAGGAACTTTCGATGAAGGGAAAGCTCATTGAAGTCGTTCCCGCTGCGCTCCCCGACGATAACTCGGCAGCGCAATGGCAGGAGCAGCGCATAAAGTCGGCTTTTTTGATTATGCGTCGGAGGCTATGGCTGATCATCGCTTTCTGTATTCTGGGGCTCGGCGGGGCCACAGCGTACCTTGCCTATGCTGATCCCCGGTACGGTGCCACCGCATTGGTGCTGCTTGATACTCGCAGCAAGTATTCCAGCTTTGACAGCGTGGTAGCCAATCCGAAAGAAGGCGACCCAATCGTCATTCGCACTGAGGTGGAGGTCCTTCGTTCGCGGGCCATCGCCGAGAGGGTGGTGAAGGCGCTCGATCTCACGAACGATCCGGAGTTCAAACCGCAGCATCGCGCATCGTTGGTCGACTTCGTCGTCGACGAATTGCCGGCGTCTGTCAAAAAGCGCCTCCTCGTGCTCGGCATCTTGCCGGATGGCTCCAACGAAGATGAACTGGCGCTGACCACGAGACGAGTAGCAGGAGGGCTTTCGGTCGAGGCCGACGGTCGATCGTATATCGTTACCATACACTACTCGGCTTCGACGGCGGAAAAGGCGGCGAAGATCGCGAATGCATTCGCCACCCAGTATCTCGCCAGTCAGGTCGATGCCAAGAAGGCAATCACGGCAAGCGCCAACGAGTGGGCCAAATCGCAGGTTGATGCGGCGGGCGAGCAGCTGCGCGAAGCTGAGTCCGCCGTCGAGCAATTCCGGATCAAGAACAAAGCGATCATGGAACTGGTGCCTGGCCCGGGAAGCTCGGTAGCCGCCACCCAACAGCTTACCGACGTTAACAGGGCTTTGGCCGCGGCGACCGAGGAACGGATCAAGGCGGATACGCAGCTTGCAGCCGCCAAGAAGCTCGTGGTGGCAAAAGACGTTTACGCGATTCCTCAAGTCGTGGCTTCGCCCATGATGCAACAACTCCGTGTGGACGAGGCACGTGCCTTGGCTCGGAGGGCGAACATGGAGTCCGGGCTCGGCGGGCAGTATCCTGATCTCAAGGCTGCTGACAGCGAACTGGCGCGTCTACGCGGGACGATCAGAGAGGAAGTGAACAAGATCGTTTCGAGCCTTGCGGCGACTGCCGAGCTTTCTCATGCGCGCGAAGCGGATTTGGCGAGCAAGGTGGAGGTCCTGCGCAAGGATGTCGGGGAAGTGTCCCAGCTGCAATTCCAGCTCGCAAAGTTGGAGAGGGAAGCCGAGGCACGCAGAACCTTCTATACCGCGCTTCAAAAGCGTTACGTCGAAACGTCGGCTCTCCTGCAGGGGGTCTATCCAGATGCGCGTATCATTGCGCCAGCGGATCCGGAACCTCTTCCTTCTTCGCCCAAGCTATTCACCGTTCTAGTAGTCGGACTGCTAGCGGGAGCTGCTATCGGCGCCGCCATAGCGGCGTTGGTCGAACTTACCGACAAGGGCTTCCGAACATTGACGCAGTTGGAAGAGGCAACAGGTCTCGTTTGTCTTGGGATCCTCCCCGACCTGAGGCGTGCTCTGCACCGTACGATCGGCGATTTGTCGGGGCAGGATATGCGACTGTTCAGGGAGGCGGTCAGGTCCGTTTGCAGCGCAATGGAGACAACACTCCATCTCAAGAGGAGGGACAGGTGCAAGGTTGTGCTGCTCACGTCCGCGCTACCGCAGGAGGGGAAGACAGTATCGAGCGTCGCCCTCGCAACGGTCTTGGCTGCGCGAGGTTCAAAGACTCTTCTGATTGACGCCGACCTCCATCGGCCCCATGCGGAGGGCTATTTGAAGTCGGGCGCGGCATCTCGGGATCTGGCGACAATCCTGGCCGATCGCAACGGATGCGGAGCGGCAACACAGGTGAGTGAAAATCTCTACGTCGTAAGAGGCGGCAAGGGCCACGACGATGCTCAGCAAGTATTTCTGTCAGAGGAGTTTGCGGCGTTCATGGCCGCGGCACGGGAAGAATTCGATGCCGTCGTCATGGACAGTCCTCCGGCGACCGTTGTTGCCGACGCTGTCGTCCTCGCTCCGTTCGCCGACATCGTTCTTCACGTCGTGCGATGGGGTAAAACAAGACGCGCGACGGTTCTGGATTCCATCAATCGAATTCGCCGAGCCAATGGCGAGGCGGTATCCGTAACGATGCTCAATCGCGTCGATCTGGGCAAATATCGCGGGTACAACCGTGACGGTGGCTTGAACTTCGAGTACGCGAAGTACTACCGTCCGGCGATTACCGTTCGCAAGGAGCGGTAGCCATGACGCTCAGCCGTGTTGGCGTCGCTCCGGTTTCCATACCGCGCGTCGTCAGCCTCTTCCTGAGCTTTTTTTGTCTCGTGCTGGCGGGCTATGCGGTTCTCGGCCGAAGCTTCGCCTATCTCGGCGTTCCTCCCCTATATGTAGGGGAGATCTCTCTCGCGCTCGGCATAGTCGCCACGTTGTTGGCTGGAAACCTTGCCAGCGCAATCTTTAATTGGCCCGGGCTGGCGCTTGCCCTCCTGATGCTGTGGACCGCGCTCTGCACCGTTCCGTACTTGAAGGAATATGGTATCGACGCGCTGCGCGATGCCGTAATTGTTTTCTACGGCCTGTTTTCCTTCATCATCGCAGCCCTGATTCTGCAGCGGCCTAGGATCCTGTCGATTCTCATCGAACGGTATAAGCGGTTTGCCGTCTTTTTGGTCGTCATGGTGCCGATCTCTCTGGCCCTGGGGTATACCTTTCCTCGGTGGCCAAATCCTGAATCGCCGGTGTTCAGCGCCAAGACAGGCGACCTTTCATTGCATCTGGCTGGGATTTCTGCGTTGGCGCTGGTCGGCCTTATCCGGTTCAGGCGCATTGCCCTGGTGATCATGCTGCCTACTGTCCTCGTCATGTGCGCGTTGGTACGTGAGGCGATGGTATCGTTTATGATCGGGTGTACCCTGGCATTTGCGTTGTCGCCGGATCGACGGGCCTTCCCGCGCTTCGTGACTCTGGTCGGGCTCTCGGTTGCAGTCGTGGTCGCCGCAGCGGCTTTGGACGTTCGGTGGTCGTTTGCAGATGTCACCCGGCAAGTTTCGGTTCGGCAGATTGTCACCAATGTGTTGAGCATTTTCTCCGATAGCTCATCCAGCAGAAACGAAAGCACCAAAGAATGGCGGCTTAATTGGTGGTCGGACATCATCGACTATACGGTGCATGGTCCGTATTTTTGGAGCGGGAAGGGTTTCGGCGTGAATCTGGCCGACAGCGATGGCTATCAGACGAGTGACATCCTGAGGGAAGAGGCGACTCTGAGAAGCCCGCATAACGCTCATATGACCATATTGGCCCGCGCGGGCGTTCCGGGGCTTATCCTTTGGGCATTCGCACTGGGATCGTGGCTCATAGCGATCGGTCGCCAGTTTCTCGTCGCGCGGCAGTTGAATGATATCTGGTGGACGAGAGTGTTCGCTTTTCTCTTATCTTTTTGGACTGCACTCGTGGTTTCGTCTTCATTCGATGTGGCGTTTGAGGGACCAGTACGTGGGATTTGGTTTTGGACGATACATGGTATCGGAATCGCAGTTCTCGTGCTTCACAGGCACCATATCGACCTTATGCACAGTAGCCGCCGGGGCAATTTAGCTATGCTTGTCCCGAACCAGCCCCGGTTGCGGTGAGCGCAGGCATGGCAACGGTTAACACTGCGCAGCGATCTAAAAGGTCAAGCGCGATCGAAGGCGGGAAAGTATTGAACCGGTCGTTGAAAGTGCTGAGCACACGAGTGGCTTGTGCGACCTACGACAGCGCCCTCGAGCGCGCGAAAGCCCTCGCGAAGGAAGGCCGGCCAACTGCCGTTTGCCCAGCCAATACGCACATACTCGCCGAAGCGAGCCACAATCCGGCATTCAGCGAGATCATCAGGAAGTTCGATCTGGTGCTCCCGGACGGAATGCCGATTGTCTGGGTGCTGAATGCTCTTGGCGCGCGCCTGTCGGATCGCGTCTATGGTCCATACTTGATGCGTCACGTCCTCAGGAACACGCCACGCCCCTGGCGCCACTTCTTTTTTGGCGATACCGAGGAATGCTTGGCCGACTTGCAGCAGAGTGTAAGGCGGCTGCAACCAGACATCGAAATTGTCGGTGCACTCAGTCCGCCGTTTCGGTCTTGGACCGAAACCGATGAAATCCACTTCGCTGAGACTATCAACGCCGCTCGTCCCGACTTCGTGTGGGTTGCGCTGCCGGGTGTGCGAATGGAGAAGTGGATCATCGATAACCAGGCGCGTTACAGAGGCGGTGTCTTCCTCGCCGTGGGTGATGCATTCACGCTGCTCAGCGGGCGCCGGCAGTTTGCCCCGAAATGGATGCAGCGGCTTGGCTTCACGTGGTTCTATAGGCTTTGCACCGATCCATTTCGCTTGGCGCCGCGCTATCTACGTTACAATTTCTTGTTTGTATTCTACCTCGTGCGACACGCTTTGATTGGCTTTTTCGGTACGTTGAAAGCGACCGGGCGATGAGGGCTTTGGAAACCGGTTGTTGACGCAAGGGAATCTGCAGGCCTGATCGACATCCCGAGATCGAATCGACATCTCGAGATCGAAAGGGTTGCGCTTAGCCCGCCTGACAAACGTCGCCTTCCCGCCGGCGGATACCCAAGCGACGGCACACCGATCACCAATCGGTCACTGCGGCGAACTAGCATCACCTTCTCGCAAGGCGTGTAATTCAATGTGGGATGGTCGGCATGGATGGGGGACGGCGTGAAGGGGCGGTCGACATGAGGGGGAGCGAGGATGAGTACAGTGGGGCAGATGTCCTCCGTCGCTCTGATGGCGTATTGGCGCGCGGAGGCAGTACAGCGAGAGAAGCATTGAAGGCCGATCCAGCACTTCACGCCGTTCCCGCATCACCGGCAAGGACGGGGAACCGACGCCGGCGCGTCCTCGTTTCCGCTTACGCGTTTTCGCCGGTCATGGGATCTGAACCTGGCGTTGGATGGAACATATGCTCGCGTCTCGCTGCGACCCACGACGTCACGGTGCTCACCAGGTCTTGGAATGAGGAGCTGTGGCCTGAGGATGAGGAGCACAGGCAAGAAGCAGAGCAATTCCTGCGCAACATCGGCCCGATTCCCGGGCTTACGATCAAGTTCATCGAATCACCGCTGCTCTCCCGATTGTTCCAGCGACAACCGCTGGTTTCCCTGCATTCACCGCTTTTCTTTCACGGCTATGCGGCTTGGCAGCGAGCGGCCTATCTCGAAGCTGTTCGCCTGCATCACGAACGACCGTTCGACATCGCGCACCAGTTGACCGTCGGGAGCTTCCGTGAGCCCGGATATCTCTGGAAGTTGAATGTGCCTTTCTTTTGGGGACCGCTCGGCGGCGGCGGCAACATCCCGTGGAGTTATTTCGGCGCCTTCGGCGCGCACGATCGTCTCTATTATGGAATCAAGAATATCTCGAACCGGTTGCACGTTTTCACAAAACGGCGCAGCCACCTGGCTGCTCGGAATGCCGAGTGCATTTTCGTCAACGGTACCGAGGTGAACAAGATAGTCGCTCGATGGGGAGGCAGCACCCAGTTTCTGCTCGATACCGGCACGACCCAGTGGGCGGGAAGGCGACGGCAGTACGATGGCACACGCTGTCTCCGGTTGTGCTGGGGAGCTGTGCATATTGGTCGAAAGGCCCTCCCCATTCTGCTGCACGCTTTGGCATATCTTAGGCGCCACATGTCCAAGGAGAGCGTGCACCTTACAATCATGGGTGACGGGCCAGAAACCGATATGTGGCGACAACTCTCTCGCCAATTGCAGATCGATGAAATGGTGACCTGGCTGGGTCACGTGCCTTATCAGCAGCTGCTTGAGACGATGGACAAGGAAGATGTGTTCGTGAGTACCGGAGTCCAGGAAGGCACACCGATGATCGTCATGCAGGCGTTGGCGGTAGGATTGCCTGTTGTTTGTCATGATATTGGAGGCATGTCCTCGGCCGTCGACGAAAGCTGTGGAATGAAGATTCCTTTACGGGGTGCCGAGAGCAGCGTTCTCGGATTTGCCGAAGCCATCGCTCGATTGGCTGAGGGTAAAGGGCTGGTGAACAGGCTGTCGGAGGGTGCGCTGTGCCGCGCGCAAGCGCTTTCTTGGGAGGAGAATGTCAGGAAGATCGTGGCGGCCTACGATGCGACCCTCGATCAGCGCATATCCCTTACATGACAAACCTTGATCAGGTCGTAACACTCAATCGTGCTCAGCAACAAAGTGAGACGGACCGCTTTACGATACGTCGTTACCAGCAATTCGTTCGCCACTTTCCACCCAATACGCGTGATGTACTGGATGTTGGATGCAATACCGGCCGGGGTGGATCTGTCATGAAGGCACTCGTGCCGAACATGCGCCTGACTGGGATTGATTGCGTTCCCGAACGAGTGGCTGCCCTCGATCCCGTCGTTTACGCGGAGAATATTTGTGGTTCCGCCGACAAGATACCTTTGGCATCGGATAGCTTCGACGCGATCGTTTCTGGAGAGTTCCTGCAGGCTTTGCCACCAGACGTAGTGGATGGGACACTCTGCGAGTTCTTTCGGCTGCTGAAGCCAAAGGCGATTCTCTTGCTGACGACCCCGAATCCGCACTACCTCAGGAATAAGCTTAACGGGACCAGCGTGCTCGGCGGTGCGCATCTCTCGCAGCATTACCCGGACAGTCTGAAAAGGCGTCTTCTTGATATTGGTTTCTCAGGAGTGAAGGTTCGAGGAAGTGGGGGTGTCTCAAATATAATTGGAGAAAGGTTTCCCTTTCGCTCGGTGTATGGGAGTTACCTTGTCAGAGCGAGAAAATGGTAACACGACCTATCGGGGCCGGCGTCCATATCTGGTTAGCTAAGGGACGAGCACCCGGTTCATGCGGACAGCAAGCTCACGGACGTGAAAGGTGATGCAGGTGTTGTGCGCGCCAGGAATCCGCTCGTAATACACCTTTGCCGTGAGGTGCTTCCACGCCTTCGGGTCGTATTCCCTCTTGCCGGCATAGTCATCGCACAGCAGGCATAGCACTTCGGCGCGAATCTTCGGCGCCACGTAATTTGCCATTGCGCGAAAATACATCGTCCATTCTGATTCACGCCATACCCGCATTGATCCAGCGCGCCCCCTCCGAGCCGCACGGCTCAGAATTCTCAGATCGCCGTTCAGCAGGCAAGTGAGCATCCAGACGGATGACATGGCGTTGCGGTGAATCCGGTTGCCCCAACGACCTGGAACGATGCGTGCGGCGACCTTTGCAAGTCGTGCGATGCTGCGCAGCAAAGGTCGCGCATTGAGGGAGAAGGTGTCGATCAGGATAATCTTCTCGACGTTCCGGCCGCGCTTCTCGAGCTGGCCCGCGACCTCGAGGGAGGAGAGACCGCCGTGGCAGTAGCCGGCCAGCCGGACCGGACCGGTCGGCGCCGCCCGCTCGATCTCCGGCAGGTAACGGCTCACCATCTGCTCGATCGTTGTCAGGTCCTTGGCCTTGTCGAGAATCGAGTGGAGCAGGTAGACCGGCCCGTCATGCTTCAGGAGCTCGGCGAGGCGGAAGGCATAGAAGCCCCAGCCGGTAAAGTCGCCGTGGCAGACGAACAACGGGGTGCCGCTGCCCGACTTCACCCGGGTCATCACCTCT
>Ga0081455_10003663_pt1 | contig 17587 bp, 9 predicted proteins | sample TabmetS3T2R1_FD_70207 | JGI IMG/M metagenome (GOLD analysis project Ga0081455, IMG submission 70207) | Tabebuia heterophylla rhizosphere microbial communities from the University of Puerto Rico - S3T2R1 | ecosystem: Host-associated > Plants > Roots > Rhizosphere ...
CATTTGAATCCGGCCTCTTCCAATACGCCCAGCAAGTAATCACGCCGCTTCTGATATTCACGCTGAAGCTTCTCGTAATAGTCCGCCGGAAGACCAAGCGCGTAGACTCCGGCCTCCTGCAGCGGCGCGGCGGCGCCGACGGTGAGGAAGTCGTGAACCTGGCGAATGCCGTTGATCAGATCGGGCGCGGCGATCGCGTAACCAACGCGCCAGCCCGTGACCGAATAGGTCTTCGAAAGACTGTTGATCGTCACCGTGCGGTCGCGCATCCCTTCGAGCGTCGCTATCGAGACGTGCCTGATTTCGCGCGCCGCGTCCGGATACCAAATGTGTTCGTAGATCTCGTCGGTAAGCGCCAGCGCATCGTGTTCTATGCAAAGGTCGGCGATCAACCTCAGCTCCTCGCGCGTAAAGACCTTGCCGGTCGGGTTGTGCGGCGTGTTGATGATGATCGCCTTGGTCTTCTCGTTGAACGCCGCGCGCAACTCGTCAGGTTCGAAGCGCCATTCGAGAGAGTCGCCTGCAGCCCCGCTCGCGGGAGGATAGAGCGTGACGTAGCGCATCGATGCGCCCGAGAGAATCGCGTCGGGGCCGTAATTTTCGTAAAACGGCTCGAAGACTATAACCTCTTCCCCCGGGTCGACGACGGCCAACATCGTGGCGATCATCGCCTCGGTCGAGCCGCAGGTGACGACGACCTCGCGTTCGGGATCGATGTCCAACCCGAGACTCCATTTCGTCTTCGCGGCGATGGCTTCACGGAACCGTTTGGCGCCCCAGGTGATCGCGTACTGGTTGACGTCGGCGTTGATGGCTTCGCAGGCCGCGCGCTTGATGTCTTCGGGCGCGGGGAAATCTGGAAAGCCCTGCGAGAGATTGACCGCGCCGTGGGCGAGCGCCTGACGGCTCATGTCGCGGATGACCGATTCGGTGAAGCTGGAAGCTTTGGCGGAGACGCGTTTTTTCATAAATGATGGTTGGTGGCTAGTGGTTAGTGATTGGTGATCGGATGCGCTTATCTTTCCACAAATTTTGCGCGAGATGACGGTAGCATTTCCCCTGCCGAGCAGCGGCTTTTGACTTTAGCCGTGCGTTTTAACGCACGGTAGCGGCGCGTTCATCACGTGCGTCGCGTCAGCGACGGTTGAGCCATCAAGTACTCGAGAGGCGCCCGAGAGTTCAATCGTCGCTGACGCGACGGAGGGCGGTTTTTACCTCCGGTCCGTGCGTTAAAACGCACGGCTAAAGTCACTTGGTCGCTACGCGACCAAAGAAGACGTCCGCGAGTGAAAAGATCTGAGCAATGACAAGCGATGCGACCAACTACCAACCACCTTCTTAACGATTGATGCGAGTGACGACCTTGTTACCCGCGCCGCGTTTGATCGTGCGTTTGACGAATTGCTCGACGTCGGGCCGGAGCAGCCATCGCGCGCCGTCTTGTCCACTGTCTGTTCCATTGTCCAGTTGGATCACGCGCAGCGCCCCGCGCGAGGCTGCGAGTTCGAGCTGCGCCGTAGGAACATCGAATTCGCGCGAAGCGGCGTTGAAGCTCATTAAATCTTTGCTATCGTATACACTCATCAGCTGTTCTCCAGTTTGAAATCGGATTGGATTGACGAAGGCGAGATGATAGAGACGCGCGGGCGCGGTGTCAAAGCGCCGCGCCAATCACTGAGCGCCCTCTTTCCTGCTGAGGTCAACCACTAGAGTGATCGGCGCGTGCCCCGCGCCCCCGAGAGACACTTTTTGCCTGACGCCTGAAATCAACTTCGAGAGGCCTTTATCCTGAGGCTCGCCGGGTTGATATACCAGACTGACCAGGCGCACCTCGTATTCGCCGGGGAGCAAGTTCTCGAAGATAAATTGTCCGCGCGCATCTACGTTCGCGCCGCACGCTCTCGGCTGAGATTCGTTCAAGCGTATGGCGTTGGCGTAAATCCATCGGCTCGGAGGCAGTTTTCCGCCAACGATCTTCACCTCGCCTCGAAGCGTCAGATTCCCATACTCAACAAACACCCGCACGTTTGACACGCTCTCGCCAGGACTGATCTCAATCCCGTCAGGCTGCTGGACTCCATCACGTTCAATGCGTTTCACCAGGAAACCGCCTAATTTCTGGTCGGCGGTCAATGAAAGATTCACTTTGCCCGACTGCAAACCTTCGATGCGAAAACTGCCATCGGCATTCAATCCGGCAGGGTCTCCGAATTGAATAGAAGGCTTCTCCCGTCTTTGATAACCGCTTATCTTAAGCTGTGACAGTTTCGCCCGCGCCGCCGCGTCATTCGAGCCTTCGATCACGACGGAGCCGCTGATTGAACCGCCCCGGTGTATTCTCAATTCGACGCCCTGTACTCCGCCGTCAGTGATTTCGTAAATGACCGGATCGCTGAATAACTCGCTCTTCGGAAGCGTACGGGCATAGACGGCGTACTTGCCCGGCGCGACTCCTTGAATCTGAAACTCTCCTTCGGCGTTCGATCGCTCTTTACTTGGCCTCCATCCGCCCATTACGCCCCTGTCTTTGGACGTCGCGCCGTAGAGAATCATAACCCCTTCGGCAGGCTCTCCCGTGTCGGCATACACGACACGCCCGCTGATCTCGTAAGCCTTCTTTGCAACGACGCCGGAAATATCCACATCGGCGTTTTCAAAGCCCTCCTTGACCTCGACCGCCTTGGCCTGAGATTGGTCAGGCGCCCCTGGATAGAAAGTTTTGGGATAAGAGGAAGTTCTATATTGTCGGCTGGCGCCGCTCTCCTCAGGCGAGACTCCCACGCTGACCAGATAACGTCCCTCCGGCAAGCCAGTGATGCGATAGACGCCGCGCTCATCCGTCATCTTCAGTCTCGGGTGGTTGAAAGGGGAAGGCTGCGGCTCGCCGTCGGCGCCGAGTTTTATCAGCTCTATCTCTTCCCTCGCTACCGGATTACCGTTTGAATCGGTGACACGCCCGGTAATGACTCCCTCCCGCCTGAGTTCGAAGTTGATGTTTTCGAGTTTTTCGCCGGCGGCGATGGTGAGAATTTTGCCCCGCAGGTCTGCCCCCGCCCCTACAATCACTACGAATCCGGGGGTGAGCACGCTGATGTAGTAATGCCCGGCGGCGACGTCCGTGATGCGATAGTTCCCGTCATCATCGGATTTGGCTTCGACGCCTTTCGCTTCTTCACTTGAAGTCGGTCGCTGGGGTCGTAAAACCACCGTGACATCGCTTAAAGGGGCGCCGTTCAAGACCACTTGTCCGGAGACTGTCGCGGTCCCCCGCTTCGTCTCCTTGACTTGAGGCTGGGCGGCGAATTCGAGGCGCAAACATAGAAGTTGTGTCAGAACCAGAACTGCAAAGTTGAAGCTCGACATAATTCCTCCTTGAGCGAAACCTGAATGACGACAGAGTGAAGGAATTATGGTGTCGGTTAAGCGATTAAGCAAATCGGCGGATTATTGCAGCCAACTTGCGTATCCACACCGCCCTGACATCTCAGATAAGCCAGGCGCGGCCGGTCCTGCAACGTGGTCACTAGCGACCCCTTCCGCGCGCGAATCTCTTTGGCCTTGCGATACTTGACAAGCGCTTCGGAGGCCTCGCGGAACGCGGTTTTGCCTCGCGGAACGCGGTTTTGCTGGATTGTTGGTATTGCGTAAGCGCCAGTCGCCGTCGCGCTGTGGAGCGAGCTCGAAAGCCTCAAATCTGATATATCAGAATTGCAAAATTTGCTTGACACTATGAAAAGCAATTTGCATGCTGCACCCCTCATTTCAATCGAGTGTTATTCACAAAAAGCGCAAATAGGTCACGAACTCACGTTATGTGAAGGAAAGGAGTGGTTTATGAAAAGACTTCCAGGATCGCATATTTTCTTCGCGGCTGTGATGTGGTTTGGTTGCGCGCAGTTCGCGTTTTCACAATCCACAGCCGCGCTGGCGCAACTCAACGGCACAGTTGAGGACGAGAGCGGCGGCGTGGTCGCGAAGGCCTCTATCGCCTTGCGCGAGATGGACACGAATCGCGCCTACACGACGACCTCCAACGAGGCTGGATTCTATGTGCTCCCGAATATCCCGCCTGGGCGCTACGAACTAAAGGTCGTCTATGCCGGGTTTGCGAATTTCACGCACACAGGGGTGGTGTTGAGCGTTGGCCAAACCGCGACGGTCAACGTCGTTTTGAAGGTCGCCAGCGTGGGGGGAGAGGTAACGGTCAGCGGCGAAGCGCGTCCGATCGAACCCACGCGAACAGAAATCAGCCAGGTGGTCGAAAGGCGTCAGATCGAATCTTTGCCCATCAGTGGCCGGCTATTCACGGATTTCGCGCTGTTGACTCCGGCGGTCGCCGCCGGACGGACGAGCTTGCAGTCCACCTTTACGGAATTTGAGGTGACCCGAGTCTCCTTCGGCGGCATGCGCGACCTGAGCAATATTGTCACGGTGGACGGCGCGGATAATATCAACACCGTGACGGCTTCCCAACGCGCCACGCCTTCCCAGGAAGCCGTCAGCGAATTCCGCGTGGTGAACAACAGTTTTGGAGCGGAATACGGTCGCGCGCTCGGCGGAATCGTCAACATCGTCACCAAATCGGGCGCGAACGACTGGCACGGGTCGGTCTACGATTATCTTCGCAACCAGGCCACTGACGCGCGGTCACTACTCCAGCCCTCGCCGCAAGCGAATACGCTCCGGCAAAACCAGTTCGGCGCGACTCTGGGCGGCCCAATCAAGAGGGACAAGACGTTCTTTTTCATGAACTATGAGGGCCAGCGGCGCGCGGAGTCGCCGACCTACCCGGCGGCTCTTGTGGGCAACCTGGCCGCGATCAATAGAGCGAAGGCTTACCTGGGACTGGCCCCCGAAAACCTCGACATACTGAAGACCGCTGATAGAGACAACGGCTTCATCAAAATCGATCATCAGCTTAATGACAGGCATCGGCTGTCGGTTCGCTACAACGTCGAGGACGCGCGCGACCTGAATCAGTTGGTGGGCAATACGCTGGACGGCGGCGGCATTGGAGCGCCGAGCAGCGGCCATCACGTCTTTCTACGCGATCAATCCCTGGCGGGCAATCTGTCCTCGACGTTGGGGCCCAACCTGGTGAACACCGGGCTGATACAGTACGCGCGCCGGCGCTATAATTTTCCAGGCGTCACGGGCCAGCCGAACCTGGACATTCCGAACGTGCTTTTGTTCGGACACAACTTTGGGGTGTTTGATTTTATTGGCGAGTCCCGCCAACAGTTCTCGGACTCGCTGGCCTGGGTCAAAAGCTCCCACGTCGTGAAGTTCGGAGGCGACATCAACTTCATCCAGAATAAGGTCACCTGGCCCGGGTTCACGCCCATGCGGATCGTTCTGCCGGGGTTCTCCTGTTTGCAGGATTTTGCAAACTTTGTAAACATTCCCGGCGGGCCACCAATTACCCAATTCACCGGCCAGGGGCCTTGTGGCCCGTTAGCCTCCGGCGCCCCGATCCCAACCGAAGCGCTCCATGGAGTGCCCATCATTTTCTGGGGCGCGCCGCTCGGAACGGCGTCAAGCGACTCCCTGAACGGCGTCAGTCCGCCCCCCATTCCGACAACCTGGGAGAACGCTTACTTGCCTTCCCTCACAGAAGCTTTCAATGTTCGACTGAACCATTCTTACTACGGGGCGTTTGTTCAGGATCAGTGGAAGATCACTCCCAGGCTGACCTTGAACTACGGACTGCGATGGGATTTCGAGGCGGGCCTGACCAGGCAGATCAACCACGACTTAAATAACTTCGCGCCCAGGATCGGCTTGGCTTATTCCCCGAACAGCAAGACGGTCATTCGCGCAGGCGGCGGGATATTCTACGACCGCTACAACCTCTCATTTTTGTTCGTGACCTTCCCGCAGCGTCCCCCGGCGCAAGTCATCGACCTGGTTAATGGGAAACCGGTCGCTTTGCCGGGGCCGAGGCAAGGCGCGCAAACCGCAGGCTGGGCGCTCAACCAGGAGCCTTTTATCCCCGGCTTGTTCAACGCCGCAGCCGACGCGCGCACTCTGCTCAGAACAGGTCAGGTCCCGCCAAACTTCTTCTCTCCCCCTGGTAGAGGTCTGCTCACTCCGGCGGTTGACGGAGTGGACCCGAACAGTCGAACGTCCTATTCCGAACAGGCGAGCCTGGAAATCAATCGGGAGATTGGAAATGGGCTGTCTGTCGGCGTCGGGTATCTGTTCGTCTCCGCGCACAAGCTGGTTCGGGCGGAGAACCTGAATGTTTCGTGCTCTCCTCCCGCCGTTGCGAAGCGCGATAGCAACAACGTGGTCATCGGCTGTACAGGCTTGCCGCAGGTAAACGGCAAGGATTTCTTCAGCGGCCCGCAGTACAACGCCGGCCTCGTTTACTACACTGACAACAGCGGCAATTCCGTCTTCCACGGTCTGACGCTTCAAGTCGCCGAGCGGGCGAGCAAGTATTTCCAGTTGAACGCCAACTACACATTTTCAAAGACGCTTGATGACGGGACCTTCACCACATTCGTCAGCACCCCGCAGAATCTGTATCAGAGAGGCATGGAGCGGGCCAACTCGAACCAGGATATTCGCCATCGGTTCATTGCGAACTTTGTCGCCAGCGGAGCGGAAAAAACGATTCTTCGGAATTTCGAGTTGAGCGGCATCGTCAACGCGCAATCCGGCCGCCCGTTCACCATATTTGCGGGATTCGACGCCAACAACGACACGAATCCGGTGACGGACCGTGTCGGACTGTCGGCCAGGAATACGTACTTTGGCGATAAGTTTGTGTCTGTGGATATTCGCCTATCGCGGCTCTTCCAGATCAGGGAGAAACTGAAGCTCCGCTTGCTCGCCGAGGGATTCAATCTATTCAACCGGTCAAACGTCGATGAAGTATTCAGCGTCTATGGGGCGCCGGTCTTTATCGGCGCCGCGCCGCGACACTACAAGGACGGCGTCGCCAGCCCGGTCAATCCGGCGTTCGGCAGCCCGAGGACCGTTTTCAACCCGCGGCAGTTTCAGTTCGCCGCAAAGCTCATCTTCTGATTGGGCCTCTTGCAAAAGTCGTTTGGAAAAAAATGGACGGATTAACCGTAGCGCAAACTAGACAGTTTGCGCTACGCCTTTCGCGATCCCGAATTCTTTTGGCGCCGCGAATCTGAAGCCAAGGTTACTTTTGCAAGCGGTTTATTATTGCCGCCACCCGCCGCCCAGCGCCTTATAGAGCTGAACGAGGGCGAGCAGTTCGTTGCGTCTCGTTTGAGTCAGGTTCAACTCGGCGGCGAACAGATCGCGATCGGCGTCCAGGGCGTTGAGCTGCGTATCCACGCCGCCCTGATATCTCAGATAGGCGAGGCGCGACCGGTCTTGTAGCGTGGTCACCAGCGATTCCTGCTGCGCGCGAATCTCTTTGACCTTGCGATACTCGACGAGCGCGTCGGAAACCTCGCGGAAGGCGGTTTTGATGGATTGTTGATATTGCGTCAGCGCCAGTCGCTGCTGCGCTTCGGTAAATTTGACGCCCGATTTGACGCGACCCGCGTTAAAGATCGGCAGAGACACCTGTGGCCCGAAGTTCCATGCGCCTCCGGGGCCGCTGAAGAGATTGGCGAGCTGGCTGCTTTGCCCACCCATGAATCCCGTCAAACTGATCTGAGGAAAGTACGCGGCCTTCGCCACTCCGATGTTGGCGGTCGCGGCCATCAGAGTGGCTTCGGCGGCGCGGATGTCCGGGCGCCGTTCGAGCAATGAAGACGGCAACCCCGCAGGCGCGTCGGGCGGTTGCTCCTGCTCAGTCAACGAACGCCCGCGCGTCACGTGGCCGGGATCCTTGCCCAGCAAGAGGTTGATCCGGTTCTCGGTTTGCTCGATCAACCGCTCGATGTCGGGAACGGTTTGGGCCGCGGCGTAAACCAGTTGCTCGGCCTGTCGCACGTCGAGCAGTGTCGCGACGCCGCCTTGCTGGCGAGTCCGGATGAGGTTCAGCGACTCCTTGCGAGTGGCCAACGTGTCCTGGGCGATCTCCAACTCCGTGTCCAGTTCGAGCAGATTGAAGTAGGCGGCGGAGACGTCGCCTACGACCGTCGTCATCACGGCCTTGCGCGTCTCTTCGGCGCCGAGCAAATCGGCGCGCGCGGCTTCGGTCGCGCGCCGCTGCCTGCCCCAGATGTCGATCTCGAAGGAAAGCAGATTGAGGAGGACTGTTCCGAACGTGCGGTCGCGGTTGGCCCCCGAGGGCAGAGCGAACTGACCGCTGTTGGAGTTACGAAGGGTCGTCGCCTCGGCGCTCGCCGTCACGTTCGGGAATTGCTCCGACCGTGTGATCCCCAGATTCGCGCGCGCCGTTTGAACGCGCTCCATGGCCTGGCCCAGATCGTAGTTGTTGACGAGCGCCGTTCTGATCAACTCTTGAAGCTCTTGATCCTTGAAGACCTCGAACCATTTCAGATCGGCCAGCGAAGTGGGATCAGGCGTCGCAGCCGCATCGCCGGCGCCTCGGAATGTCGAAGGCGGTTGGACGATGGGCTTGCGGTATTTGGGGCCGACCGTGCAGCCGGCCAGAAGACTTATAATGACAGTTCCACTTATCAATCGTTTATTCATATCTCTCCGAAGGGCGCAGATCTAACGACCCGCATTGCCCATTGCACATTACGCATTGCCCATTGATTGGCAGGGGAAAGGTTTCGAAAAAGACTTACCTGCGAGTCAATGCGCAATGTGAAATGGGTAATGGGCAATGATTTTCTTCCTTACGGCCTGGGGGGCGGCGCGCGCCGTTTGTCGCATTTATTTCCCAAAGGCCATATGGCATAGGCTTCAGTCCCCCGTCGCCATTTCCTCTGTCAGCGTGCGCTTCTTCGCGGCGCCCGTGAGCTTCTCTACCACGTAGAAAGTCACCGGAATGATGAAAATGGCGATCAGCGTGGCGGCCAGCATGCCGACGATGACCACAGTCCCGAGGATCCGCCGCCCCGCCGCGCCTGCTCCTGACGCAATCCACAGCGGCGCGCAGCCCAGGATGAACGCGAACGAAGTCATCAGGATCGGTCGCAAGCGCAGGCGCGCGCCTTCGAGCGCCGCCTCCGCCAGACTTCGGCCTTTCTCGAATTCGGCTTTGGCGAACTCGACGATCAGGATCGCGTTCTTCGCGGCAAGCCCGATCAGCACTACCAGTCCGATCTGGGCGTAGACGTCGAGGTCGTAGCCCCGCAACATCAAACCTGCGAAGGCGCCGAAGATCGCGATCGGCGCCGAGAGCAAAACCGAGAAAGGCAGCGACCAGCTCTCATAAAGCGCCGCCAGGATCAGGAAGACGAAGACGAGCGACAGCCCGAACGACATGAAGGCGTCCCCTGAGGCCTTTCTCTCCTGGTAAGAGAGGTCGGCCCAGTCGTAGCCGATCTCCGGCGGGAGCGTCTCCTTCGCCACTTCTTCGAGCGCGGCCATCGCCTGCCCCGAACTGTAGCCAGGCGCGGCGGCCCCCAGGACTTGCGCAGCGCGGTAGAGGTTGAAGCGGTTGGTATATTCGGGGCCGCTGATGCGGCGCGTGGTCACGAGCGACGAAAGCGGAACCATATTGCCGTCGTTGTTGCGCACGTAATATTGATTTATGTCCTCTTCGCTGCGGCGCTCGGAGCCTTCCGCCTGCAGGAAGACCCTCCACTGACGGCCGAAGCGGTTGAACTGGTTCAGGAAGAGGCCGCCCAGATAGGCCTGCAGGGTCTGGTAGACATCCGCCACCGCCACGCCCTGCTTCAACGCCTTGTCGCGGTCGACGTCGGCGTAAATTTGCGGGACGGAGGCGGAGAACTGTGAAGTGACCCCGGCAAGCTCTGGCCGTTTGCGGCATGCCTCCAGGAACTTCTGCAGGTTCTGGGCCAGAAATTCGACCGACCCGCCGCTGCGATCCTGCAGCCAGAACGAGAAACCTCCTGCGCTGCCGAGCCCCGGGATCGAAGGCGGCATGAAAGCGAAGGCCATCGCCTCAGGGACTTCGGCCGCCATTGCGCGGTTCAAGCTCGCGACGATTCCCTTCACTTCGAGATCCTCCGACGTGCGCTCGTCCCAGGGCTTGAGGCCGATGAAGAAGAACCCCTGGTAGCTGGCCGAAGTTCGGGTCAACAGGCTGAACCCGCCAATCGTGGTGTAATACTTCACCCCCTCGGTCTTTCCTAAAATCCCCTCGACCTTTTTCAACACCTGATCCGTCCTCTCCAGCGAGGCCGGGGCGGGAAGTTGGACGTTGAGGAACGCATAGCCGTAATCCTCTTCGGGTAGGAAGCTGGTCGGGAGCCTCTTCCCGATGACGCCGTCCACGACCATAAAAAGCGCGACGATCAACACGCCTATCGCCGCCTTCCGGATCAGAGCGTGGCTCCAATTGATATAGCCGCGCGTAGCTTTCTCAAACAAGCGGTTGAAGCCGCCGAAGAATCGGGCGAAAACGCCTTTGGATTTTTTCCGCGGCCTCAGCAGCAGCGCGGATAGCGCCGGCGAAAGGGTAAGCGCGTTGAAGGCCGAGATGAGAACGGAGATCGCAATCGTCACGGCAAACTGCCTGTTCAAGCGCCCCTGGATGCCGCCCATGAAGGCCACCGGCACGAAGACCGAGGCGAGGATCAGCGCGATGGCGATGACCGGCCCCGAAACCTCTTTCATCGCCTGGATGGTGGCCTCGCGCGGCGACATCCCCTGTTCGATGTGGCTCTCGACCGCCTCCACGACCACGATCGCGTCGTCGACGACCAGTCCGATCGCCAGGACCAGGCCGAAGAGCGACAGCGTGTTGATCGAAAAGCCCAGCATCGGAAAGACGGCGAACGTGCCGACGAGCGACACCGGGACGGCGATCATCGGAATGAGCGTCGCCCGCCAGTTCTGCAGGAAGAGAAAGACCACCAGTGTCACCAGGATCATCGCCTCGAAGAGCGTCTTGATGATGTCCTTGATGCCTTCGGTCACGGGCAGCGTCGTGTCGAGCGCGATCACATAATCGAGGTCGGCGGGGAAACGACTTTTGAGTTCCGCCATCGTTTTCTTGAGGCCGTCGGCCACCTCCAGCGCGTTCGACCCGGGGGCCTGAAAGACTGCGATGATGGCGCTGGGCTGGCCGTTGATGCGCGACCGCTGTTGATAGTTGAGGGCGCCCAGTTCGATCCGCGCGACGTCCTTCAGCCGAACGACCGAGCCGTCGGGGTTGGAGCGGACTACGATCTGGCCGAATTCTTCGGGCGTCTGCAGCCGGCCCTGCGCGCGGATGGTGTAGGTCATCTCCTTGCCGGGCGGCGAAGGCTCCGCGCCCACCTGGCCCGCCGGGTTGACGGCGCTCTGCTGCCGCACGGCGTTGGCCAGATCGGGGACCGCCAAACCCAGCTTGGCCAGCGCGTCCGGCTTGACCCAGATGCGCATGGCGTAATCACTTGCGCCGAAGTTCCTCACTTCACCTACGCCCGGCACGCGATAGAGCACGTCGTTGATGTTGATGTTTGCGTAGTTTGCCAGGAAGAGCGAATCGTAGGTGTTATTCGGCGAGTAGATCGAGAAGACGAGCATCGGAAGTCCTGTAGACTTCCGGATGGACAGGCCGAACTGGTTGACGTCGGTCGGCAGGTTCGGCTGCGCCTGCGCTACGCGGTTCTGCACGTTCACCTGGTCGGTGTTGACGTTGGTGTCCACGTCGAACGTTACGGTCAACTGCTGCGTGCCGTCGTTCGCGTTGGTGGACTGCATGTAGAGCATGTTGTCCACGCCGTTCATCTGCTGTTCGAGCGGCGTGGAGACGGACTGCTCGATAGTGACCGCGTCAGCCCCCGTGTAGGTCGTCGACGTGATGATCTGAGGCGGGACGATTTCCGGGAACTGCGCCAGCGGCAGCCTCCGCATCGAAATTAGGCCGGCGAGGACGGTGATGATGGCGATAACCATCGCCACGATCGGACGCCGGATAAAGAAGTTGGAAATCATAAGGTCCTGGGAATGGGTAGTGGGGAATGGGGAGTGGGGAGTGTGCTCCAAGCCTGTAGGAACTGAGCGATGATCAACGAGCTATAAAATGCTCAGTTCCTAAATTCGACGTCCTTCACCCACACTCACCACTCCCCATTCCCCACTACCGCTCATTTAAACGGTATGGGATTGACCGTCACTTCGGCGCGGACTTTCTGCGTGCCTTCGGCGACGACTCTTTCATCCGGCTTCAATCCGTCCTCGATCACCCACATCGATCCGACGCGGGGGCCGACCTTGACGGGTCGAATGTTTACTTTGTTGTCATTGCCTACGACGGCGACCCGGTAACTGCCCTGCAACTCGGTGACCGCGCGCTGCGGGACGAGCAACGCGCCCTCCTTCATGCTGGTTATCGCGCGGACCCTGGCGTACTGCCCCGGGCGAAGGGTGTTGCCAGGATTCGGAAAGGTTCCGGCCAGCCGTATTGAGCCAGTCTTCTGATCGACTTGCCGGTCGGCGACGAAAAACTTCCCTTTCTGTGGAAAGGTCGAGCCGTCGGCCAATACCAGCTCAAGCTCAAGCCCACTGGCTCCCGCGCCCCATTTCTTTTGAATCGAGTCACGCCTTGTGTAGGCGAGGTATTCCTGCTCGCTGAGCGTGAAATAGGCCTTGATCGGGTCCAAAGTTGAAACCGTGGTCAGCGCCCCGCCATTTGGCTGGATGAGGTTGCCGACCTGGGCCTGCGCGATGCCCGCGACGCCGTCGATGGGAGAAGTGATTTTAGTGAAACTGAGATTGAGTTCGGCGGTCTTCACTGTGGCCCTGGACGCTTCGACGGCGGCGTTGGCCGCGACGATTGCTGACTTGGCCGTCTCGACTCCGGCGTTGGCGGCTTTTACCTGAGCCTTGGCGGCGATGTTGGCCTGAACCGCGTTATCGAGTTCCTGCGCAGTGACGGCCTTCTCCTTTGCAAGCGGCGTGTAGCGATCCGCGTCGAGTTGGGCTTTGACCTGATTCGCCTCGGCCTGCGCCAGTTGCGCCTGCGCCTGAAGGAGTTGGCTGTTCGCCTGCGCCAGTTGCGCCTGCGCCCTCGCCAGATCTCCCTTGGCCTGATCGAGCGCCGCCTGGAAGGGCCTAGGATCGATCTCGAACAGCAACTGCCCTTTTCTGACAAAAGAGCCTTCCTTGTAGCTCTGCCTGAGCAAATACCCCGTCACTTGCGCCCTGATCTCGGCGTTCACCATTCCGTCGAGCGAGCCGATCCATTCGCTGTAAATCGGGACGTTTTGCAGCGCGACCTGCGCCACTTCGACGTTTGCCGGCGGAGGCGCGGCCGCGGGCGCTTTCTCTTTGCTCTTCGACCCGCCGACGACAATCAGCAATGCGATCACGATCGCCGAGAGCGTCGCCCCGATGACGAGCTTATGCCTCAACAAAAAAGCCATCTACTCCTCCAAGAAATATCGGGAGTGGGGAGTGGGGAGTGGGGAAAAGGAAATAACTTCCTTGTTCCCCATTCCCCATTCCCCATTCCCCACTCCCCACTCCCCTACCTGTTCACCATCTTCATCATCGATTCAGGGTAACGCGCGCCCGCCGCGGTGGCGGGCGGGAAGAGCGCGTTGATCACGGCCAACTCATCTATGCTGAATGTGACATCCACCGCCCCCGCGTTTTCCTCCAGGTACTTGCGGCGCTTGGTTCCGGGGATGGGCACGATGTCGTCGCCCTGCGCCAGCACCCAGGCGAGCGCCAGTTGCGAGGGCAGGATTCCTTTCTTCGCAGCCAGCGCCTTCACGTCATCAGCCAGCCGCAAATTTCTGGTGAAGTTCTCGCCCTGGAAGCGAGGGTTGTGGCGCCGGTAATCGTCTTCTTTCAACTCTTCCGGCCTGGTGATTGCGCCGGTGAGAAAGCCGCGTCCAAGCGGGCTAAATGGCACGAAGCCGACGCCGAGCCTGCGGCAGGCCGGCAACACTTCAAGTTCGTGGTCGCGAGTCCACAATGAATACTCACTCTGAAGCGCGGTGATCGGGTGCGTTTTATGCGCGCGTTCCAGCGTCGCGGGCGAAACCTCGCTCAACCCGAGGTAACGCGCCTTGCCCTCTTTGACCAGTTCCGCCATCGCGCCGACCGTCTCCTCAATAGGAACCTTCGGGTCGACGCGGTGCAGGTAGTAAAGGTCGACGGCCTCCACGCCGAGTCGTTTGAGACTGCCCTCGATCGCCTTGCGCGCGTATTCGGGCCTGCCGTCAACGCCTCGGACGGCGGGGTCGTTGGGATCGCGCACGATGCCGAACTTGGTGGCCAGAAACACCTGATCACGCTTCCCCTTGATCGCGCGACCGACCAACTCTTCATTGGTGTATGGCCCGTATATATCCGATGTGTCCAGGAAATTAACGCCGAGTTCCAGCGCGCGGTGAATAGTTGCGATGGATTCTCGATCGTCACGATCGCCATAAAATTCGCTCATGCCCATGCAGCCGAGTCCGATGGCCGAAACCTCCGGGCCGTGAGCGCCAATGCGCCGCCTCTTCATACGAGTCCCCCTTTCGACAATTGAATAACCGGGCGCCGACGTACACATCGCCTTTTCGATCTCCGAGCAGATGTACTCCGCGATGAGTCCGGCGCCGGTCAGCCTGACTCCGCTCCGCCGCATCCGCGCGACGAGTTGTTTGCCGATGTCATCAATGAAAGTGACCTTCGCCAAGTTCACCAGGATCGGTCTGTGCGGCTCGAGGGAGACTGTGGCCTGCCAGCATTTCTCCAGTTCCTGGACCCAAGGGCCTATCAGTTTCCCCTCAACGACGAAGACCGTCGCCGCATCCTCATTGTGCGTTGTAATTCTGAGCATCGCCGATCCCCTGCGAAAAATCGTTTAAAAATCGCTGGGAGCGTCATGGATATGACCTATAGGTCCTATCCATGACGCCCACAGGATTCTCCGCAGAGAGCAACTGGCTTGCCACGTCATCAGGAGGCAAATACCCGATAAGTCAAATCTCCGCATTTCTTGCGGATACATCAGATAATCGGAGAAAGCCAAAGAGAGGATGAAACTTTTTGGATGACCATCCGCTGACCATATATTGGCGCATGGCAAATAGTTGTCACTGAGCGCATCTCGCCATGACGATGACTGCATCCGCTCACAAATTGCGCAATGTGGTCTCAGCCGGGAACTTTCGCCTTCCATAAACCACATTAGTTACGGGCCAGTGAATTGTGGCAAAGATATTGCAACATTCATTCATGCTCATAAGCGATTAGATCAACGTATCACGGCACGCCGCGAGGGGCAGCGACCAAAGTCACGACTACGCGGCGCGTCAGTGTAATGAAGAGAATCAAGCAGGAAAAAAGGAGAAGGAATAATGACAAGACTGAAGATTTTAGTCGCAGGACTTTTCGCGACATTGCTGTTCGCCGCGACCTCTAAGGCTCAAGAACTGCCGCCGAATGAGGTGAGTGTGCAAGGCACAGGCTTTTTCACCAAGGATTCCAACAACAACGGGTTCACACAGCATACGACCGATTCGGGCGGCTTTCTGGTCAGTTACCGCAACCGTTTCAGTCGCTTGTTCGGCGCCGATCTGAGCTACGGGTACACTCGCAGTACCCAGCAGAACTTAACGTCCGTGGGCGCGTTCAACGTCCAGTCCAACATCCACCAGGCCACGGCTGCGCTGGTGGCGCACGCTCCCGGCAGGGTCTTAGGCTTTAGGCCGTTCGCTCTGGCTGGAGCTGGAGCATTAACCTTCAGTCCGACCAATAATTTTGGAGGGATCGTGCCCGGAGCCGACACCCAGGCGAAGGCCGCGTTCGTATACGGCGGCGGCGGCGACTACGACATCAACGACCACTTCGCCTTGAGGCTAGAATACCGAGGGCTGGTATATAAGCGGCCCGACTTCGGGTTCGGCCTATTCAATTCCGACGCCACTACGCACACGGCGCAACCGTCTGCGGGATTCGTCATCCGATTCTAAGCGAAGATCGCCGCAAATACGTTGAGAGCTAGGCGCCTGACGTCCCTCACATCTTCAGGGGGTTCCTGGCTCGATATAATAATAAGATTGAGGACCGAAAATCGCCTTACTCGCGGTCCGAGGTCCTCAATCCTCAATCCTCGATCCTCAATCCTCAATCCTCGATCCTCTTGACCGCCTTCTTTCCAGCCTCACGTCCCATAGTGTAATCTGATCCACAAATGAGAAAGACTCTTGAATTGATTCAAGCTCAGAAGATGATAATTATTACAGTAAGAATTGCGGAGAAATTCTGAGCTGTGGTCGTTATGATTGTCTGACTGCTTTCAGACATCCCCGGAGAAGACGGAGAAGAAGACCTTGAGTATTAACGCTGTTCAAAGCCTCGATATACAACAACGTCAATACCGGACGCTGCATGAGTTGTCGAACGCCATCGCGAGGCGCCGCAACCTTTCCGACCTGTTCCACGACCTGGCCGAGCATTTACACCACATCTTCGACTTTCAATCCATCAGCGTAATGCTCCACGACGAGTCGCAAAACGTCATGCGGTTGCACATCCTGGAGGCCAGCGAGCCAGCGTTTCAGCAGGCGCCCGCCGAGGTCCCGACGGACGGCTCGATCACCGGCTGGGTATGGCGGAACCAGCAGCCCGTCGTCGTCAGCGACGTGGATGAGGAGACCCGCTTCCCCATCGCGCAGGTTCTGCGCGGCAAGTTTCCGGCGAAGTCATTTTGCAGCCTTCCATTAACCACGGCCCACCGGCGGGTCGGCGTCTTGATCATCATGAGCGATAAAATCGGCGCCTACGACAAGCTCGACCTCGAATTCGGGCGCCTGGTGGCGGCGCAGATAGCGATCGCTCTGGACAATGCTTTCAACTTCCAGGAAGCCCAATGCTATCAGCGCCAACTGGCGCGCGAGCGCGACCGTTCCGAGCTGCTGTTGGAAGTCAACAACATGCTGGTCTCGAACCTCAATCTGCAGGAACTCCTATCGGCGCTCTCCGTCTGCCTGCGCAAGGTTGTGCCTCACGACGCCGCGGGTCTGGCCCTCTACGATTACTCGATCAAACAATTGCGAATGTCGGCGCTGGAATTCCCCACGAAGGAGGACCTCTTTATCGAGGGCGAGATCATTCCACTCGAGGAGAGTCCGGCCGGGCGGGCGTTTACAACGCGTCAGACCGTCATAATGAATGACGCCGGCGCCGCGAAAACTCGAATAGGCAAGCGCTTCGCCGCCGCCGGAGTGAAATCCTGTTGCCTCATTCCGCTCGTTTCGCACGACCGCGCGCTCGGCGTCCTGAGCGTCGCCAGCCTGCGCGAGAACGGCTTCGACGCCGAGGGGGCGGAGTTGCTCGGCCAGATCGCCAAACAGGTCTCGATAGCGGTTGAGAACGCTTACGCCTTCCGCAAGATCGAGGCGCTCAAGAACAGACTCGAAGAAGAGAAGCTCTACCTCGAAGAGGAGATTCGCACTGAATATAATTTCGAGGAGATCATCGGCGGCAGCCCCGCCCTGAGGCGTGTGCTGCAGGACGTGGAGACGGTCGCGCGCACAGACTCGAACGTGTTGATTTATGGCGAAACCGGAACCGGCAAGGAATTGCTCGCCCGCGCCATCCACAACCTGAGCTTGCGCCGTGAGCGTAC
>Ga0081455_10003664_pt1 | contig 17587 bp, 15 predicted proteins | sample TabmetS3T2R1_FD_70207 | JGI IMG/M metagenome (GOLD analysis project Ga0081455, IMG submission 70207) | Tabebuia heterophylla rhizosphere microbial communities from the University of Puerto Rico - S3T2R1 | ecosystem: Host-associated > Plants > Roots > Rhizosphere ...
CGGTGGCGCCCACCCTGGCGGTGCTGTTGGTGGTCCAGGAACCAGCGGCACACGTCGACCAGGGCGTCGCCGCGGCGTTGGGCGGGACTGCGGGCGGGTTCCCCGTCGACGTCACCGGTGGCAGCGAGGCGCAAGGCGGTGGCAATGACCTCGCCGCCTTCGGGGTCGAAGCTGCCGGACAGTTCGCGGCGCCCATCCAGGATCCGGGACAGGTGCAGCGACCGCTCGGGCAGCACCGGTTCGGGGTCGTCGCCCACCACAGCCTCAGCCCGGCGGGCCCAGTCCTGCATCGCCAGCGCGGTTTCGGCCACCGACAGCCGGGCGAGCTCGGACACGAGTTCGGCTTCGTGGTCGGCGAACAGGCCCGCTGTGCGGTCCTTAAGGTTGGCGACGATGGCGTGGATGTGCCCGCTCGACAGGACGCCTTCTCGGTAGGCACGGGCGGTAACGGGCAGCTGCCGTAGCCGGCGGGCGGTCCTGGCGCAGCGGGCGGCGTCGCGGCCGGACCGCCGGGCGTGATGCCGCAGCCAGGCGGTCATCGACGTCGCCCCGTCCTCCCGCCACAGCTCGGCGGCGTCGTGCTCACCCACGGCGGCAAGCAGCGTGGCATTGAGCCGATCCGCCAACGCGAACGCCTCGGTCAACACCCGGCCGTCGACGGGCAGATCCAGGTCGTCGATCGCGTGGGCGAGCTCCTCGAGGATGCTGCTGACCTGCCCGGACATGGCCGGTAGCGTACTAGTGTTCGCATAGCCAAGCAAGCCGAATTACAGAAAACGACGATCGGCAGATATCGCAAATGAGGCCCCTCCTCGGCGTGGCTCGGCGACCACCGCCGGATCGCGGCGCGGCCGCCCACCACGGCACCCGTTCACGCATTGTTCAGGTGACCGACCGACCGCGGCACCCGGACCGTCACCTACGCGCAATCACGCGGACGTACACCCGATTGTGGCCCGCTCGAGGAGCGGTGACCGTTGGGGAGGCGAATCGACCATGCTTCGCAGACGACTGGGAAAGAAGCGATTGCTCGCGATCATCGCGGTGGCTTCCATCGGGCTCTTGTTCGCCGGCGCCGCTTTGGCGGCGAGTGACTTTGGCTCCGACCGCGACAGGAGGCTGGCCAATGCCTCTGACGACTTGTTCGGCGTCGGCAAGCCGGTCGCGGCTTCGTCGACACAGTCCATCGATGCTGCGACGGCGAACGCCGATCCGACCAAGCTCATCACGCTCGCCAAGGGCCTCAAGGCGCGCGTGGTCACCACGACCTCCGGCGCGAACACCGACATGATGGCCTTCTGGCCGAACGACTCGAAGCCGACCCACCTCATCACATGCAACGAGCAGGGGACGGCCGATCCGGGTGTGCAGCGAATCAACCTCGGGACCGGCGCCACCGAGACGATCGTCACGGGCACGACCGCGTGCGATCCGATCCGCCGGACCGCGTGGGGCACGATCATCTTCGGTGAGGAGGCCGGGAACGCCGGGCAGCTCTACGAGCTGATCGACCCGCTGGACACGACTGGCGTCACGCTGGACCGGACGACCGGGGTCTTCAGCGGCGGCGTCAACCCCCAGAACCTGGTGCGGCGGGACGTGATCGGCCGCTTGTCGTTCGAGGGCCTCGGCTTGTTGCCGAATGGGGTCCTCTACTACACGGACGAACTGCGGCCGACCAACGGGAGGCCGGGTGGTTCGTACTACAAGTTCATTCCCGACACGCCATTTTCGGGAACGACACCGATCGCGCAGCTGAGCGACTCGCCGCTCACATCCGGAGCGATCTTCGCACTGAAGGTCGGTCGCCGCAGCGGCGCCACCGACTTCGGCCACGGCAACAGCACCGGACAGGGCTCCTGGGTGCCCGCCTGCAACAGCGTGACATCGGTGCCAGCGCCCTGCTCCAACGTGGATCTCGGTGCGTTCGCGGCGACCATCAGGCTGACCGGCTTTTACCGGCCGGAGGACCTGGAGGTTGACGGCCCCGCTCTGCGGGCGGGACGGGTGCGGCTCTGCGGCAACAACACCGGCATCGAAGAATTCTCCAACTTCGGGGAGACCATCTGCGTCACCGACGGCACGGTCGCGGAATCGCTGGCCAATACGGCCATCCCGAACGTCCAGCTTCTCGTGGTCGGAAATCCCCAGTTTGCGATGATGGACAACCTGGCCCAGCAGTTCGGGTCGGCCAACTGGGTGATCAACGAGGACGGCGACCAGCTCCAGGGCAACAACGACATCTGGGATTGCCTCTCGGACGGCGTCGATGACGACCTGCTGTCCGACGGGTGCGTGCGGATCGCAACGCTCAACGACCTCAACGCCGAGACCACCGGCGGAATCTTCAACGCTGATGGGACGAAGTACTACGTGAGCATCCAGCACAACGTCACGGGGCACGGTGTGGTGCTCGTCGTGACCGGCTGGGACTTCTGACAAGCAGCACATCGGGGGAACCGTCCGACGGGCGGTTCCCCCACACCCACACCGCGACCCCGAGCCGGAGTGCCGAGCTGGTGGGCGCAGACTCGGGTGCGTGTGCCCCCGGGCCTGCGCCAGGTAGAACGCGTTATCGTTCGCGCGGCAACGCCACATGCGAGGGAGCGCCGTGCACCTGGCCTACACCGACGAGGAGGAGCAGCTCCGCAAGCAGCTGCGGGACTACTACGACGCCCTGCTCGACGACGACACCCGCCGCGAGCTGCGCCACGGCGACGGCATCGGGCCGGTCATGCGCCGGGTGGTCCGCCAGATGGGCGCCGACGGATGGCTCGGCATCGGCTGGCCCACCGAGTACGGCGGGCAGGGCCGGGGCCCCGTGGAGCAGTTCATCTTCTTCGACGAGTCGATGCGGGCCGGTGCCCCCGTGCCGATGCTCACGATCAACTCCGTCGCACCGACGCTCATGCAGTTCGGCAGCGAGGAGCAGCGCCGTGAATTCCTGCCGCGGATCCTGCGGGGGGAGATCCATTTCTGCATCGGCTACTCCGAGCCGAATGCCGGCACCGACCTGGCGTCGCTCCGCACCAGGGCCGTCCGCGACGGCGACGACTACGTGATCACCGGCCAGAAGATGTGGACCAGCCTGGCGAGCGACGCCGACTACTGCTGGCTCGCCGTCCGCACCGGCGCCGACGACAGCCGCCACCGCGGCATATCGATCTTCATCGCCCCCATGGACCTGCCGGGCATCGAGCGCAGCCGGCTGAACCTGCTGTCGTCGCACGACATCTGCGCCGTCCACTGGGACGACGTCCGCATCCCGGCCGGCAACCTGGTTGCCGGCGAGAACGAGGGCTGGAAGCTCATCACCAACCAGCTCAATCACGAGCGGGTCACGCTCTGCAGCCCCGGCATGGCCGAGCACATGTTGCACGAGACGATCGACTGGGCCCGGGCGACCAAGCTGACCGACGGTCGCCGCGTCATCGACCAGGAGTGGGTCCAGATCAACCTGGCCAAGGCCTATGCCGGGTTCGAGTTCCTTCGCCTCGCCAACTGGCAGGTGGCGTGGGCGGCCACCCAGGGCGAGTTGCCGGTGGCCGACGCCAGCACCATCAAGGTCTTCGGCACCGAGCACTACCTGGAGAGCTTCCGCCTCCTCATGGAGGTGCTCGGCGAGCGGTCGTACCTGGTCGAGGACGCCCCCGGCGCCCTGCTCGGCTCTCGCCTGGAGCAGATGTACCGCAGCCTGATCATCCTCACCTTCGGGGGTGGGACGAACGAGCTGCAGCGCGACCTGATCGCCGCGTTCGGCATGGGCATGCCCATGGCCAAGCGCTGAGGCTCGTGGGAGGACCGTGGACTTCGACCTGACCGACGAGCAGCAGGCCACCGCCGAGCTGGCGGCCAAGCTCCTGGGCGACAAGTCGACGCCCGAGGCGCTGCGTGCGCTCGAGCACGCCGACGACCTTCGCTTCGACCGCGAGCTATGGCGCGCCATGGCCGACGCCGGTTTGCTCGGGATCGCCGTGCCCGTCGAGCACGGCGGGGCGGGCCTGGGGCTGGCGGAGCTGTCCCTGGTGCTGGAGGAGGTCGGCCGCCGGACGGCGCCCGTGCCGGCCCTGACGTCGCTCGCCTTCGCCGGCCTGCCGGTCGCCCGCTTCGGGTCCCCCGCCCAGCAGGCGGCGCTGCTGCCGCCGCTCGCCAGCGGGGCCAGCGTCCTGACCGCGGCGCTCGTCGAGCCGCTGGGCGATCCCCTCCGACCGGCGACCGTGGCGGTCCCCGATGGCGACGGCTGGGTGCTCGACGGCACCAAGACCAACGTGCCGGCGGCCCTGGTGGCGGACGCGGTGCTGGTGCCCGCCACGACCGCCGAGGGGGCGACCGGCGTGTTCGTCGTCGCCGCCGATGCGCCCGGCCTGTCCTGCGAACGCCAGGCGACGACGACCGGGACCCCCGAGGGCCAGCTCGAGCTCGCCGGCGTACGACTGAGTGGCGATGCCGTGCTGGGACCCGTCGACGAGGCTGGGACCGTCCTGCGCTGGACCGTCGAGCACGCCACCGTCGCCGCCTGTGCGGTGATGGCGGGGCTCGCCGCCGAGGCGGTCCGGATGACGGGCGAGTACACGTCTTCCCGCGAGCAGTTCGGACGGCCGATCGCCACCTTCCAGGCCGTGGGCCAGCGGGCCGCCGACGCGTACGTGGACGCCCACGCCATCCGGCTCACGATGCTCCAGGCCGCCTGGCGACTGACGGCGGGGTTCCCGGCGGATCGCGAGGTGGCGATCGCCAAGTACTGGGCATCCGCCGGCGGCCAGCGGGTGGTGCACGCCGCCCAGCACCTCCACGGGGGGATCGGCGTGGACCGCGACTACCCGCTGCACCGCTACTTCCTGCTGGCCAAGCAGCTCGAGCTGACCCTGGGAGGCGCCAACCGCCAGCTGGTCAACCTCGGCCGGCTGCTGGCCGACCAGGGCGCTACGCGCTGACCGGACCGTTCCGGGCGCCGGAATGGTTGCCAGGCAACCAGATCTGCGCCAGGAATCCGAGGGCTACGGCTCGCGCCGAACCATGAGGGGATCCATGAGCGCTCGCATCTCTTCCGAGTACGTCTCACGGCGTTGCTTCCAGAAGTCACGGAGCACAGGACTGCTCGTGGTGACGCTCGCAAAATAGGTGCGCCAGGGCTCGGCAAGGTTTCTGGGTAGTAGCGGCATTTGCGTGAGCACGTTGTCGGTGAAGTTGATGAACAGCTCGGCGGTCGCCTCGATCCGTTGACGCTCTTCGGCCGATTCATCCGTCAGCTCTTGCTCGCCGTAGAAGTAGGGGCGCAACGATGGTCGATCGATGAAGAGGTGATTGATCTGCAGCATGTTGTCGTTCATCGCCTGATAGACGGAGGCGAGCGTGGCGCGAGCGCCGTTTCGGACCTGTAGCCCGAGAAGGACGACGGACAGGAACAACACGAAGTTGCCGAATAGCGCCACGGCGAGTGCTGCATCCAACGTGAGTCCCTTCAGCAGACGAGTTCGTCCAGTACTCGCGACAGCCTCGCATCGCGCTCATGCGCGTCATAGCTCATAGGCGAATCCGGGGTGCGAGGACGGGGGATAGTAGGAGCAAATGCACCGATCGGGCGGGCAAAACCGCAGGTCAGGGCGATGGCCTGGATGCCCCGGCTATAAAGGTGGTCGTGACTGAGCGTGTGGGAGTGGTCGGCTGCGGGCTGATGGGGTCGGGCATCGCGGAGATGGCGGCGCGGTCCGGGTTCGACGTCGTGGTCCAGGAGGTCGACGAGGCCCGCGCCGACGCCGGCCGGCGCAAGATCGACGGCTCGCTCGCCCGGGGCATGCGCGCCGGCAAGCTGACGGAGGACGACATCGCCGCCGCCCAGTCGCGCCTGCGCTTCGTCACCGACCTGGGCGAGCTAGCGGACCGCGAGGTCGTGGTCGAGGCCATCATCGAGGACGAGGACGCGAAGAAGCAGGTGTTCACCGCGCTCGACAAGGTCGTCGAGGACTCCTCGGCCATCCTGGCGTCGAACACGTCCTCGATTCCGATCATGAAGCTGGGCATGGCCACCGGCCGGCCCGAGCAGGTGATCGGCATCCACTTCTTCAACCCCGTGCCGGTGCTCAAGCTGGTCGAGCTGGTCAGCTCGCTGCTCACCGCCGAGCGGACAGCCGAGCGGGCGGCCGGCTTCGCCGAGGCCCTCGGCAAGCACGTGATCCGCTCGCAGGACCGGGCGGGGTTCGTGGTCAACGCATTGCTCATCCCCTACCTGCTCTCGGCCATTCGCATGCTCGAGTCGGGATTCGCCACGGCCGAGGACATCGACGCCGGCATGGTCGAGGGCTGCGCCCACCCCATGGGCCCGCTGGCGCTCACCGACCTCATCGGGCTCGACACCACCAAGGCGGTGGCCGAGTCGCTGTACGAGGAGTTCCGGGAGCAGCTCTACGCCCCGCCGCCGCTGCTGGTGCGCATGGTCGAGGCCGGGCTGCTGGGCCGGAAGAGCGGTCGCGGCTTCCACGAGTACTCGACGGCCTGACGGGGGCCTGAATGGCGGAGGTTCGCTCGCCGCTGCGTGGATCCGTCGTCCGCGTGGTGGCCGCAGCGGGGACACGGGTCGAGCCGTCGTCGCCAGTCGTGATCGTCGAGTCCATGAAGATGGAGTACGTCGTGGAGGCCGGGGCCGCGGGCACGATCGGCAAGGTGGTGGTGGCGCCCGGCGACGCCGTCGGGTCCGGCGACCTGCTGGCCGTCGTCGAGGAGGTGGCGACTGCGCAGGCGACTCCACCCGCCGACGTCACGCCCGCCCGCGCCGCCGAGCCCGCCGACGGAACGCCGCGGGCCGGGGATGGAGACGCTGCGCCGAGGGCGGACCTGGCCGAGGTGGTCGAGCGCCACCAGGCCGGCCTCGACGACAGCCGCCCCGAGGCCGTGGCCCGCCGGCGGGCCACGGGACAGCGGACCACACGCGAGAATGTCGCCGACCTGGTCGACTCCGGCAGCTTCGTCGAGTACGGGCCGCTGGTCATCGCTGCGCAGCGCCGCCGCCGGTCGCTCGACGACCTGATCGCCCGCACGCCGGCCGACGGCCTGGTCGCCGGGGTGGGCACGGTCGATGCCCGCCCCACCGCGGTGCTGTCCTACGACTACACGGTGCTGGCTGGGACCCAGGGCTACCAGAACCATCGCAAGAAGGACCGGCTGTTCGACGTGATCGAGCGCCAGGGACTGCCGGTCGTGTTTTTCGCCGAGGGGGGCGGCGGCCGGCCGGGCGACACCGACGCACCGGGCGTGTCAGGGCTCGACTGCCTGGCGTTCAACCTGTGGGGCGGGCTCAGCGGCCGGGTCCCGCTCGTGGGCATCACGTCCGGGCGGTGCTTCGCCGGCAACGCCGCCATCCTCGGTTGCTGCGACGTCGTCATCGCCACGGCCGGTTCCAACATCGGCATGGGTGGTCCGGCGATGATCGAGGGCGGGGGCCTGGGCGTGTTCGCCCCCGAGGAGATCGGGCCGCTCGACGTCCAGGTCGCCAACGGTGTGGTGGACATCCCGGTCGCCGACGAGGCCGAGGCGGTGGCCGTGGCCAAGCGCTACCTCTCCTACTTCGGTGGGCCGCGGGACGGCTGGGCGTGCGCCGACCAGGCCGCCCTGCGCGACCTCGTCCCGGAGAACCGGCGGCGGGTCTACGACGTCCGCGCCGTCATCGAGACCCTGGCCGACACCGACTCGGTGCTCGAGCTGCGCCCCGGCTTCGGCCTGGGGATGATCACCGTGCTGGCGCGGGTCGAGGGCCGGCCGCTCGGCATCGTTGCCAACAACCCCGCCCACCAGGCCGGGGCCATCGACGCCGACGGTGCCGACAAGGCCGCCCGGTTCATGCAGGTGTGCGACGCGTTCGACTTGCCCCTGCTGTTCCTGTGCGACACGCCCGGGATCATGGTCGGCCCCGACGCCGAGACCACCGCGCTGGTGCGCCACGCCTGCCGCCTGTTCGTCACCGGCGCCAACCTCACCGTGCCCACGGGCACGATCGTCCTCCGCAAGGGCTACGGGCTGGGCGCCCAGGCCATGGCCGCCGGCAGCTTCAAGGCGCCGCTGTTCTGCGTCGCCTGGCCCACCGGCGAGTTCGGCGGAATGGGGCTGGAGGGCGCCGTGCGCCTCGGCTACCGCGCCGAGCTCGAGGCCATAGACGATCCGGCCGAGCGCGACCGGTCCTTCGAGCGGATGGTCGCCCAGGCCTACGAGCACGGCAAGGCCCTGAACGCGGCCACTCACTTCGAGATCGACGACGTGATCGACCCCGCCGACAGCCGCCGCTGGATCGCGACCACGTTCGGCGCGTCGGCGCCGGCGCCGGGTCCCCGGGCCACCAAGAAGCGGCCGTACATCGACACGTGGTGAGATTCCCCGGATGAACGACCTCTTCTCCATCGCCGGCAAGACCGCCCTCGTGACCGGCGGATCACGCGGCATCGGGCTGATGATCGCCCGGGGCTACGTGGAGGCCGGCGCCAGGGTGTACATCTCGTCACGGAAGGCCGACGTGCTTGACGAGGTGGCGGCCGAGCTGTCGAAGGTGGGGGAGTGCCACGCCATCGCTGCGGACCTCTCCTCCGAGGCCGAGTGCCGGAGGCTGGCCGAGGCCATCGCCGCCCGGGAGTCGACCCTGCACATCCTCGTCAACAACGCGGGCGCCACGTGGGGTGCCCCGCTCGACCAGTTCGACGAGGCTGCGTGGGAGCGGGCGCTCGCCCTCAACGTCAAGGGCGTGTTCCACCTGACCAAGTTCCTCCTGGCGCTGCTCGAGGAGGCGGGAACGGCCGACGACCCGGCCCGGGTGATCAACATCGGCTCGATCGACGGCATCAGGGTGCCGCTGATGGAGAACTACTCGTACTCGGCGTCGAAGGCAGCGGTGCACATGCTCACGCGCCACCTCGCGAAGCGGCTGGCGCCCGAGATCACCGTCAACGCCATCGCCCCGGGACCGTTCGAGTCGAAGATGATGGCCGCCACGCTCGAGGCGTTCGGGGAGCAGATCGCGGCCGGCGCGCCGCTCAAGCGCATCGGCCGCCCCGACGACATGGCGGGGGCGGCGATCTATCTCGCATCCCGGGCCGGTGCCTACCTCACCGGTGCCGTCATCCCGGTCGACGGCGGCATCGCCAGCCTCGCCTGACGGTCAGGGTTCGCGGAGGTCGGCCAGCCGCACGGCACCCATCGTCGACGGGCCGCGGCCCGGAACGATCCGGGGGGCAGCGGCCGCAAGCACCAGCGCCACGAGGGCGACCAGCCCGAACGCCCAGCGCAGGCTCAGGAGCTCGGCGACCGCGCCGATGATGACGGGTTCGATCATGAACCCCAGCCGGGCGGCGAGCGACACCGCGGCCGCACCGGACCCCGGGGAGACGCCGGGGGTCCGGGCCGCGGCCGAGAAGGCCAGGGGGAAGAAGCCGGCGGCGCCTAAGCCGGCAAGGGCCAGCCCGACCGCGAACGCCGCGGGATGATTCACGGCGACGCCGATCAGCAGGCCGGCCGCCACCAGCGCGGTGCCGCCCCGGAGCACGACGGCGCCGCCGAACCGGTCGGTGAGCCGGTCGCCGGCGAAGCGGCCGCCAACCATGCCCGCCATGAAGGCCGCGTAGCCCAGCGCGGACACGCCGGCCGCCACGCCCAGGCGCTCCAGCTGGATGGCGGACCAGTCGGACGGCGCACCCTCGATGATGGCGCCGCCGACGGTGGCGGCGGCGAGGACCACGATGGGCCTGATGGGCGGGATCGGCCGGGGCGCGGCGGCGCGTCCGGGCGCGGGTTCCGGGTCGCCCGGGCCGGCGGCCACCCGGGCGTCGTCGCCGACCAGTCCCCGGCGGGTCGCGAGCACGCTGCCGGCGATCACGGCTCCCACCAGCGCCAGGTGCAGCGTGAGGGGGACGCCGGTGGCCGCGCCGATGGCGGCGATGCCGGCGGCGGCCAACGCCCCCAGGCTCCAGGTGCCGTGGAGCCCGTGCATCACCGACCGGCCCGACCGGGTCTCGAAGGCGGCGCCGTTGGCGTTCATCGAGATGTCCATGGCCGCGTCCGTGGCACCGACCACCGTCAGGGCGGCGAACAGGGTCGGGGCGTTGGGCGCGGCCCCGACCGTCCACAGGCTGGCGCCGAGGCCGCCGGCGGCGACCAGCAGCACCGGGCGGCTACCCACCCGGCTCACCAGCCCGCCGGCCACTGGGCTCGCGGCCATGGCCCCCAGGGCCATGCCGACGAGCGTCAGCCCCAGCGTGGCGTCGGATAGGCCGAGGTCGGACTGGCGCTCGGGCAGCCGGGCCAGGAAGCTCGGCCCGCCGAGCCCGTTGGCGACGAACGCGACCGCGACTGCGCCGATCCAGGGTGCCCGACGCGCCCGCAGCCGAAGGGGCACTCAGGTAATGACCGCCAATGCCCGCACCGGGAACGTGCCCATCCCGCGTATCGCCGGCGGCACGGCCACCAGCGTGAACGGCCGCCCGCCGATCTGTCCCAGGCCGGTGAGGTGCTCGATGATCGGCACCCCGGCTGCCAGCAGCACCGAATGGATCGGGCGCTCGCCGGTGCGGGTGCCGTCGATGTTGACCGAGTCGATCCCCACCACGGTGGCGCCGCCCTCGGCCAGGCGCTCCGCTGCGGCCACGCTGAGGTACGGATGGTCGGGCTCGCCGTAGCGATCAGTGCCCCAGTGGCGGTCCCAGCCGGTGCCGAACAGCACCGCGTGCCCCGCCAGGTCGAGCCCGTCCAGCAGCGCGGCGGGGATCTCCTGCTCCCCACCGGCGTCGACCACGAGCCCCGGCACCCCCACCACCCGGGCGGGGTCGAGCCCGGCGAGGTCGTACCCGTCGGGGTAGCGATGAAACGGCGTGTCGAGGTAGGTCCCGGTGTTGGCGACCATGTCGATGCGCCCGATCTGGAACTCGTAGCCGGGCGCGTAGCGCTGGCGCGACGCCTCGCGGCTGAGATGGTCGGAGATCACGGGCGCCGGGAGGCCGGGATAGGTGATGGTCCCGTCCTCGAGTACGTGGCTGAGGTCGACGATCGTGGCCATGCCGGCCGGTCTACCGCGTCCCGTTCGGACTCACCCGCGCATTTGGCACGCGGGGGCTGGCGGACGCCTCAGTTCCTCGGCACCTGTGACCAGGGCATCTCCTTGTCGACGCGCGGCTCGCCCGGCAGCCCCAGCACGCGCTCGCCGAGGATGTTGCGCTGGATCTCCGACGTGCCGCCCTCGATCGAGTTGGCCCGCGACCGCAGGAACATCTTGCGCGCCTCGCCCGGCGGGCCCACGAGGCCGAGGCTCTCGGACCGCCGCATGGTGTAGTCGTAGCCGTCCAGGGCGGCCGGGCCCAGCAGGTCGACGCACAGCTCGTAGACGTCCTTGTTGAGCTCGGCGAAGCCCAGCTTGGCGATCGATCCCTCGGGCCCCGGGTTGCCGGCCTTGCGGTTCTGCGAGGCGCGGATGTTGGTGAGCCGGAGGACTTCGGTCTCGATCCACAGCCGCGTGAGCCGATCCCGCATCGCGGGACGATGGTCGGTGACCTCGTCGCGCCAGATGCGCATCGCCTCGGCGATGGCGCCGGAGCCACGGCGGGGTAGGCCGCCCCCGCCGCCGATGACGCTGCGCTCGTTCATGAGCGTGGTCATGGCCACCCGCCAGCCGTCACCGACGTCGCCGATGCGGTCGGCGTCGGGCACCCGGACCTCGGACATGTAGACCTCGTTGAACTCGGCCTCGCCCGTCAGCTGCCGCAGCGGCCGGACCTCGACGCCGGGCGCGTGCATGTCGAGGGCGAAGTAGGTGAGGCCCTTGTGCTTGGGCACATCCGGGTCGGTCCGGGCCACGAGCATGCCCCGGTCCGCGATGTGCGCCAGGGTGTTCCAGACCTTCTGGCCGCTGATCACCCACTCGTCGCCGTCGCGCACCGCCCGGGTGGCGAGCCCGGCCAGGTCGGACCCGGCGCCGGGCTCGCTGAAGAGCTGGCACCAGGCGTCCTCCCCGGTGAACATGCGCTGCAGCAGCCGCTCCCGCAACGCCTCGTCGCCGTTGGTGACCACGGTCGGCGCCGCCAGCGTCCACCCGAAGAACTCGCGGCTGGCAGGAGGTGCAGCGCCGGCGGCGAACACCCGCTCGTCGACCCGTCGCTGCAGGGCGGGTGGCACGCCCAATCCGCCCGACCCCTCGGGGAAGTGCACCCAGGCGAGCCCCAGGTCGTACTGGCGCCCGCGGAACTCGACGGGATCGGTCGACGCCGGGTCGAGCTCGGCCAACAGCTTGTCGATCCGTTCCTCCACGAGGGCGCTGGCATCACTCATGGACACGAGAGTAGGGCGGGTCCGTGCTGGGACGCAGGCCCACGTCCGACGCACAACGGCACCTCACGCGGTCAGCGCGCCGGATCGAGCAGTCCCCAGCGGCGGCGGATGGCCCGGTCGAGCGTCCCGAAGAGCAGCGAGTCGACCGCGATGCCGATCATCAGGATCACGAGCATGGTGGCCAGCAGGCCCGACGAGTTGTTGACGGCGCGGTTCTGGGTCAGCAGGAACCCGATCGACTCCTTGCCGCGGATCACCACCAGCAGCTCACCTGCCATCAGGCTTCGCCACGCGAACGCCCAGCCTTGCTTCAGGCCGCCGACGAACGAGGGCAGCGACGCCGGCAGGACGACGTACCGGTAGGCGGCAAAGCCCCGGGCCCCGAGGACGCGGCCGGCGCGCAGCAGTATCGGGGGAATGTTGTCCGCCCCGGTGATCAGGCCGTTGGCGATCGACGGCGCCGCCCCCAGGATCACGACGAACAGGATCGCCCGCTCCGAGAGCTGGAAGATCAGAATCGCGAGCGGGAACCAGGCGATCGACGGCATCGTCTGGAGGCCGGTGATGAGCGACCCGAACGCAGCCCGCAGGGTCGGGATGCGCGCCACCAGGCTGCCGACGATCGTGCCGATGACGATGGCCAGTGCGAAGCCCGTGAGCGCCCGTCGCATCGTGATGCCGAGGGCGGTGGTCAGGGTGCCGTCGGCCGCGTAGCCCCAGAGGTCGTCCCATGCCTGGCGCGGCGGGGCCAGCGCGAACTCCGGCTTCCAGCCAGACCACACCACCAGCTGCCAGATCCCGATGCCGAGGACCGCGGCAGCGACCTTCGGCCACGTGGCCTTCCAGATCCGCCGGCCCCTCGACTCGCCCGTGTCGCCGGCTAGTTCGAGGAGGTCGAGCCCGGCGAGCTCCTGGTCGTGGTCGAGCGCGTGGGTCTCATTGACGGGCATGACGGCGCACCTCCTCGCGCAGGCGTCCGGTGATGCGCGCCGCGACCTCGCTGACCTCGGGCGACTCGATGCGACGGGGGCGCTCGACGTCGACGTCGAACGTGGCCGCGACGCGACCGGGCCGGCTCGTCAGCACCACGATGCGATCGGCCAGGCGGGCGGCCTCGCGCACGTTGTGGGTCACAAAGACGATGGTGAGGCTCCGATCGCGCCACAGGCTCTCGAGCTCGTCGTGGAGCACGTCGCGCGTCATGGCATCCAGGGCTCCGAACGGCTCGTCCATCAACAGCACGTCGGCGTCCTGTGCGAACGCGCGGGCGAGGGCGACGCGTTGGCGCATGCCTCCCGACAGCTCATGCGGTCGCTTGTCGGTGAACGCCTCCAGGTGGACGGTGCGCAGCAACGCCTCGACGCGGGGTCGACGCTCGGACTTGGGCACCTTTCGGAGCTTTAGCGCCAGGTCGACGTTCGACGCGACGGTCAGCCACGGGAAGAGGGCCGCGTCCTGGAACATCAGCGCCGTTCGGCCCTCGACGTCGACGCGGCCCGTGGTCGGTCGGTCGAGTCCGGCGATGAGGTTCAAGAGCGTGCTCTTGCCACAGCCGGACACGCCGACGAGGCACACGAGCTCGCCCGGGGCCACGTCGAGGTCGATGTGGTCGACAGCCGCGACCGCAGCCTGGCCGCCGCCATAGACCTTGCTCACACCCCGCAACGCCACCGCCGGAAGGGGTCCCGGTGGGATGCTCGGCACCTGCGCGGCCGGGGCGTCACCCACCCCCCTGCCGACGGTGGCGTGGTCGCTCACAGGCCGGCGACCTCCTGCTCACCGCGCTCCTGGAGCAGCGCGTTCAAGATGGTCAGGTCGTAGATGCCGTCGAGGTCGACATCGTCGAGGAGGCCGGCCTCCACCGCGTCGTCCTTGGACTCCTCGAGCGACGAGGCGATCGGGTCCGGCGTGAACGTGAGGTTCTCCCACGCGGTGGTGATGGTCTCGTCGGGCAAGCGGTTGGTGGTGTCGGCCTCGATGCCGTCGTTGGTGACCGCCTGTGCCTCGGCCGCGTCGCTGTTGGCGGCGTCGATGGCGTCCAGCAGGCCGCTGATGAGCGCCCGGACGTTCTCGGGATGGTCGTCCAGGTAGCCCTTCGCCACGATCAGCTGGGTGGTGACGAACTGCCCCTCCGGCCAGAGGTCGGCCTCGTCGACGAGCACGTGGCCGCCGCCCTCCTGCACCAGCCGGGTGGCCCAGGGTTCGGGCAGCCAGGCTCCGTCGATGGACCCGTCCTGGAAGGCGGTCAGCGTGTCGGGGTTCTCCTGCGGGGTGACCGAGACATCGCCCCCACCGGTCTGGTCCGTCTCGTAGCCCTCGTCCGACAACCAGGACCGCAGGGCCACGTCCTGGGTGTTGCCGAGCGCGGGTGTCGCCAGCGTGGTCCCCTCCAGGTCCTCGGGCGAGTCGATGCCGTCGCGGACCACCAGTGACGCCCCGCCCGACGTCGTGCCGGCGACGATCCGCAAGAGCTCGTCCGACTGGCTGTAACCGTTGATGGCCGGGTTGGGGCCGATGAAGGTGGCGTCGATGGAGCCGCCGATCAGCGCCTCGATCGCCTCGCCGCCGGCGTTGAACGTCTGGAGCTGGAGGTCCACGCCACCACCCAGCGCGTCCTCGAAGATGCCCTCCTGCACGCCGATGATCGCCGGGGCGTGGGTGACGTTGGGGAAGTAGCCGAGCCGCAGGGTCCCGCTGGGTTCGGCATCGGCGCCGCTCGCCTGCTCGGAGCCGTTGCCGGAACTGGCAGCGTCATCGTCGTCGCCACAGGCGGCGCCCAGCAGGCCGAGGGCCACGAACACGGAGAGCCAACGCGACCAGCCTCGCCGGTGCGGTTTCACGGTAAATCCGATGGACATAATTAGGTTTTCTACATGTCGGGATCTTGTCCCGCAAGATCGAGGTGTCGCAACCGCGCCGACGACGGCCCCCGGGGCGTTTGCGTGGGATCATGCGGCGATGGCACCACGCGGCAATGGGCGTGCCGACGTCAGGTCGGGCGCGCAGTCGGTGGAACGTGCGCTCGCGGTGCTGCGCTGCTTCGAGCACGCCGACCGCCACCTGGGCGTGAGCGAGATCGCCACCGCGACCGGCCTGACCGTCAGCACCGCCCATCGCCTGACCCGTGCGCTGTGCGCCGGCGGCCTCCTGATGCAGGATCCCCGCAGCGAGCGCTACCAACTCGGTCCCCTGGCTGTCGTGCTGGGCAGGCGAGCCGAAGAACAACTGGGTTATGCCCGGGCGCTGCCGGCGTTGGAGTCGCTGTCCGAGGTCACGGGCGAGTCGGTGAACCTCGGGATCCGCTCGGGAGCCGAGGTCCTCGTGGTGCTCGCGGTGCCGTCGCCGCAACCGCTCCGCTTCGACCAGCTGGCGGGAAGCCGGGTCGCGATCCACACGTCCGCGATGGGCAAATGCCTGCTGGCTTTCGCCCCACCTGCGCCTGGTGGCGAGGTAGATGACGTGAGTGGGCTGCCGCGCCTCACACGGTTCACGGATCGCACGATCACCCGCCGTGACCGGCTCGCCGACGAGCTCCAACGCGCCCGCAAGCGGGGCTGGGCGCTGAACGACGAGGAGCGCAACGCCGGCGTCCGGGCCGTCGCCGCGCCGGTGCTGGACGCCGCCGGGTCGGCCGTTGCCGCGGTGGCGGTGCAGGCGCCGGCGATGCGCCTGCCCGACGATCTCCTGGCCTCGGTCGCCGATGCGACCATGGCGACGAGCCGGACGGTCGGGCCCTTGCTCGCTCGCTAGAGGCCGAGCGGAAAGGCCCGCACGTGGGCACCGAACCGTACGGGCTTTGCAGCGTGAGCCCATGCCTCACAGCTCGGCCTCCAGGCAACGCTGACAACGGTGCGCCGAGACGACGTACCTATCCGCGCATGTTGCGAGCGCGTCAAGGCCGCGACAATCCGCCAACCGGGGGGTAGAAGGGCCCGCCACCGGGTACTGCCTAGGCACCGGAGGAGGCGCGGCGGCGGAGACAGCCAACGCTGACCGGGGGAACGCCGCCGCCTCCTCCAAATCGCAGTTCCGGGGTCGCCCTGGACACCGACACCGCTGCGGTCCTGCCTATCGTGTCGCGCCGATGAGGCGCAGTGGGTCCGGGATCGTCGTGGGGACCGCGCTGTTCGCGGCACTCGCCGTCGCGGCGTGCAGTTCCGGCAGCGGGGCCGGCGCCGGGAATGCCGACCGACCCGATGGCGCCACCGACGCGAGCGCGACCGCCGACTGCGATCCGCCGCGTCCGGCAGTGGCGACGGCGGCACCACAGACCTTCAGGTTCGGCGACGAGGAGCGTGCCTACCTCCTGGCGCTGCCTGACGACTACGACGGCACGACCGCGCATCCGCTCGTGTTCAACTTCCACGGCTTCGCGGGCAGCAAGGAAGGCCACGACGCCAACACTGCGATGGCCGAGAAGGGCACGGCCCGCGGCTACGTCGTGGTCACGCCGGATGCGCTGGGCGAGCCCCGTGACTGGAACTACTTCGGTAACCCCGCCCGGGCCGACGATTTCGGGTTCGTCAACGCCCTCGTTGCCGACCTGAGCGAGCGGTTGTGCATCGACGCCGATCGCATCTACGCGGCGGGTCATTCGGCCGGCTCGGCCTTCACGGGCTTCCTCCAATGTCGTGCGCCGTATCGCTTCGCAGCCGCGGCGATGGTGGCCGCGTTCATCCCCACGACGTGTCCGGCGGACCGCGCGAGCCCGTCGGTGATCGCGTTCCACGGTACGGCCGATCCGCTGGTGCCCTACGACGGGGGCTCGGTCGGCGGGGGCGCGACCGGCATTCCTCCGGTGCTCCAGACGCTGCAGCAGTACGCCGACGCCTACGGCTGCGACCGCCCGGCGACCGAGGACGAGCCGGCCGCAGGCGTCGAGACGGACACTTTCGGGGGCTGTGCGGGCGGCAGCGAGGTCGTGCTGTACACGATCGTCGGCGGCGGCCACGACTGGCCCGGCAACCCCGTGCGGCCCGCAACGGGCGGGGGCCAGGCGTATCCCGCCACCGACGCGATCCTCGACTTCTTCGACGCCCATCACCGAACCGCCGACAGCGGCGGTGACGGCACGTGACACGTTGATGACACGTGTTGCACAGGTCGTGAAATAACCCCTACCGTCCGGCCGATGGCTGAGACGACGGTCACATCGACCGAGTCGGCGGGTGGCGACGGTCGAGCCAGCCGGGCCGCCCGTACCCGCATCGCCGTCGTAGACGCCCTGCTGGCGCTCAATGAGAAGGGGAACTTGCGGCCCACCGCCCGCGAGATCGCCGCCGAGGCCGGGGTG
>Ga0081455_10003665_pt1 | contig 17584 bp, 16 predicted proteins | sample TabmetS3T2R1_FD_70207 | JGI IMG/M metagenome (GOLD analysis project Ga0081455, IMG submission 70207) | Tabebuia heterophylla rhizosphere microbial communities from the University of Puerto Rico - S3T2R1 | ecosystem: Host-associated > Plants > Roots > Rhizosphere ...
AGGTCAACTTCCTCTCCGCCTTCCTGCTGACCATGGGCCTCCAGGACGCGCTGGCGGCCGGGCGCGACGGCTCGGCCGATGGAGATCGCGGCGATGCGGCGGCGGGCGCAACGGCCGACACGCGCTGTGGTCGCACGCGCGGCGCATCGGCCGGGACCGGCTCTCTGCGCACCGGCTCACGCGGCTCGCCGATCATCTCGCGTGCAAGCACGTAAGCAAGCGCGAGCAGCACGGTGGCAAGAGTGACAAGCAGCGTGATCGGTCCCCGCTTGGGGAAGGACGGCAGCACCGAAGCATGCGCCCGGCTGACGATCGTGGCTTGCGCCGGGACGGCACCCATGTCGTGGCGCGCGCTCGCGTCACGATAGCGCGCAAGATAGGATTCGAGCAGGTCGCGCTGGGCCTTGGCCTCGCGCTCGAGCGCTCTGAGCTTGATCTCCGCCTCGCTCTGCCCAGAGGCCTGGGTCTTCACCTCGTTGAGGCTGCCGCGGAGCGAGGTCTCGCGCGCGCTCGCAACCTCGGCCTCGTTCTCCAGGCTTTTGACGATCTTGGTCGCCTCGTCGCGGATCTGCGTGCGCACGTCGGCGAGCTCGGAGGTGAGCTGCTTGATGCGCGGATGCGACGGCAGAAGCGTCGCCGACAGCTCGGCGAGTTGACGCTGCACCTGCACCCGCTGATCGATGAGCCGCGCGATCAGCTCCGATTTCAGCACCTCCGGCGTGGCGTCGATGTCGCCATTATCCGCGAGCATCTTCTTGATCAGCCGCGCGCGCGCCTCGGCCTCGGACTTCTGCGCCTTGGCCAGAATCACCTGGGTGTTGAGCTCGGAGAGCTGCTGGGCGTTAAGGGTGACGTTGTTGGAGCCTTCGAACAGGCCTTGGCTCGCGCGGAACTGCTCGGCGGCGGCTTCCGACTCGGCGACCTTCTTGCGCAGCACCTCGATCTGGGCGCTGAGCCAGGCGGTCGCGTCCTTGGTCTGCTCGAGCTTCGCCTTGCGCTGCCATTCGATATAGGCGTCGGCGAGCTGGTTGGCGATCTTGGCGGCGAGCGATGAGTCGCCGGAGGTGTAGTCGACCCCGATCACGCTCGACTTGGCGAGCTGGAACACCTGGAGGTGCTCGGCAAAGGCGTTCGCCGCCTTCTCCTCCTCCGACCGCGGCGATCCGAGCCCAAGCCCGATCCGATTCAAGAATCGCTTGATCGGCCCTATGCCGGCGTCCTTGGCGAAGTCCGCGTTGTTGGTCAGGTCGAGCGCCTTGACCACCTCGACGGCGAGATCGCGCGAGGTCAGCACCTGGACCTGGCTCTGCACCGCCTGCTCGTCGAGCGCGGCGCGTTGCGGATCGCGGCCCTGATCGGAAGCCGGGCGCGTGAAAGCCGATTCGTCGTTCTGGATGAGGATGCGCGCCTCGGACGTATAGAGCGGCCGCATCATCGACAGGACAATGAAGGTCGTGGCCCCCACCGCGAGCGCGAGCCCGGCGATCCAGCCCTTGGCGCGCCACAGCGCGCGGCCAAGCGCGGCCACGTCGATATCCTCGGTAACCGGGCGATGCTTGGGCGACTTCGTCAACCGGCTGCCTCCTACGCCTTCATTTCATTAGACCGCCAGCTCGTAACCAAATGCTTAAGGCGCGGTCCCTTTCGAAACGGATGCTCAGCATTCGTTAACCACAGGCGGCCTAAATCTGGACTCATGCTGAGTGAGCGAAGAGTTCGGGCCGCGCGATTTGCGCTTCTCGCCCTTGCCGTTGTTGCCGCCGGGTTAAGCGGGTGCAACAAGCGGGCCATACCTGGGTTAACGACGCCAGACTTCGCGCTGTCCACTCCGGCGCCCCTGCCCCCGCCCGCGCCGCTCGCGTTGATGCCGCCAGGCGCGCCTGGCGCTCCCGCCAACCCCTACCCCACCTACCGGCTGGACAGCGGCGATCGCGTGCGCATCACGGTGTTCGGCCAGGACAATCTCTCGCGCCTCTACAATGTCGACACCAGCGGGCGCATCGCGCTTCCGCTGATCGGCCAGGTCGAGGCGCGCGGTCTCACCACTCCGCAGGTCGCCAATGAGATCGCCGACAAGCTCAGACGCAACTACGTCAAGGATCCGAAGGTCACCGTCGAGGTCGATACCTACCGACCTTTCTTCATCCTCGGAGAGGTCAACAAGCCCGGCCAATACCCTTACGTCAACGCCATGACGGTCGAGTCCGCCGTTGCCATCGCCGAGGGCTATACCGCGCGGGCCAAGCAGCGCATGGTGCGCCTCACGCGCCGGTTCGGCGGGGTGATGAGCACGGTGATGGTGCCCACCGACTATCCCGTGCAGCCCGGCGACACTATTTACGTTCTCGAACGGTTCTTCTAAAGCTCACCAGAGCCGGTTCTTTTCCTTAACGCGGGTCCCGTGAGCTCCACGCTACGCATCCTGCATTGCTTGCGCGCACCCGTCGGCGGCCTGTTCCGCCACGTCCACGATCTCGCGCTTGGCCAGGCTCAGCTTGGGGCCGAGGTCGGCGTGATCTGCGATTCCCGCACCCCAGGGGATGCCGTGGCGCTAAGCCGATTGGCCGACAACTGCGCGCTCGGCCTCATCCGCATCCCCATGAGCCGCCGGATCGGTTTCGGCGATTGGCGCACCGCATCCAAGGTCAGGCAGCTTGCGGCGAAACTTCAAGCCGACGTGCTGCATGGTCACGGGGCCAAAGGGGGCGCTTATGCGAGGCTCGCCGCGCGCAAGCTGAAGCGCAAGGGAAGCAAGGTGAAGGCGATCTACACTCCGCACGGCGGAAGCCTCCACTACTCTCCGTCAAGCCCCATGGGGCGGCTCTACTTCATGGCCGAGCGCATGCTCATGCCCGCGACCGACGGGCTTCTGTTCGAGAGCGCGTTCGCGGCCAATCGTTATGTCGAGTTCGTCGGCAGACCGAATTGTCCCGGGCGCATCGTGCCGAACGGCCTTCACCGCCACGAATTCTACGAGCCGATGCTGTCGGACGACGCGGTCGACTTCGTGTTCGTCGGCGAACTGCGGCAGCTCAAAGGAGTCGATGTCCTGCTGGAAGCCCTCGCTGCGTCCCAGGCCGTCTTTCCCGGCCGCGCGCTGATCGTCGGCAGCGGACCGGACGAGGGAAGCTTCAAGCGGCTCGCCCGCAAGCTCGGACTCAACTCGCGCGTCACGTTCGCCGGCGTGTTGCCTGCGCGCACGGCCTTTTGCCGCGCGCGCTGCGTCGTGGTGCCGTCGCGGGCCGAGTCCTTCCCCTATATCGTGCTCGAAGCCGCCGCCGCGCAGATGCCGTTGATTGCAACGAATGTCGGGGGCATCCCGGAGATTGTCGCCGGCACCGACATGCCGCTCATCGCCCCGGGAGACGTGGGCGCGCTGGCCACCCAGTTGCGGACCTTCCTGGCAACCCCAAAGCCCTTCCTCGCGCGGGCCGCCATGCTGCAGCAGATCGTGGCGGAGCGCTTTACCGTGGATAACATGACGCACGAGGTCATCGACTTCTACATCTCGGAGGTCGGCGCCGGCGTCAGCTAGACCCGGCGCGCTTGTTCAGGCAACGCCGCCTTAACCATAGGCGGAGGGCGCGCTTCCGCGGCCGCCCCGCTTCACGCATCCAAAAGTCTCGCTGTGCCATAACGACCCCTGGGCGGCCAGCCGATTTCCCCACGGTTTGGCACGCAACCTGCTTCCAGGGGCGCGCGGGCTGGACGGCAGGATAAGAGGTTAAAGGATGAGTGAAGCCAAAGTCGTGCCCGCGCGAGAAGCGGTTTTTCCATATCGCCAGCGCGGGCGCGCCAAGCGGGACTCTAGCTTTCCCGAGCGGCGCCGTGCGCCGCGCCCGCGGCTCGCGGAAATCAGACGCGGCGCCAACCTTAATCTTCTGCCGCCGACTGTCGTCTCGGGCGCCCTGCGCATGGTCGAGTTCCTCATCGTCGCGGCGCTCGGCTTCGTCATCTACCTCGCCTATGTCGAACGCGAGGGCATGCACATGCACCTCGTGTATCTCGGCGCCGTGCTGAGCGCGGCGACGGCGAGCACGGTGATGTTTCAGATCTTCGATCTTTACCGCGTGCCGGCCTTCAGTACCTTCGTCAGGAGCTTCACGCGGCTGGCCTTCGCCTGGACCCTGGTCGTGGCCGGCATGATGTCGTTCGCCTTCTTCGTCAAGGTCGGCGCCGACTTCTCGCGGGTGTGGATCGCCGCCTGGTACTTCTCGGTGCTGTCGGCGCTGTTCAGCGAACGCCTCGCCGTGTCGCTGCTCGCGAAACGCTGGGCCAGGGAGGGCCGGCTCAACCGCCGCGCCGTGATCGTCGGCGGCGGACACGAGGCCGAGGAGCTGATCAAGGCGCTCGAAGCCTCGCACGACACCGATATTCGCATCGTCGGCATTTTCGACGACCGCGGCAACGACCGCGTTTCACCAATCGTCGCCGGCTATCCGAAGCTCGGCAATATCGACGAGCTCGTCGAGTTCGGGAGGACCTCGCGGCTTGACCTGCTCATCGTCTCGCTTCCCGTCACCGCCGAGAAGCGCCTGCTTCAGCTGTTGAAGAAGCTATGGGTGCTGCCCGTCGACATCCGACTCTCCGCGCACAACAACAAGCTCAGATTCAGGCCGCGCACCTATTCCTATATCGGCAACGTGCCGTTCATCGACATCACCGACAAGCCTATCGCCGATTGGGAGCATGTGCGGAAATGGCTGTTTGACAAGATCGCCGCCTCTGTCGCACTGATCCTGCTCGCGCCGCTGATGGCGGCGATCGCCCTTCTCATCAAGCTCGATTCCAAAGGTCCGGTGCTGTTCAAACAGAGGCGCCAGGGTTTCAACAACGAGCTGATCGAGGTCTACAAATTCCGGTCCATGTATGCCGATCGGACCGACCTCGAGGCGAGCAAGCTCGTCACCAAGGACGATCCGCGCGTCACCCGCGTCGGGCGTTTCCTGCGCAAGACGAGTCTCGACGAGCTGCCGCAGTTCTTCAATGTGGTGAAGGGCGACCTTTCGCTGGTCGGTCCGCGCCCGCATGCGCTCAAGGCCAAGGCGGAGGACAAGCTCTATTACAACGTGGTCGACGGTTATTTCGCCCGCCACCGCGTGAAGCCCGGCGTCACGGGCTGGGCCCAGATCTCGGGCTGGCGCGGCGAGACCGACACCGAGGAGAAGATTCAACGGCGCGTCGAGCACGACCTCTACTACATCGAGAATTGGTCGGTGATGTTCGATCTCTACATCTGTTTGTTGACGCCGTTCGCGCTGCTCAAGGGCGAAAACGCCTATTAGAGGAAGAGTAAGAGGCGGCGATGTTGGCGTATGGTGCCGCTGCCGGGACGGTCGAAGCGAGGGCGCCGCGCGAAATCAGCGTGGGGGTGAAGCGGCTCGCGCTCTTCTATGTCTGGGTCACTGTCGCCTCGAGCGCCATCGTGTTCTCGGAGCCAGCGCCTTACGACCTCTTGATGGTCGGCGCGGGTCTGATGTTGCCGGTGGTGGGCCTCGTGACCTTCAGCCGAGGGCTTGCCCTTTATCTCTTGCTGTGGGCCGCGATCATCGCCGGCGGCTTCATCTCCGTGAGTCAGGCGGCTATTCTCGACGTGCCGACCACGCATATGAGCATCACGCTCTATCTCGCGCTCACCTCGCTGGTGATGGCCGGCTTCGTCGCCAACCGCCCGGCCGAGAACGTCAGGCTGATCATGTCGGGCTACATGGTGGCGGCGCTGATCGCCGCGGTCACGGCCCTGATCGGCTATTTCAGCCTGGCGCCCGGCGCCTACGACTTGTTCACCGAGTTCGGTAGGGCGCGCGGCACGTTCAAGGACCCGAACGTGCTCGGCGCCTTTCTCGTCCCTGCCCTGCTCTATGCCTTCAACGTGGTGATGACTGGCCGCTTTGCGCGCGCAAGCCTCTGGCTCGCCGCCTTGCCAATCCTCCTGTTCGGATCGGTGCTCGCCTTCTCGCGCGGCGCCTGGATCAATCTCGCTGTGTCGCTGCTCGTCTATGCCTGTTTCACCTTCACCACCGTCGTCACGCACCGGCAGCGGCTCAAGCTGTTCTTCTATGTGCTGATGGCGGCACTGCTCGCCGTGGGCGTCTTTGCCGCGGCGCAGACCATCCCCAAGGTTGCCGTACTCATGGGCCAGCGCGCGACATTGGAGCAGTCCTACGACGTGGGGCGTTTCACCGGCCAAGAACAAGCGGCGGAGCTGATCCTGAGCCACCCGCTCGGCCTCGGGGCGCTTGAGTTCGGGCGCGTCTATCACGGCGAGGACGCGCACGAGGTCTATCTCAGCATGTTCCTCAACGCCGGCTGGGTCGGCGGAACGCTCTATATCGCCGTGGTGCTGCTGACGCTCGGTCTTGGGCTAAGGCAGGTCATACGGGACCGCGGCGGCGACGGCATCAGCGCGGTGCTCACGGCGGCCTTTATCGGCATGGTGCTCGAGGGTGCAGTGATCGATACCGATCACTGGCGGCACTTCTACCTCATCATGGCAATGATCTGGGGGACCGCGCTTGCGTGGCCCTATGCCGGGCGGCGCGCGAGAGGCTGACGAGCTGCTTCGCTCGTCCCCAGGCTGTCGAACACGAAATTCGTGCCGGTCACGAGCCAGGCCTTGAGCAGTTTCTGTCCCGGCCGCTCGATATAGCGCCAGACCACGAAGGCAAGGCAGAGCATCGTCACGACCACGCCCGGGATAAGAATCGTGGCCGGCGCAAGTGCTTCGGCCTCATTGAGCAGGATGAAGCCGATCTGCTGGTGCAGCAAATAGAGCGGATAAGTCAGTCCACCAAGCGCCGCGACAAGGCCGGCCGAGAGCCGGATCCGCTTCGGGACGATGGCGAGTGCCACAATCGCGATACAACCAACACTGAGCACGGCGATCACGGGATCGGAGAAAGCCGTGTGAAAATGGGCGCGACCCCAATCGGCGTTTTGCATCGACTGATCGGCGGACAGCACGGTCGCGGTCGCAAGCAACAACCAGGCGCTCCGGTCCGCGTGACCGAAACGGATCTCGTAGAGGAGAATGCCGGCGATGAAGTAGCCGCTCGAGTTGGTGATCAAGAGCTGACCCATGACCGCCGAGTGAAAGAACATCATGTTCAACAGGGTCAGGATCAGCCAGACCAACACAACCTCGCGGAGCCAGCGAGGAAACAAGCCAGCGGCGATGAACACCGCCATCCAGGCATAGAACACGAGCTCGTAGACGATCGACCAATAGGAGCCGTCCATGAAAGGCTGGCCGACCGCGGGCGACACCATCAGCAAGTTGGCGAGCCACTGCTTCGCAGAAGTGGCGAAGGGCGGCATGCCGAAGAGTAGCGTCGCGGCGAAAGTCAGCGTCATGCACACGATGAAGCCGGGATAGAGCCGCGCGGCCCGGGCGATGGCAAATTCGGTGGTAGTTCTGTCCGCCGCGGAATAGGCGATGACGAAGCCGCTGATGACGAAGAACAGCTGCACGCCGAAATAGCCGTATTTCGTCACGGGGATCAGCGCATCGATATGCGCGTGGGTCAGGCCGTCGCCGGCATAGCCGCGAAACGTGTAGTGATAGGTTACCACCGCGAGCGCGGCGAACAGGCGCAAGAGGTCGAGCGCCTGAACTCTCCCCTGGGGATGAGAGGATGAGGACTTGTCGTGCACGCGCCGCCTCCCGGGGTTCATCCGTCAGGCCAGGCGACGGACTTATGTCGCGGAGGATATGCAGGTTTCGGGCAAGACCCGCCACGGTGCGGTTTCAGTGGTCTTTGGCGCAGTTTTTCCGTCTCGCGGCCGGCGGCTCGGGGCCATGGCGCGTCTAGCGTCCCGAAATGACGCTCCGAGAACGGGCGGCCGTGTATTCAGGGGACAATTCGAAAATCGCCTTGCAACTGCTTGGCTTGGGTTCAGCCTAGGCTTGTTGATAAGCGGTGGATATCGCTCGGACTCACAGGCGGCGGGAGGGTAGATCAATGACCAACACAGAGTTTCGGCCGGCTGAGCCGAACAGCATCTATATCGGGGCTGGCGTGACCATCAAAGGTGCGGTCACGGCGCCGGAGGCTATCGTGGTGGATGGCGGCATTGAGGGCGAGGTCAGGGCCCGCACCATTCGTATCGGTCCTTCCGGCTCGATCAGAGGCCATGTGGTGGCGTCGGAAGCCGAGGTGCACGGTCTCCTCGCCGACAAGGTCGAGATCAAGGATCTGCTGCATGTGCGCTCGGGCGGTCGCATCGAAGGCAATTTGAATTGCGGCGACGTTCAGGTCGATCGCGGCGCGGTCTTGGCCGGCGGCGTGTTCATGGCGCCTGCGGAAAAAGAAGCCGCGAAGCCAGCGGCTCAGGCCCCGCAGCCGGAGATGGCCAGGATCGAGCCAGCTGCCCAGACATCCGAGAAAACAAGGCTGTTCGCGGCGGAATAGACGTCCCGCCCAAAGCCCGCCAAGCGTCGAAGGAAGGAATGGTCGGAGCGGGGAGATTTGAACTCCCGACCCCCGGTCCCCCAGACCGGTGCGCTAACCGAGCTGCGCTACGCTCCGACGGCTCGATTGCCTGAGCAGATTGCATATACACGCTTGGGGCTTCGAGACAAGCGTGGCTGGCGGCGAGCCCTATTCCTTGGCCGCCACCAAAATCCGCCGGCAGCTCTCGAGCTCATCGAGAAGTGCGCCGAGCGCCTTGGCGTCGAGCTTCGGCATCCTTGCCTCCGCCGCCTCGCGCGCAAGGGTAGCAGCGCCGCTCTGGGCGGTTTCCGCCGCGATATCGGGGATCTCATGATGCGACATGGCGTCTTCCCGATCTTCGTCCTCCGCCATTCGCCGATAGTCCATGACGAAGCGCGGTCCGTGCTCCCGCAGGATCTTCTGTACACCGCGAATGGTGTAGCCGTCGTTATAGAGCAGGAAACGAATGCCGCGAAGCAGCGCCACGTCTTCGGGCCGGTAGTAACGCCGGCCCCCACCCCGCTTCATGGGCTTGAGCTGGGCGAATTTGGCCTCCCAGAAGCGCAGTACATGCTTCGGGACTTCAAGCTCGTCAGCAACTTCGCTGATCGTGCGAAACGCTTCGGGCGCCTTGTCCAACGCTCCTCCTCCTCGGCGTCAAACCCCGCCACTCTATTCTGCCGCCTTTCTCCTGGAGAGGGCATCGTTGATGCGCTGCTTCATGATGTTGCTTGCCCGGAACACGAGCACGCGGCGCGGCGTGATCGGAACTTCCTGACCCGTCTTAGGGTTGCGTCCGATCCTTTGACCCTTATCACGAATTCCAAACGAGCCGAACGACGATAGCTTCACGGTGTCGCCGCGCTCGAGGCTCGCCACGATCTCGCGGAGCACGAGCTCGACGATCTCGGCGGATTCGTTCCGCGGCAGACCAACCTTCTGAAACACCGCCTCCGCTAGATCGGCGCGCGTCAGTGTCTTCCCGCTCATTGCCTACGCTCCCCCAGTCGCGGGACTAATCAAGATGCTAATCGAGCGAATGCGATATGGTCAATCTGTCACTCGATCAAATTCCTGATTTTGCATCATTTTCCATCAAGGTGTGGCTTTAGAGCGGCACTCAGTCGGGAAAATCGGCTACCAGCGGAGCAGGACGGCGCCCCACGTGAATCCGCCGCCCATGGCCTCAAGCAAGACGAGGTCGCCCTTCTTGATCCGGCCGTCGGCACAGCCCGCGTTCAACGCCAAAGGAATCGATGCGGCCGACGTATTGGCATGCTTATCGACTGTAATGATGATACGTTCCGGGTCCAACCCAAGCTTCCGTGCAGCGCCGTCCAAGATGCGCTTGTTGGCTTGATGGGGAACAAACCAGTCGATATCGGAGGCAACATAGCCAGCTTGGGTCAAAGTGGCGTCGATCACCTCGCTGATCTTGGTCACTGCATGGCGAAATACCTCAGGTCCATCCATGCGGACATGGCCAACCGTGCCGGTTGAGGACGGCCCGCCGTCGACATAGAGCTTGTCGCGATAGCGGCCGTCGGACCGGAGGCAGGTGGCGAGGATGCCCCGGTCAGTCAGCGCCCCATTGAGTTTCTGGGCCTCGACAACCACCGCGCCGGCCCCGTCGCCGAACAGAACGCAGGTCGAGCGGTCCTCCCAATCGAGGATGCGGGAGAAGGCCTCGGAGCCGATCACCAGCGCCCGCTTGAACAGGCCGCTTTTCAGGTGGCTGTCGGCCGTGGCTAAGGCGAAGACGAAGCCCGAGCACACGGCCTGCACGTCGAAGGCCGCGCCTTGGGTCATGCCGAGCTCGGCCTGGATGGCGACAGCGGTTGCCGGGAAGGTCTGGTCCGGGGTCGAGGTGGCGAGGATGATGAGGTCGATGTCCTCCGGCGCGATTGCGGCGTCGTCGAGGGCGGCGCGGGCGGCGATAGCCCCCATGGTCGAGGTTAGCTCGCCCTCGGCGGCGATCCGGCGCTCTTTGATGCCGGTCCGCTCCATGATCCAGCGATCCGACGTATCGACCACCCTGGCGAGGTCGTCGTTGGTCACGACCCGCTCTGGCAGGTATCCGCCGACTCCCTTGATGACCGACCGCACAATATCCAACGTGGTTCACTCCCAAGCCTAGGCGGCGCCTTCGAGCTCGAGCTTGGCATGGAAACCCGCAACGTCACTGGCGAGCCGCTTCACCACGCCATTCGAAGCCATGTCGTAGGCAAGATCGATGGCGCTCGCGAAGCCGGTGGCGTCGGTTCCGCCGTGACTTTTGACGACGATGCCGTTCAGCCCAAGAAAGATGCCGCCGTTCAGTTGGCGAGGGTCCAGCTTCTCCTTGAGGGCGCGGAAGGCGCCCTGCGCCAAGACAGCGCCTAGCCGAGCGAGAAGCGACCGCCCCATGGCGGCGCGCAAATATTCGCCGATCTGCTTAGCCGTTCCTTCGGCAGTCTTCAAGGCGATGTTGCCGGTATAGCCTTCGGTGACGACCACATCGACGACACCCTGGCCGACATCGTCCCCTTCGACGAAGCCGTGATAGCGGATGGGCAGCGGCGACTCCTTCAGCACGGCCGCCGCCTCCCTGATCTGATCGAGGCCTTTGATCTCTTCGACGCCGATATTGAGTAGCCCGACCGAAGGCTTCTCGATGCCGAATAAAGCGCGCGCCATGCCGGCTCCCATCAGCGCGAACTCGACGAGCTGGCGGGAATCAGCGCCGACATTGGCGCCGACATCGAGCACGATGCACTCGGCCTCCACCGTCGGCCAGATCGCGGCGATGGCCGGACGGTCCACGCCTTCAATGGTCTTCAGGCAGAACTTGGCCATGACCATGAGCGCGCCGGTATTGCCGGCCGACACCGCCGCATCGGCACGGCCGTCCTTCACCGCCTCGAGCGCGAGCCACATGCTCGACCGCCAGCGGCCTTTGCGCAGCGCCTGGCTCGGTTTCGCGTCCATGGCGACCGCGACATCGGTGTGGATGATGGTCGCCTTCTTGGCGAGGGCTTCATACGAAGCGAGTTCGGGCTCGATGCGCGCGGCGTCGCCGACCAGCAGAAACCGCATGTCGGGATGGCGTATGAGCGCAATGGCGGCGGCCGGAATGACCACGCTTGGCCCGTGGTCCCCGCCCATGGCGTCGAGCGCTATGGTGACTGGAGCACCCATTTCTTATGCCGTTCAGGAAACTATCCATGCGGCTCAAAGGCCGCGGCAACCCCCGGAAATGAAACCCGAATAGACTGAAAAGGGGGCCCGTTGACAACCTGATTTTGCCTGCGGCGCCGTTCCTCAGCGCCGTTTGAGGCCGGCAAGGGCCGCAAACGGCCCGCGGCTGGGCGCACTCCCTTGCTCAGGGGCGGCTTGCGACCAATCGAAGCTCGCCCCTTCCCGTTTCGGATAGGGGTCGAGCGAGGTGGCAAGGGTCTCGTACATCACGGGCCCAAGGTCGATCCTGCCGTCGACGATCGGCTCGGGCCAGTCGAGCTGGCCTGGCCCGCCTGGATCGTCAGCACTCTGCTCAAATTGCTCGATCAGCGATTGCGGCCAGAACTCAGCTTCCACGGGCACGTCGAGAACGGCGTCGACCGGGTCGAGAGAGACGACGCAAGTCTGAGTCACCGAGGCTGTCAGCCTGCCGGTAAGCCGCAGGCGTCCGCCGCCGGCCTCGCTCAAGCGATAGGCGAAGGACAGATTGTTGAGGGCCTTCAGGTCGAGCAGGCGCGCGATGGCCGCCAGTTCCGGCTGCGTTACGTTGATCTCGCCCGTCTCGCCGTCCCGGATCTCATCGACGCGGAGCGGCCGCGAGAGTGGCGGGCGATCAGTATCACGATTCATGCCGGGCCTCTCAACTCTCTCCGGACGGAGCTTCTGGAAATCTCACCTCGCCGGCGTGGAACGCCGACAGCGGCTCCTGCTCCAAGTGCCGCACGATAGTCTTTACATAGTGCGCCAGGCGGCCGCCTGCAGCCTCTCTTGCCGCTCCTTCAAGCGGCAAGGCTTCGTCGATGGCCTTTGCCAGTGCGCTTTCGCCGGCTGCAAGCGCCTCCTCGTAGCTTTGCAACAAGGCCGCACTCGAAGCGGCAAGCCCCCTCACCTTCTTCGGGATGCTGAGATCGCCGACGCCGACCTCTCTGAGCACGGTTTCCATGTCGGCGCTGAGCCGGTCCGCAAGCTCTTGCGCCAAGCCGCGTCCCTCCGCTCCCTCGCCGTTGAGACGGTGCAGGACGGCGAAGAGATTGAGCGAGAGCACGACGAAGCGTCCCTCGAGCGTGTCCGGCACCCCAAAGGCCTGATAGAAAATGGGAAGCCGCGCCTGCGCCACAATCGCGCCATAGAGTTTTCGGGCGTTTGCGTCTTTGCGGCGCCACATAAACAGGGGAGTGAGAGGGTTCAAGGGACGGCCCGTTCGGTCTAGCTTCCCGCCTTGAGCGCGGTCAGCGAGACGACGTAACGCGCGACAAGGCTTCGGGGCTGATCAAGCAACGTTCCGTTCCAGGCTCGCATCGAGGGGACATCCAAATTTGCCTAAGGTCATGCCGGTCTCAGTCCGGGCGACGCTGCCCGCGTTTGTCGCGCTCGCGCTCGGCGCGGCCATGCTTGCGGCGTGCGGCGCGCAGATCGACCGGCACGGGCACGTCTTCATCGACGTCGATCTTCAGCAGATTCAGCCCGGCATGTCCAAGGATCAGGTCGCCAATGTACTGGGCTCGCCCGACACGACGAGCACGATCGGCGGGGACGCCTATTACTACATCTCGACCACGCAAAAGACGGTGGCATTCCTCAAGCCCTACGAGATCGACCGGCAGGTCGTCGCGGTCTATTTCAACAGCGGGCAGACCGTGCAGCAGGTCGCGCATTACGGACTGAAGGACGGCATCGTGGTCAACTACTACAAGGGCGAGACGCCGGCCCGCGGCAAGGACCTCACCCTGCTCGAACAACTGTTCGGCAATCTCTCGAACCGCAAGCTGTTCAAGGACCAGAGACCGGGCGCGGGCGGCGTGCCGGGACCCGGCCTCTGAGCAAGTCTCAATCGCCCTCCTATTGGTGGGCAAGCACGGCGAGCAACAGCAACGCCACAATATTGGTGATCTTGATCATCGGGTTCACGGCAGGCCCGGCGGTGTCCTTGTAGGGATCGCCGACCGTGTCGCCCGTCACCGCCGCCTTGTGCGCGTCCGAGCCTTTGCCGCCATAATGGCCGTCCTCGATATATTTCTTGGCGTTGTCCCAGGCCCCTCCGCCCGCCGTCATCGAGATGGCGACGAACAGGCCGGTGACGATGACGCCGAGCAGCATGGCGCCGAGCGCCGAGAAGGCGGCGCTCTTGCCGGCGATCCAATTGACGACGAAGTAGAAGGCGATAGGCGACAGCACCGGCAGCAATGAGGGGATCAGCATCTCCTTGATCGCCGCGCGGGTGAGCAGATCGACCGCCTTGCCATAGTCGGGCCGGTCGGTACCCTTCATGATGCCAGGCTTCTCTCTGAACTGGCGGCGCACCTCCTCGACGATGGCCGACCCGGCGCGCCCCACCGCGGTCATGGCGATGCCACCGAACAGATAGGGCAAGAGGCCGCCGAGGAAGAGGCCGACCACAACGTAAGGATTGGACAGCGAGAAGGTCGGGTCAACGCCCTGGAAATAGGGGAAGTTGTCGGCGTTAGCCGCAAAATATTTGAGGTCCTCGGTATAAGCGGCGAACAGAACCAGCGCGCCGAGGCCCGCCGAGCCGATGGCATAGCCTTTGGTCACGGCCTTGGTGGTGTTGCCCACCGCGTCGAGCGCGTCGGTGGTCTTGCGGATCTCCTTCGGCAGACCCGCCATCTCGGCGATGCCGCCGGCATTGTCGGTGACCGGACCGAAGGCGTCGAGCGCCACGATCATGCCGGCCAGCGCGAGCATGGTGGTAACGGCGATGGCGATGCCGAACAGGCCGGCGAGACCGTAGGCGATGACGATGCCAGCCATGATCACGAGCGCGGGCAGCGCGGTCGATTCGAGGCTGACGGCAAGGCCTTGGATGACGTTGGTGCCGTGGCCGGTGACCGAGGCCTTGGCGATCGCCTGCACCGGGCGGAAATGCGTGCCGGTGTAGTACTCGGTAATGACCACGATCAACGCAGTGACCACGAGGCCAACCGCGCCGCAGAAGAACAGCGATTTGCCGGTAAAGCTCACCTCGCCCACCTTCATGGCGGTATCCCAGCCGACCAGCCAGGCGGTCAACGGCCACAGCAGGATGAGCGACAGCACGCCGGTCGTGATCACGCCCTTGTAAAGGGCGCCCATGATCGACTGGCTTGGGCCCAGGCGCACGAAAAACGTGCCGATGATCGAGGTGATCACGCAGGTGGCGCCAATGGCGAGCGGATAAAGCATCATCTGCATGACGCGATCCTCGCCGCCGGCGAAATAGATCGAGGCGAGCACCATGGTGGCGACCACGGTCACCACGTAGGTCTCGAACAGGTCGGCCGCCATGCCAGCGCAATCGCCGACATTGTCGCCCACGTTATCGGCAATGGTGGCGGGGTTGCGCGGATCATCCTCGGGGATACCCGCCTCGACCTTGCCCACCAGATCGCCGCCAACGTCGGCGCCCTTGGTGAAGATGCCGCCGCCGAGACGGGCAAAGATGGAGATGAGCGAGGCCCCAAAGCCGAGCGCGACCAGCGCGTCGACCACCTCGCGCGAGGCGGGGCTGAGGCCAAGCCCCTTGGTGAGGATGAGGAAGTAGACCGAGACCCCGAGCAGGGCGAGACCGGCGACGAGCAGCCCGGTGATGGCGCCGGCGCGAAAGGCGAGGCTCAAGCCGTCGGCCAAGCTCTTGGTGGCGGCTTGCGCGGTCCTGAGATTGGCGCGCACCGAGATGTTCATGCCGATATAGCCGGCCGCGCCGGAGAGAAACGCGCCGACCGCGAAGCCGATCGCCTGCGGAACCCCGAGCAGATAGGCGAGCACGAGAAAGATCACCACGCCGACGATCGCGATCGTGGTGTATTGGCGGGCGAGATAGGCTTGCGCCCCCTCCTGAATGGCAGCGGCGATCTCCTGCATGCGCGCCGTGCCGGGATCGGAGGCGAGAACGGCCTTGGTCGTCCACACGCCGTAGGCGATCGAGAGCGTCGCGCAAAGAATAATCAGGTAAAGAACCCAGGTCATAAAGGCTGCCTCGTTCGTTCGGTTGGGATTAAGGGGAATAAGACCGCGAAAGAGGCGACACGAAAGTGCCCGCGGCCAGACTGCCCCCAAAGAGTCGTGGTGCTAAGCCCGGGCGGAAAATGCCAAAGTTGTGGGCAGGACGCAACAGACGCCTCGACCCCGCGACCTGCGACTGAACGCCATCGCAAAAAGCCTAGAAATGGGCGAATCCCTTGCGCTCCAGCCTGACGATCTCGCCGCCGGGCCCGAGCACCCTCGCCTCGCCCGCCGGCCCCTCCAGCCGGCCGATCATCGTCATGGCGACCCCCTTGGCGCGCGCCTCGCTCTCGAAGGAGGAGGCACTCGCCTCAGGCACCGCCGCCACGATCTCGTAATCGTCGCCGCCGGTGATGAGCGCTTCGACAAGAGGAGGTTCCTTCTGAAGGGCCTTGCGCGCGACGGGCGAGAAAGGAACGCGCGCGGCCTCGATCAAGGCTCCGACGTGGGACACGCGGGCGAGCTTCTCGGTGTCGCCGACAAGGCCATCGGATATGTCGATGGCGGCTTGCGCGAAGTTGCGAACGAGGAGCATCAGGTCGTTGCGTGGCTGCGGACGCCGATAGCGGTCAATGACGAACGCCGTCTCTTCCTCAGCGAAGCCCCAGAAGCGCCCAAGCGCAGGTTGCTTCAAGATGCGGAGGCCGAGATAGGCGTCGCCGATTGCGCCGCTCACATAGAGCCGGTCGCCCTGCTTAGCGCCAAGCCTCAGAACGGCGTGGCCATGCGGCACGAGGCCGAGCGCGGTGATGGATACGCTCAGAGGCCCCGGGGTTGCCGACGTGTCACCACCAACCAGAGAGATCCCGGCATGAGTCTGAAGCGCGAGCAGGCCCGACGCAAACGCTTCGAGCCATGAGGCGGACGGCTGCGGCGGCAGAGACAAACACAATAGATAGACGTAGGGCTTTGCCCCTTTGGCGGCGAGGTCGGACAAGTTCACCGCCAAGGCCTTGTGGGCGATGCTCTCGGGCGGATCGTCCTTCAGAAAATGCACGTCCTCGACGATCGTGTCGCAGGTGAGCACAATCTCCTGTCCCTCCGGCGGCCTGAGCACGGCGGCGTCGTCACGGAGCGAAAGCGAAGCCGTGTCGGTGGCAAGCGGGGCAAAATATTTGGCGATGATCTCGAACTCGCCAAGGCGCTCCTCGGGCCCGTTAGCCATCGCTTGTGCGCTCCGCTGCGAACTCGTTGGGGCGCGCCTTGTGGCCGAGGCGGTCGAGGATCCCGTTCACCACCTTGGGCTCGTCCTCCGAGAAGAAAGCATGCGCGATATCGACATATTCAGAGATGGCGACGCGCGCGGGCACATCGCTGCGCTCGAGGATCTCGTAAGCGCCGGCGCGGAGAATGGCGCGCAGGATGGAATCGACGCGCATGAGCCGCCAGCCTTCGGCGAGCTGCTTGTCGATCAGTGGGTCGATCTCGAGCTGCGCGCGTACCACGCCCTCGACGAGGTCGCGGAAGAAATCAGCCTCGGCAGACGCATATTGGCAGCCCTCGATCTCCTTACCCAGGCGATGGGTCTCGAACTCGGCAATCACCTCGTTCAGGTCGATCCCGGTCATATCCATCTGATAAAGCGCCTGGACGGCTGCGAGCCGAGCCGCGCTGCGGGAGGATGCGCGGTCTTGCTTGTGGGTTCGCCCCGCCATGGCTGCTAGCGCCGGCTCGCCGAGGAGAAATGCTGCTCGAGCTGCATCAGGGTGAGGCAGGCTCTCGCCGCGTCGCCGCCCTTGTTGCGCCCATCGACGCTCGCCCGCTCCCAGGCCTGCTCGCGGCTGTCGCAGGTCAAGATGCCGAAGCCGATCGGCACGGCGTGCTGCACGGCGAGCTGATGCAGGCTCGCCGCCGACTCCCGGGCCACGATGTCGTAATGCGTGGTCTCGCCCCTGATGACGCAGCCGAGCGCAACGCAGCCGCGATGCCGCCCGGCC
>Ga0081455_10003666_pt1 | contig 17570 bp, 31 predicted proteins | sample TabmetS3T2R1_FD_70207 | JGI IMG/M metagenome (GOLD analysis project Ga0081455, IMG submission 70207) | Tabebuia heterophylla rhizosphere microbial communities from the University of Puerto Rico - S3T2R1 | ecosystem: Host-associated > Plants > Roots > Rhizosphere ...
TTCTGGCTCGAGCCGTTCTTGCGCAGCAGCACCGCGGTGTCGCCGGCGTTCTCTTCCGAGACGCCGCCGGCCTTCGCGAGCAGGTCGAGCACGCGCGTCGAGCCGTCGAGGTAGTACATGCCGGGCTTCGTCACCTGCCCCATCACCGAGACCTTCTGGCTCTGGTACTCGACGATGAGCACCGACACCTGCGCCTGCTTGATGAACGCACCGGCCGCGAGCTTCTGCTCGATCAGCGATTCCACGTCGCGCGTGGACAGGCCGTCGACGGCGATCTGCCCGATGAGCGGAAACGTGATGTTTCCCGACTCGCTGACGCGCACGTCGGCCGTGAGATCGTTGTAGCCGAACGTCGAGATCTTGAGCAGGTCGCCCGGCCCCAATCGATAGTCGCTGCTCGCGGCCTGCGCCCCGAGAGCGCAGACACCGAGCAGCAGCGCGACGAAGCCGCGCCGCAGAGCGTTCACTGGAGCCTCGACGCGACGATCGAGGAATCGTCGGCCGCCGGTTGCGTGCCTGCCGGTGCCTGCGTACCCGCCGGTGCCTGCGTGACCGTCGTGCCGGGTGCGTACTCGGGCTTCGCGTACTCGATCTTCGCCGTCGCGCGCGCGTGCTTGAGGAAGTCGTCCGCGGCCTTGCGGTTGCGCGAGTTCGTGAGGTATTCCTCGATGAGCGGCGTCGCGCGCTCGAGCGTCAGCGGCACGTCGTCCTCGATCGCGGTGACCGCCATGAGCAGCACCTGGCCGCCGCCCTGCGGGTTGATGAACAGGTCGCCGACCTTCGCGTTCGCGTAGGAGTCGAGCTCGTCGACGGGCAGCTGCTCGGGCGTCACGCTCGCGAGCTCCGTCACGTACTTGATGCCGTGCGCGTCGAGCACGCCGCGCACGCTGTCGACGGAGTTCACCTTCTGCAGCTCGGCGTGCACCGCGGGGCCGACGTCGGCGGCGTTCGCACGGAACGTCGTGAGGCGGAACTTGCGGCGCTGCGCGAACAGCAGCGGCTCGCGATTGTAGTAGTCGGACACGTCCGCGGCCGTGATCACCGTCTTCGGATAGATCATGCGCTCGGCGAAGAACTGCGCGAGCAGCTGGCGCCGCGAGTGCTCGAGCGCCTGCACGAATGCCGCATCGCGGTCGATGTCGTGGTCGAGCGCCGCCTGCACGAGCAGCTCCTCGCCGGTCAGCGACTCGATGGCGCGCTTGCGCGTGTCGGGCGTCACTTCGCGCACGCCGGCCACCTCGAACGCGTGGTTGAGCTGCATGACCGTGATCTCGTGGCCGTTCACGGTCGCGACGACCTGCGAGCTGCGGCCGGTCTTCTCCGCGCCGCACGCGAACAACAGCGGTGTGAGCAACGCGACGCAGGCGATACGCGCCGGCGAGCGGAAACGGTGCGAAAGATTCATTTTGACAACCCCCAGGTGGAATCAATACGCGCGCTTGTCGTTGAGCACGAGCAGCGCGGTCATGAAGAGAATCTGTATGTCGAGCCACAGAGACCAGCGGCGCAGGTATTCGAGATCGAACTCGATGCGCTTGGTCATGGATCCCAGGTCGTCGCCACCGCGATAACCATTCACCTGCGCCCAGCCCGTGATGCCGGGCTTCACCTTGTGGCGGACCATGTAACCGGGGATCAGCCTGCGATACTGCTCGTTGACGGCGACGGCATGCGGGCGCGGGCCCACGATGCTCATGCTGCCCTCGAGCACGTTGAAGAGCTGCGGCAGCTCGTCGAGCGACGTGCGGCGGATGAAATCGCCGAACGGCGTCACGCGCGCATCGCCGCGCGTCACCTGCGTGTAGCTGCGGTCGCCATCTTCGGTGACCGTCATCGAGCGGAATTTGTAGACCGTGATGCTCTTGCCATCGAGGCCGTAGCGCCGCTGCCGGAAGATCACGGGGCCCGGCGACGTGAGCTTCACGCCCGCGGCCACGAACGCCAGTACCGGCGCGAGCAGCAGCGTCGCGACGCCCGCGACGAGCATGTCGGTGACGCGCTTGAGGATCGCGCGCACGCCGTAGAACGGCGTCTCGCGCACCGCGACCAGCGGGATGCCGTCGACGAGGTCGAAGCGTCCCTGGATGAGATTGAACGCGAAGATGTCGGGCACGAAGTAGATGGACACCGTGGAGTCGCGCAGCCCTTCGAGCAGCTGCAGCACACGCGGCCCGCGGTTCATGGGCAGCGTGACGTAGACGATGTTCACGTCGTTGCGCAGCACGTAGTCGACGACGTCGCCGGTGCGGCCGATCACGCGGTCTTTCGCGTCGACTTCCAGCCGGTCCGGCGGACGATCTTCGAAGAAGCCGAGGATCTCCGTGCGCAGCAACGGATCCGAGCGCACGCTCGCCTCGAGACGCGCGCCGAGCGCCGTGCAGCCGACGATGACGGCGCGGCGCACGCGCCGCGTCGTGCGCACCACGACGTAGTGCGCGGCGACCTGCGCCGCGAATGCCGTGATCGGCGTCGCGAACGCCCACGCCAGGAGCACACGCAGCGAGAAGCGCTCGCCGAGACCCGAGATCACGATGAGCGCATAGACGCTCGCCGTGAACACGACCCAGCGCAGCACGAAATCCGCGAGCTCGTTGACCGCCTCGCGGAAACTGCGCAGACCCGTGAACGGCGCCATGCCGAGCACTTCGGCGCCGCCCACGAAGCCCAGGACCGCAACGAGGAACCAGGGTCCGTGCAGCGTGTCGTCGCGTACCGCGAGACACGCCGCCAGGACCAATACCGCGACGATCGGGTTGAGCAGCGACTTCACGACGAACACCGTCGTCGAGTCGGCCGCGCTCACGCCCGGGGACTGATAGTTGCGTTTCAGAGAGTCCATTGCACCTTCCATGGCGCCGTGGCGCTAACTACCCCCCCGTCACTCTGAATCGCGCATAGCTCTCGCTCCGCACGATTCACGACGGACTCCTCAAGCCGGGTGCAGCGAATCGTCACGCAGGCGCGTACCGAGCGCCTTGTGCTTGCGCTGCAACTGGTACGCGAGCAGCGCCGCGCCGATGATCATCATCAGCCACGTCTCGAGCTCCGGTACCGCCGCCACCGCGACGTGATACGTCGCCGCATACGCACCCAGCGCGCGGCTCGAGCCGAACAGCGACACGGAGTAGCTGCCGGGTGCGAGGTCCGCGAACGAATAGTGGCCGAACGACAGCGCGCCCGCAGATACCTGCCCGAGCGTCGACGACCACAGCGAATAGCCCGCATCCAGCAGACGGATGGGCAGGAAGGTGCCCGAGATCGTGGACGTTTTCGTCAACGTGAAGTTGACCGTGTCCGCGAAGGTCTGCGGAAGCAGGAAAGCGTTGTCGACGAGGCCGAAGTCCCCGTCCTGCAGCGATCCCAGGTTGGTGGTTTTGGTGGCCGCACCGGCAGAACCGATGAGGGCGATGGACATCAACAAACCGAAAGCCAGATGCCTGGACTTCATACAGAACTCCCTTCTAGTTCGGGAAGAACATACAAACGCGTGCCAAGCGGAGCACGCACCGTTGACGGAGGACACACGGTCCAAGTTCCGTCGCAACACACACCGTCGTCGCGCAAGCGTTGCAACGCAGTGTGCAAGTAGTTTGCTCAACGATTTACGAACGGGTCAATGGGCGTCGCGGAACAGAAACATGAGCTTTTTTCTGGCGGCGATGCGCGCAGCTCATGTATCTGCTGCGGCGCTCACGTGTCGCCGAATGGCGAATCGCGCGCAACACGCTGTCGCTGCACGTGTGTACTGCACGACCGCGCATCGATCGCGGAGTTCATGCGCATGTGCGACGCGCAACCGCGTGCACGAGAGCGGTGCAGTGAAGCTTTTCCGCGCGCCGGTCTTATCCGACAAGAACCGCGAGTGCGGAGCGACACGCTGTAGGAGTCGGACGACATGAAATCATTTCATGCCGCCTGGCGGCCGCGAGGCGCTAGTTAGATGGCCGCGTAGTCCTCGAGCACGAGGCTCATGAGGATCGTGTCGTAATACGTACCGTCGAAGCACATGGCGCGTCGTTTGATGCCTTCGCGCACGAAACCCGCGCGCTCGTAGACGCGCACCGCGCGCTCGTTGTCGTCGCGTGCCTCGAGCTCGATGCGCGTGATGCCTTTCGCGCGCGCCTTCGCGGCGACGGCGCGCAGCAGCCGCCGTCCGATGCCCTGCCCGCGATATTCCGGCAGCACGCCGATGCCGAGCGTCCCCGTGTGCGCGAGCGCGGGCTGCCACGGCGTGATCACGTCGGCCCACCCGACGACGCGCGCGCCGTCGAGCGCCACGAACTGGATGGCGTCGTGCACGATGTTCGCGTGCACGAACTCGCGCACGGCTTCGAGCGGCGGCGCCTCGAGCAGCGCGATGTAGCGCCGTTCGCGCGCGACGGTGTCGAGACAGGCGCGGAAGCTTTCCGCGTGGTGCTCGGCGATGGGCTCGACGACGACGCTCATGACCTCAGAAGGAAACGCAGGCGCCGGTCGTGACGCGCATGACGGCTTCCTGCGCGAAGCGGCTCTTGTATGCGTCGACGATCTCGCGCACCGCCGTTTCCGATGCGACATCGTCCGCGTGCACGAGATTGAGGACGTACGAGTCTTCGCGCACGAGCGAGCCGTCGGCCGAGCGCCACTGCCCCGATGCGGGCCAGGCCGTGAGCCCGTCGGGAAATTTCGGCGTCACCGTCTCGCGCAGGAATTCGGCCCACTCCTGCGGACTCACGACGCCGCCCGGCCGTTGCGTGCCGAAATACAGGAGCTCGTGCACGCGCGCGTCGCCGGTGGTGCAGCGCACGGCGGGCGTCGCGCAGCCCGCGAGCAGGCTGCCGAGGAGCGCGGCATATAAGAAGTGTCGGGCGATCCGCGGAATCACGGCGCGAGTGTAGCGCCGGCGCGGTGGAATGGCCGCGCCGATCGTCAGATCCAGCGTTGCACGGCCTCGGCCGAATCCGCCGGGTTCGAGTTGAAGCAGAGCCGCGAGCGCGGCGCCTTCTCGTGGATGAGGTTCAGGAGCTTCTCGAACAGCAGCAGGTGCGCGGCCGCGCGCAGGCCGGCGCCGATCAGCACGCAATCGAAAGTGCGCCCCTCGAGCAGCAGGTCGAGCACGCTCTCCGCCGTCTCGCCGGCATCGACGTAGCAGGTCTCCACCTTGTAACCGAGCGTGCGGATCACCTCGATCTGCTGGTCGATGTACGCGCGCACCATGGCGGGCGTGAGCCCCGGCATTTCGGTGTAGTCGGCGAACTGCGGGTCGAGTCCCAGCGCGAGAACGGTTCTGGACATGTGATTCTCCGTCGTGCAGGGAACAGAGCGGCGCACGCCGCGAAAGTTCAGCGGGAATCGTCTGCGACGCGTGGCAGGTGCTTCTCGAGGCGCACTGCATCCTCGAGACCGCGATAGTAGCCGCGCGTGATCGCGAGCTCGTGGTAGCCGTGCTCGGCGTAGAAATTGCGCGCGGGTGCGTTGTCGCGCCGGCATTCGAGCAGGATGCGTTCGATGCCGATTTCGCGCGCCACCGTTTCGAGCCAGAGCAACAGCCGGCTGCCGACGCCGCGCCGCCGATGCGGTGCGCGCACGCTGAAGAGCAGTAGATGGGCCGTGGCGTCGCGATACGCCATGATGCCGAACGCCGCGATCGCGCCGGGCTCGCCGATCACCGCGACGTTGACGTCCGGATCTTCGATCGCACTCGCGACGCGGTCGGCCGTCCAGCTCCAGGGCAGGCCGTGCTCGATGTCGGCGCGCGAGATGTGCGCGATCTCGGCGGCATCGGCGCCACGCGCGAGACGGACGGCGGCGGCGGCGATCATGCGGCCGGACCGGTCGCGACATTCGACGCGTGCAGGTGCGCGATCCGCCAATCGCGCTCGAACCGCAGCACGAGTGTGCGACGCGCGATGCGCTGCCTGTTTTCGAGCTGGAACGTGACCAATGCGGCGGCGGGGCCCAGCATCTTCGCCTCGAGGTTCGCCGGGTTCAGCGTGTGATACGGCGGCCCACGCTTCGCGTCCGTCCGAATCGCGTCGAAGACCACCTGGAAATGTTCGCGAATCGCCGCGCGGCCGTCGAATCGCTGCGGCGGTTCGGGCAGCGGGAAGAAGACGCTCGCGTCTTCGGCAAAGCACGCGATGAACGACTCCATGTCGAGATTCTCGAACGATCGCAGGAAATTCCGCGCAAAGGTCTCGGCCGAAGCGACGCTCGCGATCGGCTCGGCAGCGGCCGCCCCGGCTACCATCGCGCTCGCGCCGATCGATCCCAGCATGAGTTGCCGTCGATCGATGGTCATGGGAGCACGCGAGTCATACGGCCGACTTCACACCGAGCACGTTGCCTTCGGGATCGAAGCCCAGGAAGAATCCCGGCATACCGGCCCATTCGGGCGATTGCTCGTCGATGCCGCCGCCGAGCTCGTGCGCGCGCACGCGCGCAGCAGCGACGTCGCGCACCGGATAGTCGAGTCGCAGCGACGCCCTGCTCCGCCGTTGCGGCGGATCGCCGACCACGACATCCGCGGCGAGCGGCGGCGGAATCTGGTGCACGACGAGGCGGAAACCGTCGACGTCGAACGCCGCGTGATGCGGATCGCTGGTCTTGCACGCGAGACCCAGCGCGTCGCGATAGAACGCGGTCACGCGGGCCAGGTCCTTCACGAAGAGTACGGCACTGGGTTTCGGGTTGTTCATACTTCAGTGAACCGGAGTGACCTTGAGGGTGACTTCCTTCGGGGTCTCGTCGCTCACGTCACCGTATCGCAGCGTAGCTTCGACATTCTTCAACAGCGTCGCCGTTTCGAGCTGCGGTTTCGCGACCGCGAATAGCTTGTCGGCATCGGGCCCGTAGAGGAACAGCGTGCCGTCGGAGCCGTCGACGGCGAGCTCGTTGCCATCGTATTCGCCCGCGCCCGATGCGGCGATCGCGGCCTCGAACTTCTCTTCCCACGCGAAGAACGGGTCCCAGTCCTTGTTGCCGTAGTTGAAATGAACGACGACGGAGTGCTCGGTCGATGCAGGCTCGCTCTCATCGTCCTTCGTGCACGCGCCGAGCGCGAGCAGCGCGGACAGCGCGAGCGCGCGCATGTTCACGGCCGCACTTTGCACGTGAGCTCCTGCACGATCTGGTTGAGGGGCGCGCCGAGGAAATCATTGAGCTCGTCCGACATCGGCAGCGGCGCGACGATCGTGAGCGTGAAGAGGCAACGGCCCACCGCGATCTGCCAGTGCGCGGACTGGAACGTCTTGCCGTCGCGTTGCTCCTGGCCGCCCGCTTCCATGAGCGCCGCGCGGTCGTCGAAGCGCGCGACCTTGAGGCCTTTCTTCTTCGCCTGTGCTTCGACGAACTCCGCGGCGATCTCGTCGTTGCCGGCCGGCATCACCTGCAGCAGCGTGAGCTCGAGCTCGTGATCCTTTCGGGCGCCGAACACGGCGGCCAGTCCATCGGCGGACGTGGTCACGCTGAGCGAGCCAGGCAGCGGAACCGTCGCGCGACCGGCGGCGAACTGCACCACTTTCGTCGCGGATGCGTCCGAGGTCGAATCGACCGCGAGCACCGGCGACGCGAGCAAACACAGCGAAACGGGGATCAGGACTCGATGCATGGACACTCCCTGCTCGTTTTTTCGTGCGCGAAGTATGCGCCCGTCGCCGCGCCGAGGCGATGGCCTAACGACTCGCGCGGCTCAAAGCCCGCGGATCTCGAGCGTCGGGTTTAGCTGCTTCATTTCGTAGAGCAGCGCGTACAAACCGGTGAATTGCGAGGTGAACTGGATCTTGCCGTCGCGGTGTTTGAGAACGTAGCCGGAGATGTTGGCCTGGATGCCGAGCCGGCCGGGCTCGATGGACTGCACGTCGACGATGCGGACGCTGCGGGTCTTCAGCAGCGACTTGAAGACCAGTTGTTGGTCGAGAGTCGATGAGATCTGGTACGGCAGCAACCCGATACGCACACCGATGTAGACGGCCATGATCGGAAAGAAAGCGAACGGGAACCACGGAAAGAACTTGTCGCTTTCCTTGAGCTCGTGGCCTGCAGTCGTTTGCCAGAAGACGAAGAAGATCACAGGCAATGCGAGGAACATGATCATCGGCAATACGACCGTGAACTTCTGCGCCCGCGTGAGCAACAGGTCGCATTGGCGGGGAGTGATGCGGACGGACATGCGGGGCTCCTGGCTAACGTGCCGTGTCGATGCTGGCTCGATTCATGATGGTTGTTCCGTCGAGGTCACGCGCGCTCTGCAGCGAGCTTCGCCTTGATGTCCGCGTAGGCCACATCGATGAGCGCTCGCAATGCCGCGTCGTCGGGAAGCTCGCCGGGCGCAGCTTTCACATGGCGCATGAAACGCCCAGTGCCCTGCAGGATGCGAGCCGGATCGGCAAACGATGCGCCATGGAAGAAGCCGATGTTCACGTGCGCCGTGAAAACGTTCACGTAGCCGAACGCCGCGTCGCCGACACATGCGGTCGGATGGCCGTCGTGCAGCAGCTCGTTGACGTCGGGGCCGCAGCGGCGCAGGACCGCAAACCACTGGCGCGCTATCGACGCGAGCGCGGGCGGGCGCGAGTCGAACCACGCGTCGATCTGCGGCTGATGCTTGCGGGCGCCGTCGAATCGGAGGAACTGGCTCATGAGAGGGGCTCTCGAGACTCAGCCATTCGCGTTGCGCTCCAGAACATTTCGTAGATCTTCGTCCATTGCGCCATGCCGACGACGTGGCCGTCGCGTTCGGCTACGACGAGATGCGCAACCGGCGCGGCGTCAAAGTACGCCTCGCGAAGTTTCGCCGGCGAGCGAACGTGCGATGCGGCCGGATGGCCGCGCGAGAAGTCGTCGATCATGTCGGCGATGGCGGCGACGTCCGTTTCACGCGCGGCGCGTGCGATCACTCCTGCGGCTTCGTGGTTGGTGGACATCGGTTGATTATTGGCAATTCTGGGTCGGCAACCGCGGCGCGAGTCAGCGGCCCTTCATCCGCGTCCATCTGATCGCGAAGTGGATAGTCTCGCCGTCGTAAGGAAAAGTGCCGGTGAGCACCAGGACTTCACCCGTGAGCTCGTAGCCACGTACGAGCCGCATCCTTTCGTACTGCGGCTCCATGCTCACTGAAATGACGTGCGTGATGGTGTGGTGCACGGGATCGAGCTCGTATCGACCGGCGTACGCGGTGCCGTTTTCGACGGTCTCGCGCAATTGCGCGGGCGTCGCGCCATCCGTGGACCACCTCCGCGACTTCGGCATGGTAACCACGGACATGAACCCGTCTGCCGTATAGATGAGCAACCCCTGCGTGTCGCTCAGCGCCGCGGCGGGTGCGCGCGAACCGTCGGCGTGCGTATCGACTTCGCTCGCGTACTGCCACACCGCGACGATCGAGGTCTCATCTCCCGCCGCGAAGCAACCCGTCCCGGCGACGAGGGACAGCGTGGCGGCGAGCCTTCCCAACGTCTGTCGAGCCGTCGGTGGGTGGTTCATTTCGCCGAGCCCCGCATGAATGGAATGAGGGCCGGCACACGCCGGTAGTACGCCGAGTAACTCTCGCCGAACACTTCGAGCATCCACTTCTCTTCGAGCCGCAGCTTGCGCCAGATCGCTGCCCATGCGATCAGGATCGCCAGGACTCCGCGCCACTCGTCGCGCGCCAGTGCCGAGCCGATGATTGCTGTCAGCAACCCGGTGTAGATAGGGTGCCGCACGAGCGAATACGGGCCGGTGGTCACGAGCTCGTGATCTTCCTTCAGCGTGACCGTGGCGCTCCAGTTCGTTCCGATGTGCATCCGCGCCCACACCGCGAACCCGAGACCGGCGGCGGTGATGAGCGCTGCCACGTAGAACTGCCACGGCGCCCACGGGAACAGCGGCTCGTTGAGCGGTTGCCACGGGACCTTGTCCGACCAGAGCAGGATGCCGGCGATCGCCAGCGGCACCCCGTGCTGCGCGCGGGACAGGGCCGACTCCTTGCGCACGTTGGACTTGAGAGCCCTCGCCGACACGACCCAGTACGCGGCCCAGCCCACCCACAAGGCGGGAAACAGCAGGCGATACAGGAGTGCCGACATGTGCGGTTGCCGATGGGTTGTCAGGGCGTCGCACGCCGCGCATTCGCGCGTGTCAGCACGAGCAGCAGGAAGCCGGCCACTCCGAGCACATCCGCCACGTTGAAGATCCCGGTTCGAAACGAACCGAGGCCGACGTTGAGAAAATCCGTGACGTGTCCGTCGCGCAGGACTCTGTCGATGAGATTGCCGAGTCCGCTCGCCGCCAGCAGCGCAAAGCCGGCGACGCTCCACGCATCGAGCCGGCGCGCGAAGAGCGCGTATCCCAGGAGACCGATGACGATGAGCGAAACGCCGCCCTGGAAGATGGCCACGCGGACAGTTTCGGGTAGTGAGGCACCGAGACTCAGGAAGGCACCAGGGTTCTCGGCGTGCGTGAGCCGCAGCGTGTCGCCCAGGAACGACTGCGATTGCCCGACGAGCATCTGCTCACGCACGAGACTCTTCGTGACCTGGTCGCAGCCGACACACGCGAGCAGGAGTAGTGAGACGAGCCCGATGCGCATGAATCTGTTCATGTGCTCCCCGACTTGTCAGGCGCCCGCGACGGCCAACGTACCGTGAGCACGAGCGACTCCTGCTCGGATCGAAACGAGTGCGGAACATCCGGACCGAACAAAACGAAGTCGCCCTCCTTCTGCAGCGCAACTTCCCGATCGGGAAACAACAACACGAAGTGACCGCGCAGCAGGATGTTCAGAGTCTTGACGGGATTTCCCGGCGCCCACTCGTCGCGCGTCTCGCCTTTCGCGTGCGTGTACCACTTGAGCTCGAGATCGTTCGTGCGCAGCGGGTTGTTCTCGCCCGGCATGAAATGCCCGAGAAACCAGCCACGCGTGGCTTTGGAGGCGTCCGACACATTTCCCGAAACTGGCGCAGTCATTTTCGATAGCGTCTCGATGAGGAAAGAGGACCGGTCTGTGGCGCCTGAGCGTCAATTTTTGTCGGCGGATCCCGACAGACCGACGCGGAGTTTGACACTCCCGAACCCGCTGTGTACTTACCTTCGACGGTTTCAAGCAAGCTCTATCCCCGAATCAGGCACAGGAGGTTTGTCATGGCCTTGTGGAAAGATGAAGCGGCTCAGCGGACTACGCCCGACCCGATCGCGAAGGCGCCCGAGAAAGTCGCCGTATTGAGCGCCGTCAACGAGCCAGCCCCGCGTCCGGCAGCGGCGCCGCAGCATCGCGCCGAAGTCTCGACGAAGGAATCGGTCATCGCGGCCGGGCTCACGATCGAGGGCAAGATCGAAGGCGCGGGACACGTGCGCATCGCCGGCGATTTCAAAGGCGACGTCAACGTCCAGGGCAATCTCACGATCGAGCAGGGAGCGCATCTCACGGGCGGCGTGAAGGCCGACACCGTCGTCATCGGCGGACAGCTCGACGGCAACATCGATGCCGCCTCGCGCGTCGAACTACTGCAGACGGGCGTGCTCAACGGCGAGCTCAAGGCCGGCTCGCTCACCGTCGCCGCTGGATCGCGCATGCGGGGCAAGGCGGAATTCGGTTGGGATGAGAAGCCCAAGCACTGACCGGTCGATGAATGCGCGTGTCGGGGCAGCCGGGAAGACCCGGACCTGCCCTCACTGCAAATCGACCATCCTGGAGAGCGCGAGCGTCTGTCCGGGGTGTCATCACCATTTGCGTTTCGACCGCAACGCGAACGTCGAGAGCCGCGCGCAGCCGACGTTCTCGGCGCTGCGCGTCGAAGGCGACTTCAAGAATCCCGAGGGCGCCGACGCGTGGGAGTACTCCGTGGTGGTTTCGATCCGCAACGATCGCGGCGAGGAAGTGGCGCGCAAGGTGATCGGCGTCGGCGCGCTCGATCCCCGGGAGAGCCGCACCGTCACGTTGTCGGTCGACGTGTTCGCGCCGCGTGCGCCGAAGTAGCTAGCGGAGCGGACCGCGGCTCACCAGCGGCCCGCGCGCCAGCACCAGATGCCGTAGAACAGCGCGGCTGCCGCGAACGGGCACCAGATCGTGAACACCCGACCGAGGCTGATGAACGGGTCGCGTGTCGGCGTACGGATCAGCACGAACGCGATGGCAACGATGGCGAGCAGCAATGCGCCGCGACGCGCGAACGTCGCGGCGATGGGCAGCCATGCGGGCGAGCTCACGGCGCCGATGAGCAGCAGCGCGGCCAGTGCGAGCAGCAGCCGGAAGAGCCAGAGGTCGTAGGGAATCGAGACGGATGAGCCGAGCATGTGTTGGCAGCGTGCGGGTTCTGGCTATTTCACCGCAATGGTTTTCGCGAGGAAGTCGAAGAATTCCGCAGGCGTCGCATCCGACAGCCCGCCGATATACGAAATGGCGAATTGGCGGTCTCCGAGCGCGAACACGCTGAACCCGACGCGCGTCGAGCCGTCGGTATCGGTCACGACGCCGCAGTCCCAACGCCTCTCCTTGAGCGCGGGGGAATGCGCGATTTCCTGTTCGCCCGCGTTCGCGCACATGTCCTCGGGCGGCGTGCGCCGGAGATCCGAGCATTTCGGCTCGGCGGTCATGTGGCATTCCCAAGCCATGAGTATCGGCGGGCACTGACCCTCGCATTTGCCGACCTTCATGGCGAAGACTTCTTCGGAGCCTGCGCCCTCCACGTCCATCTTCACCGGGACTTCGAAGGAGATCGAGATCAGCCGGATTCGTCGCGTGCCCGCCTCGGCGGTTTGCACGATTGCGAGAGCGATCAGCACGAATGCGGCGTTGCGGAAGCAGTTCCTGAAGTGGTTAGACACGATCGGATCGGACCCCTCCACCGCGCTCATGTGTCCGGCGACGATGCGCCAACTATCGGGTCGCTGGTGCCAGACCCGCGTGTACCGCCAGCCGCGCGGAGTTCGCGACACCCGCGATCGATGATCTTGCGCTGTCACGCCAGCGAGTCCGTCCGTCAGGTCGCGGAGAGCGGCCGCGGCATGGCCAGCTTCCAGAGAAACGCCGCTGCGATCGCGATTGTCGCGAGCACGGTGCCCGCGACCACGGCGGAGACGAGGGATGACCTTGGCAAGAAGAGCGATGCAGCCAACAGGTATGCCAACGCTGCGGCCGAGAGCGCGAAACGGCCGAAGCGCAGCGCCGGGCTGCGCCAGAAGTAGTATGAGGCGGCCACGGCTGCCGCGACGGACAGCGCCGCCATGGTCGGCGCGACGAACAGCATCAGGGGCGCGATCGAGCGCAAGCGCGCGGGACTCTCGAGCGTCCCGAGCGCGACCGCCGCCAGGGCCATCAATCCGCCGAATGACGACGAGAACACGCAGGCAGCGAGAAGAAGGCGACGATGCGGATACATGGCGCTCTGCTGGTTAGACCGTGGCGGGGACGCACCGGCAGTCTATTCCTGCGCGAACGATCGAGCGAATTCTCGCGCGATCACTCGCTTCCGAGCAGCGGAGCCAGATGAAACGCGAGATTCCCGGCGCCATGACCCAGGATCGGAAAGAGCAGGCTGCCGCTGCTGAAGCGCAGCCAGCCGCCGGCAATGCTGCCGACGAACGGGAATACCGCGGACAGCGGATCGAACGAGAATCCCGAGTGCGAATAGCCGAGCCCGTGCCAGATGCCGAATGCAAGCGCGGTGATGATGACGATGGTCCAGGGAACCCCGGACTGTGAGTCCTTGCGGCGAATCAGCCCGAGCAGCAGGGCCGGCGCGATGCCGCGATAAGCAACTTCTTCCGCGAGCCCCGGCATCAGCGCCTGGAAAGCGAATGTTTCGGCGCTCGCAGGTCCGGGTTTGAACAGCAGTCCGAGCGACAAGCCCCAGAGCGCGAAGAACACGAGCGCGACCAGCGATGTCCTGAGACTCTTCTGCGACAACGTGAGACCGAGCGTTTTTGGTTCGATGCGCAGCCCGAGCACGACCACGAGGGACAGCAACAAGCTGTAGATCTTTCCGGACCAATTCCATTGGCCGCCGATGAAACTGAACGCGGATGACCCGGAGGGAAGCCCGGTGACGAAGTCGTCGAGACCCAGATAGACGGCAAACAACAGGCCGCAGGCAATCGTCAGCCGCGTGTCGAAACTTTTGAAAACGAGAAAGACCAGGAAGACGATGGCGGTGAAGCTCAGCGAGAAGATGAGCGTTTCCATGGGGAACCTGTCGTGGGTTGGAACTCAACTCCCGAATACGTTCCAACGACGGTTCAGGTTGCACGCTATCGAAGAACGAGAGCTTCAGGCCTTGTTTGCCGCGTCACACACATGCACGCGTACATCCACGAGTTTCCGGCCCGAGAAAGTGAACTGTTCGGCGATGTACATGATCCTGTCTGTGTTCGCTATCGTGACGCTCGTCGTGGCGAACACGGTTTCGCCCTCGCCATATACGCCGAGCAGTTTCCACGTGGAGAAATCGTAGTACCGCCGCACCTCGGGATAGAACTCCCGGAACGCCTCGATGCCCTGGTAATCACCGCCAAACCGCAGCATCTGCGGCTCATGCATCGTGATGTCCGGGTCGAAGCGATCGGGATAGTCCGTCAGCTGTTTCTTCGAGCCCAGCATCTCCCGGATGAAGGCCTTGTTCTCGTCGATGGTGCTCATGCGTGACTCGCTGGCAAACGAACGACCGCGATCGTGACGGGGCGGGAGCCGAGCACCCGGCTGACGTGGCCGCGGCCGTCGGTGTCTTCCAGCAGCAGCGCACTGCCGGGTGCGACATGCAGCGCTTCCCTGTTGCTCGCCTCGAATTGCATCTCACCTTCGAGGATGAAGATCCACATCCGGATCGGTGACGGATCTCCTGACATGAACTAACCAGACTACTGTGCGGCAACGACGAGCAGACCGCCGATGATCGAGATGTTCGCCCACCACGCGTTGACGGCACTGATCCGCTCGGCGCCCTGCAAACTCCAGAAGTTGAGCAGCATCACGGATGCCGCCACGGTGAACACGATCAACGCAGCGCCCGTCCAGAGTGGATAGAGACCGAGCATCAGGGCGGCGCCCGCGAAAATCTGCAACGCGGTGCCGAGGAACAGCACGAATCCTGCCGCGGGGACGCCGCGGCCGGCAATCGCCTGGGCAAGATGCGGGAAATGAAAACAATGCCGGATTCCGCCGATCACGAACGGCGCGCCGAGAATGGCGCGGCCCGCGATCAGGAGCGTGTGTTGGGTTTCGGGTGACACTCGGCCTCCTCCGTCGAATTGCAAGCACGTTATCCCCGGACGCCTAGTTAGCGAAAGCTCAGAACGTCGCGGCTTGCAGCAGGCAGCGTCCGATGCTCGCCCAGAGCGGGCTCTCGCCGAATACCAGCTCGATGACGTGGACCGCGAACATCGCTCCGCCCGCCCACACGTACACGGGATGCACGCGCTTCGACACGCGCCAGTCGTGGGCCATCACCACGAGCCACAGGCAGTCCGCGATCAGTGAGAACGTGACGAGTGGATTGGGGACGAATGGCATGAAGTGACGAAAGCGGAACCAGGCCGGGCCGAGCGCGGAGATCGTCGCGAGTACGAGGTAGCGCTTGTGAGCTTCCGGATTCCGGCGCGAGAGGATGGCGGCGCCCGCGAGCGAGCCGAAGACCACCATCTCGATGAAGATGTTCACGAGGCCGGCGAGCGGCGAGTCCGCGCCAGTGGCGGCGAGGTCGCGACGTGTAGCGAATATTCCGACCGCGATGCCCGAGATGACGATGCCGACCGCGAGCGCCAGGCCTAACCACCCGGTGCCGCGATGGACCCGCACCCTCCTGTGTCTCACGAGCGTCGCTTGCGTGATGAAGAGCGCGAGCCAACCGAACAGCAACGCACCGTGGATGTAGATGACGGGCGGCGCGCTGAACGTTCCACGCGCGAGCGGGAAGAAGAAGGTCGTCGAGAACCCCGTGATGGCGATCGCGAGGAATGCGAGCGAGAGATAGAAGAAGAAAGAGGTGCGCGTTGCGCTTCGGTACGTCACGGTCCCCTCGTCGCCGCCGGGTTTCTGGCGCCCCGGTTCAACGGCTGATGCATTGCGCGCGAGTTTCCACTTTTCGGGGCCCCGGTTGGGCATCCAAACCATCATTTCGCCTGTAGATCGATAAATGTTTATTGACAATCGATAAATCACCGCGCTAGCCTCCAGTCCGACGACTCAAGAGCTGCGGGTGACTCATGAAATTCGGCGCGACGGTATTTCTTCGGGCGGTGCTCGTGCTTCTCGGCATCGGCGTCCTCGTCTTCCTGATCTGGGAGCCGCAGGCTGAGGGAGTGAACGCACACGCGACGCTCGTCGAGATCTACTTCAAGGATCCCTTCATCGCGTACTTGTACCTCGCTTCCGTGCCTTTCTTCGTCGGGCTCTACCACGCGTTGAAGGTGCTCGCGTACGCGGGTCGCAACAAGGAGTTCACACCGCCGGCCGTGAGATCGGTGCGGACCATCAAGTATTGCGCGATGGCGCTGATCGGTTTCGTGATCGGCGCGGAGCTGTTCATCTTTGCGCACGAGAGCGACGATCGCGCGGGCGGCGTCATGATGGGCGCGTTCATTGCGTTCGTCGCGATCGTGGTGGCGACCGCGATGGCCGTACTCGAGCGGGTTTTGCAGAACGCCCTCGACATGAAGTCAGAAAACGATCTGACGGTATGAGGCGGCAACCGTGACCCTGATCGTGAACATCGACGTGATGCTGGCCCGGCGGAAGATGAGCGTGACGGAGCTCTCCAACAAGGTGGGCATCACCATGGCCAATCTCTCGATTCTCAAGAACGGGAAGGCCAAGGCGATCCGGTTCTCCACGCTCGAGGCGATCTGCGCGGCGCTGGATTGTCAGCCGGGCGACGTCCTGGAATATCGCGGTGCCGGCGAACCGGCGAAGTTCATGGGAGCAAAGCGCGCCGCTCAGCGCTGAAGCCAGGCGAACAGCGCGACGTACATCGATACGATCCCGGCGAGCGCAACGTTCCACGCCATCGACCTGACGAGGACGACGCCAAACGCGTACAGCGGAAGATAGGTGGCCCTGCCGACCAGATAGAGGATGACTCCCCACCTCGTCCAGGGTGAGTGAACACCCATCGCGATCGCTGCAAGCGTGCCGGCGGCGAAGAACGGAAAAGTTTCCAGGTAGTTGGAGCTCGCTCGAGCGAGTCGGCCGGCAACGCCAGTCAGCGGCGGCAGCGACTCGTCGCGCGGACCCGCGGTCCAGCGATATCCGCGCTGGAAGCTCGCAGAATGGGATGCAAGGACGATGTGCAGCAGGCCGAGGGCGGCGGCCGCTGCGAGGCCGAGTAACTCGAGGGATGTGGAGCTCACGGGCGGTTCGGCTCCTGAACTTGCGAAAGGTCGAGAAGATATCGCGCGAGCGGGCCAATCCTCGCCAGCGTTTCCGGCAGCATTCGTTTCGAATAGGCAATTGCGCCGCGCCCTCTGCGGGCGACGAAGTGGCCTTGAACGGATCGTCGTCGATGCGGCGAGCGATTCGCCGTGTGGCCGTGCCACACGGAGGCATCGAAGATGATGAGAGAGCCCGCGGGGCCGCAAGCAAGAATCTCTTCATCGTGTGCGGTCTCGACGCCTCTCGCCGG
>Ga0081455_10003667_pt1 | contig 17568 bp, 9 predicted proteins | sample TabmetS3T2R1_FD_70207 | JGI IMG/M metagenome (GOLD analysis project Ga0081455, IMG submission 70207) | Tabebuia heterophylla rhizosphere microbial communities from the University of Puerto Rico - S3T2R1 | ecosystem: Host-associated > Plants > Roots > Rhizosphere ...
ACCGTCAGGATCAATGCTGCTCCGGCAAAGAGCGTCAGCAGCAACGTATTGAAGCGCGGCTGCGCGACCGACTCGGCCAGGTATTGATCGAGCGTCTTGACGCGGTCAACCGGCAGTTCGCTGTCCAACGATCGCACTTCATTGCGCACAGCGCCGACAGTGGCGAGCGGGTCTCCGGCGGCTCGCACGACGGTCATCAGAGAGAAATCAGGAGTTTGCGCATGTGGCAGGTAATACTCCGGGCGCGGCTCCTGATCCAATCCGCGGTGTCTGACCGAGCGAGTGACTCCGACGATCTCTCGCCAGGATGGCACGCCATCCACATCTACTCCGGGATTAATGTGTCTGCCGATGGGGTCCTGGTTGGGGAAATACAGCTGCGCCAGCGTTTCGTTGATGATGATGACCGGCAGGGCTTTCAGGTTGTCGCGATCGGTGAAATCCCGCCCGCTGATGAATTGAATACCCAGCGTGCGGAAATAGCCAGGCGTGGCGATGCGCCCTCCGGCGGGCTGATAGCGGGTTTTATCCGTCGGCTGACCCTCGACCTGGATCGTCGTTGAGGCGTCGCTGCCGCCGAGCGGCAGCTTGAAGACCATCGCCGCCGAGCGCACGCCCGGGAGCGTTTCGATCCGCTTCAGCAACTCGCGGTTGAAATTGACGCTTTGCTCTGGCTTCCCGTATTTCGCGTCGGGTAAGTCCACTTGAAACGTCAAAACCCGATGCGGATCGAAGCCGGGATCGACCCGCGTCAGCCGCGCGAAACTTTTAATAAGCAGCCCCGCGCCGACCAGCAACACCAACGCCAGCGCTAGCTCGGCCACGACAAACGCGCCGCGCAGGCGGTTGCGGCGTAGCCCTTCACCACCGCGACCGCCCTCGTTCAAGGTTTCGTTGAGGTTGGCGCGCGCCGCACGCAGCGCAGGGATGAGTCCGAAAATCAGGCCGGTCAGCAGCGTGAGGAGCAGCGTGAAGATGAGCACGCGGCCATCGAGTCGCACGTCCTGCGCGCGGGGCAGGTTTTCGGGGCTCAGCGCCTTGAGCGAATCCACGCCCCACGTGGCGAGCAATAGCGCAGCCAGCCCACCCAGGCTAGCGAGCAGCAGGCTCTCGGCGCCCAACTGTCGGACAATGCGCAGCCAACTCGCGCCCAGAGCCGTGCGCAAGGCGAATTCGCGCTGTCGAGCCACCCCGCGCGCCAGCAGCAGGCTGGCGACGTTGGCGCAAGCAATCAGCAACACCATGCCGACAGCGCCGAACAGCACCAACAGCGCCCATTCCACATCGCCGACCAGATCGTTCAGGTACGGCCGCATGGCCGTATGGTCGTTACCAACGTCATCCGGATATTGCGCCCGCAGGCGTCCCATGACTGTTTCCAGATCGGCCCGCGCGGCGGCGAGCGTCACGCCCGGCTTGAGCCGCGCAACTGCGCGGTAGACATGAGCGGTGCGGCTTTCGTTCGTCGGCTCGTCGCCGGGCGACTCCTTCTCGGAATTGATCGCCGCCGAGACCCACAGGTCGGTCGGCTCGGCTTTCACCGGGAAGTCGAAGCCTGCGGGCATCACGCCGGCGACAGTGAACGCCTTGCCATCGAGCGTGATCTGCCGGCCAATCAAGTTCATGTCGGCGCCGAAATGTTTGCGCCACGCGCCGTGGCCGAGCACGACGACGCGGCTGCCGACTTTCTCTTCTTCGGGCAGAAAGCTGCGGCCCAATTGCGGCCCGGCGTTGAGCAAAGGGAACAGGTCGGGCGTGGTCTGGACAACGCGCATGTTCGCAGGTTCGCCCACGCCGGTCAGCGTCATCATGCCTTCCTGGTAAATGGCGATCCGCTCGAAAACGCCATTCTGCGCGCGCCAGTCAACGAAATTGGGGTAGGAAACCGAGCCGCGCGCGCCGTTCTTACGCACTTCCCATACCGCCATCAAACGCTCGGACTCGGCGTAAGGCAGCGGCTTTAGCAACACCGTGTTGATGACACTAAAGATCGCCGTATTCGCGCCGATGCCTAACGCCAGTGTTAGTACGGCGATCGACGTGAAGCCGGGGTGTTTTATCAACATTCGCGCGCCGAAGCGCAGGTCTTGGAAGAACGTTCGCATTATTTTCTCCATTGGGACGAAGAGGTCCGCAGCGGTCACAATTTTCCAGACCTGCGCATTCCCTTCGCAGTCGCTTAGCGAATAGCCTCATTGCCAGGCTACCGACCTGGATTGCGCGCCGCGAGCGCATCTAACATCTGCCGTAGTTCGTCATCCGCCAACCACTGTCCGCGCAGCATTACGCCAACACGCCGCGAAGCGTTGCTCACATCCTTGAGAGGGTCGCCATTAACCAGAATCAGGTCCGCTCGCTTACCCACCGCGACAACGCCAGAAGTCGCGCCCAGAAATTCAGCGGCGTTGATTGTGGCCGTCCGCAGCGCTTCGTAAGGGGTCAGCCCGGCTGCGACGAGGTTGCGCAATTCATCGTGCAAAGAAAATCCTGGCGCGACGCAGGGGTTGAGCGCGTCGGTCCCGGCGAGCAATCGAACGCCCGCGTCGTGGAAGCCTTTGACCGTTTTTTCTAGCAGGTGGTATTGAGCTCGGAAGCGAGGCGCGCTTTCGCGTTTGAAGCGTCTGGCATAGGTGTTCTGCTCCGGCATCCAATGCGGCGCGATGTCGGGGATGATGTATTTCACCCCTTCGCGTTTGAGCGCCGCGTCGAGGTCTTCGATCTGGAGCGCGATGTTTCGGTAGGCCTCCAGATTCGCAACCACCCACGTTCCGGCCTTGGCCGTCGCTTGCGCGATGAACGGAATTTTCTTCTCCTGCCCGGCTATGAAACGTAACTGCGTTTCCTGATCGGTCGATTTGACCGACTCATCCATCTTGTAGAAGAAATAGGCGTCGAGGTATTCCTCGGCGTGGGCCACGGCGTCCTGTCGCTCCTCCAGCATCGGCTCGACGCCCAGGTTGCGCGGCGCATGGCCGATGACGCGCATCCCTTCGCGGCGCGCGACCTGAAAGAGCCGGTGATAAGCATCGCGCGAAAAGTCGCCGTGAATCTTGATGAAGTCGTACCCGGCGCGCTTCTGCTCGACAACGTCGCGCTCCACTTCATCAGGCGTGGGACTATGGACGGGCGCGTTGGAGATGAACGGCCCGCTCGTATAAAACTCAGGGCCGAATATTGCGCCGCTTCTGATCTTCGCGCGCAATTCGAGATGATGCGGCGTCCCGTACAGGTTGAGAATTGTGGTCACGCCGTTGGCCACGTAAAGCCGTAGCATCGCCGCATTGTGACGCTCGTTGTAATCCGACAAATGAATGTGCAAGTCGGCGAGGCCGGGCATCAGGTATTTGCCGCGCCCGTCAATGCGCAGCGCGCCTGCGGGGGCTTTGACTTTATCCGACGCCCCCATGTCGACAATCATCCCGTCCTTCACAACCACCGTCTGACCAGTAAGGATTTGCTCCCGATCCATCGGCGCGACGTTAACATCAACGAACGCGACGGCCTGGTCTTTGTTGTGTCGCGGCGATTGCTGCGGCTGAGAGGCGCCGACCGCGCCGATCTGAGAGGAAGCCTGTTCGCCAGCCTGTTCTTTTGATGGCATCCAGAAATAGAGGAAGACCACCGGCAGCGCCCCGACACCGAAAACGACGGCCATCAACACCGTGGCCGTCAGCGCATAGCGTTTGATCCGCGCCCGGGAACGATTGACTGGAACTGGCAATGGTCTGTCCATCGCTGAGCCTTAGAAAAATGTATCGTAGGTTGTCTAACCTGCGGAGGCTTGTTTATTGAAGCGCTCAGTCGCCATTAAGCGGCTTGATTATGAAACCTTCCGCAGGTTAGACAACCTACGGTACCGGGCGCGCCGGCTTTATTCACACCTGAGCGCGACCATCGGGTCCACCTTCGTCGCACGCCGCGCGGGCAGGTAGCAGGCCAGCATCGCCACGACCGAGAGCAACGCCGCAAGAGCGGCGTACGTGAGCGGGTCGGTCGCGCTCACCTCGAACAGCAGGCTCCGCATCAACTGAGTCAACGCCAATGCTGCGCCCAGCCCGACGCCGGCGCCGATCAGGGCCAGCGTCATTCCTTGGGCGACGACCAACTTCAATACGTCGCGCCGCTGCGCGCCGAGCGCCAGCCGAACGCCGATCTCACGCGTCCGCTCGGAGACCGAATAGGCCATCACGCCGTAAATGCCTATCGAAGCCAGCGCCAGCGCCACGGCGGCGAATACGCCGAACAGGATCGCGTAGAGACGAGGCTGCCACACAGAGCGGGATATGACTTCGGTCATCGTTCGCACGTTGATTATTGGCAGATCCGGGTCCATCGCTTTGACTTGCCCTCGTACCGCCGGCGTCAAGTTATCTGGATTCGTGGCGCGAACGGCGAGCGCCATATCGTCCATCGTAATCTCGGCGTGTGGCAGGTAGACAGTCTTTCTCCGCGTCAGACTCAAACTCTCATGCTTCACCGCCCCGACGACGCCCACGACCGTATGCCATGGTTCATTGCTTTCGGGCGGGCCGAACCTGACGCGTTTGCCGAGCGGGCTTTCGTTCGCCCAATATTCGCGGGCCAGCCGCTCGTCAATGATCGTGACCCTCGACGAGTCGCGCGTGTCGGCGTCAGTAAAATCCCGTCCCATCAACAGCGGGATGCCCATCGCTCGAAAGTAGTTCGGCGTGATAACGCAATGATTGATCATAGTCGCTTGCCCCACGGAAAGAACCGGAAAGCCTTCGACCGTCAGGCTGCGTCCCCAGGTACCGTCGCCCAGTGGCAGGTTCGAGACCGCGCCTGCCGCCTCGACGCCGGGCAAGGCGCCGACTCTTTCGAGCAATTCCTTGTAGAATGTCCGCTGCTTTTCAGGCGTGTCGTATTTCGCCGTCGGTAGATCCACTCGCAGCGTCAGCAGATTTTCCGGGTTCAACCCGGGATCGGTGTGTTGCAGCCGCATAAAGCTGCGCATCATCAAACCCGCGCCGATCAGCAGGACGAGCGAGAGCGCCACTTCGGCGACCACAAGCGAACGCAACAGCCGATGACGCCCGGCGCCCGACGCGTCGCGCCCGCCCTCTTTGAGCGCTTCGTTCAGATCGACCCTCGAAGCCTGCAGCGCCGGCGCCGCGCCGAAGATCAATCCGGTCAGTAGCGCCACGCCAGTCGTGAAGCCGAGGACGCGGCCGTCGAGTTCGAACTTCATCCAGAACGGGAACTCAATGGGGATCGCGGCCAGCAGCAGATCGAGTCCCCAAAACGCCAGCGTCAATCCCAGCGCGCCGCCCATCAAACCAAGCACAACGCTTTCAGTCAGCAATTGCCGGAAGACGCGCCATCGGCCCGCGCCGAGCGCCGTTCGGATCGCGACCTCTTTGGCTCGCGCCGACGCGCGCGCCAACAACAGGTTAGCCACGTTGGCGCAGGCGATCAGCAACACCAATCCGACAACGCCCATCAGGATCAGGAGCGCATTGTGATAATCGCTGACCAACCCATCGCGCAACGGGATGACGCCGACGCCCAAGCCTTCGTTGGTAATCGGATTCGCCTCCTCGATGTGGCGGGCGATCGAGGTCATATCCGATTGCGCCTGTTCAACCCTCACGCCAGGTTTCAAGCGCGCGACGGCGCTCAGACCGTGATCTGTCCGGGTCCATCTGTTTGTATCGAGCGCCAGAGGAACCCACAGATCGGCGACTTCCGGAAACTTGAAATCGGGCGGCATCACACCGATCACCGTGCGCGAGCGATTAAGGAGTGTGATCTTTTGGCCGATGATTTCCGGATTCGCGCCAAACCGGCGCTCCCACAAGCTGTGACCGAGTATAACCACGAGGTCGTTTCCCGGTCGGTCTTCCTCGGCGGTAAAAGTCCTTCCCAGAATCGGCGCTACGCCCAGAACATCGAAAGTGTTGTAGGAGATGTCCGCGCCCGAAAACTTTTCAGGCTCGCCGCTTCCGGTCAGCGTATAATTGCCGGCGATGTAAGCCGCGACGCCTGTAAAGACCCGGTTTTGCTCACGCCAATCAAGAAAATTCGGGAATGAAACTCCCATCGAAGTGACGCCGCGCTTCGGGGCAGTCTCGTCGAGCGCTACCAACTGCCCAGAATCCTGATACGGCAACGGGCGCAGCAGAATGCCGTTGACGAAGCTGAAGATCGTGCTGGTCGCGCCGATTCCCAGCGCCAGCGTAATGACCGCGGTCAAAGTGAAGCCCGGTTTCTTCAGCAACGTTCGAAGACCGTAGCGCGCGTCCTGCCAAAGTGTTTTCATAGCGACTTTCCCCTGGGAAATGTGCGGCGCCGCGCGCGTAAGCAAGCGGCTGACCGGCGCCACTGCCGCCTGCTTCCGCATGCGGTATTGCGCGAGCCAATTTGAGCTGACCCGATTTGAAACTTATTCACGATTTCAGTTAACCAAATATCGTGCCAGGCCGCGGGGCGGCTAAATGACTGATTCAATTGGATTGACTCAGCGGGGCGACGCTGATGACTGTGCGCTCCTGGGATTGGCCAATCCCAAAAACGGGCGCTGGCTTGAAGCGCAAAACAAGCTATAATTGCGCCTACGCCATTGGCATCTATACAAGTCGACATCCCCCAGCTTCGGAGGAGCGCAATTATATTGCGCTTCAATTAACGTAAGGTCATAGCATCCGCCCCAATCTCACCAACAACCTTTAAAAACTGGCGTGGGCGCAAAGCCGCCTGATCGCTTGGAAAGATCGTTATGCTTCTTGGAATCGATTTTGGAACGACACGAACCGTGGTCGCGGCGGTAGACCGCGGCAACTATCCCATCGTCAGCTTTCATCCCGAAGACGGGGACACGCTCGAATGGTATCCGTCGGCGGCCGCCGCGCGCGGGGGCGAGATAGTCTTCGGCCTCGACGCGGCGCAAAAACACGGCGCGGAGGGCTGGAGCGTTCTGCGCTCGTTCAAACGCCGCCTCGGGACGATCGGGCCTGACGAGCTCATCGAGATCGGCCATCACAAGCTGACGGCGCTGGAACTGCTGACTGGCTTTCTGTCGGCGCTGCGGAGCGACCTGCTCGCCCGCTCCAACCTTCGCGTCAAGCGCAACGAGAAGTTGCAGGCGACAATTTCCGTCCCGGCCAACTCGAACAGCAACCAGCGATTCATCACGCTCGAAGCGTTCCGCCGCGCGGGCTTCGATGCGCGTGGGATGATGAACGAGCCGTCGGCGGCGGGCATCGAGTACGCCCATCACCTGACGAGCGGCGGCTCGTCGAAGCGCGAGTCTTTGGTCGTTTACGATCTAGGGGGCGGCACCTTCGATTCTTCGGTGATCAACCTCGTCGAGCGCGACCACGAAGTCTTGAGCAGCGAGGGCATCGCCAAACTCGGCGGCGACGACTTCGATATTGTCCTGCTCGACCTGGCGCTAAAAGCCGGAGGCGTCCATTCTGCAGACTGGGAGATCTCCGACGCGGCGCTCGCCAAGCTGCTCGAAGAGTGCAGGCATAAGAAAGAGAGTCTTCATCCGAACACGCGCCGAATCACGATCGATCTCGGGTTGGGGATGGAAGGCGCGGGTGAAGTGGTTGTCAATGTCAGCGAATATTACGAAGAATGCAGGCCCCTCATCGAAAGCACCATCGAGGCGATGGAGCATGTGATGGAAAAATCTGCGCGCGAGGCCGGCTTCGATCTCCGCGAGTCGGCGGTCTATCTGGTCGGCGGGTCGAGCGACCTGCCGCTGGTGGCGCGGTTGCTCAGAGAAAAGTACGGCAAACAGGTTCGGCGTTCGCCCTATCCGCACGCGGCGACGGCGATCGGGCTGGCGATCGCGGCGGACACCGAGGCCGGCTACAAGTTGCGCGAGCGGTTCACCCGGCACTTCGGCGTCTGGCGCGAGTGGGACGACGGGCGTCATATCGCCTTCGACCCGCTCTTCGAGAAGAACACGGCGCTCCCCTTAAAGGGGGAGCAGCCCCTCGTGCGAGTGCGGCGATACGCGCCGACACACAACATCGGCCATTTCCGCTATCTGGAATGCGGCCGCCTCAACCAGGCCGGCCAGCCGCAGGGCGACCTCGCGCCGTGGGACGAAATCCTCTTCCCCTTCGACCCGGCGCTGCGATCCCTAGAGAATTTGAAAGACGCGTCAATCTCCCACTCGCACGATAGCAGCCGCCTGGTCGAAGAAGTCTATTCGTGCGACCACAACGGCATCATCGAGGTCGAGATCAAGGACGCTGCCAACGGCTTCAGCCGTCGTTACACATTGCGTAGGAAGTAGGTCTGTGGGAAGGTTGGGGACGGGTCGCGGCGCAATATGCCGTGGCCTGATGAGCCGGCGTGTTGTCGCATTCATGGCGCGCCAGGCGGGAGCCGCCGCACGACGCTCAATTTATTGCGCACGCTCCAACAGAATGCTAGCTTTGTTAGCAACTAGAGATTCCGAAACAAACAGATCACGAACCACAAAGCCCTCTTTGACTAAGCTGTTGAGCGTTTTTATTGTTTCTTTCGATGACGGCGCGAGGTCGAAATCCACCTTCTGGTCTGCGAAGTTTTCCGTCTCTTGAAGTTCAATCTTCAACACTTTGTATTCGCGTCGCTTGCTGACGTCTACCGCCGGTTGCTCAAAAATCAATGTGTGTTCTATGCCATAGAAGTCTGGGTAAATCATTCGATAGATTGCGCCGCTGCCTTGCAGACGCGCTAACTCCTGATCGAAACTCTTTTTCTTCCTGCCATCCAGCCAGATATAGGAAACTGGCGTCGTGTTATCACGATGCCGGTACATTACGGCGATCAGGAAGTAAGTCAATGCCAAGCGGTATCCTTGCCGCGCCAATTCATTGACCTTCTTCTTCACATTTCTGGTAACAACTTTTACCTCTGTACCTTCAGACAGGAATTCGCCTTTATCCGCATTTCGCTGAAGCAGAACCTCACACTTGGAAAGGGCAAGGATGGGGTCGAACCCCCATCCCATGGATTCGTTGATCTGTCTCGTCAGCGGGGCATCTGGCCACAATTCGCTCCAACTTGGTTCATGCGACGCAAGCTTGAATTGACTTGGCGTTTCAACTCCTTTTGCTCGTTCAAGTATAAATAAGTCGCGATAGATGCAAGGAAACAGATTGGGGAACATGGAGTCATCATGCTCGCTTTCACAGACGCCTCCCAGGAAATTACGGTCAACAACTGAATATCCCTGCTCCGCCAGTTCCGCGTACTTTCCCTCCAAACCGTCCTTGAAGATATTGAATTTGCTGGTCGTTTCAAACCAGGCATACTCGTATTGAACAGCGCCTAGCCTGACAATGGCGATCAAGGGAGATCCAAGGGCAGTAAGCCTGTACCCCCGCTCGCCGGCTTTATTGAGCTCATCGATAAAGCTATTTCTATACGAAACGATTCTAGTTTCATCGACTCTTTCTATTTCCTTTTCCCTTTCCTTTTTCTCTTTTCTATCCTTCGGAGGATCTTTGTATAGTTTTTTTCCGTAACTTATTGGGAACACAAGTTTGAACTTGTCAGCGTCAGGATCAGGGACAAATTTCGGTTTTGCTTCAGGCTGTTTTGGAGATTCGGCTGGCGGAACTGGCGTTGGCTTTGGAACTTTTCTTCCAGATTGCGCTGATCCGACTCGAAATGGCGGTGGCAATACAATGGAGATGAACAACAAACTCACTATGGCGCAAACCGCTATCCCCGTTTTCATATCGTTGCCCTCGGTGTTCTCTGTCGCAGACCGTTTGCCCATACGCGGCTAACTTATCCGCTTCAGCGACTGCGGATCTTCCGAGCTTGCCGCGCCCATCCCGATCGGATCGACCTTTGTGAACCGGCCCTGCTGCGAACTATAGAACCTGCTCACCGCACAGTCCATCCCCGTCGCCTTGCTCCGGTCGTGGCTCGTGAACCGCTTCTTCAACGGATTGCCGAACGTCGGGCGCTGGTAGGGATTCTCTGCGCCGTTTCGCATTTCCGCATGAACAAAACGGCAGGCGAAAAGGCAAACGCATTGTCAGACGAAAAAGTGAGGGTTGTCACTCCCGCGAGAAACGCAAAGGGTCTTCAGGCCAGGCGTGGCGCGGGTAACGGCGGCTCAACTCTTTGCGAACCTGCGGATAGACGCGCTGCCAGAAGCCCGCCAGATCGGTCGTGACCTGAACCGGGCGGTGGTTGGGCGCGAGCAGATGCATCACCAGCGGAGCGCGCCCGCCGGCAATCACCGGCCCGGTCTCCATCCCGAAAAAATCCTGCAGGCGCGATTCGATCCAGGGCGGTTTGCCGGTTTCATAATTGACGCGCACTCGGCGGCGGCCGGCGATAGCCACAAATTCCGGCGCCATCTTGTCCAGCAATCGCCGCTGCTCGGCGCTCAAACGTAGGCGCAGCGCCTCAATCAAGGCGCCCTCCCTGGCAGCCGCGCGCAATTCGGCGAAGCTCTTCAATCCGTCGCACAGCGCGATCAGGGATTCATGAACATCGTCGTCATTCAACGCGGGCGTCGAAGATTCGGGAAAAGTCTTTGACACGAACTCGACACGCGCGAGGAAATCGGACACCGTCTCCGGTTCGACGAACCTCTGCAATCCGGCGGCGAGCGCGGCTTCGGCCAGGACGCGCGCGGCCTCCTGTCCTCCCACCGTGGCGGAGCGGCTTTCGCTGATCGCCAGTTGGTCGTACATCATCCGCTCGACCACCTCTACGCGCTCCGATTGCGCGTTCCATTTCGCCTCGGTCGTTTCGCGCAACTGACTGGCGAAGAGATCGATCAACCATTCCGGCTCGATCCGGCTGGCGATGCGAACGATGCGCGCCCTGGCCTGACTCGCGTCGCGACGCTCCTCGGCGTCAATCGCGACCAGGAACTCGGATTTCCCCACGACGCTCGACGGCGAAAGCTGCGCCGCGCCGCCGCCAGACAACAGCAATTCCCTGTTGTCTGATTTCAACGAGCGGCGCTTCGCGACCCGGTCCGGGTAACCGGCGAGGATCGAAATCAACATCGCGTCGTCTCCTTTTCCGCCCCGTTCCCTGCCCCGTTCCATGCCCCGTTCCATGCCCCGTTCTCGCGCCACCACGCCTCCACGTTTTCCGCCGCGCCCGCGCGACGCAAGGAGTCTCCGATTGACTCGATTGACGGCCATCACCGCGCCCATGTCGAGATTCATCGCGCGCAAGCGTGACGGGGCGAAGTTGGCTGACGCGGCCTCTTCGAACAGATCCAGCCGATGCAGCAGATCGCTCGGCCCCTCGTGTAAGGCCTTCCTCTCGAGTTCATTTTTGAAAAGCTCCGAGGCGATGATGTCGCGCTCGCCGATCAGCGCCGCGACGACGCAAGCCGGTTCGCCCACGCCGCGCGACTCGGCCTCGACCAACATCCGCGATTGGCGGGGGTGCAACGGAAACCGCGCCATCTCTCTGCCGACCGCCGTCACCGCGCCCGTAGCGTCAATCGCGCCGAGTTTTAAGAGCAGACTTTCGGCGGCCTCAATCGCCGATTGCGGAGGGGCCTCGAACCAATCGAAGACGTTCAAGTCGGCGACTCCGGCGGCGTGCAATTCCAGCGCGGTCTCGGCCAGGTCGGCGCGATGGACTTCGGCGACGTCGTGGTCGGGACGCGCGTTGAAGTCCTGCGCGGTGTAGAGCCGCAAACATCGGCCGGGACGCGTCCGCCCGGCTCGCCCGGCTCGCTGCGTCGCCGAAGCCTTGCTGACGCGCGCGACGTTCAACGTCGGCAAACCCGACCACGGCGAATGGCCCGCCATTCTCGCCAACCCCGAATCGATCACCGCGACAACCCCGTCAATCGTGACTGAGCTTTCTGCGACGTTGGTCGAAAGGATCACTTTGCGCTTCGCGGCCGGTTTGACCGCCCGATCCTGCTCTTCGGCCGAAAGGTCGCCGTGCAACGGCAAAATTATCAGATCGTGTCTGTCTGCGACCGCCGCGCAAGCGGATTGCGCGCGACGAATCTCAGCCGCCCCCGGCAAGAAGACCAGAATATCGCCGTCAATGCCTTCGGCCGCGAGCCGGTTGACGGCGGCCGCGACCTGCTCGGCCAGCGGACGCTCGTCAGGCCGCGACAGATGCTCGATCGTAATGTCGAACCGCTTGCCTTCGGAGCGAAGCGTAGGAGCGTCGTCGAGAAAGCTCGCGACGGGCCCGGCGTCGAGCGTTGCCGACATCACGACGAGCTTCAAATCCGGCCTCGCAGTCTTCTGCAACCTTCTGAGCAGGGCCAGCGCGAGGTCGGCCTGCAAGTGGCGCTCATGGAATTCATCCAGCACGACAACGCCGACGTTCTTCAACGTAGGGTCGGAGAGCAATCGCCGCGTCAACACGCCTTCGGTCAGAAAGCGTAACCGGGTCTTCGCGCCCGCCACCTCTTCAAACCGCACCTGATAGCCGACGGTCTCGCCGAGCCTCTCACCGCGCTCTTCGGCGACGCGGCGCGCGGCCATTCGCGCGGCCAGGCGTCTCGGTTCGAGCGCTAACACTTCAGTGTCGCCTGTAATTTTCGCGTCGAGCAATGCTGGAGGCACGCGAGTGGTTTTGCCCGCGCCCGGCGGCGCTTCCAGAACGATGTTCGGAGATTGGCGTAGTCGCGCGACGATTTCCGGAAGTAGCGGATCGATGGGAAGAGGCTGCATTACTATTGATCGAGCTTGAATGTAACCGCGAGTTCACTCCAGGCGTTCACAAGCTTATTCGAATAAGTGGCCGGTTTGAATTTTATCGCCTTCGCGACCTCAAGCGCCTTTTCTGTAAGCCCGTCAGGCAACCCCTCGATGACGTCGATCTGCCCGATTTTGCCGTTCGAGTGGAAGACCACAATCAATCTTACTTTGCCTTCAATTCTATTGTTTCGGGCCGCTTCGGTATATTCAGGCGCCTTTATTTCTATCAACTCAGGATTGCTCACGCCGCCAACTCCAGCCGGCAAAGTACCAGAGGCTGAGGCTATCGAGCCTAAGTTATCATAAAGATCAAATGTGAATTCCAGAAATAATCGAACGTCGACTGGTTGGCCATCTTTGTAGGCCGGTCGGAATCTGATCTTCCGCGCGGCAATGATCGCTTCCTGCGTTAAACCGAACGGCAATCCGCGAATCACTTTAATGTCGCGGAGTTTGCCATCAGCTCCAAAGACCACACCTAGTAAAATTGCGCCTTGAATTCTTGCGTCTCGGGCTGCCCCGGTATAGTCGGCCTTCTCTCGGTAAAGAATCTTCGGCTTCAACCCCGGGTCTCTGTCCGTAACGGTTACGCTATCTTTGATCGTTAAGTCCTCAGGATTCGCGATGGCTGGCGCATTCGGGTTGAGGACCTGAGTCGCTTCCTGCGAAGGCCGCTGTGGTTGTTCTGCAGGTCGCAGCTGGGCTTTCTGTTGAGGGGGACTCTGTTGCGGCGCGCCATGCGGCGTCGTCTGGTAATGTTCGCGCAGCAAATCATCGCCGAAATCGCCATTGAAATCACGCCAGACCGAGTGGATGTGATTGGCGTTGTTCTGCGTGTCGTCGTATTCGACCAGGAATGTCGGCCCCTGGATGCGGTAATAATGCGGATCGCCTTTGTTCATGCCGCCCGCCCACGCGAAATATATCTTGTCGAATCCGGCGTCGCGAAGCTTCTTCGACCGCTCGTCGGCTATGTCCTGTGGCATTCGCGACAGATATTCATCGAGCAGTTTTTCGAGCAGCGCCTTCTGTTGTTTGTTCAACTGACCGGCCGCGACGCCTTCGGGTTTGAGCGGGTCGGCCTTTCGTTTGTTCATCGTGATGATGTCGCCCGGCGCGGTTTTGTCGAAGACGGCGGCGGCGCGTTGTTTTTCATCGAGCGCCTGAATCAATTCGCGTCCCTTGTCCTCTTCACCGGCCAGGGCCCGCAAGCCCTTCCGCTCGCCTTCGCGGACTTCGGCCGGATTCGCGCCGAAAAAGAGCGGCGTGTTTGAAACCATCTCGCCTTTGACGACGGTAAAATTGAGCGCGACGTGATGGCCTTCGACGCGCCACCCCCACGGAGATTTGGCCGACGGAGTACCGAAGACAGAGAAGTAATAAAGCTCGGGGTCACGCGGGAAGCGGCGGCTCGGGCCTTCCAGTTGCGCCAGAACCGGCTCGAGGCTCATGATCGTCGTGGCCTTCTGATAGCCGGCCGGGCCCAGGCCGGTTTTCATAAACTCCATCGCCAACTTGCGCTGATTCTTATCGAGGTCTTTGAGCGGGAGGCCTTTGCGGTCGCGCGGGATGAAATGCCAGTCGAACCGCTGCCCGTCGCCGAACTCGAAATTCGCCTTCGCTTTTTGCTCGGGCGTGAGCGAGGCCAGGAATTTGTTCGCGGCCTCGGCCATCGCGCCGGCTGAGCGCATCCGCGCCACGCCGTCGATGACCGACCAGGTTACGAGCGATAATGCTATGACAAAGGACGACAGCAATACTACGAGTCTCAACGGCTTCATCTTCGACCTCCAGGCGTAATATGAGATTCAGGATTCGAGATTCGATCTGTTTTGGAAATTCCGCTTGGGCAGAGTTTGCATTATTGATCGAGCTTGAATGTGATCGCTACTTCACTCCAAACACCCACAGTTTTGTCTGAATTCGAAAAAGTGGCCGGACTGAATTTTATCGCCTTCGCAAGCTCGATCGCTTTCTCTGTAAGCCCGTCAGGCAATCCTTGAATGACGTCGATGTGCCCGATTTCGCCGTTTGAGCGGAAGATGACTATCAACCTCACATCACCTTGAATCCTATCCTTTCGAGCGGCCTCGGTGTATTCGGGCTTCTTCATATCAATCAACTCCGGCTTGCCCACGCCTTCGACGCCTGCCTGCAAGTACTCCGGAGTAGCCTCAATGTTGAAGGTGAATTCCAGGTTGCCCCTCACGCTGACCGGCTCGCCGTTTTTGGTAGCCGGTTCGAATTTTATTCTTTTCGCGGCGGTTATGGCCTGTTCGGTCAGGCCGAATGGAAGTCCGCGAATCACCTTGATGTCCCGGATGGCGCCGTCTTCTCCGTAAACGATGCTGAGCGCGACACTCCCTCCAATTCCCGCGCTACGCGCATCTTCCGTGTAACTGGCCCTTTCACTGTGTAAAATCTTCGGTCTCAACGCCGCGGTCATAGGCTGAATACCTCCGGTTCCGGCTCCCCTCAAAGTTTCCTGCGGCTTGACTTGCCGCAACGCGTCCTGTTGCGGCGCGCCGTGAGGCGTCGTCTGGTAATGCTCGCGCAGCAAGTCCTCGCCGAAATCGCCGTTGAAATCGCGCCAGACCGAGTGAATGTGATTGGCGTTGTTCTGCGTGTTGTCGTATTCGATCAGAAAGGTCGGACTCTGCACCCGGTAGTAATGCGGGTCGCCTTTGTTGACCCCGCCCGCCCAGCCGAAATAAATCTTGTCGAAGCCGGCCTCTTGCATCTTCTTCGACCTCTCCTCCGCCACGTCATGCGGCATTCGCGCAAGGTATTCATCGATCAATTTACTGAGCAGAACCTGCTGCTGTTTGTTCATCTGGCCGGCCGGAATGCCTTCGGGTTTGAGCGGGTCGGCTTTTATCTTGGCCAGTGTGAGAATGTCAGACGGGGCTTTCTGGTCGAAGATGGCGACGGCGCGCTGTTTTTCGTCGAGCGCAAGAATCATATCGCGTCCCCTGTCTTCTTCGCCCGCCAGCGCTCGCAATCCCTTCCTTTCGCCCTCGCGGACTTCGGCCGGGTTCGCGCCGAAGGCCAGCGGAGTGTTTGATAGCATTTCGCCCTTGACGATCGTGAAATGGATCGAGATGTGGTGACCTTCGACGCGCCACCCCCACGGAGCCTTGGGCGAAGGCGTCCCGAAGATCGAGAAGTAATAAAGCTCGGGGTCGCGCGGGAAGCGGCGGTTCGGCCCTTCGAGCTGCGCCAGGACCGACTCGAGGCTCATGATCGTCGTGGCCTTCTGATAACCCGACGCCCCCAGGCCGGTTTTCATAAACTCCATCGCCAACTTGCGTTGATTCTCATCGAGGTCTTTGAGTGGGACGCCTTTGCGGTCGCGCGGGACGACGGTCCAATCGCGACGGTTCTCGTCTGCGAAATCGAGAGTCGCTTTGGCCTTTTGTTCGGGCGTGAGCGAGGCGAGGAATTTGTTAGCGGCCTCGGCCATCGCAGAGGCCGCGCGCATCCGCGCCACGCCGTCGATGACCGACCAGGTTACGAGCGATAATGCTATGACACAGGACGACAGCAACACCACGAGTCTCAACGGCTTCATTTTCGACCTCCAGGCGTAATTTGTGATTTAGGATTCGAGATTCGAGACGCGCCAAATCTATGACGGGCCGAAGAGCAAGTCAATCTTGCCAAGCGAATCCATCTCACTTATCGTCATGAATGGGACTTATAGGACTCATAAGGCCTAATAAGTCCCATTCACGATGCCCCCAGGAATTGTATGAGGAGCCTTCATGTCGCGGCGCGACTCCCTGAAACAATGAACATCGCGGCGCGAGGGTAGGGCAAACTGGCAGTTTGCCTGGTTTTCCCGAAATACCGCATCGAAGGAGTCAGGGCAAACTGCCAGTTTGCCCTACCTTTTCTGAGGAGAAAAACATGCGCCCGAAGAACATCTTCACCCTGATATTATTATCACTGGTCTGTTTTGGAGTTACCGCTATGGCTCAAGAGAATCCGTTTTTAGGCAAATGGGACATCACCGGCGTCGGCCCGCACAGCAATTACGTTTACTGGCTCGAAGTGAAAGAAGAGGACGGCAAGCTCACGGGCAGTTTCCTCAATCGCAGCGGGAGCGTGCTGCCGCTGGAAGAGATCAAGATCGAGGGCGGCGAACTCATCTTCTCGCCTAAGGCGCCGAGGGCCGACTCGCCGAAGGCGACGCACCGCGCCAAGGTCGAGGATGGGCGATTACTGGGGATGATGACCGCCGGAGATCAGGAAGTGGCCTGGATCGGCGTGCGCCCGCCTAAATGGGGAGGAGATTTCAACGCGAACAAAAGATACCGAATGGGATCCCCCGTCGTCCTGTTTGACGGAAAAACTATAGAGAATATGTGGGAATTGCAGCGCAAAGACCAGCCTTCCGGCTGGACGGTCATCGACGGCGTGATGACCAACGAGCCGAAGGCCAACAATCTGGTCACTCGCCACCGCTTCGATGACTTCAAGATTCAATGCGAATACAAGCTCGAAGAGAAGAGCAACAGCGGCATCTTCCTGCGCGGGCGTTACGAGTTGCAGGTGCTGGATGACGCAGGCAAACCGCCCGACATTCACGGCCACATGGCTCTCTACAGCCGAGTCAAGCCGGCGGTCAACGCCGGCCTCCCGGTCGGCCAGTGGCAGACAATGGAAGCGACCATCGTCGGCAATCGCTTGACAGTCATCCTCAACGGCAAGAAGGTTCACGACAACATCGTGATTGATGGCGTCACCGGCAGCGCGCTCGACAGCGACGAAGGCGCGCCGGGGCCGATCATGATCCAGGGAGATCACGGCAAAGTCTCGTTCCGCAAAGTTGTGGTAACCCCGATTCTCAACTCAAGGTGAAAGTGTGCGGATTGCGGATTGCGGATTGCGGATT
>Ga0081455_10000379_pt1 | contig 17566 bp, 16 predicted proteins | sample TabmetS3T2R1_FD_70207 | JGI IMG/M metagenome (GOLD analysis project Ga0081455, IMG submission 70207) | Tabebuia heterophylla rhizosphere microbial communities from the University of Puerto Rico - S3T2R1 | ecosystem: Host-associated > Plants > Roots > Rhizosphere ...
TGCGGCCATTGTGGTATTAGTATTCATTCTTGTGGAATGGAATCATATATTACAGAGAGAGGTAAAAAGGAGAACGACTGAATTGCATGAATCAGAGACTAAAGCAAGGGAATTGGAAGACTCGTATGACGCAATGAAAAATTATTTGCAAGAAGTAATGAAGGAAATTAAGAAAGAACAAACTGGTTAGTCTAAAATTCCTACCACTTGAAAAGTATTCTTTTTTACTGATGAATCATCCAGGACCACTGACTTCAACGGTAATGAATATCGGAATGAAATCACCATATTTATCTTTGAAATTAATGTGAGCTTCTGAAATTATGTAGTAGTCTCATAAAAACCTTAATCGAATAACCAAAATGAGAGTAAGAATAGGAAAACCATAAATGAATAGAAACAAGCAGGCAAGTGAGCTTGTGCCTCTTACTTTTCTGTACCCCATACAGCATATCTCATTTCCGCATAGAATTCGATTATCTGTAGGCAAATCAGTCTAAATAATTTTAAAGTTGCCGACTGACCTATTCTTGTTCGTCGTCATCAGCTGACACGTATAATTTTATTTGGAGGGTCCTTTCAAACTTCTTTGCTAGCAACTCGTCCGGCTTTAATGCCCCTGTCTCTACCTTCTTAAGGAGTGAAGCCTTTTCACTCATCTTTATTCCTAGCTGTTCATGGGTAAACCCCTTTTTCATGCGTGCCTCTCGAATCATTCTTCCGAAATCTTGTGATAGAAGCGTTTCGTCGTTAAGCTGGATCCTATTATTGTGATATGCTCGCTTCTTGACGACCGGTTGGTTCTTGGCAGGTGGTCGACGAAACGTTGACTGCACCGAAGAAATTATCGATGCCTTACCGGTTTTGGCAATTCCTGGATCGTAAGGCTTTCCCCGTTTAGAACACTGTGAACACACTCTAAACACCGTTCCCTCAATAACTACGGTTTTGAGATTCTCGTTAATCGGTCGTCCGCATACTTCGCAAAATGATGATGACGACGATGTTGGCAAGTTTAGTAGCCCCGTAGATAATCCCGTTTAACCTTTCTTTAAAGTTTGCTGGACTGTCATGTTGAGTACAATCTCTGCAATATCGCTCGAGTATTCTGCAACTCGTCGAAGGTTTTCAGTTATTATTTTAATTCGATAGATATCATTCATGTTTCTCAAATTACTTAAACCATTCATGATTGACTTTTCTAAATAGTCTATTTCCCGAGCCTTCTCGATTGCTTTGTCAGCTGAATTATAATCCTGTTTAAACATAGACAAACAGGCTTCATCCAATACAGCCAAAGCGAAATTGCTCATTGTAGTAATCCTTTTCACGATATCTAGATTAACCGGTCGCTTAGATTCTATTAGCTCTTTAGCTATTAGCACAGCATGATCTGCTATCCTTTCTGCAAATTTGGTAATTAGTCTATATCCCAAGCAGCTCCTAGAGTCTTGGAGACCAATTTCGCTTAGTAGATACTCGTTCTTAATTGCAATATTTAGCTGTCTAACTATGTAAAAGCTAAATCGGTCAACCTCATCATCTGACTTTAGTACTTCTTTAGCTAATTCTATATTGTTCTCCTTCATTGAAAGCATGACGTCAGCGTGCATCGACTTGGCAATAAGTATCATTCTCTTAAAAGCCGCGTCAACTGATAAATCCAGCAAATTAATTAGAACCTGCAATGTCATTCCACTAGCCGAGTCTGCAATAATTTCTGTTCCCATCAAAAGTCGTCGGACTAGATCCTTTATTACTTCTCGTTGGTCACTGGTTAATCTGTTGTTTTCTTTTGGAAAAATGTGAATCATGTGGTAGCCAAGGAAATAAAGAGAAACCAATTTTCTAGCAAGATAGTATGGATTATTCTCCTTTAGTACTTCTATAGTGGCTTCCCTCTGCTCCTTAATTGATCTACGAGAGGCGGGGGAGATCTGCAAGAATGAGTTTCCCTGTCTCGAAATCAAGACGTGATCTCCCTGTTTGAGTCCTAGCTCCTGAATCCATCTCTTAGGTAAAGAAACGATAAAAGAGGACCCTCCTGTGTACTGTATCTTTCGGGTCTCTTCCCTTTGATCAGTGGATTGCCTATTTTCTGCCGATGCCACCGCAAACACTAGTTGAGTCAACTATATATTTGTATTTTTTCCTATATAGATCATTTAATTAAAAACATATTTATTCAAATATTTCAGCTGATGTGCTATTGGCTGCTATTTCTGTGGACCCTCAAGAGAAAATTCGCCATCATCTGAATGCGTTATTCGGCACATATTTTACCCTCCCAAAATCAACTACTTTTAGCTATTCAAGAAGGACTGGACGCATTAAGAGCTTTAGCTTTGACAATCAACTGGCTGGGACTTTAAGAACAGACGGCGGAATAGCGTTAACACTTTCTGGCGCTGAAATACTGTTGAAGAACCCGCTATTCAAAAATAATTGTGTTATTCCCACTCAGGAAGCCATTCCGTTCGTTATCGAAGGGCGCTCCCTATTTTGCAAACACGTGAAATGGTGTGGATCTAATGTAAGAGTTGGTTCAGATGTTGCAGTTATTGATGATAACGAAAATGTTTTGGCTGTAGGACGTGCAAGACTTGCGTCTGATATGATGAAAGGGTTTGATGCCGGGGTTGCAGTAAGGATTAGACAAGGAATAAAAAGCGGAGCAAGTACAGAGGGATTTGTATGATGCGAGGCGGTAACCGCGAAATGCGACGCATGTTAGACAAGATGGGGTTAGAGATGAAAGAAATGGGTGAGATTGAAGAGGTCGTTATTCGAACAGAAACTAAAGAACTTTATCTTATTAAACCGCAAGTAGTTGAAATGAAGGGAAAAGATAGTACCATATTTCAGGTAGTTGCAACAGATATAGAAGAAAGAGAAAGAGAAGTTCCCTCAATCAGAGAGGAGGATGTTGTGTTGGTAATGCAGCAAGCGAGCGTAAGTAAGGATAGAGCTATCCAAGCACTTACTGATTCAAAGGGCGATCTGGCTCAAGCAATAATTAATCTGACGACCTGACGATAAGCTGGACTTGATAATTTTCTCGGTGCTTCTTAGTGTTCCAACAGCTTTTTATTAATCAGGCTTAATGCGCGTCCTGGGTCGACTCTGCCTTTAGTGAGTTCCATCACCTTTCCGAGCAGATAGTTGGATACATTAGGATTTTTCTTTGCATCGAGCACTGCGAGTGACTCTGTCTCAAAGACATTTTCAATAGATCGCAATATTAGGCCCTCATCATCAATCTTTCTAAAATTTGTTTCATTTTCACTTGAAGTGATTAGTTTGCCTGATACTACAGCTTCGTACAAGAGTTGCTTGGCAGTTTTTCTATTAACGATTCCTTCCTTTATCATTCGGGCTATTTCGGCTAATTGTTTGGGTGACATCTTTATGTTCCTTATTGTAGATCCAAGTTTCTTAGAATTGTCATCCGCATAGCTCATCAGGTCAGTCACGATGATACTTGAGATTTCTTTGGGTGCAAAATAGATCTTGGCCGACTCCTCAAAGTAATCTGCGAGATCTTTGTGATCTATTAATACTTTGGAGACGTGCTCTGTGAGTTTATAGTAATTGATGAACCGTTCTTTCCTTTCATCTGGAAGTTCAGGCATTTTTGAGTGCAATTCTTTTAAATAATCTTCATCGATCTGAATTGATGGAATATCTGGCTCGTGGAAGTATCTGTAGTCTTGTTCCTCTTCCTTGGTCCTTGACTGCTTGGTTATTTTTCTTTGTTCATCCCAATGTCTAGTTTCACCTCTGATTTCCATCTCATAATTAAGCATAGCTTTTTGTCTAGTCATTTCAAATTTGAGAGCCTTTTCTACGTCTCCAAAAGAAGAAACATTTTTTATTTCAACTCTTCTTGAATCGCCAATAGAAATATTCGCGTCGCATCTAACTGCCCCTTCAAGGCTCGTATCGCAAACTCCCAGGTGCTCAACTATCGATGCTAATTTATTCAGAAATAATCTAACATCCTTTGGATCGTGAAAATCTGGCTCCGTCACAATTTCCACGAGGGGTACTCCAGCCCGATTGTAGTCAATAAGTGAACCTGAACTTCCTTTCACATATGATAATCTGCCAGGATCCTCTTCGAGTTGAACTCTACGTATTCTGGCCTCTCCTTGTCCATATCCCAAAAGTCCATCTACACCAATGCTAGTAATTCCATGGGCGTTATATTGAGTAAGCTGGAAATTCTTAGGCAGATCCAGATAGAAATAATTCTTTCTGTAGAATAGTATATTATTTGGAATAGTACAATTCAAAGCCATGCAAACCATTGCAGCTTTTTCTATTGCTGTCTGATTCAGAAGAGGCAAGGTGCCCGGAAGCCCGGTGCACGTCGGACAGATATTCTCGTTGGGGCTGTATTCACGATAGTTGCAATGGCACGAACAGAATAGCTTACTTTTCAAACCAGTAAGTTGGCAATGGATTTCCAATCCAATTTTGGTACTGTAATTAGATATCATAACGGAGATCTCGCCTGAATTTTGGATGTTCTTTCAAACAGTAAAGCTACGTCAAAAATCTTTTGTTCTTGAAAATCATCTGACATAATTTGGAGACCTATTGGGAGACCATTGCTGAAACCGGCAGGGATCGAAATTGCAGGCATTCCTGTGAGATTGGAAATAACGGTGTCAATATCCATGTAATAAATCTTAATGGGGTCACCTATTTTTTCACCAATTTTAAAGGGTAGTATGGGCATAGTAGGGGCAATTATAACATCGTATTTGGAATACAATGACTTAAATTCTCTTCTTAACAAGGCTCTTACTTTTTGAGCCTTAAGATAATATCGTCCATAGTACCCTGAAGAGAGAACATATGTGCCGACGATAATTCGTCTTTTGACTTCTTCGCCAAAATTACTTCTTACTTTAGCAAAGTATGAGTTCCATTCATATCCTTCAGGATCCAAATCGAATCCGTAGCGAATATTGTCGTACCGAGCGAGATTACTGCTCGCTTCAGCCATAGCTATAACATAGTATGAAGCAAGAGCAAATTCCAAAGAGTCTAAAGTTATTTCCTCGCAAATGCATCCTGCTGAAGAGAGTGTATCCATCGCAGAATAGATACATTTGGAAACTTCAGGTTGAGCATTGACGGTCAAATTATTTAGTAAGGCTATTCGAAGATGATTTCCATTTGATTCAACAGAATAGGGTGAAGCTACCGTGCGTGTGGTATCATCATTAGGATCTACTCCTGAAATTACGTTCATCAATCTGACAACACCAGATACCGTTCGCGCAATTGGAGCAATTTGCTCCAGGCTATTTGAATATGCTATTAAGCCATATCTACTAACCGAACCATATGTGGGCTTGAAGCCTACTACTGAACAAAAACTTGCAGGACATCTAACTGAACCACCAGTATCTGAACCTAACGATGCCGTGCATTCGGCCGCTGCAACAGCAGCCGCACTACCTCCCGATGACCCACCGGCGACATAGTCTAGATTCCACGGATTTCTTGTTGGTCCGAAATTACTGAACTCTGTTGTTGAACCCATTGCAAATTCATCTAAATTCAATTTTCCGATAACTATTGCATCGGATTCTTTCAATTTTCGAATTACTGTCGCGTCATAGGGTGGGACGTAATCCGCTAAAAGCCTTGATGCACATGTCGTTCTCAATCCTTTAGTGCTTATGTTGTCCTTTATCCCCACTGTGATACCTGCCAAATAGCCAACCTTCTCTCCCCTACGGATCTTGCTATCTATTCTCCTCGCAGATTCTACAGCATGATCAGTATTCACGCTCACAAAGGCCTTGATATCTGCATCCAGTCTTGCTATACGTTCCAGAATATGGGATACATAATCTTCAGCAGAAAAATGCTGATTTCTTATACCGTCTGTTACCTCATCGAGCGAGAGATCACATAGTCTACTCATTGTTTCACATCACTTTTAGGGCCCTTCAAATATCCATCCTTTCTATTTCTGGTTTTGGGAAGGACATTCTCGCCGAAATTCTTTGCTTCATCGATACGTAAGTTGCGAACCGACTTCGTTTGGTGAGTAGGTTCCAGAGTATCTAATGTTAGGCGATCTAGGATGTCGAACTGTTGAATAATTCGATCAATCTGAGATTCGTATTTTAATAGCTCTTCCTCTGAAAGATCTAATCTCGCAAGCCAGCCCAAATGCTTTATCTCGTCCTTTGAAACCATTTTCGATTTAATTCTCCTCGCTCACGGGGTTAGACGATCAATATCTCTTGGGTAGAATGTAGCATCTCGAATATTCTCGATATTCAGGAGTACCATCATGAGTCTTTCCAAGCCTACTCCAAAACCTGCATGAGGTGGTACACCATAATCAAAAACCCTAAGATGGTAATCAAACGATTCCGTGTTTAGACCTTGTTTTTTCATATTTCCTAAAAGAAACTCTTTCCTATTTATCCTGGTACTGCCAGATGAGATTTCAAGAGACCCGAACATTAGATCAAAAGATTCACAAAACCTGTCAGATCTGGAGGTTGGCTTTACATAGAATGGTTTTATAGCAGTTGGCCAGTCTACTATATAGTAGAAGGTATCGCTGTTGAAGACTTCATTTGAAAGACCCTTCATAATCTGAGGATTGATATCGTCACCCCATCTGATATGTTCGCCCTTTGCTTGAAGTTTGTCGATAATCTCATCGTACCTGTATCTTGGGAAAGGTGTCTTGATCTTTGGTAAAGTGCCATGCATACTTTGCAAATCAACCCGATGCCTGTCGTTTATCGAGTTAATAATATGTTTTATCATTGCCTCTAGTAAATTCATAAGGTCATTGTAATCTGCGAATGCCTGTTCAACATCGATCGAGGTTGCTTCTGATAAGTGTCTTTTTGTTCTTGAAGGTTCTGCCCTAAAAATAGGTCCAATCTCGTAGACGTTCTCAAAAGCCATTGTGAGCTGTTCCTTATACAATTGGGGACTTTGTGCCAAGTATGCCTCCTTATTGTAGTAAAAAATTGGAAACAAGGCAGCTCCCCCTTCCGTAGCTGTTGCGATCATTTTTGGTGTGCTTACTTCAATAAAGCCTTTCGCATCAAGGAACTCTCTAATTGAACAAAGTGTAGTATGGCGAATTCCAAACGCGCTTCGTAAGAAATTTCTCCTTAAATCTATTGCTCTAAGATCTAGTCGTGTATCGATACCTACCGTTGACTTATTTGCCTGGATGTTAAATGGTGCTGCTTGCTTAGCCAACGAGAATATTCTTACCTCATTAGGAATCACCTCTATTCCATTGGGCGATTTAGTTTGTGCTCGAACTTTACCTCTGACTCCCAATGACGTGTGATCTTTTATACGTGAGAGTTGATCGAGAACCTTGTCCGAACATTCGCCCCGTTTAGCAGTTACTTGTATTTCACCGAGTCTATCTCTTATTATAACAAATTGAATATTTCCGTGACTCCTTGTGCTAGATACCCATCCCATCACAGTGATCTGTACGTCATTCAAAGTAGGAAGAATCTCCTTGGAGTAATGGGTTCTTCTCCAACCACCTAGTTCTTGTTCATGCAACAATTCGCTCAATTTCAAAACCTTGACGATGGTTAAACTTGTATTAGCAAGTTTAATTTATCTTTTCACGTTAGGTCTATTCAGCAGGTATGGTTTACCTCACTTCACAATAAAAAGAGGCAAACAGGAGAATTTAGAAATACGCATATATATTTATACTCAATATCTGGAAGCTGAGGTGAATTCTGGTGTCCATCGAGCATAGTGATTTGGGAAAGGAAGAAATGGTAAGACCTGCTGCTGACCCGGGAACTAACGTAAATGTTACAATCTCTATAGGCGACATTCGGGTCCAGTTTAATGGATCGGCAGATTCGGTTATAACTTCCGTGATATCATTTCTGACAAAACAAATTCCCACATTAGAGTTAGCAAGCAGGATTTCACTCAATTATACTATAACCGAGCTTATACAATCTTATTCAGATATCATCAAAATAACCCCAGAAGGTCCTAGGATAATTCCAATATTAGACGGGACAGAACTTAGAAAGTTCTCAGATAAACAAATCGTTGCTCTTCAACTGGTTGCTTCCCGCATCGCAAAGGGATTAGGCAAGATCGATGATGACAGACTACGTATGTCTGATCTACAATCAGCTACGGGTCTAAAGTCAAAATCAATTAGTTCAAGATTGTCCGAATTGGTTAAAATAGGATATGTACAAAGAGATGTCGTAAGAAATGGAGGTGAATTACCAGCATACCGAATCACCACCGCAGGAATCAGTTGGCTAAATTCTATCCTTGCAAAACGGAAAAAGAACCAAGGATAGGGATAGGTGTTCGAATGTAATTTGATATGTTAACGGAATGAGTTTATTTCGTTATTTTCTGTAAATAGACATAATTACGAGCAGTTCCATTTCGGACCATAATGCCTTCCCTAACCATGTCGGTTAGAGAATGCGAAACTGCCGTTCTGTCGTAGTTATAGCCCTTTCGCAATAGCTCTTCATGAATTTCTGCCAGAAGTCGCTGAGTCAAGAAGTAACCTTCTTCCCACAGAGTTTCCAGAAGTATTCTGCACGTCATACCCGTTTTATGTGGTGATTTTCTTTCTCTCCTAAATACCTCTTTACTTGGCGCCATAGCGTCTGTATCTATCAGCATTTTAATATTCTCTAGTTGATTTTGCAATTCAACAATAGATAGCGCATTCTTCTCATCCAATGGACTTGGATGATCGATACTATCAAGGACGTTTTGAACCACCTCCTTGACCTTGTCTTCAGAGCAAGATATTTCAACTTCCCATCCATTGTGCTTCAATCTGATTTTTACCTCATCCGTGTGTGCTGCTATTGGCGGGGAGCTATCATTCATGTTGAACAAGAAACGTTGGAAAAGTTCACACTGATAAACTTGTTCTTTTTCATCTTGCGCATCTTGCGCAAGATTAATAAACTTCGGCTCACAGATATTGTTGATCAACATGAATGCAAATGCGCATTTAGACTTCTATCTTGAAGCTGGTTGTATAGCAGAATTTGAAAATACTTTCAGAAAGTCAATGAAAACGTGTTTGTCGGATCACTTGAAGGATATTCTCAAAGGGAGAAGAATTATTTTCGATTCAATTGAACAAACGACTATTCCGATTGGACCTAATGGAGGTTTTGATCAGTGCAAGGTGACTCCCAAGGTGGTTCATCCAAACGAAAAGGTAACTTCCATCAGCGCAATGGATTCAAGTGTTTTACATTTAGCGAGGACTGAGGAAGGAAGGTTGTATGCTGCGAAAGCAGGAGTTGTAATCTCATCTGGTAGAAGAATTCGACGTCATTTCAGGTTGGGTCCCATACTCATCTATCTAACTGAGGAATTCTTGCATAATTCTAAGATAGATCATAATTTAGGAAATCTGTTGCTCGTTGACAGCAGCATCGCCAAACGTCTTATCAGAATCAGATTAGAGAGATCAATTCAACTAGTACTAACCAGCCGCCTGAGTAATTCAATAATACTAATAGATGGAGCCCTCAGACCCTCCGTATTTGAAGATTACAATTGTACCATCAATCGAGTAATTGAAATGTCTACTCTAAGCAATAATGATATCATTGGACTGTCCAAAAATACGAACATGACGATTCTTAATCAATTTGAAAACTTACTTAAAATATTGCCTTACTCAGCTTGCGCGGATACGAGCAGCGTGATTAAAAGTCTGACAAGAAACATGTTGGGAAATAATTTGCTAGTGAAGCTTGGAAAAAATGAAAATGAGTATGTGCTCCGAGCGGACATATGCTCTGCCAATGGCAATGATTTAGAATGCTTAGGAAGACTAATCGGAAATGACATACTCTCTCGTAGCTATCCAGAATCACTCAGAATTGCACATCACATTTCAACTTTCACAACTACTGAGGTCTCATCATTAAAGGGACTCATATCAAAGAGCTATGGTACAGAGGTGGTTGACCAAGCTGCTACTAGAAGGAACATTTTAGGGGTTTCATTTGTTTGAAAATTCTTCAAAAAACCAATGATGAATTGATACTCTTAGCAGTAAAATCAGAAATAGTCTCCAAAGGCGACTACTTCCTGATTGAAGATACGGAAGTGGAAAGGGATCTGATAGTTCAAGTGTACAATGAGGAGTATCTCTCGAACCAATCTATTATTGAGGACATTGTGAAAGATGAAATAATTCGAGCAACTAGTCCTGGAGTAACATATGATCCGTTAGAAATAGGTTTATTATCAGGCGTAGTGCGTGATTCTAGACTTTTTAAAGCCAAAATAAGAGGTTCTTCCATTGGAGCAAAGAACAATATGTCAAGCGATATCACTTGGTTACCGTCGAGAGTAAATTCTAAGATCAGACGTCTCACAATTTCTGAACTAAATCAAATACTAAATAGGGGTGGCGAGTCTCCCATTTCGATCGGCTCCGTTGGTAATAGTCAAGATCCCTTCATCATATATGCTGAAGACCTTGATGGCAGGCTAAACATAATCGCTGGGAAGAAAGAATCAGGTAAATCACATTTATCAAAATTACTTGTAAAGTCCCTCTTAGAACATGGAGCATTTATCCTTGTATTTGATCTAAACAATGAATATACGGGATTAGGAATTAAGCCCAATGGATTGAGTTCAAATCTTCAATCAAAGGTCGTTCTTCTTGAACCTGGGAAGAACTTGCGCTTTTCATTGGAATATTGTGGCAAACCATCTGTATCTTCTATGCTCAAGAACGCTTTAGATATGCCGTCCACATCATTGCGTGAGTTCTTTAGAATATGGGATAATCTTTACAAAAGACGTGCACTAACATTAGAAGCGTTCTCGAATGCAATTAATAATTGGAATTTCAATGATCTCGTTCGTGACGCGTTAATCTCAAGGTTTCATTCCATTTATAGTTCAAAACTATTTCTCAATGACGAGAAAAATGATGAATATGAAGGACTGAGATTCGAAAATATGATTTCCAATAATCCTCATGGACTGGCAATGATTGTGAATTTAGGAACCTTTGCACCAACGATTAGACACATGGTCGTCGAGTTGATACTAAACAAATTAGTTGAGTTGCTCGGAAACAATGCCATCCCGCCCATATTTCTCTTTGCAGAGGAAGCTCATCTATATATCAAAGATACTTATTGGGACGACATTATCACGAGAATGCGTCACTTTGGAATCTATTCTACCTTTATTACTAACCACCCGGAGGCATTAGGAGAAGGGATTTTGAGGCAAGTAGATAACATATTCTTGTTCAATTTCGTAAATGAATCGGACTTGGAAAGAATTTCTAAAATTTCCTTAGTTGATAGGGATACGATAAAGTCGATTGTTAGAACTCTTCCTCAGAGGTACTCACTCTTAATCGGAAAAATGGTTCAGGAACTACCGATAGTAGTTAAGGTTCCTCAATTGGATATCAAAACCTACGGAGAAACTAAAAGATTTTTTAGAAGGAAGAGCCCTACCCTTTTATCTTCTAAATAACCGCTTCGTCACCGCGTTGTTTTGTTCCTATATCTATCGTATCGCTTACAGGTGAGATGAATATTTTTCCATCTCCTGCTGAACCCGTACTTACCGAGTCTAGTATCGCGTTAACCACATTTTCTACCTGAGAATCAGGAACTACTGTAACGATATTCGCACGGACTGAAAATTCAGATACAAACCTACTTGTCCCTCTTCCGCTTTGAACGATGGGCTTCTCACCCTTACCTCTGCCTTTTGCTTCGAGTATGGTACATCCGCCTATACCCGCCTTCTTGAAGGCTTCGCTTACAGCGCTAATCTTTTCATTAGGTATAATTGCCTCAATCCGCTTCATAGGCTCGTATAAATTAGTTCACGATATAAGGTTTTCAAACTATATTTGTGATATAATAAATAAAAGTAAAATTTGATATGGCGTGAAATTATCACAGAAATCGGCTATATTATACCAAATGAATTAGTTGGTTTTGTCAAACATTCTTTTGACCTTCTTATTGACTGGATTGCTTTGTATGTACAGTGCCAGAGCATCAATCATTGGTTTCATTTTAAAGACTTCGGGGACAACATCTACCACTACACCGTTCTTGTCTAGCTCCCTAGCCGTCGAAGGTCCAACCGCCACGACTATCGTGATTGAGTTTAGTGAGTTTTGTAATTCTTCCCATAATTTGTGTCTCGTTGCAAAATTAAGCAGTCCTCTAACTGAAGGCGGGCTTGTAAAGGTTATTGCATCAATATTTCCAAGTCTTATATCCTCTACCAGATTTGCAATCTGGGCTTCATCACTCAGGAAGGATTTAAAACCCATTCTCTCGAGAATTTTAGTTTCTTTAAGATCGTTTATTTCAGAATATCTATACACAAATACTTCAATAATGCTGTTTTTCAATCTTTCAAGTCCATCAACTAATTGTCTGGAAGAAGCGCCATGCCAGATTATTGCGATTTTCTTCGCCGTCACTCCCATACTTTCGAAGAGCTTTAGAACTCCAGTAGATGTATGATCTAAATTAGGGATTAAAATAGGTCTCAGGCCGAAATTAAATAAAGACATCTGTGTTTTTGGACTTCGTGCAACCAGCATTGTATTTCTGAGCATATTAATCAGTAGTTCCTTCTTCCCAAGTTCTGAGGACAAATCGATTAGCGAGTACACACTCGGACCAGTCATAAACACGACAAAGTCTGGTCTATTTTCCTTGGCAAGTTCTATAAATCGAGATACTTCTAGAAGTATATTTTCCTCTCTCCTGATCCCTGTTGTTGGCGCAATGTAAGGCCTCCCTCCAAGTGATTTTATGACCTGGGCTAACTCACCTGCCCTCCTGCTAGCTGTGACTGCAATCTTTAGGTTCGAGAGGGACAATCCTTTATTTCTTGCTAACCTGATCTCCTAATGTTGTGCATCATCATTAGATCTTCTTCGAAAAGCAGCAAGTTCTCAGGAATAGCCAATTCTATAGGATCTTTTAGCGATAGCGGCTTCCCAGTTTCTGGAGAAACATAGGACTTCTTTCTGTTCCAGACCATAGAATTAAAATTGATAATTAGCTGGGTATATTTAGAGTATTTAGCGTAGTCACCCTCTACTTCCGGTAGTTTACAAAAATGGATGCTTTCATTGACATTGCTATACATGATCGTCCAGATCTCCTCGGTTATATACGGACAGATAGGGGCAAGCAGTGTAAGGATTGTCGTCATACTTTCATGAAGGGTATAGATCGCAGAAAGCCGGGATTGACTGGAATCGTCAAGATAAGCCCTCCACTTGACCATCTCAATGTAATGAGCTGCAAAAACATTCCAAGTGAATTCTCGGATAGCGTTCGACGGAATAAAGAAGTTAAAATCAGAATATCCCTTCTTGCATTCCTCAACGAGTTTCTGCAATTCCCCCAGCAGCCACATGTCACTAGGAGCTAAAGCTGTTGGCTTTTCAGTTAGATTATCAAACGTAGAAATGAACCTTGCAACATTCCATAGTTTGGACAAAAAGTTCTTAGCGATTGATATCTTTTGTTCAGAGCACCGGAAGTCATAGCCTAAATTACATTCTGAAGCCGACCAGAATCTGAATGCATCCGCCCCATATGTATTGATGATGGGTGAAGGATCCATTACATTACCTCTGCTCTTACTCATCTTCTCACCTCTTTCGTCAACTCCAAAACCCATTATCCAGGCCTTTGACCAAGGCAATTTACCTGTCAACTGAATACATCGCAGCATAGAATAATATAGCCAAGTTCTAACGATGTCCTTTGCCTGAGGTCTAATCGAACTGGGGTAGGGATGGCGTATCCCTTCTGATTCCCCGTATTTACTTATGTATATAGGAGTCAAGCTAGAATCCATCCAAGTATCGAATGTCCGATCTTCCCCAACAAATTTCCCTGCTCCGCAACTGGTACATTTATCAAAGGGAGGATCCTCTTCCCAAGGCCTGTAATACTTGCCTGGGGGTGGTAGGTTGGGATAATTGCAATTCACGCAATACCAGATAGGAATCTCTGTACCATAATAACGTCTCCTTGAAATGGGCCAATCAGTTGCGATCGAATCCAACCAATTCATTAGAATTTGTCTGTGAATATCAGGATAAAACCTGAGGTGTGCTGCCAGCTGCTTAAGTTGTGGAACATACTCAATTTGTTTAAGGTAATAGTCTTGCAATGGAACAATCTCCACTGGAGTTTTGCTTCTCTCGCATAAAGGGGTTCTATGCATGATATCCTCAGTTTTTTGCAGAAAGCCATTAGTCTTCAAATCGGAAATTACCCTGGCTCGGGCTTCTTGAATAGAAAGGCTAGCATAATGGCCAGCTTCGGCTGTAATGCGACCATAGATATCTGTAGCGACAATTTCCTTCAGTCCTAATTCTCTAAATAATGAAACATCATTCTGATCCCCGTAACTGCAGACCATAACTGCGCCAGTTCCAAATTCCGGCCGAGCTGAGTGATGTGCATAAACCGGTACTTGTTTGTCGAAGAGAGGAATAGATACCCTCTTCCCTATGATCTCCGTATAGCGATCGTCATTCGGATTCACTATAACGGCCTGACAAGCAAAAAGCAATTCTGGTCTAGTTGATGCTACCACTATGTCCTTTGTTTTATCCTTTGTTCTAAAATTCATGTATACAAGCTTGGTAGGTACTTCCTCGTATACGATTTCAGCATCTGCTATTGTGGTACCGCAGTCAGGGCACAGATTATTAGGCCTATTAGCAATGTAGATCATCTCCCGATTCCACAAGTCGATGAAAGTACTTTGGGTTAGCGCCCTGAACTTGCTTGAGTCAGTTCTATAATAATTCTTGAAATCTGCACTTAATCCAATCGACTTCATAATCTCAATCATTTCCTGTTCCAGTTCGTCCAAAGCGCTCTTGCACAATTCTAAGAATTTTCTTCTATCTGTTTTCCTCATCCTAATTTTGTATTTCTTTTCCGTATAGATTTCGATTGGAAGACCATTTCGATCGATACCTATTGGAAACAAGACGTTGAAACCGCTCATTCGCGCGGACCTAGCTATCATATCGATCTGCGCGTAGTGTGCAGCTGCTCCGATATGCCATGGCCGACCTGAAGGGTATGGGGGAGGAGTATCAATCACAAAAGGGACTTGCCCTCGAGTGATTATGGTGTTTTCAATTCTAGCACTATCCCATTTTTGACGAATTTTCACTTCATTAGCTGAATTCCATCTCTTCTCTTCAATTCTATGAGTTCGATTCAATCCTAAAGTATCTCTTAATATACGATTATTAAACATAATACTGGTTTTCTGAAATAGCGGGCGAAAATGCATGATACTTTGGATTGCAGATCTTCGATGACCATTTGTTTTTTCTATTCGAAAATTGAAAAAATCAATGCGATATAATCAGACTAAAGCCAGAACATGCAAGAAACATATGTGACCACTTCATAGGATGCTGCTGATGAGCACGAAGCTTTTGATGCGACCTAAACTGACAACATGGAACTTAACACAGTTGATAGAAGACCATAAGGGAGAAGAATTACAGACTCTGATAAAATCAATTGAGCAAGCCGCAAAGCGGATCGAGGGCGAACGTGGGATACTTAAGGAAAATATTTCTTCAAATCAATTTCAAAAACTCATGAATCTCGTTGAAGGAATAAATGAACAGATTAGCATTGTCGTTGGATATGCTCATCTGAAGTATGCCGCAGATACCTCGTCAAACGAGGCCGCTGCCATGTTAACTAAGATGGAAATGCTGTCAGCAGACATATCAAACCGTTTATTATTTTTCGACATCTGGTTTAAAAAACAACTCGATGATAGGAACGCCGATCGCCTGATAAATTCGGCTCCGATTGTTTATAGAGAGCATCTGAAACATAGTCGGCTTCTTTCCAAATTTACCTTGTCTGAACCGGAAGAGAAGATAATTAGTACACTGGAAGTGAGCGGGTCTGGAGCACTCACAAAGGTATACGACAGAATGACAAGCTCTTTAGAATTCGTTGTACACCTAAAAAAAGGTAACCGGGTCATAGAAAAAAAATTTAGTAATAAGGAAAAAATGCTCTCGATGATTAGGAGCACGAAGAAGGAGGAGAGGGTTTCAGCATACAAGTCACTCTTGAAAGAATACAAAAGAAATAGCGGAGTTCTAGGCGAAATTTATTTTAATAAGGTAATACAGTGGCACGATGAATTTATAAAGCTACGTGGATTCAAGAGGCCAATCTCGGTACGTAATATATATAACAATTTGGATGATTCCACCGTAGAATCTCTGCTACAAGCCTGTCGTTCTAATGCGAAGGTGTTCCAGAAGTATTTCAAAGAAAAAGCTGAGATGATCGGCCTTAAGAAGCTTCACAGGTATCATCTTTACGCGCCCCTAACCCTGAGTGAGAAGTATCGGGAGAGATTTAGCTATCAGAGTGCGGTTAGTACGGTCATCGACACATTTTATGATTTTGATACGAGATTTGGTAAATTCGCAACAAAAGTATTTAACGAAAAACATGTGGATTCCGAAATAAGAAAAGCAAAACAAGGCGGAGCCTTCTGTTACACGGTTACACCAAAACTTACGCCATACATACTTCTAAATTTTGATGGAAGAATTAGAGACGTTAGCACTATGGCTCATGAATTAGGTCATGCGATACATAGTATGGCAGCGTCAGATAAGCCAATATCTGTCGCACACGCATCGTTACCTTTGGCAGAAACTGCGTCTGTCTTTGCGGAGATTCTCCTTAATGATAAACTACGCAGCAGATTAACCCGCAAGCAGAAAGCCATTCTGCTAGCATCACAGATCGATGATATGTATGCTACTATTATGAGGCAAGCCTACTTTACCCTATTTGAGATTGAAGCTCATAAGATTATAACTGAAAAGAATGCGAATATTAATGAAGTATCGGACCTTTACCTACGAAACCTCGAAGATCAGTTCGGTGATTCGGTAACTGTTTCAGATGATTTTCGATGGGAATGGTTGTACATTCCACACCTATATCATACTCCATTCTATTGCTATGCCTATTCATTCGGAAATCTATTAGTTCTTTCCCTTTACCAGCAATTCAGAGAAGAGGGAAAGTCGTCATTTATACCCAAATACTACAAATTGCTTTCTTCCGGTGGATCTCGCAAGACAGAGGAAATCTTGGCTGACATTGGAATCGACATCTCGTCCAGAGCCTTTTGGCAGCAAGGATTCGATCTAGTTGAAAGAAATGTCCAGGAACTGCGTGACTTGTGATACAAAAGTATGTAGTTTACCTACCTCTCACTAAGCGATCGTTCCAGAAATAAACCTAGACCTAAGGAAATGTTGGGCTCTTATTGGGCATTTCTGAATATTAGCTAATTTTCTTCCAACCAATAGAGTATTGGAAAACCAGTGCCTAAGCACCAAATAACTATTCAAGTATTTGTTAACGGCGTTGACAGATTTTGTAAACTGATCACTAACAGAGTTAACAAATTTGTTAAAGTTAGCAGATGTTAGACT
>Ga0081455_10003668_pt1 | contig 17566 bp, 16 predicted proteins | sample TabmetS3T2R1_FD_70207 | JGI IMG/M metagenome (GOLD analysis project Ga0081455, IMG submission 70207) | Tabebuia heterophylla rhizosphere microbial communities from the University of Puerto Rico - S3T2R1 | ecosystem: Host-associated > Plants > Roots > Rhizosphere ...
GCCGTGGCGCACGGCTCGCTGTCGGTCACGATCAGCGAGCGCGCGGCCGTGAGCCAGCCGAACGAGCTCGCGCAGGGCGATACCGTCGTCGTGCCGCAGAGCACGCTCAGCGTGAGCCAGCCCGAGGCGCGCATGTTCGTGTTCGACGCGGGCGTCGACCTCAACGACATCGTGCGCGCGGTGAACCAGGTCGGGGCGGCGCCGGGCGATCTCGTCGCGATTCTCGAGGCGCTCAAGGAATCCGGCGCGCTGCGCGCGGAGCTCATCGTCATCTGACCATGGCGCTCGACACGAAGATCAACATCGGTGCAGCCGGCGCGGACGCGTCGCGCGAGACCGTGCGTTCGCAGCACCGCGTCGATGCGAACGACTTCAAGCGCTTCAATGCGCTGCGCGCCAGCGCGCGCGGCGACGATCCTTCGGCGCTGCGCGTAGTCGCGCGGCAGTTCGAGAGCATCTTCACGAAGATGATGCTCGACGGCATGCGCAAGGCGAGCTTCGGCGATCCGCTGTTCGGCAGCGACCAGGCCGACATGTACCAGGACATGATGGACGACCAGCTCTCGGTCGAGATGTCGCAGGGCAAGGGCCTCGGGCTCGCCGACATGCTGATCCGGCAGCTTTCGCACGGTGTCAACATGAAGACGCCCGCTGAGATCGACGCGGCCGGGCCCGCGTCGGGCACTTTGTCCACGCCGGGGACCAACAAGGAATTCAAGCTCGACGACGCCGCGAAGCGGCAGTTCATCGAGAAGCTGATGCCGCAGGCCGAGGCCGCGGGTCGCGCACTCGGCGTGGATCCGCGCGCGATCGTCGCGCAGGCAGCGCTCGAAACGGGCTGGGGCCGCGCGCAACCGGCGGACGGAGTGCCCTCGAACAACCTTTTCGGCATCAAGGCCGCAAACTGGAGTGGCGATTCCGTCGCCGCGCCGACCACCGAGTTCGCGAACGGCGTGGCCGGTACCGAAACCGCGCGGTTCCGCGCGTACGGCTCCGTGGAGGAGGGGATCAACGACTACGTTTCGCTCCTGCGCGACAACCCGCGCTATTCCGCGGCGCTCGACACCGGCGGCGACGTGCATGCGTTCGCGCGCGGCCTGCAGCGCGGCGGCTACGCGACGGATCCGGATTATGCCCGCAAGCTCGTGTCCGTCGCGGCGCAGGTGAACGAACAGTTGGAGCGGCAACCCGTTGCCGCGTCTCTCAAGGCAGGTCTCACGACGCCGATAGCGGGCGTGGAGTCGTAAGGAAGTTTCATGGGCGACATGCTGGGAACCGGTGTCTCGAGTCTGCGCGCGCTGCAGCGCGCGCTCGACACCACCGCGCACAACATCGCGAACGTCTCGACGCCGGGCTACAGCCGGCAGCGCGTCGAATTCCAGACCCGCCAGCCGTCGCAGTTCGGCTCGAGCTGGATCGGCAACGGCGTCGACGTGAATTCGGTGCGCCGCGTCTATGACCAGTTCCTCACGGCGCAGTCGCGCTCGAGCGGCGCCAACCTCGCGCGTCTCGACGCATTCGCGACGCAGGCCGAGCGCGTCGACAACATGCTCGGCGACTCGACCAACGGCCTGTCATCCTCGCTGCAGTCCTACACCGATGCGCTTTCGGAAGTTTCGAGCACGCCGGGATCGATCCCGGCGCGGCAAGTGCTGCTCGCGCAGGGCCGCGCGCTCGTGCAACGCCTGCAGACCTACGACGAGCGTCTGCGGGACATGTCCGCCGACATCGATACGCGGTTCGCGGACGAGGCCAAGGAGATCAACCTGCTCGCGCAGGGCATCGCGCGCCTCAACAGTGAGATCACGACTGCGACGCAGAATACCGGCCAGGCGCCGAACGACCTGCTCGACCAGCGCGACAAGCTCATCGACGAGCTCTCGGGCAAGGTCGGCGTCACGACGTCCAACGACGGCGATTCGGTCAACGTCTTCATCGGCAACGGCCAGCCGCTCGTGCTCGGCGTCAACGCGTCCGAGCTCGCGACGGTCACCGATCCCTTCGATTCCGAGCGCACGCAGTTCGCGCTGATAACGCCGACGGGCACCGTCGACATCTCGCGCGCGGTCTCGGGCGGCACGCTCGGCGGCCTGCTCGACTGGCGCCGCGAGATGCTCGAGCCCGCGCGCAACGAGCTCGGCCGCATCGCGCTCGCGATCACGAGCCAGATCAACGCACAGCACCGCGAGGGCATGGACCTCACGGGCGCGCTCGGCGGCGACTTCTTCGGCATCGGCGGCGTCGGCGTCACGAACGTCACGTCCAACACCGGCACGGGCAGCGTCACGGCGACCCGCACGGACATCGGCGCAATCACCGCGGGCGACTATTTCCTGCATCGCACGTCGACCGGCTACACGCTCACGCGCACCGACACGGGTGCTGTCGTTCCGTTCACGGGTACCGGCACCGGTGCGGACCCGATCCTCGCCGATGGATTGTCGATCGTCGTCGGCGCCGGCACGGCGGTGGGCGACGGCTTCATCATCCACCCGACGCGCGATGCGATCCGCGGCATGAACGTCGCGATCACCGATCCCGCACGCATCGCCGCGGCCGCGCCGATCCGCGCGTCCGCCACGACCACGAATTCCGGATCCGGCTCGATCTCGGCGGGCGAAGTACTCGATGCGACGAACGCGAACCTGCTCACCACGGCCAACATCGTGTTCACGTCGGCGACGACGTTCACGGTGAACGGCGGTCCGGCGCAGGCCTACACGGCCGGCGGCGACATCGACGTGAACGGCTGGCGCGTGCAGATCTCGGGTGCGCCTGCGACGGGCGACACCTTCACGGTCCGCAGCAACGCGGGCGCGACCGGCGACAACCGCAACGTGCTCGCATTGAGTGACGCGCTGCGCGGCGGCACGCTCGAGGGCGGCACCGTCTCGGTCGCGAGCGCGGTCGAGCGCCTCACGGCGCAGGTCGGCCTGCAGACGCGCACGGCCCAGGTCAATCGCGACGCCGAATCCGCCGTCAACCAGGACGATCTCGATGCGCGCGACTCGATCTCGGGCGTGAACCTCGACGAGGAAGCGGCGGCGATGCTGCGCTACCAGCAGGCCTACCAGGCCTCCGCGCAGATCATCTCGATCGCCAACGATCTCTTCAATTCGCTCATGAACGCGGTGAGGTAGCCATGAGACTGTCGACCGCCGCCATCCACCGCAACAGCATCGATTCCATCCTCGAGCAGCAGACGCGGCTCGCGCGCACGCAGACGCAGGTCACGAGCGGCAAGCGTTTCCAGACTGCCTCCGAGGATCCGATCGCGGCGACGCGCGCCGCGGCGCTCGATCGCACGGTCGCGGACAACGAACAGTTCGCGCGCAATTCGAACATCCTGCAGAGCCGCCTGAGCTACGAAGAGCAGTCGCTCGTCGACGTCACGAACACGCTGCAGCAGGCGCGCGAGCTCGCATTGCAGGGCGCCAATTCCACGCTCGGGCAGGGCGAGCGCAACATGCTCATCACGGAGCTGCGGCAGCTGCGCGGCGAGCTCGTCGACGTCGCGAACCGCGACGACGGCAACGGCGAATTCCTGTTCGCCGGCACGTCGACCGGCACGAAGCCGTTCGCCGACGGCACGACCGGCGTCACCTATCTCGGCGACCAGACCACGCGCTTCGTCCGCGTGAGCGGGAGCCAGGCGATCGCCGACGGGCACCCGGGCACGGAGGTGTTCCTGAACCTCACGGAGGCCAACGGCACGTTCACGACGGCTGTGGGCACCGCGAACACCGGAACCGCAACCATTGACGTCGGCAGCGTCATCGATCCGTCGCAGTGGGTGAGCGGCAACTACACCATCCGATTCACGAGCTCGACCGACTACGTGATCGAAGACGATGCGACGCCGGTGCCGAATCAGGTCGCGACGGGCACGGGCTTCAGCTCGGGCCAGGCGATCCAGTTCCTCGGCACGCGTGTGACGCTCACGGGAACGCCGGCCGCCGGCGACACGTTCACCGTGCAGCCCGCGGCCGATACCGACATGTTCTCGATCGTCGACGACCTGATCACGACGCTCAGCGCGGGCCCCGGCCTGCCGAGCGACAAGGCGGTGTTCCAGCAGCAGATCGGCGCGAACATCGCGAATCTCGACCAGGCGCTGAATCGCGTGCTGTCCGTGCGCTCCGAGGTGGGCTCGCGGCTGCAGGCCATCGATACCGCGACCAATGCGCGCGACATCGAATCGGTCGACCTCCAGTCGCTGCTGTCGGACCTGCGCGACGTCGACTATGCCCAGGCCATCAGCAAGCTCAACCAGCAATTCGCGGGATTGCAGGCCGCGCAGGCCGCATACACCAAGATCTCGCAGCTCTCGCTGTTCGATTACATCCGTTGACGAAGGCTGCCCTAAAGTCGCGCCCGCGCGTACTTGAGCGCTTTCGAAAAAATCCTTGAAACGCCTCACAAAAATGCCCGAGGGAAACCCCAGACCTTAAGTTCGCCAACCGCGCTCCGATACAGGTCCCGAGCTTTCCTGCCGGCGAGCGCCTAGCAACCCGGCCACACTTTTCAGGAGTCGTTTCAATGCCTCAAGTCATCAACACTAACGTGGCGTCGCTGAATGCTCAGCGCAACCTCACGACATCACAGGGCCAGTTGGCGACGGCCTTGCAGCGTCTCTCCTCGGGCCTGCGCATCAACAGCGCGAAGGACGACGCCGCGGGTCTCGCGATCTCCGAGCGGTTCACCACGCAGATCCGTGGTCTCAACCAGGCGGTCCGCAACGCCAACGACGGCATCTCCCTCGCCCAGACGGCGGAAGGCGCGCTCGGTGAAACCGGCAACGCCCTCCAGCGTATCCGCGAGCTGGCGATCCAGTCCGCGAACTCGACGAACTCGGCTTCCGACCGCACGGCGCTCAACGCCGAAGCGGCCCAGCTGCTCGCCGAAATCCAGCGCAACGGTCTGACCACGCAGTTCAACGGCCAGAACATCCTCGACGGCACGTTCTCGTCGGCGCAGTTCCAGGTCGGTGCGAACGCCAACCAGACGATCTCGTTCGGCATCCAGGGTGCGACCACGAACCTGCTCGGCGCCTTCCAGGCGACCAGCACGGCCGTGACCTCGAGCGCCTTCGACGGTGCCGGCTTCACGATCAACGGCGTCGAAGTCGGCGTTTCGGCGGCGACCAGCGCCGCGGGCGTGACGGCGGATTCGGCCACGGCGAAAGCCACGGCGATCAACTCCAAGACGGCGCAGACCGGTGTGTCCGCGACGGCCGCGAGCTCGATCACGGGCGGCGCGCCGACGGCGCGTTCGAACCTCGCGAACGGCGCGCTCGTCATCAACGGTGTCTCTGTCGGCGCGATCTCGCGCGATGCGAATGCCGTGACCCAGGGCCGCAATGCCGCGACCTCGATCAACGCAGTCACGAACCAGACGGGCGTGACGGCGGTGGCCGATGCTTCGACGGGCGCCCTGACGCTGTCGACGGCTGACGGCCGCAACATCGTGCTGACCACGGCCGATGCCGCCAGCGCGACGGCGGTCTTCAACGCGACGGGTCTCGACCTGTCGACGGGTGCGAACCCGTCGGGTCACGACACGTTCACGCTCACGATCGGTGGCGCGTTCGACCTGTCGTCCCCGGCTGCGGGCTCGCTCACGGAAGGCGACTTCTTCCAGCTCGACGGCGTGACCTACGAGTACACGACGGACGCCGCGGTCACCACGGGTCGCGTCGCGATCACGGTGGCGGACGGCAACACGGCGACGCAGGTTGCGACGGCCACGACGGCGGCGATCCACGCGCAGTACACGGCCGGCAACACCTCGGTCGACGCGACGTCGGCTGCGGCGGTGGTCACGGTGACGAACCAGAAGTTCGGCGCCAACGGCACGCTCGCCACGTTCGCAGACACGGGCGTCACGGGTGGCGGCACCACGACGGCGATCGTCGAGTCGGCTGAAACGGCCGGCACGAACGCTGCCGATGCGGGTGGCAGCACCACGCGCGGCACGCTCACGCTGAGCTCCGCCAGCAACTTCACGCTCGGTGGTGCGGACCTGGCCTTCGCGGGTCTCGGCAATGCCGCCCCGGCGCTCACGCGCCTGGAGACGGTGAACATCTCGACGGTGCAGGGTGCGAACGCCGCGATCGCGGTGCTCGACGGTGCGCTGTCGCAGGTGACGAGCATCCGCGCCGACCTCGGTGCCGTGCAGAACCGCTTCTCCTCGACCGTCGCCAACCTGACGACGACCTCGGAGAACCTGAGCGCCGCCCGCAGCCGCATCCTCGATGCGGACTTCGCGGCGGAGACCGCCTCGCTGACCCGCGCGCAGATCCTGCAGCAGGCCGGCACGGCGATCCTGGCCCAGGCGAATGCGATTCCGCAGAACGTCCTCTCGCTGCTGCGCTAAGCACGTGAGGTGACGTCCGGGTAATCATTCGGAAAAGTCCAGCAGGGTGGGCGGTGACGGGTAGATAGCCCCGCATCGCCCACCAGTTGACGGACGATCCGGAGACTGCTCAAAGGTGCGGCAATGAGAATCGGCGACGTACAAGTTGAGACTACCGGGGTGCGGTTACCGCGCCTGCAGGTCGAGGATCGACCCGCAGCCGTGACCCTGCCCCAGAAGGTGGAGATCGAGCAGCCCAAAAAAGAGGCCAAGCCCGCTCCGCCGATCGAAGTTCCGAAAATCGAGTCGGTGACGAAGCAGATCGACTCGTTCCTGCGCAGCATCGGCCGCACGATCAACTTTCGTGTGGATCCGGCGAGCGGCAGGATGGTGGTCAGCGTGCTGGACGCGACGACGGGAGAGCTCATTCGCCAGGTACCCGGCGAAGAAGCCCTGAAGCTCGCGGAGAGCATTGAGGCCAGCATGAGCGCGCTGGTGGACGAGAGGGTCTGAAGGCCCTGAGGCGGACGACGAGATGGCGGGATTGAGCTCACCGGGAATCGGTTCTGGACTGGACATCAATGGTCTGGTCGAGAAGCTCGTGGCCGCCGAACGCGCGCCCGCGCAAAACCAGATCACGCGTCAGCAGACGAGCACGGTCACGACGATCTCCGCGTTGGGCACCCTCAAGGGCGCACTCTCGGGATTCCAGGCGGCGCTCGATCCGCTGTCGAAGCTCGATTCATTTTCTTCGCGGTCGGCGACTTCGTCCGATCCCGACGTTTTCACGGCGACCGCCACTTCCGCGGCGGCTGCGGGCAGCTACGACATCGAAGTGGTCGACGTCGCGAGCGCCCACCAGATTTCATCGACGGGCGTCGTGGGCGGCAGCTCCGCGCACGTCGGTAGCGGCACGCTCACGATCAACGTGGGCCAGGGCAACATCCAGGTCGCCGTGCCGGCCTCGGCGAACACGCTCGCGGATATTCGCGATGCTATTAACTCGGTCCCGGGCAACAACATCGTGCGCGCGACGATCGTCAACGCGAACGACGGCGCGCACCTCGTGCTCACGTCGCAGCTCACGGGCGCGACGAACCGCTTCTCGATCACCGCCGACGGCGGCGACGGCGGGCTCGAGCGCTTCGAGTACAACCCCGGGCTGCTGACTAACTACCGCGAGCTGCGACCTGCCGCGGATTCCGTCGTCAACATCGGCGGCTACGTGCACAACAGCACGAGCCGCACGATCGACGGCGCGATCGACGGCGTGTCGATCACGCTGCTCGACAAGGACGTCGGCGAGACGAAGACGCTCACGATCGCGAACGACACGAGCGCGGTGACCTCGCGCATCTCCGACTTCGTCAAGCAGTTCAACTCGCTCGCCGGCACGCTCGGCCAGCTCGGCTCCTACGAGCCCGCGACCAAGAAGGCGGGTCCGCTGCTCGGCGATTCGCTGCTGCGTTCGGTCGAGAGCGACGTGCGCACGAAGCTCACCGACCGCGTGAGCGGGCTCACGGGCAACTACCAGTCGCTCGCGAGCATCGGCATCACGACGAACAAGGACGGCACGCTCGTGCTCGACAGCGCGAAGCTCAAGGCAGCTCTCGCGAACGACTACGACGGCGTCGCCAAGATCTTCGCATCCGAGAACGGCGTCGCGGCGCGCATGAAGGCGACGATCGAGCCGCGTCTCGCCGATGGGAGCGAGCTCGCGGTTCGATCCAAGCGGCTCAACGCCCAGAGCGTCGATCTGCAGAAGCAGATGTCCGACCTCGACACGAAGATGGCCGGCGTCCAGCAGCGCCTGCTCAAGCAGTTCAACTCGCTCGACACGTTGCTCGCCCAGATGCAGAGCACGTCGAACTACCTGACCCAGCAGCTCTCGAGCATCGCGCAGATCTCGAAGCCGTCGTCGAACAGCTGAGGCCGCTTAAGTCCGCCTGCGGCGGGCCGATAAGCTCCATAGGAACGATGGAGCAATGTCAATGGCCTTCACGCCCAACGCCGCAAAACTCGCCGCCTATCGAAGCACGTCCGTGCACTCGGGCGTCGCGGCGTCCGATCCGCATCGGCTCATCGTCATGCTCATGGACGGAGCGCTCGAGCGCATCGCGACGGCGCGCGGCCTCATGGCGAACGGCACGGGCGCCGCGGAAAAGACGCAGCTGCTGCATCGCGCGGTCGCGATCGTCGACGAGCTGCGCAACAGTCTCAACTTCAAGGCGGGTGGCGAGCTCTCCCACAAGCTCGATTCGCTGTACGACTACATGTGCGTGCGGATCATGCAGGCGAACTCGGCGAACAAACCCGAATGGCTCGACGAAGTGAGCCGGCTGCTCGGTGAAGTCCGTGCGGCATGGCTCGCGATTCCCGCGCAGCAGCGTCCGGCGTGACCTCCATGAATCTCTCCGCGACCGCGCGGCGGCCGGCACTGCGCCTCGTCGCCACGAACCTCAAGCCCGCGGGCTTCGTCGACGGTGCGCCCGAGTGGCGCCGGGTCGCGGCCGCGGTGCTCGCGTGCACGCGCGAGCTCGGCCGTCATCTCATGAAGCAGCGGTGGGGACGCGTCGAGGAAGCGCTCGAGGAGCGGCGCGAGTTGCTCATGCACCTCAAGCGCATGCGGCTCGATGCCGACGGCCGCCGCTGCCTGCTGTCGCTCGAGCAGGCGGCGCACGAGTCCGATCTCGCCGTCGCCGCGATGACCGCGGCGCGCAGCGCGCGCTGACCCGCCGCGACGGGCCTTTCGCGCAAGGATTGCGCGCGCCCGTGCGCTACGCCATTCTTCGGCGGCATTCCTATTCTTACAAGCATCGATATCCAGGGAGCTGCCGTGATCCGACGCCTTTCGACTTCCATAGCCGCGATCCTGCTCGCCGCCGGCGCGCTGCCCGCGCAGGCCGGCCCGTTCGGCGACGACCTCGCCAAGTGCCTCGTGCGTTCCACGAACTCCGACGACAAGACGTCGCTCGTGCAGTGGATGTTCTCCGTCATGGGGCTGCATCCGCAGGTCAAGCAGTTCACGATGGTCTCGCCCGAGAAGCGCAACGAGCTCAACAAGCGCATGGCCGATCTCATGGTCTCGCTGCTCGTCGATCGCTGCGGCAAGGAGAGCCGCGAGGCCATCAAGAACGAAGGCCTGGTCACCATCCAGTCGAGCTTCAGCCTGCTGGGCCAGGTCGCCGCGCAGGAGTTGTTCACGAACCCCGACGTCGCAGCGGGACTCGAGCAGTTCTCGAAGAGCATCGACGAGAACAAGCTCAAGAGCCTCACCGACAACGCGAAGTGATCCGTGTACGAGGGCAGTGACACCATCGTGATGTTCGACAAGCTCGCGTACGAGGACCTGCTGCCCGTGCGCTGGGTCGCGCAGCCGCGCGAGGTCGACGAGGTCACCGCGCAACATCTCGCCGAGAAGAATCTGCGCGTGCTCCAGGCGTGCGATGCGCTCGAGGAGTACGGCCAGCTCGACAAATCGAAGTCCGACGACGATTCGCCGCACAGCGCGGATCTCATGCGGCTCGATTTCAAGATGAACCTGCTGCTCGATCTCGCGAGCCAGCTGCTCGCGCAGAGCCAGTCGCGCATCGCGCCCATCGCGGTGCGCTTCAACGGGCTCGGTGCGAGCTGGCGGACCGCGGAGCCGCCCCGTACGGGCGAACACGGCATTCTCGAGATCGGGATCCGCGATCTTCTCGTCCAGCCGCTCAATCTACCGGCGCAGGCCGTCGCGGCGGAGCCGGGCGAAGCGCGCGTGCGCTTCGTGGCGCTCGGCGCCGTGGTCGCGGATCACATCGAGAAGCTCGTGTTTCGCCGCCACCGGCGAAAGATTGCCGGTGCGCGCACGTCGACCGGCGCGCGCGATCGCGTCTCTAGGTAAATCTCTCTAGGGGATTCCCCCGTGCGCGAAAATTCGCGCGCGAACTTCGGAAAGTTGTTAGGGGATAGCGGCAGTGCATCTGCGAAGATGCACGGCGCGTCACGCTTTTGTTCGAAGCGTTGGCGCGAAGATAGTCGCGAGAGAGGAGAGACCGTGCAGACAGTCGAATGCATCAGTGCGAGCGATGGAACAGCGCGCCGTGCAGTAGATCGGGAGGACATGAATGCCATTGACGGCGTTCTGATGCCCACCGGAGCTTCTCCTGCCATCGCAGCCGTGAACCGGCTGATCCGGCAGGTCGCTCCGTACGATTCGACGGTCCTCATCCTAGGGGAATCCGGTACGGGGAAGGAGATCGCGGCACGCGCCATCCACGCGCTGTCGCCGCGCCGCCAGCGTCCGTTCGTCGCCGTCAACTGCGGCGCGATCCCCGCCGAGCTGCTCGAGAGCGAGCTGTTCGGCCACGAGAAGGGCTCGTTCACGGGCGCCATCACCACTCGCAAGGGCCGCTTCGAGATCGCCGAGGGCGGCACGCTGTTCCTCGACGAGATCGGCGACATGAGCCTGCCGATGCAGGTGAAGCTGCTGCGCGTATTGCAGGAACGCATCTACGAGCGTGTCGGCAGCAACGTGTCCTCCGAATGCGACGTGCGGATCATCGCGGCGACGCATCGCAACCTCGAAGAGTCCATCGTGCGCGGCAACTTCCGCGGCGACTTGTTCTATCGGCTCAACGTATTTCCGATCGAGATGCCGGCGCTCGCCGCGCGCATCGACGATCTCCCGGCGCTCGTGGAGGACTTCGTCGACCTGTCCGCGAGTCGCGGCCGTCCGCCGCTGCGCCTGCAGGACGAAACGATGGGCGCGCTCAAGAATTACCTCTGGCCGGGCAACATCCGCGAGCTCTCGAATCTCATCGAGCGTCTCGCGATCCTGTGTCCCGACCGGCCCGTGGGCATCGGCGACCTGCCGGCGCGCTATCGGCCCGCCGACTGGACGGCGCCGGATCTGCCCGTTGCATTGACGGCGGAAGTCCCGCAGCTCATCGCCTCGATGGCCGGCAGCGATGCCGCCGACGATGAAGCGGTGCTGCCGGCCTCGGTGTGGAACGGCGAGCAGGACGCGATCACGCGGCTGCCGGAGCAGGGCGTCGACCTGCGCGCGCACCTCATGGTCATCGAGCGCTCGCTGATCAGCCAGGCGCTGCAGCGTTCGGGCGGCACCGTCGCCCACGCGGCGCGGTTGCTGTCGCTGCGCCGGACGACGCTCGTCGAGAAGCTGCGCAAGCTCGGCATGGGCGGTCACGAGATCGGATCCGAAATCGTTTCCTGACCTCTCGCGCTATCTACACGGCAATTCCTTTCCTCGTGACGAGTCTTCGCGGCACCGAAAGCCGGCGCTCTCGCTACTCCTTTCCCTGATCGAACTACCGGCGCGACGCCGGCAACCCGTCGAAAAGCCGTCACTCGTGTGAATCGCGTCACGCGCGCAGGCCGGGCACAGCTCTTGCAACTGCAATCGTTGGCCGCCTTCGGTCGAGAGAGAGTTGAGGTTGCAGATGAGCACGGAATTACCCATGAGCGAGTCCGTCGAGCCCGTCGCGGTGGATGCCTCGTCGCGTCTGATCGTCGATCTCGCGCGCCGCGTCGCCGCCACCGATTGCACGGTGCTGATCGTCGGCGAGTCCGGCACCGGCAAGGAGGTGCTCGCGCGACTCATTCATCGATCGTCCGACCGGTCGGCGAAGAACTTCGTCGCGGTCAACTGCGCGGCCATCCCGGAGAACATGCTCGAGGCGATGCTGTTCGGTTACGAGAAGGGCTCGTTCACGGGCGCCCACGCCTCGCACGCCGGCAAGTTCGAGCAGGCGCAGGGCGGCACGCTGCTGCTCGACGAGATCACCGAGATGCCGCTGCAGCTGCAGGCGAAGCTGCTGCGCGTGCTGCAGGAGAAGGAAGTGGAGCGCATCGGCGGCACGGGCGCGATGGCGCTCAACGTGCGCGTCGTCGCGACCACGAACCGCAACCTGCGCGCCGAGGTCGCCGCGGGCCGCTTCCGCGAGGATCTCTACTACCGGCTCAATGTCTTCCCGCTCGCGCTCTCGCCGCTGCGCGATCGCCGCGACGACATCCTGCCGCTCGCCACTCATCTATTACAGCTGCGCGCGCGCATCGGCCAGCGCATTCCCGCGCTGTCGGCCGACGTCGCGCACCTGCTGCTCACGTACTCGTGGCCCGGCAACGTGCGCGAGCTCGACAACCTGCTGCAACGCGCGCTCGTGCTCGTCGAAGGCAGCGTCATCGAGGCCGAGCACATCCTGTTCGAGAAGCAGCCGTCGCAGGCGGACGCCGCTGCGTCCGCCGACTCACCGATGCTCCAGCAGACGCGCGATCGCGCCGAGCGCGACGTGATCCTCGAGGCATTGCGCGCCGCACGCGGCAGCCGCCGCGAGGTCGCCGAGAAGCTCGGCATCAGCCCGCGCACGCTGCGTTACAAGCTCGCACGCCTGCGCAGCGCCGGTGTCGATGTGCCTGCAGCCTGATCCGGAATAGCAGCGCCCGAACGCAGCACGCTGAACGGAGACGACCATGAGCCAGATCGAAATCGATCGCGTCCTCGCGCAGATCCGCAGCTTCTCGTCCGCGTCACGCACGGGCGCGATGCACGGTGTCGGCGGTCTCGGGGGCGCGGCTCCCACGGCGCCCGGCAAGGCGGACTTCGCGAACCTGCTCAAGCAGGGACTCGACCAGGTCAATGCCACGCAGGATCGCGCCAGCACGCTCGCGACGCAGTTCGAAAAAGGCGTGCCCGGCGTCGAGCTGCCGCAGGTGATGCTCGAGATGCAGAAAGCCAACGTGTCGTTTCGCGCGTTGACCGAGGTGCGCAACAAGTTCGTCGATGCGTACCGCGAAATCATGAACATGCCGCTCTGACCCGTCGGCAGTAAGGAAAGAATTCGATGGCCGGAGAAATCGTCAATCCCGCGGCGCCGCGCATCGTGAGCGGCCTCAAGCCGCTGATGCTGCTGATCGGAGTCGCCGCGGCCATTGCTGCAGGCGTCGGGATCATGTTGTGGGCCGTGGGGCCTACCTACAGCCTGCTGTATTCGAACCTCGCCGCCGAGGACACCGCGGCGATCGCGCAGTCGCTCGACTCGGCGCGCATTCCCTACAAGCTCGGCGACAGCGGCAACTCGATCAGCGTGCCGGCCGACCAGCTCGCCTCCGCGCGCCTGAAGCTCGCGGCTGCCGGATTGCCGGAGAGCGGCGGTGGCGTGAACGCGATCACCAAGGATCCGGGCTTCGGCGTCAGCCAGTTCATGGAGAACGCGCGCTACCAGCACGCGCTCGAGACCGAGCTCGCGCGCACGATTGCAAGCTTGCAGAACGTGCAGGGCGCGCGCGTGCATCTCGCGATGGCGCGGCAGTCCGCGTTCGTGAGCGATCGCCGACCCGGCAGCGCCTCCGTCTTCCTGCAGCTCAAGGCCGGCCGGCGTCTCGATGACGAACAGGTGCAGGCCATCGCGAACCTCGTCGCCTCGAGCATTCCCGAGCTGTCGGCGCAGCAGGTGACGGTCGTCGACCAGGCGGGGCGTCTGCTGTCCGCGCCCAACGGCGACAGCGACATGGCCCAGCGCGACAAGATGTTCGAATTCGCGCACCGGCTCGAAGAATCGTATGCGAACCGCATTTCCGAGCTGCTCGCGCCGCTCGTCGGTCCCGGCCGCGTACGCGCGCAGGTCGTGGCGCAGGTCGACATGGCAACCACCGAGCAGACGCGCGAGCAGTACAACCCGCAGAGCCAGGTCGTGCGCAGCGAGTCGACGTCCGAGGAAGCGTCGAAGAACGGCGCGGGCGGCGCCGGCGGTGTGCCGGGCGCGCTCACGAATCAACCGCCGCAGCCCGGAGTCGCGTTGCCGCCGGGCCAGGCGCCCGCGGTTGCGCAGTCGGGCGCGATGCCGCCGGCGGCCGCCGGTGCGGCCGGCGCCAACAATGCGAACGGCACCGCGGCCTCGAGCACCGACGTCACGGGTCCCGATTCAAAATCGAAGCAGTCCACGCGCAACTACGAGATCGATCGCACGATGGCGTACACGCGCACGCCGGCAGGCCGCGTCACGCGGCTGTCGGTCGCGGTGCTCATCGACAACCTGCGCACGACGGCCGCCGACGGCAAGGTCACGGAGACGCCGCTGCCCGCCGACCAGATCGAACGGCTCACGGCGCTCGTCAAGGATGCGGTGGGTTTCGACCAGACGCGCGGCGACACCGTCAACGTCGTGAACTCCTCGTTCGCCGGCGTCACGGCGCCGCCCGAGGGCGAGCTCGAGACGGTGCCGTTCTGGGAGAAGCCGTGGGTCCAGGACCTCGCCAAGTTGTTAGGCGGCGTCGTGGTCGTGCTGCTCATCATCTTCAGCGTGCTCAAGCCGCTGTCGAAGGGCCTGCTCGCGCAGGCGAAGCAGGCGCCGCTGCTCGTCGGTGGCGCGCCCGGCACGATGGTCAGCGTCGGCGGGGCGCCGGGCGAAGCGCCGGGCCTCGCGTATGAACAACAGGTCGCGCAGGCGCGCGGCCTGGTCTCGCAGGATCCCAAGCGTGTCGCGCAGGTCGTGAAGACCTGGGTGTCGAACGATGGCTGAGGCGGCGAAGAAGCCCGCAGCGAAGGGGGCCAAAGAGGGTGCTCCCAAACCCGCGGCCAAGAAGGCACAGGCCGCGCCGAAGCGCTCGGGCGTCGAGCGCGCGGCAATCCTGCTGCTGACGCTCGGTGAATCCGAGGCCGCGGAGATCCTGCGTCACATGGGCGCGAAGGAAGTCCAGAAGCTCGGCAAGGCGATGGCCGACCTCGCCAACGTGTCGCGCGACGAAGTGTCGACCGTGCTCGGCGAATTCACCAAGACCGTCGAAGGCCAGACGAGTCTCGGTGTCGGTGGCGAGGACTTCGTTCGCAAGGTGCTCGTCAACGCGCTCGGCGAGGACAAGGCCGCGACGCTCATGGATCGCATCCCGATCACGAACCGGCGCAAGGGACTCGAGGCCCTCAAGTGGATGGACTCGAAGTCCGTTGCCGAGCTCGTGCGCAACGAACATCCGCAGATCATCTCCATCGTGCTGTCGTACCTCGAGCCCGACCAGGCCTCCGAGGTGCTCGCATTCATGCCCGATGCGATGCGTTCCGACCTCATGGTCCGCGTCGCGACGATGGACGGCGTGCGCCCCACGGCGCTCACGGAGCTCGACGAGATGCTCGAGAAGAGCTTCGCGGGTGCGGGCGCGAGCAAGACGTCGACGATGGGCGGACCCAAGGTCGCCGCCGCCATCATGAATCTCATGAAAGGCGAGCACAGCGGTCTCATCATGACCGACATCGGCAAGGTCGACGAACAGCTCTCGCAGCAGATCCAGGACCTCATGTTCATCTTCGACGACCTCAAGAAGGTCGACGACCGCGGCATGCAGGAGCTGCTGCGCCAGGTGCCCGCGGACAAGCTGCTCATCGCGCTCAAGGGCGCAGACGAGGACCTCAAGGGCAAGATCTTCAAGAACATGTCGCAGCGCGCGGCCGAGATGATGAAGGACGATCTCGAGGCCAAGGGCCCCGTGAAGCTTTCGGAAGTGGAAGCGGCGCAGAAGGAAATCATCGTGGCGGCTCGCAAGCTCGCTGATGCCGGCACGATCTCGCTCGGCGGCGGCGGCGGCGAACGCATGGTCTGACCGGCGCCCATGACATCGAACAAGACCGAGACTACGATGACCGCCGAGCAGGCGGCCATCGCGCGTTGGGACCTTCCGCAGGTCGAAGGGCCGCTCGTGCAGCGGCGCGGTCCGGGCGTGAACGTCATGCATCTCGAGGCCGTCGAGCGCGACGCCTGGGAGCAGGGACTCGCCGCCGGACACGCCGAGGGCGTGAAGCGCGGCGAAGCCGAGTACGCGCGGCGTCTCAACGAGCTCAACGCAAAGACGGCGGCGCTCGAAGCCATCGTCGGCACGCTCGCGAAGCCGCTCGAACAGCTCGACACGCAGATGGAGCAGGAGCTCACGCGCCTCACGCTGCTCATTGCGAAGCACCTCGTGCGGCGCGAGCTGCGCATCGATCCCACGCAGATCATCGGCATCATCCGCCACACGGTGGGACTGCTGCCGCTCGCCTCGCGCGACGTGAAGGTGCACCTGCATCCCGAGGACGCCGCGATCGTGCGCGAGAAGCTCGCGACGCCCGCGGGCGACCGCGAATGGATCCTCATGGAAGACCCGCTGCTCGCACGCGGCGGCTGCCGCATCACGACGGCGACGTCGAGCATCGATGCGCGTCTCGAGTCGCGCGTGTCCGAGGCGGTGAATACGTTGCTGGGTGACACGGGCGCCCGTGTCCGTGATGCGGACGATGCCGATGATGCGGAAGGCACCGTCGACACGGGGAACCGCCCATGATCCCCGCGACGCGCCTGAATCCGCAGCGCGGCGATCTGTGGCGCGAGCGTCTCGCGACCGTGGTCAAGCGTGCGGGCACGCTGCAGCCGCCCGCGGTCGAAGGCACGCTCACGCGCATGGTCGGCCTCGCGTTGGAAGCCACGGGCTGCCAGGCCGCGGTCGGCGACGTCTGCGATCTGCAGGCGGCCGATGGCTCGCGCGTCGAAGCAGAAGTCGTCGGATTCAATGGCGAGCGACTGCTGCTCATGCCGACGAGCGACGTGCAGGGTCTCGCGCCGAGCGCGCGCGTGATCCCGCGGCGCAGTGCGGGCAGCGTCAAGGTCGGTCCCGCGATGCTCGGCCGCATCATCGATGGCACGGGCGCGCCGCTCGACGGTCTCGGTCCGCTCATCGGCGACGAGAACGTGCGGCTCATGGGCCAATCGATCAATCCGCTGTCGCGCAAGCCGATCGAGCAGCCGCTCGACGTCGGTGTGCGCTCGATCAATTCGCTGCTGACCGTCGGACGCGGCCAGCGCATCGGACTCTTCGCAGGCTCGGGCGTCGGCAAGTCCGTGCTGCTCGGCATGATGGCGCGCTACACGAGCGCGGACATCATCGTCGTCGGGCTCATCGGCGAGCGCGGCCGCGAAGTGAAGGAATTCGTCGAGCGCATCCTCGGGCCCGAGGGACGCCGCCGCGCGGTCGTGGTCGCGTCGCCGGCCGACAATCCGCCGCTCATGCGCCTGCACGGCGCATGGCTCGCGACGGCGATTGCCGAATATTTCCGGGATCGCGGCCACAGCGTGCTGCTCATCATGGATTCGCTGACGCGCTTCGCGCAGGCGCAGCGCGAGATCGGCCTCGCGATCGGCGAAGCGCCCGCGACCAAGGGCTATCCACCGTCCGTGTTCGCGCGGCTGCC
>Ga0081455_10003669_pt1 | contig 17566 bp, 17 predicted proteins | sample TabmetS3T2R1_FD_70207 | JGI IMG/M metagenome (GOLD analysis project Ga0081455, IMG submission 70207) | Tabebuia heterophylla rhizosphere microbial communities from the University of Puerto Rico - S3T2R1 | ecosystem: Host-associated > Plants > Roots > Rhizosphere ...
CTGTCTCGGGCCGGATCGGCGGCCGAGGTGACGCAGCTCGTGGGTGAGCGGGTGCGGTCCGCTCCGCCTTCGGACGGCCTGACCCTGGAGGGTTTCGGCTTCCGCGACGGACTGTGGCCGGACGCGCCGCATCGCGACCTCCTCGACGCCGTTGCCGCGGACGTCCCGGTCGTACTCGCGAGTGGCGATCTGCATTGTGGCTGGCTCAACTCGGCGGCCGCCCGGCGATATGGCGTCGAGGACCATCCGACCGGTCTGCTGCGCGAGACCGAGTGGTTCCCGGTTCTGACGCAGACGCAGGCCGTGCCGCCGGACGTACTCGAAGCCTGGGTGGCCGAAGCAGCTCACGCGGCGGCATCGCGTGGTGTCGTCGGCATCGTCGATCTGGAGGCGCCCTGGTCGCTCGACGCGTGGGTACGCCGGGCGGCTGGCGGCGTCGACTCGCTTCGCGTCTCGTGTGGCGTCTACCCGTCGATGCTCGATGCGGCGGTCGAGCGCGGGCTGGGCACCGGCGATGTCATCCCCGGATCAGGCGGGCTGGTCATGATGGGGCCGCTGAAGGTGGTGTCCGACGGCGCACTGAACACACGTACCGCCTATTGCGCCGACCCCTATCCGGGCCTCGACGATGCCGACGCCCACGGCGACCTGGGTGTGCCGCCGGAGGATCTCGTGCCGTTGATGCGACGCGCCTGGTCGCACGGCATCGTGCCCGCGATTCATGCCATCGGCGATCGCGCCAACACGCTCGCCCTCGACGCCTTCGAGACGGTGGGCGCACGCGGTTCGATCGAACACGCTCAGCTGCTGACGCGGTCGGATCTCGCGCGGTTCGCCGCGCTGGGCGTCACGGCCAGCGTGCAACCCGTGCACGCGATGGACGATCGCGACGTGGCCGACCACTACTGGGCCGGGCGCACCGATCGAGCGTTCGCGTACGGCGATCTGGTCGCGGCCGGTGCAACCTTGGCACTGGGTTCTGATGCCCCGGTTGCTCCGCTCGACCCGTGGCTGGCGATCGCCGCGGCCGTACACCGCTCGCGCGACAGCCGCCCCGCCTGGCATCCCGAGCAGGCCATCCCACCCAAGACGGCGCTCGCCGCGTCGGTCCGAGCCGGCCTGCCGATCGCCGACGACGACCCGGCCGACCTGGCCATCGTGGACCGCGACCCGATGACGGCGGCGCCGGAAGAGCTGCGTACGATGCCGGTCGCCGGCACCCTGCTGGGCGGCCGCTGGACCTGGCGCTCCGGAATCTGACGTCGCCATCCCAGGTATCGTCGGAGGAGGGGTCTACCACCCGTTCCGGGCTGATTCGTGCGCGTCGTCAGCCCTGCGCTATCGTGTGCGCGCCGTCCGTGGGAGACAACCGCGGACGGATCCCTGGCAGGTTGCCCGAGCGGCCAAAGGGAGCGGTCTGTAAAACCGTCGGCAATGCCTACGTTGGTTCGAATCCAACACCTGCCACCACCAGGATCGATACCCTGAGTTCCATCCCTGACCAGCGGCGATGCGTGCCCGTCAGGTCGCGGTCTCTGTCCAGTGATGTCCAGCCGCATACCGCTTCTGCCGAGTGTCTGTGCCTGAGGCGTGCCTGAGGCCAACTAAGGGTTTCACGCAGGAACTCTTGGGGCGCGGCCAGCTAAAGCGGGCTGGCGCTCGATCACGCCAAGACGCTGGGCGCTGGCGCCCGTCCGAGATGCGAGTGACCACTCCCGCGTCCGCAAGCGTGTGGTGAACCTGGCGGTCCGTAACCATGTGTCGGCCGCGTCGTTGTAGGCGGTGAGACATACCCGACCCACAGTTGGGTCGGCGGGAGCGGCATGATCGACTCGCGAAGTGATGGACGGCTTGATCACGATCTCGCGCGACTGCGGCGGGCGTGGGTGGCCGCCTATCGGGAGTGGACGCAGGTTACGGGTGACAAGTCGCTGACCAGTACCCGCCTCAACGAGGAGCAGCGCGCGGCGCTTCGCCACTACCATGCCGCCGAGACCGCCTACTTCACGCGGCTCCGTATGGCGACGGACCGACCGCCAGGTGAGTGACTCGGCTGGGTTAGGAGTCGACGGAGAGCCCGGTGGTTTCCGGGGGCCATTCCAGACGGTGGTTTCGCTGTCCAATCTGCGGTCTCGGCCGCGACGAATCCTCTTCAACTCCTGGGTGAAGTCCTGGAGGGAGGTGAGGACCATGACTCGTCGTGTTCGCAGCTGGCTGTATGCCGGGATCTTCTTCGTCGTCTCCGGCTTCTTGGTGGCGATGCCATCGGTCGCCCATGCCGGCCTCACATTCAACGGAATCGACTGAATCACACGTCGATCACACGTTCTCGCGAGACTGCGATTCGTGTCGGCGGCATTGGACCGAGAGTGGTTCCGGGTTTGGGTCCAGGGCCGCCTGCTGGTTGGTGATGCTGGGGGATGCACCACCCCAAGGGGGATCCACCAGGGCCTCGCCATGCCTTGACTAGCCCTGGTTTGGGACGGTCCTCCACGGGCATTTCTACCATTACGGCCGGGTCACGCGCAGTGACGAACGCTCCCCGGGCTGAATCGAGCTCGGCCACAGCTCGCCCTCCCCCGGATAGCTGCCCGGTCGCAGCGCAGTGGGTCAAGGTCGGGCTTGCCCGATCACATAGTGATGCCGTAGGCGCCCTTGACCCGCGGAGCGGAGGTCGGAGACGGACCTCTTCCTCATCAGTTCGTTTGATCCAGCGCGGCTGTGCTGTGACCTGTGACCGCGAGTGTCGTTCCGTCTCAGTGGTTATGGGTTACTAACGGCAGTTCATGGAGCATCCGGGGCACCAGAGGGGCACAAAAGCCCCGTCAGGTTGGGCGGCGACCCCTTCGTCCCGAACGCGATTCAGTGTCGCTGATGGATGAGGATGAGTGCGCTGACGACCTGATTTACCGGAGACGATTGGCAGCCGGTGCGGTCTGTCATGCCACCACGCGCAGGCTTTGGATGCCTTCTCGCTGCTTCGGTCGGCCGTGATCACCACCAGAGAACTGCTCGGAGGCTCAACTGGCCCGTCTGACGACAGATCGGGGTCAATTCTTCGAGCTGGGTGATCTTGGTTCAGAATTTGAACTAGTGAAGGTCCCCAGCGGGTGACAGACTTTGGAGGTGAGAACCTACGGGCAGTACTGCCCGATCGCGCGGGCTTCGGAGCTCCTCGCCGAGCGGTGGTCCTTCATCATCCTGCGCAACATCGTTCTCCTTGGCTGCCGCACCTTCAACGAGATCGCTGCCGGCGCCCCGGGCCTATCGCGCGGTCTGCTCTCGAAACGATTGCGCGACCTGGAGCGTGCCGGGGTGATCGAGATCCGTCCCAAGCCCGACGGCCCCGGCTCAACCTACGAACCCACCGAGGCGGGCCTCGAGCTGTCGGAAGTCATCTTGGCCCTGCAGCACTGGGGATCGCAGTGGGCGGAGCTGACCCCCGAGCACGCTCACCCCGGCGTGGTGCTGTGGGGGTGGGTGACCAGCCACCTCGACCGCGACCGTCTCCCTCGCCGCCGGATCCTTGTCCGCTTCGACTACCCCACGCTGTCGGGGCCGGGCAACCGTGCTTGGCTGCTGATCGAGCACGGTGAAGCTGAGATCTGCGAGAAGTACCCCGGCGGGGAAGAGGATCTGGTGGTCGTGGTTAGCGATCCCTTGGCTTTTGCCCGCTGGGAGCTCGGGGAACTCAAGTGGAGCGATGCCGTGCGCAGCGGGGCGATAGAGGTGACGGGGACGCGCACGCTGGCACGAGCGCTTCCCACCTGGAAGCGACGGGTCGAACCGGTCCAGCGCCCGCTGCCGGCGAGGCAGGCAACGACCCCCGCCTGAGGTACCTGCAGCGCCGGGTATCGCCCCGCCGAGGCTCGGGGTTCAGACATTGCACTTCTGTAGCGGTCCTGAGGGCCTGACCATCGAGATTGATCGTGCCTTTCCCGGACAGCGAAATGAGGCGTAATGGTCGACGTGGTCGTAGTAGGAGCGGGCCAAGCAGGGCTTGCGGTGAGCCACGAGCTGACAGCCCTCGACATTGATCATGTCGTGCTGGAGCGGGCACGGGTTGGCCAGAGCTGGCGGGATCTGTGGGACAGCTTCTGTCTCGTGACGCCGAACTGGACCATGAGCTTGCCGGGAGCCGCCTACACCGGCGACGACCCCGAAGGTTTCGTCCCGCGCCACGAGGTTGTCCAGTACCTGCGACAGTTCGCGTCGAGCTTCGGTGCACCGGTTCGCGAGGGAGTCGGCGTGGACAGCCTGGAACCCGGACCAGACGGCGGGTTCCTGCTTCGCACCTCGGCCGGCGAGCTGCGGGCGGCGGCAGTTGTTGTATGTACCGGCGCCTTCAAGCGGCCCCACCGGCCGGCCATTGCCGCGGAGTTCCCGCATCATGTGCTGGTTATCGATGCCGCGGACTACCGCAACCCCACATCGCTGCCGGCGGGGAAGGTCTTGGTCGTGGGCAGCGGCCAGACCGGCTGCCAGCTCTCCGAGGAACTGCACGAATCGGGCCGCGAGGTGTTCCTGGCATGCGGACGGGCGCCGTGGGTGCCTCGGCGGGTCGACGACCGCGACATCGTCACCTGGCTTAGGGAGACCACCTTCTTCGACGCGCCGCTCAGCGCTCTGCCGTCACCCGCAGCTCGACTGGGCGCCAACCTGCAGGTGACGGGCCACCGCGGTGGCCATGACCTGCATTACCGCACGTTGCAGGCGATGGGAGTGCAGCTCTTGGGCCGCCTAGCCGGGGTGGACGGGCATCGGGCATCCTTCGCCGCTGACCTGGAAGATTCGGTCGCCTTCGGCGATGCCCGCTACGCCGACATCAGAAAGCTGCTCACCGAGCAACTCGCCACCAAGGGGATCACGGCACCCGAGCTGCCCGACCCTCCACCGTTCCACGCCGACCCGCCGACCGAACTGGAACTCAGAGGAATCGGCACAGTGATCTTCACCTCGGGCTTCCGCCCCGACTATCCGACATGGGTGCGGTTCCACGCCTTCGACGCCATGGGCTTCCCACTCACCGACGACGGCGCCAGCACGGTGGTCCCCGGCCTTTTCTTTTGCGGCGTCCATTTCCTACGCAAGCGCAAGTCCTCCGCGCTGTTCGGCGTCGGCGAGGACGCCGCCATCGTGGCCCGATCGATCGCCCGCCACCAGTCAACGACCACCCCTAGCACGAGCGGTCTCCTTTGACGCTCGCAACTTTGCGGAAGGACGACCATGACATCGACGGACCGAAATAACCTCCAGTTACCCGGTCGTCGGCTCCTTGACGGCACGGGCCGTAGCCTTCGGGGCCACTGACATGACGCTCGACATCAACGGCGCCGCACCGAGCGTCCGACTAATCCGTCGAATCCTCGCCGCGATACGGCGAGGCCGAGCCAATAGCCCCATCGGTGCAGTGACGCGGACGGCGCTTGAGCGCGACGGCTTCGACCTCGGTCCGGTCCCGTTTCGTGACGGCCCGCTCAGGCGCGACAATGACGTGCACAGACCAGCCTGACGCCGGTACCGCGGGCGGGGGTCGGCTGTCTACGAATCGGCGGTGGGTTCCTTGCCCACTGTTACGGTTTTGGACTGCCGCGTTGACCGACGAGCGCTATCGTGAGAACCGCGTGGCCGTCGCCGAGCGGGATGGCGAGATGGTCGGGATCGCCATGTCGGGCCCTTGGACGCCGGGGCGGCATGGGCGAGACAGCGGTATGTGCTCTACGTGTATGCAGCAGTCCACGGCACGGGTGCTGGGTCGGCGCTGCTGGAGGCGGTCATCGATCCGGAGGAGTCGGCGGCGCTGTGGGTGGCCGACCCAAACCCTCGCGCACAGGCGTTCTACCGCAAGTACGGCTTTGTTGCCGACGGGATGGCCCAGGTCGAGAACGGGGTGCGGGAGATCCACTTGGTCCGCGGCATGCAGCACACTCGGCAATCCAGGCTCGCCGCGGGACCCTGTTCAGCGCCAAGCGAACAGCAGCAAAAACTGGCCGGCGACACGGCTGTGGCGAGTCCGCCGAGCGGATCGCGTGGGGTGGTGGGACAGAGCACCGCCGACTTAGCAAAAAGCCGGCCTCCACCACCAAGCGGTCAATCCAAACCCGGAAGAACTCCAAGCACTAGGAAGAGGGCTGCTGGCGTAGCCCGATACCGGCCGCTGCACCGGTGTCTTTCCGCCACAAGGCGGCGGGGGCCCGCGGCCGACGGATGAGAGGGGTAGGCGATGGCAGTCGAGGCCGGGATGGTGAGTTCTGTTCGTCGAGAGCTCGGCACGGGTATCCGCGGGGAGGTGGTCTGCCCGGGGCAGCGTGGCTACGACACGGCGCGCACCGTGTTCAACGGCATGATCGACCGCCGCCCGCTCGCGGTGGTTCGGCCGACCGATGCTGCCGAGGTGGTCCGCTGCATCGAGTTCGCGCGGCGGCACGATGTTCGGTTGTCGGTGCGTGGGGGCGGTCACAGCGTGGCGGGGAACGCGATCTGGGACGACGCTCTGATGCTCGACCTGTCCGGCATGAAGGCCGTCCGGGTTGATCCCGAGACCCGGACGGTCCGGGCACAGCCTGGGCTCACGTTGGCCGAGTTCGATTATTCGACCCACGCGTTCGGGCTGGCCACGACGCTGGGGGTGGTATCGACGACCGGGATCGCCGGGCTCACCCTCGGCGGCGGGCTGGGATGGCTCAACGGCCGGTACGGGCTTGCCTGCGACAACCTGATCTCCGCCGATGTGGCGACCGCCGATGGTCGGTTGCTGCGAGCCAGTCCTGACCAGAACGAGGATCTGTTCTGGGGCATCCGCGGCGGCGGCGGCAACTTCGGGGTCGTCACGGCATTTGAGTTCCAACTCCACCCGGTCGGCCCGGTGCTCGCCGGCGGCCTGTCCTACCCGGCGGAAATCGCTTCGAAGATTCTGCGGTTCTACGACGAGTTCGTGAAGGCGGCCCCGGACGAGCTGTCCACGGCCGCGTCATTCACGCTGGGCGAGGCCGGACAGCCCATCGTCTCGATAGCGGTCTGCTACAGCGGCGCGATCGAGCGGGGCGAACGGCTGCTGCGCCCGCTGCGGAGATTCGCGCAGCCGGTCGACGACGGGATCCAGCCCATGTCGTACACGACGCTACAGTGCGCGCAGGACGAGGGATACCCCGCCGGTCGACTGCACTACTGGAAGTCCGGCTGGCTGCACGAACCGACCGATGCCGCCATCGAGACCTTGATGCGGTTCCTCCCGCAGATGCCGTCCCACGACAGCGGCGTCGGGCTGCAGCAGATGCATGGCGCCGCCAGCCGTGTCGCCCCCTCGGCCACCGCCTTCGCCCACCGGGCCGAGCAGTACGACTTCCTGATCGGGGCGCAGTGGTCTGATCCTGCCGACACCGAAGCCAACCTGGAGTGGACCGGGGCGCTGTTCGAGGCGATGCGGCCGCACCTGAAGGAGTCGGTGTATGTGAACAACCTCGGTGATGAGGGCCAAGCCCGGATCCGAGCCGCCTACGGAGACAACTATCCGCGCCTAGCTGCACTGAAGACCAGCTACGACCCGGACAACCTGTTCCGAGTCAACCAGAACATCGGGCCATCCTGACGCACGGCATCACTGACATCGTCGCATCGACCTGAGCGTCCTCGTGGTCGGCGCCAGTCGCGGGTCTCGGCGCCGCCCGGGCGCTGCGGCGACATGGCCTGGTCGCCGACGTGGTCGAGCGCGCACCCACCGCGCTGGCCCGCGCCCTCTCGGCGACCGGGCGTCATCCCGGTTCCACGCGCCGTTTTGCACCTGCGACCCGTTCGTCCCGAATGCAGTCCATCGTCGCCAGCGCGTGCCAGCTGATGCGGTGGTCGTCCGATTCACGGGGGCGAGTGTCCATTGATGCCGCTGATCGCTCGTCGACCTCAAACGTGTTGCCGACTTTTTGCCGACGATTCGCGGCGCCTTCAGTCCCAACCAGCGGGGGTAGGTGGGGGTTCTCATGGCCCGTGGTGTGGTTTTGAATGTGTGTTGTTGAGGGCTAGTGAGGGCCCCCGGGGTGGCTATGGAGCGCCGGTCAGGGTCTCGCGGTTTCGGTGCAGGTCTCGGAGCACGCTGATCTCGGCTCCGTGGTGCACCTGCTCGTTGATCAGGATGGTGAAGACGCGGCTTGTGGATATGCGTTCACGCCAGTTGGTGAGTCGAAGGTCGTCGAGCCCTTCGTCGGTGACGGTCGCGAGCGCTTCGGTGAGGGGTGGTTGGCTCGCGTTGAGCCAGTCCACCGCATCCGACGCGTTTCCAGGCATCTCGAGATCGAAGCTCGCCGTCGCAGGCCGAAGGCATAGTCCCAGTAGAGGTAGTTGCACGCGGCGATGTGCACGGTGCGCCAGGCGATGGTAGTCACCGGAGCAGGTTCAGGCTCCGGAAGTAGGTAGTCGATGACCCACTCGCCACAGCCGTCGGCGCTGGCCGCCCGGGTTCGCTGCGCGGATGGACGGTCCAACACCCCGCGCACGGTTCCCAGAAGTACTCGGCGTCGGTCAGCGCCGTCAAGATCCGCTCTAGCCGTGAGCACGATGCGGCCCACTGCTCTTGCAGAAGTTCCGCCCGACCCGCGATGGCCGTGTGTCTACACCTGGCACGCTGCTGCAGGCAAACGTCGTCCCTTCCTTATCAGGGGCTTCCTCGTCGTGGCCAGATGTCTTTCGTGAGCCTGCGAAGGCTGCGTCGGGATGCATCGGTGTGCGCGTGTGTGCGAGCCCGTAAGCCGTCAGTTGGACCGTCACCCGGCCAGGCCAGTTGGCCCCCTCGTTGCGAACGTGGCTGACATCAGGCGATGGTGATTCGGGATCACGGCGCGGTGCCGTTCGTCGATCAGGTGAAGCCCGTCAGCTCGCCGTCGCGCGATACTCCCGCGGACTCACGCCACGCACCCGCTTGAACGCGGTGCTGAGGGCGAAGCCGTTGCTGTAGCCGACCTTGCGGGCGACGGCGTCGAGCGTCGTGTGGGGCTCGCGCAGCAGGTCGGCCGCGAGCGCGAGTCGCCATTCGGTCAGGTACGTCATGGGTGGGACACCGACCAGGTCGGCGAAGGTCCGGGCCAGACCGGCTCGGGAGATCCCCACCTTGTCGGCGAGATCGGCCACGCTCCACGGGTGCGCCGGATTCTCGTGAAGCAGCCGCAGCGCCGGGCCGACGACGGGGTCGCCGTTCGCGCGATACCACGCCGGCGCCTCGGCCTCGGGCCGGTCGAACCAGGCCCGCAGCACCGAGATGAGCAGGAGGTCGAGGAGCCGGTCGAGCACGACCTCCTGGCCGGGCACGTCGCGGGAGATCTCGTGACCGAGCACGGTGACGAGGGACGAGTCCCAAGCGTCGTGCGGCATCACGAGGCGATCGGGTAGCGCGTCCAGCAGTCGCTTGCCGACGGCACCGACCTCCTCGTAGACCCCGACGAGGATCGTGACCGACCCCTGCGGGTCGTTGCCCCAGGTGCGTACGCCCAGCGCCATGTCCTCGTAGAGCTCGGTGCCGTCGAGCGTCGTGCAGCGCTGGCCGGGATGGATCACGATTTGCGGTGGCGTCGCGGGATCGCCCGACACGGTGTACGGCTCGGGGCCGAGCAGCACTCCCACGTCACCGGACCGCATCCGTACGCTGTCGGCGTCGTCGGGAACCACGTAGCCGTCGCCGCTCACGACGGCCATTAGCGCCAGTGGCGACTCGTCCTGGATCCGGATCGACCACGGCGGGTTCATGCGAATCCGCAGCAGGAATGCCCCACTGGCTCGCGGTCCTTCGAGCAGCGCGGTCAGCGAGTCCATGCCGAAAATCCTAGACACTCGACGGTCTCCGTGCCCCGATCCAGAGCATCAGCCCCTGGGCGGGGGACCCGCCGATCAGCCGGCGCCGAGCGAGGTGGTCTGTGGGGTCTCCTCGGTGGGCTGCTTGCCGCTGTCCGGTCCGCGGTCGCGTGAGCCGCCGAAGATCAGGGCGAGCAGGTAGGCGCCGAGCAGCACGACGGTCACCACCTCGCTGATCCGGGCGAGCTGGATCATGTCCGGGTCGTATCCGGGCTCCATGAAGCCGAACAGCGGCCGCCGCTCGGCGATCCACAACATGACCAGCGAGGTCGCCGACAGACCGACTCCGCCCAGCGCGAGCAGGGCGACGAATGCGGTGCGCCAGCGCGGCAGGAGCAGCTCGACCGGGAGTAGCAGTCCGACGCCGAGGACCGTCGCGGCCACGAAGTTCAGCATGAACAGTGGGCCGATCGTCGGGATCGCGGAGTAGGCGTCCGAGTACTCCCGCAGATGTACCGCGCCGACGACGAACAGTGACAACGCGCCAAGCCGCCTGACGACGGGCCAGAGGATTCCGAGAGTCATTCCGTTCTCTTCTCGTGATTTGCCAGGGCCTACCGGCTACTACGCGTGGCTGGCCGATTCGGCTCAATGCGTTGTCCGGAAGTTCGCGCTCCATGCACGGCGACGCCGTACGCGCCGACGCTCAGCCCGGAGCGGTCGGTAACCACACCGTCCGGAGACGTCCCATCCGGGGTCACGGGCTCGCCGGTCGGCAGTTGATCCGGTGCTGCCTTGGCATGCTCGAGCGCCCGGGCACCGACATAGCGGCCGAGGGCGTGGTAGGCGTCGAACTGGGTGACGCTGAACCACTGGAGAGCCGGTCTTTCAGGTCGCCGGTTGATCCCTCAGGCTCCGGCGAACTCGCTTTGCCGGACCCGACGGTGAGCCGCTCGGGATGGTGGAGATCGATGGTGACGCCGAGCTCCTCGTACGCCAGGTTTTGACAGGTACGCCGACCGGACCGTGCCGGTTAGGGGAGAAGGACCCGGATTCCCGCCATGAGACCCGACGGCTCACGGTTCTATCCGCTGACGGCCTCGCTGATCTCGAACAGGTGACCGTCCGGGTCGCGGAAGAAGGCCCGAACCTCATAGCCCCAGTCGACGGGCTCCGCCAGGAACTCCGCTCCGCGCTCCCGCAACTCCTGGTAGGCCTCGCGACAGTCCGGTACCCGGAGGATCAGCTCCGCGCTGACCCGGTCGGCGTCGCCCGGCGCCGCGAACGTCACGTTCGGCTTGTCCTCGGTCGGCTCGCCACCGGTGACGAGCAGCAACCAGTTGTCCAGCAACCGCAGCACACACGAGGTGCCGCCGTACTCTCGATAGGCCGTGGCACCGAGCACGAACTCGTACCAGTCGCGCGACCGCGCCACGTCCGACACGACGAGCAGCCGCGTCAGCTCCATGTCGTCGGTCGGAAACGTGCTCATGCGGTCCATTCTCCGCCACGTCTCACCGACGTACGATCACCTGCGATGACCGCGCCATTCGACGAGCTTCGTACGCCACGTGGGCTCGTGCGCGACTCACGTGGCCCTACCGACGCGAGCGGCCCGGCTAGCAGCTTCACTCAGGCTGCCCGAGCATGTGAGGGTGATCGCCGCCGATGTCCGTCATGAAGTCGACCCAGCCATGTTCGGTCACGAGTATGAGGTCGCTGGTGAACGCGCCTCGCCCGTGATTGCTGTAGCGCCAGCCCATGAACCACTCCTGCTCGTGTCGACCGAAGACGCAGAGGCCGGGCCGGACCACGACGGTCATCACCCCGTGCCGCGTGTCCGGCCCTGCGAAGTCGGGAACGAGGAGGTCCTGCATGGTGTCGCAGATCAGGTCTTGGACCTGCAGGAAGTGTTCGATTCGTGAGTCGATCGGCAGCTCCTCGATATGGATCAGCCGCTGTTCGGTGGCCGGATCCTCCACGACCGCGAGCAACGCACAACCCTCGAGGAGCAGGTGGCGGTCGGCGATCTGCTCGATCAGGCGGGCCGGGTCGTCGTAGTCCCATGGGTTTCGTTCCATGGCGGTCGAGTGTTGTACGACTTTGACTTTCGTCGCTCGGCTTGTCCACAGACGTCTGGTGTTGTGGACAACCGACGACGCTGAGGCCCGTATTCCTCGATGCTGTGTCGACCTGACCCAGCATGCGAGGAGCACCTCATGGGCTATACGACAGACTTCATCGGTCACATCGACATCCAGGCGCCGCTGAACGACGCCGAGCAGGCATACCTGACCGCGTTCGCGGCATCGCGTCGCTGGCGAAGGCCAGATGGGCCGTATTCCGTGCCTTCGAACCCGGCGGCTGAAGCAATGGGAGAAGGGCTGCCATCGGCCGGCGAGGACTGGCGCATCAACGAGACTCCCGAGGGGCAGCCGGGTCTCTGGTGCGACTGGGTGCCCTGCTGGGGCGGCTGTTGCTTCGCGTACAACGGGCACGAGAAGTTCTATGCGCCGACGGAATGGATGGCCTACCTAATCGGGCACTTCCTAGCCCCAGGCGCACGTGCCGCCAGCAGCGGCCGGGCCGAATTCGCCGAGTTCACCTTCGATCATCAACTCGACGGGATCGTCGCGGGCTGCCGCCGAGACAACAAGGAGCTCTTCCTCATCCGCGTCGAAGCCAACCGGGTGATCGAGGAGGTCCTGAGACCGGCCGATCGACGCTTCGAGGATCGGGAACCCTTGGCGTACGAGAAGTACTTGGACGATGAAGCGGCTAGGTCACCTCGGCGACGGTCTCGCCGCCGAGGTGTGTGACGCGCCGAGATGGCGATTCAGGTTCTTCTCGGCCTCACCACCGCCGGCTTGGCGTTTCTCGGTGCCCTTGTCGGCCAACGGCTGGACTACCGCCGATGGCACCGTGAGGAGACGATGCGCCTACTGCGCTGGGGGATCGAGCGCTGCACGGTCGACGACGAGATGGTCTCGCAAAGTGGCCTCGTCGTGTTGCGGGCGCTCCTAAGTGCGCAACTTCTTCAGCGGGAGGACGAGATCTTTGTCGAGCGCGTCGTCGCCGACGTGGCCCGTCTACGCCTTCGGTCTACCCTGAGAATGCCGAGTTGGAACTGGCAGGAGGAGACGATGGCTGAGCAGAGGAATCTGCGCGAGCGGGTCACGCGACGCCAGGTGATGGCTGCTCAGCTCGCCGTGGACATCGCGAAGAAACATGGCCGTGAGCCCGATCCCCGGCTGGTCGAGATCGCGAACGCGGTGCCGGTCGACTCCGCGAGTGAATCCACGGCAGCGTCACGGACCGATTGATCTGCGGCTAGCCGAAGCGGTCGGCCGGGTCGTACGCCTTCTTGACCCGGCGCAGTCGATCGAGGTTCGGACCGTAGTAGGCGACGTCCCAGTCGTCGAGGTCGAGATCGGGGAAGTTCGGGTAGACCCCGCCGGTGCCCCAGGGGTGGGTCGCCGCCCATGACGATCGCAGCCAGCGCCGCGCCGACGCCTCGTACTCGGGCGCGACGGCGACTTCCAGCTTCAGCAGGAAGCGCGCGGATCGATGCGCGAAGGCGGTCGCGTCCGGACGGGTCCAGCCGTAGGCGCCGCCCCACGGGCTGAAGTCGAGGATCCGCAACTCGTCCGGCTGCCGCCCGTCGGTAAGGCCGTCGACGAGGCGGCCGATCGCTTCGGTGGGCAACGACCGCTCGAAGTACTCCGACTTGCTGTACAGGTGCGGCTCGCCCCCATCGCCAGGGAACCGCTCGGCCAGCCAGCGCTTGGTTTCCGAGTACGAGGACTCGCGGGTCAGTGACGTCGCCGGGTCGGAGCCGGCCCGTACGGAGAGCTCGTCGAGCAATGTCGTCGCGTCGGACTCCGCAGCCATTGTCGCGCCGAAGACGTTGACGGTGGCCGGCTCAGACAGATCGCGCTCGGCACGGATCACGAGGCTGGCCGCGATCGCATCCGGTGCGTCCGGTGCCCAGTGCTGCCAGGCGTCAGCCACCGGCACTGCCTCGGTGAGTGGCCAGGCCAAGTGGAAACCCGTCATGGCCGGCGCCGGGACGGTGGCGAGGTCGAGCGACGTCACGATGCCGAAGCGCCCGCCGCCGGCTCCTCGAAGTGCCCAGAACAGATCGGGCTCGCGACTCGCGTCGCATCGGACCACCCGACCGTCGGCGTGCACCACTTCGGCGCCGACCAGACGATCCGACGTCAGGCCGTAGGTGCGTCCGAGCACGCCGAGTCCGCCGCCGAGCACGAGCCCAGCGATCCCCACGGTCGGACCGCAGCCCGCCGGGATCGTCGCGCCGTCTCGCGCCAGCCGGTCGTAGAGCGGACCGAGTCGGGTGCCGGCGCCTACCGTGGCCACGCCGCCCGAGACCGACACCGACGACATCGGCGTCACGTCGACGACGATGCCATCGGTCGAGGAGCGTCCGGCGAAGCAGTGGCCGCCGCTGCGAGGCGTCAGGGGCAGGCCGTACCGCTCCGCGAACGCCAGTGTCTCCGCGACGTCGGATGAGGAAGCGCATCGCACAACCGCCTGCGGCAGTACGTCGTGGAAGTTCGCGATCGCGGGTCGCCGGACGTCGTCGTACCCGGGATCGCCGGCCGTGACGACATCGCCGGCGATTGTGCCTCGCAACGCCGCCCAGTCCGGATCGGCCATCGTCACGCGTCCAGGACGAGCTGGCTGACAGCGATCGGCGCGCCGTTGGCATCGGCGATGACGGCCTCGCGGAACGGTGGCTGGTCCGACGGCGGTGTGACCACCGAGCCGCCCAGGGCCTCCGCTCGGGCGGCGATGTCATCGGCGTCGTGCACCCAGAAGTTGACGTCCCAGCGCGCCGGCGCCTCCGCGTCCGGAAGCAGCGCCATGACCGCGACGACGTCCCGCGGCACCGGCTGGCTCGGCTCGCCTCCGAAGTAACCCGGCAGATGCCACATCGTCATGTCGACCCCGCCGGCGTCGAAGGTGGACGTCGTCCAGCCGAACAGCGCGCGGTAGAAGTCCGTCGCCGCCCGGACGTCGCCGGTGTTGAGCATTGACATCGACCATGCCCCCGGCTCGTTGACCCGCAGGGCGGCCAGTCGCTGGTTGATGCCGAAAACGGCGCCGGCCGGATCGGCGAGCAGGGCCCGCCGGTCGCCTTCGACCGAGGGCAGCTCGTCGTCGATCAGCAGTCCGCCGGCCTGGACGGCGACCGCGATCGTCGCATCGACGTCGTCGACCCGCATGTAGGTCTTCCAATCTGGCGAGACTCCGGCGGCCGGCGCCGTACCGACTCCAGCCACCTCGCTGTCCTCCAGCCGGCCGATGTAATAGCTCGGTCCAGGCTCCGGTCCGGTTCGCTCCGCCAGCTCCCAGCCGAAGAGCTCGGCCCAGAAGGTGGCGGCCGCCTTCGGATCCGGCTGCAGGGTTTCGACCCAGCAGGGTGCTCCGGCGGGGTAGTCAGTGCGTTGGCTCATGAGACCTCCTGCCTGCGATCGGTCCCGACGCTACGGCGGACCTCAGCCGGCGCGCTTGAACAAAGCGAGCATCGCCGGATGCGGTCTCAGGCCGGGTACGCGTGGACGAGTGCGCTCGAGAGCTTCGGTACGCCGTGCGTCAGCTGGTGCTCGGCCTCGTGGGCGATCTCGTGTCCGGCCACGATCGTCACCCGGGCGTCGACGACCAGATCGGCCTCGGCGTGGATTCGATGGCCGATCCAGCGCATCCGGAGCTGCCGTACGGCGACGACTCCGGGCACCTCGGCGAGGAGCCGCTCGGCCTGCTCGACCAGCGCCGGGTCGATGCCGTCCATGAGGCGTCGCCAGACGTCGCGCGCCGTCGACCGCAGCATGACCGCGATCGCCGCCGTGATGGCCAGGCCCACCGCCGGGTCCGCCCACGACCAGCCCAGCCCGACACCGAGAGCGCCGGCCACGACGGCGAGGGAGGTGAGGCCGTCGGTCCGGGCGTGCACGCCATCGGCCTCGAGAGCCGCCGATCCGATCCGGCGGCCGACCCGGATCCGGTAGCTCGCGACGATCTCGTTACCGGCGAAGCCGATCAGACCGGCGGCGCCGACCCACCAGAGGTGCTCGACCGGACGCGGATCGACGAGGCGGTCGATCGCCTGCCAGCCGGCCACGATCGCGGAGACGGCGATCATCGCCACGACGAACAGGCCGGCAAGGTCCTCGGCACGCCCGTAGCCGTACGTGTAGCGCCGGGTCGCGCGTCGCCGGCCGACGGCGAACGCGACCCACAGCGGGAGCGCGGTCATCGCATCGCCGAGGTTGTGGACCGAGTCGGCGAGCAGCGCCACCGAACCCGACATCGCGGTGACGGCGAGCTGCAGCAACGCGGTGACCGCGAGGGCGGCCAGGCTGACCTTGACGGCCCGGATGCCGGCGGCGCTCGATTCCATGCCGTCGTCGGCGGAGTGGATGTGGTGGCTGTGGTTGTGGGCGCCGAACAGCTCGGCGACGAACCCGCGGATCGTCATGCCGACCCCGCCGACGACGCCGGATCCGTCCCGTGGAGTCGCGCCAGCTCGGCGTCGTCGCGGTGGTGCCCGGGCACGTCCGGGCCGGCGTGCTCGGCGTTGTGGACGGCATCGGTCACGAGCTGGGCGATGTGGTCGTTGGCGATCCGATAGAAGACCTGCGTGCCCGCCCGACGGGTCTGGACGAGCCGGGCCATCCGCAGCTTGGCGAGGTGCTGAGACACCGCGGCCGGCGGCCGTCCGATGTGCTCCGCGAGCTCGTTGACCGGCAGCTCCCGGTCGGTCAGCGCCCAGAGGAGCTGGACGCGACTGGCGTCGGCCAGCATCCGGAACACCTCGACCGCCAGGTCCACCTGGTCGTCGGGCAGCCGACGTCTGCAAGCCTGCTTATCTGCGCGCATACGCAGATAGTAACACCTCCAGCCTCGGGTCGAGGCAACTGTCCTTACCGCTTGCGCGCGAAGGTCAGGCCGTCGGCGATCGGGAGCATCGCGAGCTCGACCCGGTCGTCGTCGGCGGCGTGGTCGTTGAACCGCTGGATCGCTTCGCCGACTGGACCCGGGTCGTCGGACACGACCCGGCTGTTGGAGAAGACGTTGTCGACCAGGATCACGCCACCCGGCCGGGTGCGGGCGACGATCTCTTCCCAATAGTCGACGTATCCCTCCTTGTCGGCATCGATGAAGGCCAGATCTATGGACGGATCGGTCGGCAGGTCGCGCAGGGTCTCGACCGCCGGCGCCAGCCGGAGCTCGATGCGGTCGGCGACGCCGGCCCGCTCCCAGTAGCGCTGGGCGATCGCGGTGAACTCCGCACTCACGTCGCAGCACAGCAGCCGGCCGCCGTCGGCCAGGCCGCGGGCGATGCACAGCGAGGAGTAGCCGGTGAACGTGCCGACCTCGACCGCGTACCGGACGTTCAGCGTCTTGGTCAGCAGGGTCATGAACGCCCCCTGCTCGGGAGCGATCTGCATGCCGGCCTCGTCGGGCAGTGCCTTGGCGGTCTCGGCGGCGAGGTCGAGCAGCAACTCGTCGGGCGGCGGCCGATTGTGTCGTACGAGGTAGTCGTGCAACTCCGGTGTGATGGCCTTGGTCGTACGGGACATGCTGCGAAACTTACCCGCCCGACCCGCCGACCCGGTCCGCTGTGCGGCTGAGTTTCTCGCTGCCGTCGCGCCCTGTGTATCCTCTGAGGTCGCTTGCCCCAATAGCTCAGTCGGCAGAGCGTCTCCATGGTAAGGAGAAGGTCTACGGTTCGATTCCGTATTGGGGCTCTGGGAGACTGGTAGCACCA
>Ga0081455_10003670_pt1 | contig 17564 bp, 13 predicted proteins | sample TabmetS3T2R1_FD_70207 | JGI IMG/M metagenome (GOLD analysis project Ga0081455, IMG submission 70207) | Tabebuia heterophylla rhizosphere microbial communities from the University of Puerto Rico - S3T2R1 | ecosystem: Host-associated > Plants > Roots > Rhizosphere ...
AGGGGAGCACGCGCTAAAGGTCATCCAGCAAGCGAGCGAGAAACCGGCACCGAAACTGCGGACTTTGATGCCTGGGTTGGACAAGGACCTGGAAACGATTTGTGCGAAATGTTTGGAGCGGGAACCCGGTGCGCGCTATCGCTCAGCGGGCGATCTTGCAGAAGACCTCGAACGCTGGCTGGAAGGCCGGCACATTGTTGCTCGGCCTGTTTCGCCGTTTGCGCGCGGTTGGCGCTGGACGCGACGGAATCCGGTTATTGCAGGAATGGCAGCGCTCCTGTTGATATTGGGATCGACAGTTGGCGTGATGATTTGGAATGGCGAAATGGCGCCCCCGGCTGCGGCAAGCGGAATCGCGGTCCTTCCGTTCGAAAGCCTGAGTTCGGATAAAGAAAACTCGTTTTTCGCTGATGGCGTTTACGACGGTGTTTCCACCAAGCTCGCGAAAGTCGCCAATCTGAAGGTGATTAGCCATAACAGCGTGGCCAAATATCGCGGAGCGCGAAACACGCAGGAAATTGGTCGTGCATTAAACGTCGCTTACGTGCTCGAGGGAAGCGTGCGTAGGGAAGCAGGCCGGATCCATCTTAATGCCCAGTTGATCGATACGCGCACGGACGCTCACGTCTGGGCGCAAGAATACGATCGGGATTTGAACGACGTCTTCACTCTTCAGACCGAGATAGCCCAAAAGATCGCAGACCAACTTGGAGCGGAGGTCTCATCTACAGCAAAGGCCGCAATCGAAGAGCCGCCAACCACCGATCTTGTTGCCTACGATGTGTACTTGCGAGGTAAAGACCTCGTCAATGGCATTTCATTTAGTCCCCGGGCAAAGGAAGATTTGTTCCAAGCCGTGCAATTGCTGGACCAAGCTATCGCACGGGATCCGTTATTCTTTGATGCATATTGTGAGCTCGCTGGAGCGCATGACCGAATTTATTTCCTTGGTTTTGATCACACCGATGCGCGCCTTAAATTGTCCGAAACGGCCATTCAATCGATTCGCCGCCTTCGACCCGAATCGGGAGAAACCCATTTAGCCCTCGCTCAACATCATTACTGGGCGTATTCGGATTACGATCGAGCGCGGGAGGAGTTGGCTGCGGCACGGCGCACATTGCCTAACGAATCGCGAATTCCCCTTATGGCCGGCTACATCGATCGGCGGCAAGGTCGCTGGCAGCAATCCGTCCAGGAAATGAACCGGGCCTTGGAGTTGGATCCACGTAATTTTTCAATACTCCAGCAGATCTCTCTTACCTACGAAGCGTTGCGGCGCTACAAAGAGATGGGCGCTACCTTGGATAGCGCGTTGGCCATAGCTCCGAAAGATATTCCGAGCCGGGTACGCCGCGCTTCGGTTGATCTCCAGTCTCGTGCAGATCCCAAACCGCTGCATATCGCAATTGAGGCGATCCTGGCGCAGGATCCAAGCGCCGCGCCTGTCCTCGTTGACCAGTGGCTCCGCCTTTCCTTACGCGAACGCGATCCCGCTGCAACCGAACGCGCACTCGCCGCGATGCCCATTGGCGGCGGTGGTTGCTACGACGAAAATGTTCCGTTCCCCGACGGTTGGTGCCGGGGTCTCGCCGCCAGGTTCCGTGGCGATAAGGTGGCAGCCCGCGCTGCCTTCACCAGCGCGCGAAAAGAACTCGAGCAGACCGTCCGAAGCCAACCTCAATATGCGGCAGCTCTTTGTGCGCTCGGTGTGATTGATGCTGCTCTTGGAAATAAAGAGGACGCCGTTCGGGAAGGCGAGCGTGCAGTCGAGTTGATGCCGGTCAGTAAAAGCGCCATCGAAGGTTCTATGTTGATCCAATACCTGGCTGTGATCTATGCGTGGGTAGGCGACAACGACCGCGCAATTGAACGAGTGGCACAGGCAGCGAATCTCCCGGGCGGCATTCTGAGCTACGGCCATTTGCGTCTTGACCCGCTTTGGGACCCGTTGCGAGACGATCCGCGCTTTGAAGCAATCGTTGCTTCCCTCGCGCCGAAGTAATTTCGCGCGATTTGGTTTGGGAATGCGGCTGCGTCTGCTGCTTTTCCTTTGACGAGAACAACACCGAAAAGGTGGCGTGTTTTCGTCGCTGAGAGACAGTCTTTGTGAGGCTGGCGCCTGCTTTAGTTAGCCGGTGGTGCCTCGTTTGCAGCTAGGAAACACCCTACAAGTTTTTGAGGTGTTTAGCCAACTTGACCCGCTGCGCCGCAAATGCCACTATAAAATTTTTTTCATTTTTTCAGTTGACACTTATTCACATCGCCTGTAACCGTCGCAACTTATGAAGAACCTCCAAGCAAAAATCACCAAGCGCGTGCTCGCGGCAATGTTGGTCACTGTGGCCGTTATCGGCTTTAGTGCGCTCGCGATGCATACGCCTACTCAGAACCAAAACTCACACGCTCGTTCGTTGAAGAATATTCAGACCGATAAAGCGACGCTGTTTTACGCGGACCAGAGGATGGACCGATGTAACTTCGTCGAAATGGTTCTGCCTGCTACCAGCGAGAGTAAGGCCGCGACTGAGAACCTGAAATTGGTGGCAGCGACGCTTTAAGCGTCTTCCTGTTTAGCTTACGAATCAATAGACCAGTTCCGAAAACTTCGGAACTGGTCGTATTGCGTACTAAGGTGATGGACGCGAGTGCGCTTAGAAATACAATGGGTGGTATTACCGTGCTGTTCGCGTGCCCTAATAGCGTTCGGAGGATCTCCTGCCAGATCTTTAGCGATACCGACTAATCTTGACCGAATTGTGAGTTTCTCGGAATTACTCCGGGCTAAGCACAGGCTTCGAATTGACGGCAAATGAAGGCAAGGCTTTTAAGGATCAAGGCGAACGCAGAAGCCCGGAAGAAACAACAAATGCTCAGATGAGCATCGACCGTCGGCTATCTTTTTGTCATTCTAATTGGTCGCGGCCACTTTCGCTTCTCGCGCCGTAACGTTGCCTGAGCGAATTGTTGGCGGGCAAAACGACCGGAAAGCCAAATACTTACGGTTTCATGAAATGATTTCGAAGCGCGTTTACTCGGTCTGGTTCGTGGTCCATTTCTTTCTAATAGCGACGGTTTGCTTCGCCGGGATATTCTCCCTTGTAGCGGAAGGCACCACTATCTTGCCGTCATCCGTGAACAAGCTCGCGCGCAAAGCGGAACTGATTGCAGCATCTGTATTAGGAAAGGAAGCGGGCACATCCAACCCGGTGCGGCAAGGCATCGCCACCTATTTGCATGCAGCAGGTGTTCAGGCGGGATATAGTTTTTTCGCGCCGAACATTCCGGGTTATCACAAGTTAACTCTCGAACTGTTTTACGCAGACGGGCGAGTAGAGTACGAATCGCCGCAAGTTAGTGGCAAAGCAGCTGCTTTGCGCCTAACGAGTTTACTAGATCGATTGGCAGACGACCGTTATGAACCCATACGAGAAGTTGTCGTAAAAATGCTAGCGCTTTCGGTCTGGCGGGAGCGTGCTGATGTGAAAAAAATTCGAGCCACGTTCGGAACGGTAAATCCGCCTGGAGTCAATGAATTTGAGCGGGGCGAGACTGAAACGTTCCAGCCCATGTTCAGTTATGATTTCAGTTTGCGTGAGGAGGGAGCGATTGAGGAACCACAGATCGCACCCGATAACGGCAAACTAAAGGAGTGAGGCCCTCCTTCTCTCGAAGATTGTCCACTCTGGTGGTGCTTCCTTGTTGTGACTGGTTCGTTGCTGTTATCCCTTTAATCCGTGCCTAAAAAACACATTTCGAGAGAAGAAAGGGCCAGGATCTCTGTGCGGCGATGGTCGGAGGATTTCTTGTGCTTTCTGTTTACCCGAGAAACGGACCAGTGGCTTGGGGTTCTGCGTATCGGCCTGGGGTTGCTGGTTACCGCCTATGCCCTGTTTTTGAAAGGTGACTGGCACTACTTGTTCGCTAGCACTGAGAAGGGTCTCGTCAGCCGCAAACTGGGAGAGGCTATCGCATCGTTCGACAGTCCACTTATTCCCAAGCTCGGCTGGCTCGTAGCTCTCGGCGGTTACGCGCACGTCGGTGAGGAGACCGTGCTTTCAATTGCCTTGGCCTCTTTGTTTTGTATGGGGCTACTGCTGTTGATCGGTCTGTTTTCTCGCCCAGCCGCAATCATTGCGTGGTTTCTGCATCTCTGTGCAGCTGAAAGCGGTGGATTGTTCGCATATGGCGCTGACAATTTCATGACCACCGCCCTCTTTTATTTGATGTTATCACCGCTGCCAGACCGGTACTCGCTCGATCATCGGTTATTGAATACAGGACTAAAGGATCCCTACCTTTTAGGTTTTTGGCGGCGCGTTTTACAGGTGCATATGTGCTTCGTGTACTTCGTCGGCGGTTTGGCAAAATGCCTGGGCAGTGGTTGGTGGGATGGGTCCAATCTCTGGCTATCGCTGACCCGCCCGCCCTTCAATTTAATTTCACCGGACATTCTTGTTCGATTCAAATACGCGCTGCCGATCCTCGGGATTTCGATCTGTGTAATCGAGCTCGGTTATCCGCTTTTCATTTGGCTAAGGAGAACTCGTTTGTTTTGGTTGGTTTGTATCTTGGCAATCCATGTTGGAATCGGCCTAGCGATGGGAATGTACCTGTTCGCGCTCGTAATGATCGTTTTGAATGTTGCCGCCTTTGGTATCGGAATGAACAGCCCGCGACCTATTTCCTCCGACGTCACAGCGAATAGCCAAAGTACCGAGCAACACACGGGCATTTCAGCGCGATCGACTCTGGGCAGTCCGCCGCATCGCGGTTAATTTCAACCGACGCGAAAGCGCAGGTCGCGAATCGTCTTGCCACCGAAACGCTGTTTTAGTTTTCGCAGGATTTCGGACTTGGAAATTTGTTCCAGTTCGTAATGCAAGGCTGGTTGGAGCACGCGGACATAGAGAACGCCTCCGCGCAGTGCCACCGGCGCAGAATGTGCGGCAATAAATTCACCAACAATTTTCCCCCACGCCTCAATCACTTCCGTCTCATGCAGGCGCTCGCGTAACCCGAGACGTTGCATCAATTTTGGAACCAATTCGGCCGGTGATTGCCACCGATCGGCTCGCGATTTTCTCTCCGGAAGCCCTCGCCATTCGGCGATGACAGCGGCGCGGAGAGAGGAATTCATGGCGAAAATTAAAACTAATTCGTATTCGGATATCGATGTAACGTTTTAACAGATTACCGCCAGTGCGCAGCTTCAATACTTTCGCCGCATGTGGCTGGGCAAAATGTTCAGCTCCGTGCGGTACTTGGCCACGGTACGCCGCGCGATCGGAATACCGCGCTCACCCAGGATCTCGACGATCTCGTTGTCGCTCAGCGGTTCATTGCCATCCTCGCGCTTCACCAGGTCGAGGATAGTTTCTTTCACACTAGTGTTACTTAACGATTCGCCGGTCGCGGTCTGGTAACCAGACGTAAAAAAATATTTCATCTCAAATACGCCCTGCGGAGTTGCCATGTATTTGCCGGAAACGGCACGACTGACGGTAGTCTCATGCACGCCTACGGCATCGGCGACCTCTGCCATGGTCATCGGCTTCAGATGCGACGGTCCATGCTCGAAAAAATCATGCTGCCTCGCGACGAGCTGCTCTGCAATATTGGAGATCGTCTGCTGGCGCTGGTGGATCGATCGAATAAGGAATTTCCCGCTCCGGATTTTGTCGCGGATATAATCTTTGACTTCGCCGCTCTGCGTATTGCCTGATGCAATGATGTCTTTGTAAAGATTGCTAATTCGCAAATGCGGAATCTGCTCGTCGTTTAAACTGATTTGATACTCGCCATTCACCTTTTCAACCGTTACATCCGGCAGCACATAGTTTTGCGGTGCTGCCGCAAACACTTGACCGGGACGGGGATTCAGCCGTCCAATCTTGTCGGCTGCGTTTTGCACATCCTCGACACTAATCCCCATCCTGCGCGCGATATCGGGAAAACGGCGCTTGCCCAAATCCTCCATATGTTCGGACACAATTTTGTACTCCAGGCTGTCTTCGATTCCCTCTCGCTTTAGCTGAATAAGCAAACATTCGCGTAAATCGCGCGCCCCGACTCCAGGCGGATAAAAGCCCTGGATCAGTGCCAACATTGTCTCGAAATCCTCCATGGGAATTCCCGAGTTCAGCGCCATTTCTTCCGGAGTGCTTTGGAGAAACCCGTTGTCGTCGATGTTGCCGATGATCAGCTCCGCGGCTTTGCGGTTGCTGGCGTTCAGGATGCTCTGATCCAGTTGCCCCAGCAGATTTTGCTGAAGCGTTTCCTGCACGGCAATCGAATCGAAAAAGAACTGTCGTTTATCTTTTGCTTCTTGTGACCTCCGAAATCCGTCCGCTCCGGAATTGGACGACTGTGCCATGTAATCCCGCCATTCTTCATCCAGGCTCGCGAGCTTTTCGAATTCGTCCTTGAAATTATCGTCAACCGAAACCTCGCCTTCGCTCTGGGCATCAGAGCCGGGTTCGTTCGGCAATTCTTCGAGAACGGGATTTGTCTCCATTTCCTGCTGAACAAGGTTTCGCAGCTCGAGCAAAGGTGTCTGCAGGACGAGCAAACTCTGTTGAAGTTGCGGCGAAAGAACTTGCTGCAAGGCAAGGCTCTGCCCAGGAACTAGTCGGGTCTGCATGCCTTGTCCCGCCATACGCCGAGTTTACGGGTGCCGCCGATAGCGAGCAAGCAATGGCTTCGCCGCATTAAATCATTGTAAACGTCAAAAGCGTTACGCGGCAGTTCCCCATAACTGGCTAATGCTCTTAACGAATCACGTCATTGATCACGGTTTCTCGGTTCCGATGCCTTGTAGCTTTCCATTGACCATCATCCAATTACTCTCTCCATCGAACGCTACGATTTGTTCAAACAAATTTCGGTCTTCACTGCAGGGAATGGCTACGAAATCGGCTCGAAATTGGTGCCAAATCCGGCCAAGCCTGTCTTGCTGGCGTAACGCCATCGCCGGATTCACCGTTATCATCTCAAAAATCTTCTCCGGTGATCGGTCGGGTTCATTACGCTGGAATGCGCGCATCTCTGCAAATAAGTTCAGGCTTTCGTTGCTGGCGAGGCTGTCGGTCCCCAGGGAAACATTAAGTCCAAGTCGATGCAGCCGTTTGAATGGGAACCGACTATGACCGAAGTATTGGTGACTTCGCGGCGAATGCACGACATGAAACTTGGTCGTCATTTTGTCCAGCAATTGGAAGTCGCTTTCGGTCAATTCGTTTACGTGCGCCACGATCCACTGTGCCAGAGTGTGACCGGTCCGAGCAGGAGTGTCGCGGGTCGCGTCGACAAATAGTTCCAGGGGCGTCCCATTGCCACAGTCGTTCATGTTGCGCCCGATACTTTTCATAAAGTCGTAAAGCGGGCCTGATGCATCGCGAAGCATTTCCATTTCCTCCCGGGATTCCGCCAGATGCGTTGTCAGCGAAACATTCGCGCCAGCTTCCTCACACCGTTGATACAAATTTTTGGACGCCGTGAACGGCGCATGTGGTGCCAGGCCGTAGTTTGGCGCGGACTTCAACGATTGGACTGCAGAATCGACGAGTTCATTGGCTCGGCCAGGTGCCCGAACATCAATTATTTCCGCGAACCACCACGTGCGTAACAGCGCATTCGGGATCTGCCGAATCAATTCCGGAAACGCAGTCAGATTCGCGATAGTTGTCGTGCCGAATCGCCTCGCCTCCGCAAATCCTTCGTTGATCGAGGCGATGTAATCCTCTGGCGAGAGTTTCGACTTCTCCTCGTTAATGGCCTGGATCCAATTCGTGAATGATTTTTGCTTCGGAATTTTCCCGCGCAAACACGTGTAGTCGAGATGACAATGCGCGTTAATCAAACCTGGTAAGAGGGCCTGCTCGCCAAGGTCGATGATCTCATGGCCTGAATAGCCGGCCGAGACTTCAGGAAACTTTCCAACATCGATGACGCGACCTCCGGAAACTGCGACCGCGCCATTCTTAATGGGCGCTCCAGCCATCGTGACGACCGTTTGCGCGCGAATGATCATTCGGCTTTGACTACGTTCCGGCATGCCGCCACTAAAAGGTTGCACGCTTCCTGGCAGAGCAGCGGGATCGTAGCCTGGGTCGCGTTCTCCGTTTGGACCTGGTTCGTGTTCGGTCCAAACTTCTCCTCTGGCAGCTTTATGGACGCAGTCGCACCGGCCTTATCGCGCTTCCACAAGATTGTCCGAAGACAGCCACCATTGGATGTACAAAAATCCGCCACTAGATCATCGATCTGCGCATCCGAAATTTTAGCGGCAATACGATACATCCCGGATTGCCGATCCAACGTTTCCCGAAGCGGCGTAGTGCGCAGGCGGCCACTCTTCCATGCAGCGAAGACGGCCAGCCTGCCTGGATAAAAATTATCGAGAGCGCGTTTCAATTGTTCTACCGTCCCAAGATCCATCCGCCAACCGTGTCGCAGATTTGGCGCGGTTTTTAATGGTCGGTAGTTTCCATCGTCGTCGTATCTCGCGATTTCGATCGCATCTCCAGCGTTTCGAAACATTTCCAACTTATCGCGGTCCTGGTCATCGCGATGATATAGCTCAAAACCCCTGCTGGTTTTTTGAACCGAAACTTGACCGAAACAAAAAGGAGCGACCCACCCTGTTTCCACCTCGCTCTCGATGAAGTCTGACATCGGTGGAGCGCGACGGTCGGAACGCGCCACGCTAGTGTAAACAGTGCGCGATCAGGCCGCCGGCGCGTTCCAGAAATTCTCGATCTTCATTGCCGAAAGCATTCACCTTGTCACTGTCCGCATCGAGCATACCAAGAATACGACTGTGCTCGTTACGCATCGGCACAATGATTTCAGACCGAGTCGTATGAAACGCAGGCAAATAACGCACGTCTTTGTGCACGTCGCCCACGATGATCGGCTTGCCCGACTCTAGTGCAGCCCCGCAGAGTCCCTGCTTAATCGGAAAACGTGGGTAGGCCGGTGGCTCGTTGCCCGTATCGGCGAGAATTACAAATTCGTCTTTGACGATTTTGTAAACTGCGACCCATCGGTAGTTGCGGGCCGCGCGAATCATTTCCACTACCTGCTTCATTTGCTTTCGGGTGCAGCCGCCAGCCAGCGCAAATGCCCCGATCTCCTGCAGCTTCTTGCAAGTGGCTTCCTTCATTCGCGGGACAGCAATCTTGCGCAAAAAGAAACGAAGCGCGAGTCCGTTTTTAACTTTTTGTAATGCCCGCCTGCTCGATGATGATATCGGCAAAACCCGGGTCCGTGCCTAGCGACGGCGCATAAAAAAGAAAGCGACTGTCGATGCGGTATGGATTATTTCGGAAGATCTCGCCGCGGGCCGCCTGTGAACAGATCGGCGACCCTTCATCTGCGATGCCGATCAACCGGGGTATATCCTCGTAACTATGAAGTCCGTCTGAAATAAAGAACGGCACTACCACTACGTTTCGAGTGCTGCTCAATTTCAGCCAATCCGATATCAGCGGCGGTTCTTCCATGTAAACGTTGAGAACTTCCGCGAATTTTCCGAGCGCGCGGATCTTTTCGGCCTCCCGTTTTGCCGCGACGGCACTGTTTTCATTCAAATCCGTGCCATGCGCGACGACCAGTAGGCTGGTCTCAGCAGGATCAACACCGGGTGCGACCTCGCCTGCGCGCTTGAGCAGCAATTCGGTCATGGCCGGATGATTTCCCACAGGCTCACGGTATTTCCATGTTTGCCCATTCGATCGTTTTGTCGTGCGGCCATCGAGCTTAAGCTCACGCGGGATCACCGCTTGCGTGAAATAGCCTTCGCTGATGAAATTCGGTACCACGCAGACTTCATGGATCGATTCGGGATCAAACAGGAAAAGCGCGTCGCGCAGACTCGGTTCCTCTTTCCAAAACGCGCACTCCACTTGCGCAAAAATTTTCCGTCGCCGAATCTCTGCAGCGTGCGCAAGTGTAGGCGTACTGGAATCCGGGTTCACCGTCGAGCCGTGAGCGACAATCAAAAGCGCGCTGTGGTCGTTGGAACCCATGCGAACCAGCAAACGTCCAACGTCGAACATCCAACGTCCAACTCTTAATTCAGCATAGCTGGAACTGGCGATTTCGTCAGCCCCCGGCACCGAGCCGAAGTCACATAATTCCTCAGCATCACTTCAGAGCGAGCGATGCGACGATTTGTTCGAAACGCCGGTCGTTGCGCAGCCGATTCCAATCCGGGACAAGTTCATGTCGCCATAGCTGGAAGAGGACTGGATGGCAGGCAGCGATAGCAAGCTTCACAAGGGAGGTCCTTTTCGTCAAACCAGACAGCGATTTCAGCCAACCGCTCGAAGCTTGATTCCTTTTGCCCTTTTTTGCCTCGTATTTCGCATTGAAGAGCAGATGATGCCGTTCGATGAATGATCCCGCCGCAAATCGGGACGTGCTCGTATTCAATAAGACGTTGGAATTACCTGTAAACGAGCGCGACAGTTACCTGAGAGAAACCTGCCGTGGCGATATCGAACTGCGCCGCCGCATTGCGGCGTTGCTTGAAGCGCACGAACGAGCCGGCCCTTTTCTCCAAAAGCCGGCCGAGCTGGCGCCCGCAGGGTTATTACCGCCTGTTCAGAGACAACCAAACGCTCGCCGGGGCGAGCTCGCTCTGCTGGTAGAAACATGCGGAGATCACGTCGGGCGCTACAAACTACTCCAGCAAATCGGTGAAGGTGGCTGCGGCATCGTCTATATGGCCGAACAAGAGGAACCGGTTCGCCGCCGCGTGGCGCTCAAAGTCATCAAGCTTGGTATGGACACGAAACAAGTCATCGCCCGTTTCGAAGCCGAGCGGCAGGCGCTGGCCATGATGGACCATCCCAACATTGCCAAAGTGCTTGATGCCGGCGCCACCGAGACAGGCAGGCCGTATTTCGTCATGGAACTGGTGCGAGGCGTGAAGCTGACGGATTTTTGCGACACAGACCGACTCTCCACCGAGGCGCGGCTGCGGTTATTCATTCAGGTTTGTCACGCCGTTCAACACGCGCATCAAAAGGGCGTCATTCACCGCGACATCAAACCGTCCAACATTTTGGTGCCCGTAAACGATGGTGTGCCGGTGCCTAAAGTGATTGATTTCGGCATCGCCAAAGCAACGCAAGGCCCGCTCACGGATAAGACGCTCTTCACCGCGTTCGAGCAATTCATCGGGACGCCTGCCTATATGAGTCCCGAGCAAGCGGTGTTAACGAGCGTGGAAGTGGATACCCGGAGTGATATCTACAGCCTCGGCGTACTGCTCTACGAATTGCTCACGGGCCAGACGCCCTTCGTGCAAAAGGAGCTGCTCGCGTCGGGCCTGGACGAAATGCGCCGAACCATTCGCGAGAAAGATCCCGTTCGTCCTTCTACGCGCTTGAAGGCGATGGTCGCGGACGATCTTGCGACAGTGGCCCGCAATCGCCAATCCCAGCCGCCACAGTTGATCCATCTGGTGCGCGGCGATTTGGACTGGATTGTAATGAAATGTTTGCAAAAAGATCGCGCGCGTCGCTACGAAACTGCGAATGCATTGGCAACGGACCTGGAACGGTACCTGACCTACCGACCCGTCCTGGCGCGGCCGGACACTCCGGCTTATCGGATGGCGAAATTTGTTCGCCGCCATCGCGCGTCCGCGACGATTGCCGCAGTCGTCCTTATTGCTTTGATTGGCGGCTTGACCGGTACGATCACGCAGGCGCACCGCGCGACACGGCACGCAGCTGTGGCGGAAACGCAGCGTCACCGGGCCGACGAGCAGACGCGCGCGGCCAACGCGCAGCGCGACTTCGCGCTGCGCCAGCTTTCGCGTGCCGAAGCGATCAACGATTTGAACGCGTTCCTGCTCTCGGATGCTGCGCCGTCCGGCAAATCCTTCACCGTGGGCGATCTGCTCGCGCGCGCCGAACAGGTTATTGAAAACCAGACCGGTGAAACCGATGAAAACCGGGTGGAGTTGCTGATTTCAATCGGTCACCAATACGAAATCCTTGACCAGCACGGCAAAGCCCGTGAGTTGCTCGGCAAAGCCTACGAGCTTTCGCGCCAGCTTTCCGAACCATCCATTCGCGCCAAAGCGGCTGCGGCGCTCTCGGTTTCGCTGGCGCTCGCCGGCGAAGTCAAGCACGGAGAGGCTCTGATTCAGGAAGCACTGCTCGAATTGGGCGACGCGCCGCAATTCATTTTGCACCGCGTTTTCGCTCTCTTGCGCGGCAGTCGCGTCGCGCGCGAGTCCGGCAACGGGCAACTCGGTATACAGCGAGCCAAAGCAGCCGAGAGTCTCCTGCGTGATTCAGGTCACGGCTCACCATTGCTGGATCTGACGATTGCCATGGAAGTGGCCGAGTCGTATCGCATGGCTGGTCTGCATCGGCAGGCGGCGGAGGCTTTCGCCGCTGCATTCAAAGAGCTTTCCGCGCTCGGCCGCGGCGACACCGACAAAGCCGTCACGTTGTTGAACAATTGGGCCAATGCCATCGAAACCCTGGGTCGGCCGCTGGAGGCTGAGCGTCTGTACCGGCAAGCTGTGGAAATTAGCAGCGTGGACGGAAACGAGGATACGGTTTCTCCAATGCTGCTCAATAATCTCGCACGCGCGTTGAGCGAGCTGCACCGCTTGGACGAAGCCGCCAGCTATGCGGAGCACGCCTTCGCCAAGGCGCAAAGCGCAGGCGACCAACACGTGATGAACATGTGCCTCAACGCCCGCAATAGCATTTACCGCCAACAAGGGGCTCTGGATCGCGCTGCTGAAATGCTTGCCGAGTTCGAGGCGAAGAGCAAAGAGTTGTTGCCCCTGGACCATGTCGCGTTCGCCATGATCGCTTCGCAAAAGGCCATGCTCGCTCTCGCGCGAGGTGACGACCAAACGGCTTTGGCGGAGGTGAATCGAGCCGTTGCCATGGCCGAAACGAAGCATGAAGGGCGTCGGGCCTTCCTGCTCCTGCGGCGGGCCGAAGTCCATCTGGGTGGGCATCGGTATGAGGCGGCCCGGGCTGACGCAGCGCGGTCGCTGACACTAAATCAGGAAGCGACCGGTCCCCGAGCGCGCTCGAGTTTGAGCGGCCGCGCGCATTTGACCATCGCACGGGCTTTCAAGGCTGAGGGAAATATGGCCGAAGCGTGCGCGGCGTATGCGTCGGCGCTCGAACATTTGGAACCGACTCTTGGCAAAGGCCATCCTGAAACGCTTGAAGCAGCGCAGGGCCTGTAGCAGCCTCTTGCCATAACGACGTAAACCAGATTAGGCAAACATCCAACGCACAGCCCCGAACATCCGGGGCCGAAACAAAATGTCCGTGACACTCCTCTCGATTTTTGCCAGCCTCTCCTCGACAAATCCGCCGAGGCATGAGCCAGGCTACCCAACTGCTCAACGCCATTGAAAGCGGCGACCCTAAAGCCGCCGATCAATTGTTGCCGCTGGTCTATCAAGAATTGCGCCGCCTGGCGGCGAGAAAGATGACCAAGGAAGCTGCGGGACACACGCTGCAACCGACCGCGTTGGTTCACGAGGCCTGGCTGCGGCTCGTAGGGGATCAGGCTCCCAGTTTCCAAAACCGCGCGCACTTTTTTGCCGCAGCGGCCGAGGCGATGCGGCGGATTCTCGTTGATCGCGCTCGACAAAAGCGGGCCGCACGCCACGGCGGCGGCCAGCAGCGGGTGGAGTTGGAGCAAGTGGAGCTACCGTTCCCTGGCGACGATGACCAACTCCTTGCCGTCAACGACGCGCTCGAACAACTCGCAGCCGCGCATCCACTGGAAGCCGAAGTGGTAAAACTGCGTTACTTCGTGGGCCTGACCCATGATGAAACAGCCGAGGCGCTCGGCATTTCAGTGCGCACGGCGAAATATTGCTGGGCCCATGCCCGGGCCTGGTTGTTCCACGAAATCACCCGAGCGACTGGTTAGCGTACCCCTCATGGATGCCGGCAAGCGCGTTTGCCGGAAACCGACACTTACAGTTAGCGCGTGCGCGTCAGAAAAGAAGTTGCGCCAAGGAAAGCCTGTTTCGACGCGACGCCGAAAGTCCGAGCCGGACTGGCATAGCACGTAAGACGTGCGCGCTGCCCAGATCCCGTTGGTTCTTCGGATTGTTTGCCTCAACGTCCATTGCACTTTTCCGGCCGGAATCTCGCATTAGCTCATGAAATCAGATTCGAAGGAAACTCACTTATGAAAAATCGAAACATCGCATTCACGATAATCATTCTCTTTACACTCGGCACTGCTGCGTTGACAGCCGTGCCTGCCCGCGCTACGCCCGGATGCGGGCTCGCCAGCGAAACGCTGGCAGTGGGCCAGTTTCCTTCTGGCTCACTGAACTTGTGGTGCAACGAGCTTCGCGAGTTCGGCTGGTTCCTCAAGACGAACATCAGAGGAGATTCGGACGTCTATGTCGTCCGAAACACGTGGCCAATGGGTGCTCACTCTGGGTGGCATACGCATCCGGGGCCAAGTCTGATCACCGTTCTGTCTGGTGAGCTCACCGTTTACGATGCAGATGACCCCACCTGTACGCCGACGGTTTACCACGCAGGCGAAAGCTTTACCGACGTAGGCTGCGGTGATGTCCACCTGATCCGTAATGAGGGAGCGGCCTGCGCGGTAAACATGGTGGTGCAGATCGTTCCGGCGGGCCAGCCGCGAAGGATCGACGCTGATCAGCCAGCTAATTGCCCAGCGCCCACTTGTGCCTCACCCACGCCCTGTCCCCAATAATCGCCCATCTGAAAAGCAAAACCGTACCACCACGCCGCCGCCGAACAGGAACTTTAAACAATTAGCAAGAAGAAACCAAAAAGTGAACCGACTGAGCACGAAGAACTCGATTCTGCCGCCCCGATTTGGCCGTGCGGGTCGCCGAATTTGCGCCGCGATAACGCTGCTGATCTGTTTGCCTTCCACCGGTCGCGCCCAATCGGCACTCGACGGCTTTGATCCCAACGCAAACAGTAATGTTTATGCCGTGGCAACGCAGGCCGATGGTAGGATTCTGGTGGCCGGCGTCTTCACCAGCATCGGCGGCCAGACCCGTAACCGCGTCGCGCGGCTTAATCCCGACGGCTCGCTGGACACCAGCTTTGACCCCGACGCGAATGGCGATGTTGATGCGGTGGCAGTGCAGCCTGACGGCAAAATTCTGATGGTTGGGATTTTCACCAACATCGGCGGCCAAACGCGCAACCGGATCGCGCGGCTTAATCCCGACGGGTCGCTGGACACGAGCTTTAATCCCAATGCGAACGCTGCTGTCCAGGCCCTTGCCGTGCAGACTGACGGCAAGATTCTGGTGGGCGGGAACTTCACCAGCGTGGACGGCCAAACACGCAACCGAATTGCGAGGCTTAACTCCGACGGGTCGCTGGACACCAGCTTTGACCCAAACGCGGACGGTGGCGGTGTCTATTCGATTGCAATGCAGGCGGACGGGAAGATTGTCCTGGGCGGGGCATTCACTGGCATCGGAGGCGAGACCCGTAACTATATCGGGCGGCTTAATCCCGAGGGGTCGCTGGATACCAGCTTCTATCCTAACGCGAACAACTTTGTCCAAGCCCTTGCGATGCAGGCCGACGGCACCATTGTCGTTGGCGGGGCATTCACCAGCATCGGCGGCCAGGCGCGCAACTTCATCGCGCGGCTTAATCCTAATGGAACGCTGGACACCAGCTTTGACCCCAATGCGGACGGTGTTGTCCGTGCCCTTGCGGTCCGGGCCGACGGCAAGATTCTGGCGGGCGGGTTCTTCACCAGCATCGGCGGCCAGGCGCGCAATCACGTCGCACAGCTCAATCCCGATGGCTCGCTGGAAACCAGTTTCGACCCCAACGCGAACAGTTTTGTTTATGCTTTTGCAATACAAGCTGACGGCAAGATTCTGACCGGCGGGTTCTTCACCAACATCAGCGGCCAACCACGCAATTATATCGCGCGGCTTAACCCCGACGGCTCGCTGGAAACCAGCTTCGACCCTAACGTAAATGCTGTTGCTAGTGGGCTGGCTGTGCAGGCCGATGGCAAGATTCTGGTGGGCGGAGACTTTATCAGCGTCAGTGGTCAAACGCGCAACCACGTCGCGCGACTTAATCCCGGTGGGTCGCTTGACATCGGCTTCGACCCGAACGCAAACGATGATGTGGTTGCCTTTGCCGTGCAGCCCGACGGCAAGATTCTCGTAGGCGGGTTCTTCACCAGCATTGTCCTCCAGCCGCATCTCTTCGTTGCGCGGCTTAATTCCAGCGGCTCGCTGGATCCCAGCTTTAACCCCAGCGCGAACGATGTCGTCTATGCGTTGGCAGTGCAGGTCGATGGCAAGATTCTGGTGGGCGGCGCCTTCACCAGTGTGAACGGGCAGACGCGTAATCGCATCGCGCGGCTTAATCCTGACGGGTCGCTGGACACAAGCTTTTTTGATCCCAACGCGAACAATGTTGTCCGTGCCCTGGCAATGCAGCCCGACGGCAAGATTCTAGTGGCCGGATTCTTCACCAGCATCGGTGGCCAAACGCGCAACCGCATCGCGCGACTTAACAGCGACGGCTCGCTCGACACGAGCTTTGATCCCAACGCGAACAATGTTGTCTTGGCTCTGCCAGTGCAGGCCGATGGCAAGATTCTGGCGGCCGGCGCCTTCACCAGCATTGGTGGCCAAACGCGCAACCGCATCGCGCGGCTTAATGCTGATGGTTCGCTGGACACCAGCTTTGACCCCAACGCGAACGATATTGTCTATGCGCTGGTAGTGCAGGCCGATGGCAAGATTATGGTGGGCGGCGACTTCACCAGCATCGGTGGCCAGATGCGTAACCGCATCGCGCGGTTGAATCCCGACGGATCGCCCGGCACTGGCTTTGACCCCAGCGCGAACAGTGGTGTCCGTGCCCTTGGAGTGCAGACTGATGGCAAGATTTTGGTGGGCGGCGACTTTACCAGCATCGGTGGGCAAACGCGCAACCGCATCGCGCGCCTCTCAAACAATACAGCTGCTCTGCAAGACCTTTCGGTCAGCCAAACCGCCCTGACCTGGACGCGCTCTGACGCAGCTCCCGAACTGTGGCACGTCACTTTCGAAAACTCGCTCGATGGAGCCACCTATAGTTTCCTCGGCAACGCCACGCGCGTGGGCACAACTAGTAACTTTACCCTCGGCGGCCTTAACTTGCCAGTTCTTGAGAATATTTGGGTGCGCGCGCGCGGTTTTTATCGCGGAGGTATTCATGCTGGCTCGGAATCAATGACCGAGTCGGTGCGCAATACCTATTTGCCAAGTCCCAGCCCGAGCCCGACTCCAACTCCAACTGCAACGCCCACTGCGACTCCCACGATTACGCCCACTGCGACGCCAACTCCTACGCCAACAGCAACCCCAACTGCGACACCTACAGCTACACCGAAGGCCACACCAACTGCGACACCGACGGTTACGCCTACAACAACACCCACAGCTACGCCGCGCCGTATACCTACGCCACGGCCGCGCCCGACGCCGGCGCCACGTCCCACGCCCCGCACCTAGCCCCTGAATCCGCAACAGTCCAAGC